>Ga0207757_100007_pt1 | contig 307799 bp, 327 predicted proteins | sample A23P3SouthBayCA_2_FD_187752 | JGI IMG/M metagenome (GOLD analysis project Ga0207757, IMG submission 187752) | Aerobic enrichment media microbial communities from Eden Landing Ponds, California, USA - A23 P3 (2) (SPAdes) | ecosystem: Environmental > Aquatic > Marine > Unclassified | place... | reverse complement strand
AGCGACGGCGATGGCGTCGGCGACTTGCGGGGCATCATCGAGCGCCTGGACTACGTCGCCGACCTCGGCGTCGACGTCATCTGGCTCAACCCGGTGTACGACTCCCCCCAGAAGGACAACGGCTACGACATCAGCGATTATCAGGCCATCTACGACGAGTTCGGGACGATGGCCGACTGGGAAGCGCTACTTGAGGAGGTCCACGACCGGGACATGCGGCTTGTCATGGATCTCGTCGTCAATCACACCTCGGACCAACACGAGTGGTTCCGGAAGTCCCGCCAGCGCGACCCGGAGTACGACGACTACTACATCTGGCGTGAAGGCGGGACAGACGGGGACGGCGAGCCCACGCTACCGAACAACTGGGAATCCTTCTTCGGGGGCTCCGCCTGGGAGTACGACGAGGAGCGCGGCGAGTACTTCCTCCACCTGTACGACACCTCGCAGCCGGACCTGAACTGGCGCAACGACGCCGTTCGACAGGACATCTTCGACACCATCGAGTGGTGGCTGGAGAAGGGCATCGACGGCTTCCGGATGGACGTCATCAACCTTCTGTCGAAAGTCGAGGGGCTCCCCGACGGCGACCCGGACAGCGAGTGGGTCGGGTCCGAACATTTCATCAACGGCCCGGAGATGCTGTCGTATCTCGACGCGATGGACGAGGCGGTGCTGTCGAACTACGACGTGATGACCGTCGGTGAGATGCCACAGCTCACCGTCGAGTCGGCTCGCGAGTACGCCGGCGCGGACGGCCCGCTGGACATGGCGTTTCACTTCCAGCACACGAAACTCGATTACGACGACGGCGAGCGGTGGTCGGTCGGGGACTGGAGCCTGCCGGAACTGAAGCGTATCATCGACCGCTGGCAGGACGGGCTGGCGGCGGACGGCTGGAACACGCTGTACTGGGAGAACCACGATCAGCCACGGAGCGTTTCCCGCTACGGCGACCCCGAAAACTACCGCCGGGAATCCGCGAAACTGCTCGGGACGGTCATCCTCACGCTCCGTGGCACGCCCTACATCTACCAGGGTCAGGAACTCGGGATGACTAACGCCGACTGGGACACGATGGACGACCTCCGCGACGTGGACGCCATCAACCACGCGCGGGAGCTACTTGACTGGGAGGGCGTCGAGGACTACGATGACGTGAAAGACATTGTCGGCTACCGGACCCGCGACAACGCCCGAACGCCGATGCAGTGGGACGACTCGGAAAGCGCCGGCTTCACCGACGGTGACCCCTGGATTCAGGTCAATTCGAACTACAGGGAGATCAACGCGGCCGACCAGCAGGCCGACGCGGATTCCGTCTACAGCTACTACCAGCGGCTCATCCAGTTACGCTCCGACAGAGACGTGCTCGTGTACGGGGACTACACCGACCTGCTCCCCGACCACGAGACCGTCTTCGCCTTCACGCGGTCGTTGTCGACGGACTCGGGGACCGAGCGGGTTCTCGTCGCCCTGCACTTCGACGACGCGACGGAGACCTTCGACCTCCCAGTCGAGTACGCTGATGCGACGCTGCTAGAGTGCAATTACGACCACGACGACACGGATCCGGAAACGGTGACGCTTGCGCCGTACGAGGCTCGCGTCTACGAGCTGTTCGACTGAGTCCTTCGTACTGCCTGAATCCCACCGCGGGGGCCTTGACAGTAGTGTTTAGTTAGGGAACAGATGTCCAGAATAGCCGGAAAGTCCCACCCGTAGCCGGTTGGGTAAGCCATCTTGGGTGGGACTGGAAGGGGCCGCGTTCTCAGCGAACCCCGGCGAAGCAAGCACGCGGAGCGCGCGAAGCAAGTCGCGGGAGCTGAGAACGCGGGGGCTTTCTGGCTCTCTACTTCGCTATAGTTAAACTAGACACCACTACCCTGCCGAAGCACAGATTGAAGACGCATCCGTCACCAGCACGTGGTATGTACCTTGCCGACGAGAGCTGGCCGGATCTCAGCGAGTATTTCGAGACGGAGTCGCTGGCGCTCGTCCCGCTCGGCTCGACCGAGCAACACGGGCCGCATCTCCCGCTGGCGACGGATCACCTCATCGGAGAGGCCTTCGCCCGGGAAGCCGCCGACAGGACCGGCTACCTCTGTACCCCGACGACCAACGTCGGCGTGAGCCCCCACCACAAGCAGTTCCACGGCACGATGTGGGTCGACGCGCCGGTGTTTCGGGACTACGTCGAGTCGTTCACCCGGAACCTGGCGTACCACGGCATCGACCGGGTCATCTACGTGAACGCTCACGGCGGGAACGTCGAGCACCTCCGGGAGGTCGGCCGCCGGCTCCGGGACGACGAAGTACTGTACGCCATCGAGTGGATGTGGAACGAGAGCATCCCGGGCCTCGTGGACGACCTGTTCGAGCAGAACGGGCCACACGGCGGCCCGAAGGAGACGGCCATGATCCAACACCTCCGGTCCGAACTGGTTCACGACGACCGCCTCGAGGACGCACGGGACGGCGGGATTCCGAGCGTTGAGGCGGCGGAGACGGAGAAGTACGGCTCGCGGACCTTCTACGACGCTGCCGACAACACCGATAACGGCGTCCTGGGCGACCAGACCGACGCCACGGCAGAGAAGGGCGCGGAGATGTTCGAGGCCGCGACCGAACAGCTCGTCAGGCTCTGTGAGTGGCTGGACGCACAGGCGTTCGAGGATCTGCTGCCGAAGCCACACGTCTAACGCAGGGATATCGGTATCAGAAAGCGATTCCCGCTCTGAGGGTCCACCGTTTGATATCGACCCCTGGTAGTTGGATTTTTGCGACGGGCGAATGTACGAGGCGTATGGCCCTCCTCCTGTTCCCCGGGATGCCCGGAGCGGTTGAACTGCTCGTCATCCTCGTCATGATGGGGCTGTTCCTCGTCGTTCCCCTCGCACTCATCGTGGCCGCGTACCTGTTCGGCAAGCGCCGCGGCAAAGCCGAGGTGAGCGAATCAGGCGAGTCGTAACCAATCGCCAGACGGCGGTCAATCGGCGTGTAATAGGCCTGTCACGGCGAATCGACTCGTTTATCGGTCCCACTCTATGAAGGTGATGTGTGTCCCCACCGAGTCCCCATCCGGAGTCGCTTCGTAGCCGGGCGTTCGAAATAACGGTCGACGACGGACGAGAGACCTTCAACGCGCTCAGTATCGAGCACGCAGACTGTGAGACGGAATGGATCATCTCCGATACGGTGTGTGCGCTCGAAAACATGCGGTAACGGGTAGCAAGCAGTCGTGCTGTGACGCCACGATAGCGGACTGTACTTCCTCGGACCGTTGACGCCGCTGTGTCTACACAGGCTTTTCCTCTTGAAATTCACTCCGCCGAGAACCGCCGCCAGACTGGCATGAACACACCGTAAAACGAGCCAAAGAACAGGACAACAGCCACGATAGCTAATTCCCGCCCTTCGACCCCGAGTACGTCGTACAGGAACCGGAGGACGATGATGACACCGAGCCCCCAGATGGCGAACGCGGTCCGCTCTTTCCAGGACAGCCCACCACTACGGAACACGCCCTGTCTCCGTAACAGACGGTATCAAACCCTGTGGTTCAACGCGATGTCGGACCCTGGCTGTGAAAAGTGCTAGCACACGTCGCACAGATCACACAGACGTAACTGGGACGGGTCGTGTTAGTACCTCAGACGTCTGCTCTCCGCCTCACTCGGTCGGGATGGGACCGGTCCCGATGACGTCTCGGACCGCGCTCTCGAACTCCTGGCGGTCGGCGAAGTACGGCACGTCGACTTCCTCCAGCACCGTTGCGAGTTCCTGCGGGCCGTCCGGCGTCCGAATCGTCGTGTCCCCTTCGCGGGCGACGATAGTGCTGTGTTCGATGCCCCAGGTGAGCCGCGCCGAGACGCGGGCGAGTGGCGCACCGGCAACGTCGGGTCCGTCGCCGAGTTCGACAGCCGGCTCCTCCGCGTCCTCGCTTTCGTCGTCGCTCATACCCGAACTGTGCCCGTGGGTCCGATTAGTGCTTTCGGAACGGCTCGCGTGTCTGTCGGACTGCGTACGCGCGTGCCCGCGTCATGCATCTGTCTGACGGGTAGTTTTATCGGATGTAGCAGTAGTATACTCCATGACTAGTCTCACCGACGTGTACGAAGGGGAGGTTGGGCGCGTCGCATCGCGTCGCCAGCAACTCGTCGGGACGGCCCTGTTTCTCGTTGGTGTTGCCGGACTCGTCGGGGCAATCGCGCTCGCAACGACCGGCGTCGGCAACAGATACGGGCTAGACGCCTACGCAGCCAGGCGAATCGCTGGCATCATCGCCGGGCTCGGGCTGCCCTCTGTCATCCTCGGCGTGTTCGCGGTATTGCCGGCAAGTCGTCGAATCCGGCTGACTGCCCTTGGTGGCACGGGCGTCGCAACGGTCGGCGTCGCGCTGTTCCAATCGCTGTACCCCTACAACTGGACCAGCAGCGAGCCGCTGTTGGCGCTGCTGACAGGCTGTGTCTACTTCGCCGGTATCGTGACGACGTTCTGGAGTCTGTTCGCGTCGCTTGCGACGTTCAAGACGCGAAACGACCCCGGTGGCACGGCACGTATGGAAGTGACAGAGGAAGGGACGATTCGCCTCGTCGAGGAAGCCCGGACGCTGCCGGGACTGGGCGGCATCGGGTTTTTCGGACAGGATCCGGACGGCACAGTCGAGACGCAGACGAACCGAGCGAGTGCGGCTGACGAGGGCACTGTCAGCGACGGTGGGACCGGACAGCACTCGGGCACTACGCGCACGGCCAACGGCCGCAGTCGGCAGCCGACGGGCGGCAGGGAGTCTGACCGCAGCACGCGATCCGAGCAACGGTCGGACAGCGGCACGGCGACGGAGCGACAGTCGGACCGTCGAGCGACCACTGGCTCGAACACCGGACAGCAAAACACCGCGTCGCGTGGAACAGACCAGACCGGCCCCTCTGAGAACGCGCTCGACCCGAGAATAGCCGAGGCCGGCCCGGAAGCCTCGCCGTCGACCGACGGCGGTACTGCGACGACGGGGCACGACGCGATTACCGAGACAGCGGTCCATCAGGGCGAACCGGATACCTACTGCGGGAACTGCCGGCACTTCGAATACGTGATGCAGGACGGCGACATTGAGCCGTACTGTTCGTTCAACGGCGAGGTCATGGACGATATGGAAGCCTGCTCGGCGTGGGTTCGCAACGACTGAAACGGTCGACAAGGCGATTTTGTTGTTCGTTCCGCATGCCACGGGGACAGGGGCCGACGGGCTGGGCGAAACCGGGTATTTAACACGGTCGGCAGGCAAACGGTGGTACTACAATGGAGTTTTGCGACGAATGCGGTTCGATGATGAAAACGGACGACGAGCGCTGGGTCTGTGGCAGTTGCGGCTACGAGAAGGCTCGAAACGCCGAGACCGAACAGGAGATGGCCGTCACCACGCAGGGACAGGAGGAGTCGGAAGTCGTCGACACCTCCGAGGTCGATGCCGAGGACATGGGGCCGACGACGGGTGCCCGCTGTCCCGAGTGTGGCAACGAGCGGGCCTTCTACGAGATGAAGCAGATCCGCGCGGCCGACGAGTCCGAGACGCGCTTTTTCACCTGTACCGAGTGCGAACACAAGTGGCGAGAGGACGACCACTGAGGCCAGCCCGTGCCCACTGACCCCGCGTTCCCTGACGTGCCCACCGCCCAGTTGCGCGACGGCGGCTGGGAGCTCGTCGACGAGAGCGTCGAAACCGTCTTCGAGTTGCCGACGGCCCGCGTCGAGGGGGCAACGAAGGTGTACGACGCCGCCGAGACACGCGAGGCCGTCCGGAATGCGGTCGGGTTCGACCACCAGTGGCGGTTCTTTTTCGCGACCGCACTGTCGTTTACCCCGCCGCTCGCGCCGGGCATCGGACCGGCGGTGATTCTCCCGACGGTCCGCTCGGAGGCCCAGTCGGCCTTCGCCGACGAACTGGCCGACAGAGGGTTCGAGTCCATCGAACGCGGGCGAAGAGAACGAGTCCGCGTGGACAGCGGCGACCGGGCGCGGCTCCGGACCTACAGCGCCGAACTCGATCTCGACGCAGTCGACGCGACGCTGTCGATTACCGGCTGGGTCGGCGTGTGGCACAGCGACGGGTTCCGCATCGCCGCCGGTGCGTATCCGGACCAGTCGCTGTCGTCGCTGCTTGAGATTGAGAATCCGCCGGAAGCGCTCCGGCGGACGCCATCGGACTACCGGTCCGAACTGCTGGACCTCATCCGCGCCGTGGCATAAGCGCCAGGAGCGCGCCGTCGAGGAACAGTTGGATCGGCCCGAGACCGAATCGTTTCGCGAGCGGACTCGGAACGGCGTCCGCGCCGAGGCGGGCGACGGGTGCCCCGCGAACGCGGATTTCAGCCGTCAGCCCGGCAGCAGCCAGCGTCGCGGCGGCGTCCGTTCCCTCGACGGGCCCGTCCCGCCAGAGATCGAGCGCCGCCCCGAAAGACGGCAGGTCGACGGCGACGAGGTCGTCGTACCCGCGGACGGTGAACGCGACCCCGTCCCGCTCGACGGTCAGATCGGCGTCGACGAGGAGGTCCGGCTTTCGCTCGATCAGGTCGAACAGATCACCGACCGTCTTCGCCGTGGCGACCACTGTCAGTCGTTATCGCGTGTCGTGATAGTCAGCGTCCCGTCGACTCGCCAGCGAGCGTGGTCGGCGTCCTCACCGGCCTTGCTCGGGACATCGACTTCCATGTCCTCAAAATCATACGTTATTTCGGCGTTTCGACCTGTCAGGCGGTCGTAGAGACCGATCGCGAGGTCAGGCCAGGTTGTCGTCTCCATCGGCGTCTCTGATTCGCTCATACGGTACAGTGTACGTGCTACTACATGTTTAAAGTCGACCCCAACAAGAGGGGTTTAGCAGACCGACAGAAGCCGTCAGGGTCGCCGCGCGAACGTCAAGTATCCGGTATGCCCGACGCCGCCGGTCGAGGGACGGGAGCCGCGGTCGTCGAAGTCCATCTCCCGCTGGATTGTGTCGAGCGTTTCGACGCCGTCGAGGCCGACCTCGGTGGCCGTCGCCACGACTTCGCGCGTGTTCTCCACGAACGGGGAGTACACCGCCAGCGAGCCGCCGCGGTCCAGCAGCGTGGGCGTTCGCTCGACCACAGTGGGGGCGTCCTCGGTGTCGAGGGTCAGCACGTCAAACCCCGAGAGGTCGTCGAGATCGTCGGTGATATCGCCGGTTCGGACCTCGACAGTGTCCGCGACGCCGGCGATCTCCATGTTCTGTCGCGCTACCTCGGCGAACTCGGGGTCCTGCTCGTAGGTCACCACGTCAGCGCCGATGCGGCCCAGGTACGCGCTGAGGATTCCGGTCCCGGTGCCGGCATCGAGAACGCGGTCCGCCGCGGCGACGCCGGTCTTGCCGACGACCAGCCCCACGTCGCGGGGCATCATCGGCGCGCCGGTGCGTTCGAGGTGGGTGAACAGGTCCGGGCCGCGCAACCGACGGACGGTGAAGCCGGTGCCCAGATGCGTCTCGACGACATCGCCCGGTTCCACGTCCTCGGGGACCTCCAGAATGCCGAGGTCGGACTCGAAGCGCTCGCCGGGGTCCAGCAGGTACTCGCGGTCTTCGTGGACGAAGAGGTACGCCACGTTACTCCAGTTCGTCGACCGCGTCCGCGAGGTCGCCGTCGTTGGCTTCGAGCGCCTCTCGCGCAGTGTCTTCGTCGACGCCGGCACGCATGGCGACGAGTTCGACGTCGTCCTCGTCGACGCCGGAGCTGCTGTCGCTCTCGTCCGAATCGCCCTCAGCCGCCGCAGCCGAGCCCTCACCGGAGCCGAGTTCGCGGCTCTCGGGCTCCCCGACGACCTGGTACGTTTTCTGGCCCTGGGCTTCCATGAGCTGGACCTCCGCGTCGTCGAAGACGAGCTCCTCGTCCGGGGTGCGGATAATTACTTCCTGCGCATCGATATCCTCCATGTCGATGCCCATCTGTTCCATCATCTGTTTCATCTTGCGCGGGTTCATCCCGCCGCCTCCGCCAAACATACGTAGGACTGGCGGGGCAGGGCAGAAAAGCGTAGCGACCCGGGCTCGGGCCGGAGTTCGTCGCGGTACCGGTCGGTCGACCGGCCGAAACCGGCACGCTCCCACGGCTTCGTAACGGTTCTAAGGCTCGGCCGTCCATCCCCGCCGTGTCACTGCTGTCCATCTTCGCCACGGCCATCCTCCCGGTCGTCGTCGTCGCTGCGGCCGGCTTCGCCCTCGGCCGGGTGAAAGGCACCGACCCCGACGCGCTCAACACCATCACGGTGTACGTCCTCGCGCCCGCGCTCGTACTTCATAGCCTGACCACATCGGCACTGGCCGGCGACACGATTCTGAGTGTCGTCCTCGCTGTCGTGCTGTTCACCACGGCGATGCTTCTCATCGCGGAGGGCGTCGGCCGCCTCACGGGGCACTCGGAACCGCTGCTCGGTGCGTTCGTCCTCGTCGCTATCTTTCCTAACACCGGGAACTACGGCATTCCGCTGGCGGATTTCGCTTTCGGCGCGACCGGGCGTAGTACGGCCGTCCTCGTGACCGCACTGCAGGGCGTGATGCTCTACACCGTCGGCATCTACATTGCCGCCCGGGGCAGCGGCGGCAGCCCGCTCGCAGACATGCGCCGCGTGTTCGGTGTGCCGCTCATCTATGCCGTTATCGTCGCACTTGCTCTCCGATGGATCGGTGCGGTGCCGCCCACAGACTCGACGGTGATGCAGACACTCGAACTGCTCGGCAACGCCTCGATTCCGGTGATGTTGCTCATTCTCGGCATCCAGCTATCGAACGTCGACGGGAACAGCGATTTCCGGTCAGTCGGCATCGCCAGCGCGTTGAAACTCCTGCTGGCTCCGGTGCTTGCGTTCGCCGCGGTGCTTGCCGTCGGATTCCAGAACCAGACGGTCGCGCGTGTGGTCGTACTCCTGTTGGCGACGCCGACCGGCGTGACGACGCTCATTCTCGTCGGCGCGTTCAGCCACGGGACCGGGGACCGCTCCCCGGGCGAACTCGTCAGCGCGACGGTGTTCCTGACGACCGTCGCCAGCGCGGTGACGGTGACGGTTCTCGTGTGGCTGCTGCAGTCCGGGCTCGTGTTGTGACTACTCCTCCGCGAAGATCTGGATCTCGTCCGCGTATATCTCTACGTAGTGGTTCGACCCCGCCCCAACGTCGAATTCCTCGATAGTGAGCTCGCGAGTCTTCGTTGGCCCGCCATCGACGGCGACGGTTAGCGTGTACTCACCGGGTGAGTGGATCCCGGGGTCATACTCCACGGCTTCGTCAGCCGCCAGCGCCACCGTCTCATCGACCAGCGCTGTCCCGTTGTGCGTGAGGGTGACGGAGACGGTCAGGTCGCTCTCTGTAGGGTTGTGGACGACGAACAGAATCGGGTCGTCTGGGGGCGGCGTCACCGTCGGTGTTGCCGACGATTCCGCTGTGATCGTCGGTGATGTTACTGGCGTCTCACTTGATGTCTTGGCAGATCCGCTGGGCGCGGCACAGCCAGTGATCGGGGAGAGCGCGAGCGCGGCGAGGAGCGTTCGGCGGCGCATATCGCTCGTCTCGAAGGGAGCAGCAAATGCTTTCTGTCAGTCCTCTGCGCCCTGCCGGACCTTCACGGCCATCCCCGTCTCGAAGTCGTCCATGCCGCTACCGGGCAGTTCCGCGCGGCCGACGGCCAGCAGATAACCGTCCTCGTGGACGATGAGCGCTTCGTCGCCCGGACGGAGGGTGCTGTCGGCCGACTGGACGAACTTCGCAAAGGCGTTGCGGCCCTCGCGGATGAACGGCTCGCTCTCGTCGCCGACGACCACGCGGTGTCGCGGCGCGTCGAAGGCATCGAGGAGTCGGCTTCCGCCAGCGAGCCCGAGCCGAAAGCGCCCGTCGTCACCGTACGTGGCGACGCGGCCGTCCGCAGTGTGGATCTGGCGCGGGCGGCCAGAGCTCGTGTGTGTTACGTCGAGGGCGTCAGCGCCGGCGAACAGCGCCGTCCCGCCACCGCCGCCGAACTGATAGTCGGCCGCGCGCCGGAGCCCACGGAACTCGTCGTCACTCATTGCCCGTGTTCGATGCCGGGCGATAAACCGCCTTTCGGTTCTGTCCGTGTCACCGTCCGGCGCATTATGAAATGAGAAGTGTGCCCGACCGTGGCTGCCCGAACCACGGCCGACCGAAATCGTGTGGCGATGTCGAATGCCACTCCCCCGGTCCGTTCCGAATCAACGGTCCGGCGCTATGGGTGACGGAGCCCCGAACCGGAATGCCGTTGGTTCGCTCCGTCAGTTGCCCCGTCCCGAGCACGCGGGGCGTGTGCCTCTGTATCCAATCCGCGGTCAGAGATCCGACCACGATGCCTGGAACTGCGGTGGGTCTCCGTCTCGCGTCTGTCCCGTGACGGCCAGCCGCGAGGGTGTACCGACAATCCTCAGCACGCTACAACGCGCCGTCTGTGACCCAACTGGTGGAGGGCACTACGAGGGGATGTATGTGCTGCTTCAGTGATGCAGGTGGGCTCCGAAGTACCGGGCTGCCGGGCTAGAGAGGCGGTGTATCTCAGGAGAGAACGTGAGCATTGATGCCTTGTCCCATACTTTCCTCCGTCGGTTTTGGGGAAATTTATACCGGATGACTTCCAAGTGAGGGGTGATATGGCTACAGACACGCGGAAAGTGATTCTGGGCGCGGCTCTGCTGGCAATCAGCACCGTACTCATTCTCGGTACAGGGGCAATCGACATCGGTATCCCGGCCGCTGCCGGAGCGCTGGCAGCGCTGGGGCTGGCCGCCGGAGCCCTCCTCGTTGGAACGTCAGAGGACGGTCGTCCGGTCTAACCGCCGAGAGAGTCTTTTGTTTCGACGGCAACCAAAACACGATTAGGTGTGATTCCGTCGAACTACAGAGAGTCGCTCCGGATACCATGGTTAGACCGGCAGGTGGGCACGGGGGTGGAGCGACCGCCCGAACACTGGTCCCGTTACAGCAGGAACCGGTCGGAATCGTCGCTCATATCGATAAACCCGTCAACGGCCGCTTTGAGGTCCTCCGAGGATGATTCCTCGAAGCCCATCGCTTCGACGCGACAGCCCTCGTGGCGGAGATACCGACAGACGCGAGCGAAGTCCCCGTCGCCGGTACAGAGCACCACCGTATCGACGTGATTCGCCAGCGAGACGGCATCGAGACTCATCCCGACATCCCAGTCGGCCTTCTTCGACCCGTCCTGGAACGTTTTGATGTCCTTGATTCGTGTCTCGAAGCCGATGTCGACCAGCGCTTCGAAAAAGGACTCTTCTTCGGGCGAATCCGCTCGGATGACGTATGCGATAGCGCGGGTCAACTCGCGGTCAGCGACGGCTTCTTCCAGTAGTGCGTCGTAATCGATGTTCCGCGAGTAGAGACTCCGGGCAGTGTGATAGAGGTTTTGCGCGTCGGCCAGTACGGCCACGCGTTGTCCCGGGTGTGAGACAGTCATACCCGGATTTTTCTCCCGGACTGGGATAGGTTTTCGGGGTTTGGAGAGCGGCCGGAGCGTGTCGGACCGGCAGCCAGTCTGGCCGCAGCGAGACCACTGACAGACCGTGGTATGGGTGAATGTCACCGGGTGTTTTTTATCATGGTCGGATTACAGAGCGACGTGAGTGTGCCATGACGGCTACGTGTGGGTACAGCCACGACGTCTCCGGCGAGCGGTTCGATGATATCGACGGGGACAGGTGGGTCTGTCCGCGGGAGGCGCTGTCGGACGGTGAGCCATGTCTTTTCCATGCGAACCCGGACCACGTTGATGGGACAGCAGTGTGTGACCAGTTACTCCAGGCGATCAACGAAGGGTCTGGACCGTTGCGCCTCATCGGAGCAAGCCTGGGTGGACTGGACCTCGATTACGCCGTGCTGGACGGGCCATCGAACCAGCCACTGGATTTGCGAGAGTCGACTATCACCGGGAGCGTGTCGCTCAGACACGCGACAGTTAAGATGCCGCTCCTGCTTCAGGGGAGCCACCTACACGGGACGCTGGACTTGGAGGACTCGGTGCTCACCCGACGTGTCGACTTCGGTGGTGCGACGCTCTCCGGGCGGGTCTCGTTTCGAATGGCGGATTTTCAGTCATGGCTCGACCTGGGCGGAGCGGAATTTCGCGGCCCCGTCTACGCGAGAGTAGCCCGCTTCCGGCGGGGCATCTACGGTGTCGATACGCTGTTTACCGACGCGGCTGACTTTCTCAACACCCGGTTCGACGACGTGGCCAACTTTTACCGAGCGACGTTCGAGTCCGGGGCTGTCTTCGACAGTTCGACCTTCACCAGCAACGCACAGTTCATCGAAGCGACGATCGACGCGCCGGCAGTGAAACTCGACTCCTCGAGTGGCAATCCGCGCTCCACGGCCGAGACACTCGGCGGTGTTGCACTGTCGATGAACAGCGTGACCTGTGAACGCGAATTCCGGCTTACCGATACCACACTGACCGGAGATATCACGTTTACCGGTAGCGACCTCGGTCGAGACCTCCGTACAGGTGGGTTGTCCACAGACGGGTCCGACATCGTCGTCGACTGCACCGGTACGTCGGTTATCAGCGGCGTGGTCGGTGGTGACGCCGAATCGGTAACGTACGATATGACTGAAGCAGCCGTTGGTGAGGTCGAACTCGTCGACAACGCCGAATTTAGTATATTCTGCTTCGACGCCACGACCTTCGAAGGGTTCGATTTCAGTTCCTACAAGCGGGAGCTCGCGGCCAACGACTGGCAACTACACGACGACGAGAGCGACTGGTCCCCTGAACAACTGGAGAATCTCTATCTCCGTGCGAAAAACGGAGCCAACGAGATAGGAGACAACCGGGCCGCTGCGGAGTTTTTTACCAGGGAGATGGACTACGTCCGTCGCGGCCACTGGCGGCGGATGGTCGAGACCTCGAGCCCGGTGACAGCGCTCAGAAGCGCCGGCAAGTGGATTTCCAACGTCAGTCTCAAGGTTTCCTGTGGGTACGGCGAACGGCCACTTCGACCCGTGTTTTTCTCACTCACCGTCATCATGCTGTTTGCGGGAGTGTACGGCGCGTTCGATGCCCCGATCACCTACACGAAGCCGCTCGGGTTCATTATCTTCAGTATCGTCAGTTTCGTTTCGATAATCCTTGGGCTCCCCGAGGCGGCTGGGACGCTACTGAGCTTCGTTATTGCCGTCGAAGCGTTCATCGGCGGATTCACCATCGCGCTGTTCGTCTTTACGCTCACACGTTCGATCAGTCGCTGAAGCGACGTTTCCGCCGGACGCGTTGTTGGACGAGAGCGCAAGCGCTAAGTCCCTCACGGTTGATCCAATGGATATGCGACGACGCGCCGCAACTTCGCCGGGACCGCTGACCGCTAGCCAGCGCGTCGTCTCGAAACCAAAGCGCAAACAGTCTTTCTGATGGCTCGTTGCGGGCGTAGCGACCCCGTCCCGGGCCGCCTTTTCGGGTATCGGCAGACCGGACAACCTAACCCACAGCGACACCACACACTCAGCAATGACAGCTATCGACTTCCGCGGCGTGTTCCCAGCGATGTGCACGCCGTTCCACCAGGACGGCAGTATCGACTTCGAAACCCTCCGAGAAGACGCCCAGCGGCTCGAAGCCGCCGGCGTCGACGGGCTCGTCCCCGTCGGCTCGACCGGCGAATCGGCGACGCTCTCCCACGATGAACACATCGAGGTCGTCGAGGCGGTCATCGATGCCGTCGACGACGTGCCAGTTATCGCCGGCTCAGGGTCGAACAACACCAAGGAAGCGCTGGAGCTATCCCGGCGCTCCGCCGAGGCCGGCGCTGACGCCCTGTTGCTCATCTCGCCGTACTACAACAAGCCCGAACAGCAGGGGTTCATCGACCACTACACGACCTTGGCCGACGCCATCGACCTGCCACAGATCGTGTACAACGTCCCGTCGCGGACGGGACAGAACATCGAACCGGATACCGCGGTCGAACTCGCCGAGCATCCGAACATCCAGGCCTACAAGGCTGCCAGCGGCGACATTGGACAGATTTCCGAGATCATCGAACGCACCCGGAACGAGGACTTCGCGGTGCTGTCCGGCGATGACGGCATGACGCTGCCGATGCTGTCGGTCGGCGGGACCGGGTGTATCTCCGTTGCAGCCAACATCGAACCGGAGCGCACCTGCGCGATGGTCGGTGCGGGACTGTCGGGCGACTTCGAGCGTGCCCGCCAGATCCACCACGAACTCGGCCCGCTGTTCCGCGCGCTGTTCCTCGAGACGAACCCCATCCCGGTCAAGGAGGCCATGCGGATCAGAGGCTACGGCCCGGCACACCTCCGCTCGCCGCTGACCCGATTGTCCGACGAGCACCTCGACCACTTGCGTGACGTGCTGGCCACGCTCGAAACCGAAGACCTCGAAGACGAGTACGCGGAGGCCGAGCGATGACGCGAGTGGCGGTCAACGGCATCACCGGGCAGATGGGTGGCGCCGTCATCGAGGCCGCCACCGATAGCGAGGTCGTGGTCGGCTTCGCAACCAGCGATGCGGAGACGGTCGATGGCGTCCCGGTCGCCTACCCAGCCGATGCCGCCGAAAAACTCCGGGAGTACGACGTAGACGTCGTGGTCGACTTCGCCGTCCCCGAGGGCGCGCTGACCGTCGCCGAGGCCTGCGTCGACGCGGGCGTCCCGATGGTCGTCGGGACCACCGGCTTCGACGAGGACGGACTGGCTCGCCTGCAGGACGCCGGCGAGGAGATCCCGCTGCTGAAAGCGACCAACTTCTCGCAGGGGATTCAGGTCCTCCAGCGACTCGTCAGCGAGGCAGTCGCCACCCTCGACGGCTATGATCTTGAACTCATGGAGACCCACCACAACCGCAAGGTCGACGCCCCGTCGGGGACCGCAAGCAGCATCCTCGATGTGATTCAAGAGGAGCGCGACGTGGAACCGGTGTACGGCCGGGAAGGGCATGCCCCACGCGACGACGACGAAATCGGCGTGTTCGCCCGTCGGGCCGGCGACATCCGTGGCGAGCACGAACTCGTCCTGGCCGGCAACGACGAAGTCCTCTCGCTCTCACACCGGGCCGAAGACCGCGGCGTGTTCGCCGCCGGCGCACTCGACGCCGCGACGTGGCTCGTCGGCCGCGACAGCGGATGGTACGAGTTCGGCGACGTGGTCGACGCGTAGAACCGCGAGAGCGCCAGGGTGACAGCGGAACGATTTTCCGCAGTGCTCCCCGCGGCAATTGGTTGCGGTTTTAGACGACTCGGTGAACTGCTGCACATATCGATACCAGTATTCGGAAGATATGAATATGTGATAATACACACTCGAACACCTCCCTCGATATTACGGTTAGCCTTATATGTCGGAATTGCTGAGTATCGTGTATGGCTACGAACCACCGCGTACAACTGCCAGCAACCGACTGCCCGCGATGTTCCAGTGAATTCGAAGCGACGGCCCCGCGAATCAGCATGTGCCAGGAATGCGGATACATTCCCGGGCGCGGGTCCGACTGAGCGCGGCACGCCCACCGGGATGAGTCTCAGTAGCATAGCCAACTCGAACCCCCGATAGGTAAGCCCCCGGCGTCGCAACCGGGAGGTATGAGTCTCGAAACCGACATCGACGACCTCTGGCAACGGAAACAGGACGGCCTGTCAGCGACCGACGCGACCGACGACCACCTCGCGGTCCTCGATGAATTCCTCGCAGCCTTGGAAGCCGGCGAGGTCCGCGCCGCCGAGAAGTCCGGCGGCGAGTGGGAGGCCAACGCCTGGGTCAAGCAGGGTATTCTGCTGAACTTCGGCCTGCGCGAGACCGTCGCCCGCGAGTACGGTGGCGTCGACTACCACGACGTGCTCCCGCTGCGGGAGACCGCGGATCTCGGCGACCGCGGGACCCGTAACACGCCGGACGGCACGACGATCCGCCGCGGCGCGTACCTGGGCGAGGACTGCATCATGATGTCGCCCTCCTTCGTCAACATCGGGGCGTACGTCGGCGACGGAACACTGGTGGACTCCTGTGACACCGTCGGCTCCTGCGCCCAGATCGGCGAGAACGTCAAGCTCGGCGCGAACACGCTCATCGGCGGCGTCCTCGAACCAGTCGAGAACGCGCCAGTCATCATCGAGGACGAGGTGTCGCTGGGCGCCGGCTGTCGCGTCACCAGCGGCTTCGTCGTCGGCGAGGGCTCGATTGTGGGTGAGAACACGCTCCTGACACCGCGTATTCCCGTCTACGACCTCGTCGAGGACGAGGTACTGTACGGCGAACTGCCGCCGGAACGGCGCGCGTTCCAGCGCTTCGTCGACTCCTCGGTCGGCGAGAACGACCTGATTCCCGGCGGGGCGTACAAGCCCGCTGTGGTGGCGACCGATGTCGAGGAGGAGACGCTGGAAGCGACGGAGCGGGAAGACGCGCTTCGGGAGTAGCGAGGAAGCGACCGGGGGACCCGCGAAGCACGAGGAGAGCTAAAACCTGATTCTCACGGGTAATTGACGCTAGCGAACCTGTAAGGCCACGTTACCGACGCTACACTATCGGCTGTTATTTGGTACCATGGGACAAGCAGATTCGTATGGGCCAGCAACACGCTAGCTCTCGCGTTGCGAACCTGATGCAGTTCAGATGGGCCGCCGGAGCAGTGAGCGGGCTGGGTGCCGGTATCGGTATGGGAGTCGTCTTTCATGCGGGCGCGAACCTCATGCCCTTTATCGGGGCGCTGTACGGGTGGCCCACGGTCGTCGGCGGGTGGGTCGTCCACCTGGTGAACAGCGTCTTTGCCGGGCTGCTGTTCGCGGTTGTCATCTCTCGGCCGATTCTGCGAGAACAAACGACCTCAACGGCGGAGACGGTGGCCGCTGGGGTCGTGTACGCGGCCGCTATCGGCCTGGTTTCGACGGGTATCCTGTTGCCGGTCTCGATGAATACCCTCGGCGTCCAGTCGTTCCCGGAGCCGCTGGTGCCGCTACCGGGGATGTTCGGGAGCTTCCTCGTTATCGTCTCGGTCGGCGTCGCGCATCTGGTGTACGGACTGTTACTTGGGACAGTGTACGCCGCGGTCAAGGGCTATCAAGTCCCGGACTGATTATGACTGAGGGGTAGCCGACGGTGGCGTGTCGCCCGGTTTTCAGACCGCGGTGGTGTCACCACCGGACTCGTCAAGTGTCGTTTGTCGCCCCTCTGCTGAGTTCCCACGGCGCTGGTAGGACTCCCTGAGGGTGAGCGCCAGCGCGCCGAGGCCAAGTAGCAGCGCAAGCAGTTCGAACACCCATCCGACAACCGGGACCGCACCGAGGATTGCGAACCCGATGAGGCCAACAGCCAGCGCGAGCCAGCGGTTGTCACGGTCGGCAAGCGAGAGCGCCCACACTCCGACGGCGAACTGGCCATACACGGTGGCGACCCAGAGTGTAACCCCGAACGCGACAGCACCGACGAGCGACAACGGAATGCCCACGATCGTGATCAAGAGGATGACGAGGACAAGTGGTACCGCGATGAGCGTCAGGATGCCGACACCGCCGGCTGTCGCCGGACTTTTGGCGATACGGTCGGCGACGCGTGACGAGAACGATGGAAAGACCGCAAGGAGGAGCGCGCCGAGCAGGAAGTTCGCGAACAGGCCGTAGACGACGCCGACCCACGAGGGAAGCGTGAACTGGTCGGCGTTCGGGCCGGTATCGGCACCAATGCTGTCGTCTTGGACGACGCTTCCGCTGACGGAAGCTCCGGGGTCGCGAGTGAACGACGCGGCATCGTACCGGAAATCACCGCCGACTGACGCTGTCGGTCCGAGAACGAGTTCCTCCGCGCCGGCAGTGACAGAACCGTCGACGGTTCCGTGGACAGCTGCGTAACCGGCACCCACGTCGAGGTCCCCGCCGATCTGTGCCGTTTCGCCGATTTCGACCGTGCCGCCGCCGACGCTCACGTCACCGGTGACAGTTCCATCGATGCGGACGGTCCCCGCCGCAGCCTCGATATCACCGCCGATGTGACCGGTTTCGGTGACGTGGACTGTCCCAGCGGCTGCGGCGATATCACCGGTTACCGTTCCACGGACGATTACCGTCCCAGCAACCCCTTCGATGCTGTCGTACGTCTCGTCAGGGCCAACGACAATCGTCCCGGCCGCGCCCTGGTACGACTGCGCAGCGGCGACGCCGGTCCCGAGTGAGAGGACGACGGCAAACGCTACCAGCAAAGCGACGAGCCGCGGCCCACCCTGTGAGTCTGTGGTGACCATACGCCCCCCACTGTTGGAAGTGTAATAAACATGTACTGATACAGCAATAGACAGGACTGAGCGGCCGTTTCGGATCCGTCAAACCCGTCTGGGGTGTCGTCCGACGTGACCGACAGGCGGTCTGAGAATACGGTGATCAGACCGTGAGTATCGAAGCGGAACCCTTGTTAGCCGCCGACGCTGTGGTTTCCCCAATGAGCCACGACTCGCCGCCGGTCCGCCGCCTCGCGGACTGGGACCACGAGCGCCTGGAGGCGGTGGCTGCCGAACACGGCACGCCGCTGTACGTCGTCGACCTCGACCGCGTCGCCGAGAACTACGAGCGGTTCGCCGCGGCGTTCCCCGACGCCCACGTGATGTACGCCGCGAAGGCCCACACCGGGCAGGCTGTCCTCTCGAAGCTACTGGAGACGGGAGCCGACATCGAGTGTGCGGCCTGGGGAGAACTCCAGCGAGCCATCGACGCCGGCGCGGACCCGGACACGCTCCAGTACACGGCCGTCAATCCGCCCGATCACGACCTCGATTACGCCGTCGAACTGGCCGCCGAGAACCCCGGCCTGACGATTACAGCGGGTGCGCGGGACACCTTCGACCGTCTCGAAGAACGAGGCTACGACGGTCGAGTCGCCATTCGGATCAATCCCGGCATCGGAACGGGCCACCACGAGAAAGTGGCGACGGGGAAAGACGCCAAGTTCGGCATCCCCTACGATGAGGTGCCCGAAGTCGCGGCCGACGTGCGCGAGCGCTTCGATCTCGTCGGCCTGCACGCCCACGCCGGCAGCGGCGTTCTCCACGACGACTTAGACGACCACTGCCGAGCCATCGCCAAGGTCGCCGACATGGGCCGAGCGGTCATTGCCGACGGCGCAGAGCTGGACTTTGTCGATTTCGGCGGCGGCTTCGGCGTGCCGTACCGAGAGACTGTCGAACCGTTAGACATGGAGATCGTCGGCGAGAAGGTCCGCGACGCCGTCGGTGACCTCGACGCGCAGGTCAAACTCGAACCCGGTCGCTACGTCGTCGCCGACGCCGAACTGATTCTGACAGAGGTCAACACGATCAAGGAAACGCCCGCAGCGACTGTCGTCGGCGTCGACGCCTCGCTGGCGACGCTCATCCGACCGGCGATGTTCGGCTCGTACCACCCGATTCGGAACGTCACCGCACCGGAGCGGGCGGCTGAGCCCGTGTCGGTCGGCGGCCCCTGCTGTACGAGCGCCGACGTGTTCTGTACCGACCGCCCCGTCGCCCGGCCCGAGCGGACCGACCTGCTCGCCATCGGCAACGCCGGCGCGTACGGCTACGAACTGGCCAACCAGTTCCACTCACAGCCCCGGCCGGCGGAGATCGCCTTCGAGGGCGGCGAGACGCGGGTCGTCCGCGAGCGCGAGACGCTGGCAGACGTGACCCGCATGGAACAGTAATGGCGTTCGACATCCCCTCGTTCCACCGGCAGGCCGTCGAGACGCCGTCACACGAGCGCGTCGACGACATGCGCTCGCTGCTGGTCGACACGCTCGAAGACGCCGGCGAGTACCCGGAGATAGACGACCTCGGTAACGTCGTCGTGTCCCGTGGCGATACCGACGGGACCCATATCCTGCTCAACACGCACATAGACACCGTGCCGCCGCATCTGCCCTACGAGCGGCGGACGGAGCCGCCGGGGCCGGACGAGACTGTCGATGGAACCGGCGGCGATGGGGACGGCGACATCGTCTGTGGCCGCGGGGCCTGTGACGCGAAAGGCCCGCTTGCGGCCCTCCTCGATGCGTTCCTCACCGTGTCGCCCGACGACGGCCGGGTCACGCTGGCGATCTCTACCGACGAGGAGACGACACAGACCGGCGGCGCACACCTCGCGGACACCATCGACGCCGACGGCTACATCGTCGGCGAGCCCACCGGTCTCGACGTGTGTACGGCCGCCCGCGGTCAGTTCGAGGGGACTGTCACAATCCACGGCGAGAGCGCCCACGCCGCCGACCCCGGCAGTGGCCACAACGCGATCCGGGCCGCCGCGCCGGTACTGCAGGCGATGGAGTCGTATGACGACAAGAAAGGCCCCGGCGAACACGAGACGCTCGGCTACCCCATCCTCACCCCGTCGATGGTGGAGGGCGGCGAGGCGACCAATCAGGTCCCGGCCGAATGCACTATCACGTTCGACCGGCGGAGCGTCCCGCCGGAGACCAGCGAGTCCTTCTGTGCCGACCTGCAGGCCCACCTCGAACAGTGGCTCCCGGAGTCGATGGGCCTCACCGTGGCCCTCATCCGCCCGGATACGCCGTTCCCAGAGGCTTTCGCGACCGACACCGACGCAGAGCTGGTCCGCACGTTGCAGGAAGCAAGCGGCGGCGGGGTCCGGCAGTTCGGGGCCGCGACGGAAGCTTCGTATTTCGCGAGCAACGGGCCGACCGTGGTGTTCGGTCCCGGCGACCTGAGCGATGAGATGGGTGCTGTCGCCCACTCGAAACGCGAGTACGTCCGTCTCTCGGAGGTTCGGACGGCCGCGCGGGCCGTGCGGGAGACGGTCGAACGGCTGGTCTGAGTCGGAAAGTCACGACCTACGCCGACCGTCGCTGGACGAGATCAGAGAGCGCCGTCGTCGCCTCCTCGTCCGTCACGGTCTCGAACTCCTCGTAATAATCCGCGGTGGCCTGAAACGCCGCCGGTTTCAGCGGGACGACGACGTCGTCGGCCCACCGCTGTACCTCGTCGAGCACGTCCGGCGGCGCGACGGGGGCGGCGGCAATGACCTCGTCGGCACCGGCTTTCCGCAGGCGCTGGGTGGCGACGCGCATCGCCGCACCCGTCGGAATCCCGTCGTCGACCAGCAGGACCCGCTTGCCGGCCACGTCGAGCGGCCCCCACGTCTCGCCGTAGTCGACCGCTCGCGCCTCAACGGTGTCGCTCGCGTGCGTCTTCGCCTCCTGAACGTACTCCCAGTTCACGTCCAGAAACCGCATCATCGGGCTGTTGATCCACGAAAATCCGCCCGGCGCGACGGCCCCGATAGTCAACTCCGGGTGGTTCGGGGCCCGTATACGTTGTATGACGATGACATCCATCGGGAGCCCAGTCTCGTCGGCGACCACGTTGCCGACGGGAACGCCGTTCGGTGCGAGCGCGACGACGACGTCGCCGACGGCATCCCGCCGGCGCAGCGCCGCCACGAGCTGTTGCGCCGCGTCCGAGCGGTCTGTGAACATATGACACTATATGGAATCGCGCATCCTAACCATTCCGATTGGTAGTGTCCCTGGCTGGCCGCCCGACGAGCGGCTGGCCGCACGTTCCGTTCAGTCCTGCGGTACCGGTTGATCCGGCTCCTGCCCGAGGTCCAGCGTCTCCTCGACCTGTGTATACGTCAGAACGAGACCGACAAACGCGAGCGCGGCACCGGCGGTGAAGGGCGTACTGAACGACCCAAAGTTGTACAGCAGTCCCGACGCCAACGGCCCGATAGCGACGCCGAGGCCGAACGCCATTGTCAGGACAGACAGCGTCGTCCCGGACCCGCGCGCGCCGGCGAGGTCTCCGGCGAGTGCGAGCGACGGGGCGAACACGAGCGCGACGGCGATGCCCTGGACGAACCGCGCTAGAAGCATGAGCCACGGGCCTGTCACGACACCCTGTGCGAACACCGACGGGACGAGGATGACGAACCCGGCGACGATGAACGGCCGCCGGCCGAACCGGTCGCTCGCTCGCCCGATGGGGACCTGAAAGACGACGTTCGCGATGACGACGGCGGCGAACTGGACGCTGAAGAACAGCGTCGATTCGTCCAGCCGCATCCGAATCGGTCCTTCGAGCGTGGCAAACAGCGCGATAGTGGTCGCCATCATGAACGTGCCGACGCCGAGCACGAACACCGGATCCAGCCCCTCCCCCTCCCGGTCCAGAATCGCTATCGAGAGGTCCTTGCTCGCCTCGGCATCGACCGGTGGGTCCTTGATGAGCGCCCACACGAGGACGAAGCTCACGACAGCGCCCAGCACGGCGATAGCGAAGGCGGCGGTGAAGCCGGATATCGCGGTGCCAGCGAACCGGTAGGTCACCACCTCGTTCGCGGCGAGTCCGCCGGTGATGACGACGCCGGCGATTATCGGCCCGAAGCCGAAGCCGATGAGCCGGAAGGTGTTGAACACGCCGAAGTTCCCGCCCCGCTCGGCGTCGCTGGCGGCGTAATCGTTGACCAGTGCGACCGTCGCCGGGATCGTGAACGCCGCCCCGAGGCCCTGGAACGCCCGCGCGGCGAGGACTGTCCAGTACGATGAGAGGAACGGGTAGGCCGCACTCCCGATAGCGAACAGCACCAGTCCGGTGAGGACGAATATCCGCCGCCGCCCGGTCCGGTCCGAGAGCCGCCCGGTGAACGGCTGGCCGAAGCTATTGAGGAGGCCGAACAGGGACAACACCAGGCCGATGAGCGTCTCCGTCTGGAGCGTGAAGCCGAGCACCTGTTGGCCGGCGATACCGACGAGCGACACCTGCCCGCTGGCGATGTACAGGGGGAGGACGATGATGAGAAACGAGTTGCCCAGCGCGTCCGCCATCCGGGCGAACGCGAGCGTCAGGACTCGCGTGTCAGTGCCGAGGACCATCTACCACCGACGAGGGCGGCCACGCCCCTCATAGTTGCGTTCGCCGCGGCGGCGCGTGCCGACCCCGAAACAGCGTCGTCGGGGTAGCGACCCTCAGATGCCGTCGGCCTGCTGCTCCGCGATGCCCGTGTAGTCGGTCGGCGTCAGCGCTTCCAGTTCGGCCCGTACCTCGTCGCTCACGTCGAGGTCGGCGAACATGTCGTGGAAGTCCTCGATGGAGACTTCGCGGCCCCGGGTGGCCTTCTTCACCTGCTCGTAGGCGTCGGCGTACCCCTCGCGGCGGAGGATCGTCTGGACGGCCTCGCCGATGATTTCCGGCGTGGCGGCCAGGTCGTCGGCCATTACCTGCTCGTTGGGGACGACCTTCGCCAGCCCGTTCTGGCACTTGCTGTAGCCGATGAGACAGTGAGCGAAGGCGGCCCCGATGTTGCGCTTGACCGTCGAGTCCGAGAGGTCGCGCTGGAGCCGGGAGTTCGTCACGTAGTCGCCGAGGAAGACCAGGTCGGAGTTCGCCTTCGAGAGGTTCCCCTCGCTGTTCTCGAAGTCGATGGGGTTGACCTTGTGGGGCATCGTCGAGGAGCCCGTCTCACCCTCGACGGCCTCCTGCCCGAGATAGCGGTCCGAGACGTACAGCCACACGTCGAGGTCGAGGTCCAGCAGGATGTTGTTCGCACCCCGGAGCGCGTCGAACAGGACCGCGAGGTCGTCACAGGGGTTGACCTGCGTCGTCAGCGGTTCGTGCTCCAGGCCGATGTCGCCGACGAAGGATTCGGCGAACGTTGGCCAGTCCACGTCGGGGTAGGCGGCGACGTGGGCCGCGTAGGTTCCCGACGCACCGGCGAGCTTTCCGGAGAGGTCATCTGCGGCACGCTCCACGCGGCCGATGGCCTGGCCAAGCCGGGACGCGTAGACGGCCATCTCCTTGCCGAACGTCGTCGGCGTCGCGGGCTGGCCGTGGGTGCGCGCAAGCATCGGCACGTCAGCGTAGGTGTGAGCCATCTCCACCAGCGTATCCCGAATCTCGCGGAGTTCGGGTACCAGCACCTCCTCGGCGGCGGGCTTGACGAGCAGCCGCTGGGCGAGGTTGTTCACGTCCTCGCTGGTCAGGCCGAAGTGAATCCAGTTGGCGGCGTCGAGGTCGTCGGGCATACCCAGCCGGATGAAGTACTCGATGGCCTTCACGTCGTGGTTGGTCGCCGCGTACTCGCCGTAGCCCTCGGTTTCGAGCTGTTTGACGACGGTCGCGTCCTCGTCGTCGAACTCCTCGTACAGCGCCCGGAGCGTCGCGCGCTGGCCGTCGTCGATTGACAGCGGCGTCGCATCCAGGTCGGCAAGCGCGATGAGATACTCGACTTCGACTTCCACGCGGGCGCGCATCAGCGCCCGCTCGCTGGCGTACGGGACGAGCGGTTCGGTGTAGCGGGCGTATCGGCCGTCGAGCGGCGAAACGGCGGCCAGTGGCCCTCTCTCGGTCATACCCGAGTGTGCGCGGGAGGCGCGAAAAAGCGTGTCGTTCTCCCGCAACCGCGACGCGGTGGGGTTGCGACGCGTGGTGTGGCGACAGGAAGGGCGGAGAGCAGGGGTGCGGGTAAAAAAGGAGGGTGCGTCGTTAGTTGCTGAACTCGTTGCAGACCGGGATACCGACCGTGTTGTAGTCGCTCATCGCGGCCAGTTCGTCGGGCACCTGGTGGATGTCGACCGTGTCCTCGACCAGCGCGGTCGGGTCGAGTTTGCTCGATTCGACCATGTCAAGCATTTCGCTGTACCGCGACGGCTGGAGGCCGAGTGACCCCTTGAAATCGATTTCTTTGGCGACGAACTCGTCGGTCGGGAGCGACACCATCCCCTCCTCCTCGCTGGTGGTCAGTCCGATCTGGACGTGCGTGCCGCCTTTGCGGAGCGAGTTCACCGCGTTCTGACAGGTCGTCGCGATACCGAGGGCGTCTGCGGACACGTCGGCCCCGCCGTCGGTGATGTCTCTGACCTCCTTTGCGGGGTCGTCGACCTCCTGTGCGTTGACGGTGGCGACAGCGCCGAGGTCTTCCGCGCGCTCCAGTTTCTCGTCCATCAGGTCGACTCCGATGACGTTGCCGCCGAGGGCATTCGCGATGTGGACCGCCGAGAGCCCGATGCCACCGCAGCCGTGGATGACCACGTCGTCGCCCGCACTGACCGGTGCGCGGTGGGCCATCGCGTGGAACGAGGTCATGAACCGACAGCCCATCCCGGCGGCCGACTCGGCGTCGATACCGTCCGGGAGCGGAACGGCGTTGAGATCGGCGTTGGGAATGTGGACCTCCTCGGCGAACGCGCCGGGGGCCTGATTCATAAACCCGAGGCCGATGTGGTTCTCACAGATGTTTTCGCGCCCGTTCCGACACAGATCACAGCTCCCACAGGCGAAGTTGAACGGGATGGCGACCTCCTGTCCCTCCTCGATGTTTTCGACATCCTCGCCGACAGAGACGATTCGGCCTGTCGGCTCGTGGCCGAGGACGTGTGGCGGGTCAGGCCGGTAGCCGAACCAGTCCCAGTCCCCCTGCCAGCAGTGCCAGTCGGACCGACAGATACCGCAGCCGATGACCTCGGCGACGGCACCGTCCGGCTCTGGCTCGGGGCGTTCGACGTCCTGTACTGTCAGCGGTTCTTGAAACTCCTCCAGTAGTACTGCTTGCATTACAGGAGAAACATAGAATATCTCACTAATGAAAATTATGATTTCTAGTTTATATTACGGTGGTGGCCTGAAACCCTCAGTATCCCCAGTATAGAGGAGGAGTTTAATATTGCATGATATATCAGATTGGTTATTAAATAACTACTGAGTTCCGAGAGTGATAAACGAGCCTACATATGATAGATGGCTCTGCGTCTGGCCGCGATGACTGGGAGAGATGGGCAAGAAACGAGTCGGCGGAGCAATCGCTCAGTTTAGCCAACCGTAGTCGCCCTCGGCGTCGCCGAAGCGGCCGTCCGGCGGATCGAAGCGGTAGAGGTCCTGGCCGAGCGTGGCCCACGCGAGGCCGTAGACGGTTGCCGTCGCTGGCTGGAGTTCGAACCCGAGGAACGCGACGGTCCCGAATCCCAGTAACACGCCCAGCCAGGGTGGCTGGATGCGAGTCCTGACGAGGCCGGCCGCGACCAGTATCGACCCGCTGACCAGCACGAGTACACCGATTCCGATGACCGCCTCGCCGCCACCATTGAGGAGGCGAATTAGTTGTCCGGCCGCAAAGACGAGGCCGCCGACTACGCCGACCCACGCACCGATTGTCCCGGGCCGTTTCATCCGCGCACCGTAGAACTCCTCGATGGCGTAGTGGCCGGCTACGATACCGAGCGCTGAGACGACGATTCCGGCCAGGATGGGCGTGTTCGTGGCATTCTGACCGGTCGTGGACAGCGCCACGGCCCAGCCGATCCAGACGACACCACCGACGCCGGCGACCGCGCCCGCACGCTGACACCGTAGCTTCGCCATACGGGCGAGTTGGCGGCGGGCTACAAATGCGCACCGCACCGCGGACGCACAGTGTGTCCCGGTCGCACGCAACAGGCCAGCCGGGGGTTTCGCAACAACTTTGCACGGGCCGGTCCGTCGGTTCCACATGAAACTCGCCGGTATGGCCAGCAACCGCGGCCGAAACCTCATGAACATCGCGGACCGCGCCCCGGGCGGGGCTTCCTTCGCCGTCGTCCTGACCAACGATGCCGACGCGCCGGTACTCGAAGCAGCCGCCGAGCGCGGGATCCCGACTGAAGTCGTCGAGCGCGACGAGAACGAGCCGCGCCAGTCCCACGAGGAGCGGGTCCTCGACGCCCTCTCGGAGTACGATTTCGACCTCGTCACGCTGGACGGCTACATGCGCGTCCTCAGCGAGACGTTCCTGGACGAGACACCGACCGCGTTGAACATCCACCCGAGCCTGCTACCGAACTTCACCGGGGCGAACGCCCACGAGCAGGTCCTCGACGCCGGTGTGAAGGTCACCGGTTGTACCGTCCACGTTGTCGACGAGAGCGTCGACGGCGGCCCAATCGTCACGCAGGAACCCATCCCCGTCTTCGAAGGTGACGACGAGGACAGCCTCAAAGAGCGCGTGCTCTACGAGGGTGAGTTCACCGCCTACCCGCGCGTCATCGAGTGGTTCGCGGAGGACCGCGTCACCGTCGACTGGGACGAGGGCACGGTCTCGGTGGACGGCGACGACGGCGGCGACTTCCCCGCCCGCCGCATCGTCTCTGACGACCTCGCCACCGGCCTGCGCTACGGGGAGAACCCCCACCAGAGCGCCGCGCTATACACCGACACGACTGTCTCCGAGGCCAGCGTCGTCCACGCCAACCAGCTCAACGAGGGCGCGAAGGCGCTGTCGTACAACAACTACAACGACGCCGACGGCGCGCTGAACCTCATCAAGGAGTTCGAAGAGCCCGCCGCCGCGGTCATCAAACACACAAACCCGGCCGGCTGCGCGACCGCCGACTCCGTGGCCGACGCCTACGAGAAGGCGCTGTCGACGGACCCGATGAGCGCCTTCGGCGGCATCGTCGCGCTGAACCGCGAGTGCGACGCCGCCACCGCCGAGCAAATTATCGACTCGTTCAAGGAAGTCGTCGTCGCGCCCGGCTACACCGACGCTGCCCTGGACGTGCTCTTCGAGAAAGATAATCTCCGGGTGCTGGACGTAAACGAGAACTTCGAAGTCACCGACAATCTCACAGAGAAGCCGCTGGTAGGGGGCCGACTGGTCCAGGAACGGGACACCCAGCACCTCTCGGCCGACGACCTTGAAATCGTCACCGAGCGCGAGCCGACCGACGAGCAGATCGAGTCGATGCTGTTCGCCTGGCACACGCTCAAACACGTCAAGTCCAACGGTATCCTCTTCGCCGACGGGACGGAAACGGTCGGCATCGGGATGGGACAGGTGTCCCGGGTCGACGCCGTCCGACTGGCCGCGATGAAGGCCGACGAACACGCCGAGGGGAAGGACGCGGAGGGCGCAGTGATGGCCTCGGACGCCTTCTTCCCGTTCCCGGACGGCATCGAGGCGGCCGCCGACGCCGGTATCGAGGCCGTCATCCAGCCCGGCGGCTCGAAAAACGACGAGAGCGTCATCGAGGCCGCGGACGAACACGACATGGCGATGGTGTTCACCGGCCAGCGGTCGTTTAGACACGATTGAGCGATAGCGAAAGAGTGTCTGAACCTCGATAGACGAGTGGCACGAGCCTATCGGTGGTTCCGCCACGACTGACAGCGGGCTTTTTCCGAGGCTTCTCCGGGCTGACTGTCTGCAACGAAAGAGGTTTTTCGGAGGCTTCTGAACCCGCTCCCGATGGCAAACGACAACGACAGGGAGGAGGCTGTCCGCGACGCCGTGGACGTGTCTCGGAGCGGCGCACCGGCGGGTGGCAGCGTCATCCGGGACCGGTTCTCCGCCGACGAGATTTTCCAGCGTATCATCGTCGCGGCCGACGAGGAGGTGACGGTCGGAACCCGCGAACTGTTCTTCGCCGGCATCGCGGGCGGGTTCGCTATCACGGTGACGTTCATGCTGTACGCGTCGCTGTACGCGAAAACCGGCGGCGACCCGATACTGAGCGCGCTGCTGTACCCGCTCGGGTTCGTCTTCATCATTCTCGGGGACTATCAGCTCTACACCGAGAACACGCTCCCGCCGGTGGCGCTCGTCCTCGAACGGCTGGCGAGCCTCCCGTCGCTGCTCCGTATCTGGACCGTCGTGCTGGTGTCGAACGTCTTCGGCGGGATGCTCGGTGCGCTCGCACTCGCGACGACCAACGTCCTCTCGGCCGACGCGGCGGGGGCCGCCGCCGGCTTCGCCCAGAAAGCCATCGAGACCTCCCAGCTAACGCTGTTCTCGAAGGCGGTGTTCGCCGGCCTCATCGTCGCCGGCGTCGTCTGGGTCGACTACTCGCTGCGGGACAGCATCTCCCGGCTCGTGTTGATTTACATCGCCTTCCTGGCGATCCCCTTTGGGAACCTCTATCACGTCGTCGTCTCCGCGACGGAGATGTTCTACCTGGTGTTCATCGGCGAGCTGGCGCTGTCTGTCGGCCTCTGGCAGTTCGTCCTGCCGGTGCTCGTCGGTAACTCCGTCGGCGGCGTCGTGCTCGTGACCGTGGTCAACTACTTCCATACGACCGAACGACGGCTCGAAACAGCGCGGGAGGAAGGCTCCAAGCGCCAGCTCACAATCCGGGAGTGGATCTGGGGCGGGTGGTCCGCCTCCGGCCGCTCGTACGTGCCGGCGACCGACGAGATTCCCCGAAGCGATCCGGAGTCGCGAGAAGAAGAGCCCTGACACAAACCATTTCAACGCCCTCCGGCTATCGTTGGTGTGAACTGGGTGAAAGATAACCGCCTGCTGCTTCTGTTTGCTGCCGTCGTGCTGACGACGCTGGGGGCTGTCGGGCTGGGAATCGTCGGTGTCGTCGCGACGGTCGGGGCGCTTCTCGGCGGCGGCGCGGTCGTCCAGACCTTCGGCGCGTTCCTGCTCGGGACGCTGTTGCTCGTTGGCGTCGACGTCGTCTTCTCGGTCGTGCTGATCCGTGCGCTGGCCCGGCGGGCGTCGGTGCCGAAGAGCCAGCGCGTCGCTGGTGGGCTTGCACGCCTCGAATCAGTCGTCCCGCCGCTCGCGTCGCTCGGCCTCTCGGACGTGTTCGCACCGCCGGAGCCGACAGTCGAAGAGCGACACGAGGCGTTGACGCGCCGGTACGTCGAGGGAGAGCTCTCCGAGGCCGAGTACGAGCGGGAACTGCAGGCGCTTCTCGGCGAGGCCGAGGACCCGGGTTCCGAACTGCTGAACGCCGTCGACATGGAGACCGGCCCGTCGCGGCACACTGCTTCCGACGCCGAGTACGAACCGGCCCGGGAATAACACTGAGCGGGTTTTACATGGTCGCCCGACGACAGGTCGAATATGGAGGTACCCACGTTTCTCGAAGTCGAGGTGGAGCGGGACGCCGTCGCCTCGGCGCTCGACGCCATCCCCGGCGTCGCCGTTGCCGACGACGCCACTGCTGTCCCATCACCGGAACCAGCGGGCCCGGACGGAGCCGACGGTTCCGGGCCGGGTCTAACGGACCGCCTCAAGTCGCTGTGGCGACAGTGGGGACTGCTCGGCACGGGGCTGTCCCTCATCGCACTCGGCGCGGCGACGGCCGGACTCTGGTGGTACCGACGCCGCAACGCTGACGGAACCGATGCCGGGAGCACCGACGAGGGCGCGTCTGAATGGGCCACGGAAGTTCCGGGCGAGACGCCGCCACCGGCTGAATCGGCGGTTGACACGCCATCGCCGACCGACACTGACTTCGAGCCGGCAGTACCGCCGGAAGATGCCGACGAAACGCCGACACCGGAGGCGCAGGAAACGGCGCTGGCCGCAGAGAGGCCACAGACTGAGCCTGGGTACCGACGGCAGGACACCGGGGGAGATACCGAGCGGGCTGGCGCTGCCGAGTCAGAGACCACGGCGGAGACTCTGGAGCAAGAGCACGATGAGGCGGACACGGACGAACGACCGGAGGCGAAGATTGACCCGGCACCGCTGGTGGGTGCCGCGTTCCTGGTTCTTTCGAGCGCGCTCGGTCGGTGGGCCACGCGTGACTGCACCGACCAGCCGTAATTGTCGCCGGCGGGCCAGTAGGGGGCCAGTTGGGTGAGCGGGCTGTTCGGGGCGTCTTCGCGCCGGACACGCGCAACAGTCCGACAGGCTAAAGCGAGCGGCTCCGATAGCCCGACCATGGAGTTCCACGAGGCCGCGAACTTCCTCTTCGAGTTGCGCCGGTTCGCCTCGCGACCCGGTACTGATGCCACGCAGGACCTGTTATCGTCGCTCGATGACCCACAGGAGGGGCTTCGCTGCGTCCAGATTGCGGGGTCCAACGGGAAGGGGTCCACAGCGCGGATGGTCGAACGAACGCTGCGGGAAGCAGGCCTCGATGTCGGACTGTACACCTCGCCGCATCTCGACGACGTGCGCGAGCGAATCCGTATCAACGGCCGGAAGCTCTCCGAAGCCGCCCTCGTCGAGTTCGTCGAATCGGTCCGGGCGTACGTGACCGAGCAAGGCGCGGCCAACGATTCGCCCACCTTCTTCGAGACGATGACCGCGGTGGCGCTGTGGGAGTTCGACCGCCAGGACGTCGACGTCGCGGTTCTGGAAGTCGGTATCGGCGGCCGGTACGACGCCACGAGCGTCGTCGACCCGGTCGCAAGCGCCGTCACGTCCGTGACGCTCGAACACACCCACATCCTGGGCGACACCGTCGAGGAAATCGCCCACGACAAGGCCCACGTCGCCCCGGACGGCAATCCGCTGGTGACCGGGACGACTGGAGATGCGCTCGCGGCCGTCCGCGAGGTCGCCGACGATGTGGTGACTGTCGGGAGCGCCGTCGAGACAGCTCAGGGGGCGTCCGGGAACGAGGCCGACGTAACGGTGAACTACGGCGGTCGTGAGGGCCTTGAGGGGTCGGTCTCGGTCGACGGTCCCGACTGGAGCGTCGATACCTACCTCCCGCTGCTTGGCGCACACCAAGCACAGAACGCCGGGATCGCGGCCACGCTGTGCCGGCAGGTCGCGGACGTCTCACAGACGGCCCTCGAACGCGGCCTGCGCAACGCCCACTGGCCCGGTCGGTTCGAGGTGATGAACGAGTCGCCGCTGGTCGTCCTCGATGGGGCACACAACCCAGGAAGCATCGAGCGCACCGCGGAGACGCTGGCCTCGTTCGACTACGACGACCTCCACGTCGTCGTCGGCGCGATGGTCGACAAGGACCACGGGCGCATCGCCGCGGCGCTGCCGGACCCGGACCACGTCGTCGCCTGCCAGCCCGACGTCGACCGGGCGGAGTCCCACCAGGTTGTCGCGACCGCGGTTGAGAACGCGACCGACGCCAGGGTCGAGACGCGCCACGACGTGGCTGGGGCGCTCGGCATCGCGCTCGACGCCGCAGAACCCGGAGATGCGGTCCTCGTGACGGGGTCGCTGTACGCCGTCCGGGAGGCCCGCACGCGCTGGTCGCGATCGCTGGTCCCCAAACAGGTCGACTCGCTGGCCGAGGCCCGCGAGACTATCGAGAGTGCCCACGTCACCGACACCGGAGCCTGGCGGATGCGAGGCAAGGGTGTCCACCGCGTCCTGCGTACCCGCGTCCAGCCGCGACAGGCCCAGTACCTCAAGGAGGAACTGCTGTCCCTGGGCGGGGAGTGCGCCGTTTCTGGCCTGAGCGACCAGGACGAGGAATCCCTCGACGTGGTCATGATGGCGACGATGGCCCAGTACAAGCGCCTCGCGGAGAAACTGGACGGCCAGCCCTACGGGCTCACGTCGTTCGCCGACGAACTGCGGGCGGCGCTGTCCATCCAGCAGCCCGAACCTGACGCGTCGACAACGTATCCCTGGGACGACGGCACGGCCGTCATGGGTATCTGCAATATCACCCCGGATTCCTTCCACGACGGCAGCGAGTACAACGCCGTCGAGGACGCCGTCGCCCGCGCCGAGCGGATGGTCGAGGCCGGTGCGGACATCCTAGATATCGGCGGGGAGTCGACCCGCCCCGGTGCAGAACCGGTCCCGGCCGAGGAAGAGATCGACCGCGTGGTGCCGGTCATCGAGGCGCTTTCGGAGCTGGATGTCGCCATCTCCGTCGACACGCGGAAGGCTCCTGTCGCGCGGGCAGCACTCGATGCCGGCGCGGACATCCTGAACGACGTGTCCGGCCTCGAAGACCCCGAGATGCGACTTGTTGCCGCCGAGTACGACGTGCCGGTGGTCGTGATGCACTCCATCGAGACGCCGGTCGACCCCGACAGCGACATCCACTACGACGACGTGGTGCAGGACTGCATCGACCAGCTGACAGAGCGCGTTCTGCTCGCAGAAAAGGCCGGACTGGACCGCGACCAGATCATCGTCGACCCAGGCATCGGCTTCGGGAAATCACCCACGGAGGACTTCGAACTGCTCGACCGCCTCCCGGAGTTCGAGGCACTCGGCTGTCCAATCCTGGTCGGGCACTCCCACAAGTCCCTGTTCGGGCTGGTCGGACAGGAAGCGGGCGACTGTCTGGAGGCAACCATCGCCGGGACGACGCTGGCGGCCGAGCGAGGAGCCGACATCGTTCGCGTCCACGACGTCCCGGAGAACGTTGCTGCCGTTCGCGTCGCCGAGGCGACCCGTGATCCACAGACGTTCGAGGACTGATCCGGACAGCCAAACAGCCAACCGATAAATCGACGGACGTGACCGCCAACCCCAAATTTTTGTGTTGTCTACTTATCCTTCTCAAGGGTGAGAATTGGGGGCGAACATATAACCCCAGTGTGGTTTGAATCTCGTCATGGCATTTCAGAGCGAGAGTACGGACTCTCGGAAACAGGTCACTGAATCTGACAGGGCTGGCGTTGACGGCACGACACTTACCGACCGTATCGGACTGGACGCCAGGGAGATACGCTGGCGGAAGGAGTTCACCGGATTCGACGAGTCGGACGTCGACAATCTCACTGCGATGGCGGACGAGACAAACGCCCGGGCCGAATCTGTCGTCGACGATTTCTACGATCACCTCCAGTCGTTCGACGAGAGCGCCGAAATCTTCGGGCGGTCCACCAAGTCAGTCGACCAGCTCAAAAACACCCAGACGCAGTACCTCCGCGACCTCGTCGCCGGGAGCTACGACAAACAGTACTTCGAGAACAGGGCCCGTATCGGGAAGATTCACGACATGCTCGACCTCGGTCCGAAGATCTACCTCGGAGCCTACAGCATCTACTTCGAACACTTCCTGCGGACAATCGTCGAGGACCTGCAGTCGGGCGACGCCGCCCGGGACGAGGCACTCGAAGAGATGCAGGCGCGGGCGCTCTCCGTGTTCAAGCTCCTCAACCTCGATCAACAGGTGGCGATGGACACCTACATCGACTCGTACAGCCAGCGCCTGGAATCGGCAATCGATGACCAGCAGACGCTGATGGAGGAGGTCGAGAGCGGACTCCAGCAGCCCATCGACGAACTGAGCGCCTCAGCCGAGGAGGTCGCCCAGACGAACCAGCAGATCAACGCCGCTGCCGAGAGCCAGTCCGAGTCGATGGACGAAGTGGCGGGCGAGGTCGCGGATATGAGTGCGACCATCGAGGAAATCGCCTCGACCGCCGAGGAAGTCGCGAGCACCAGCACGTCAGCCGAGCGGAAGGCTGAACGCGGGAACGAAGCCGCCCAGCAGGCCGCGACCGTAATGAACGATGTCGATGACGCCGTGGACACGGTTTCAGCGGACATCGCCGGCCTCCAGGAGCAGGCCGACGAGATCGACGACATTGTCGAGGTAATAAACGATATCGCGGACCAGACCAATATGCTCGCGCTGAACGCGTCCATCGAGGCCGCACGCGCCGGTGAGGCCGGCGACGGGTTCGCCGTCGTCGCCGACGAAATCAAGACGCTCGCCGGGGATTCACAGGAACACGCGAACCGGATCGAGGACACCGTCACCGAGATTCAGGACGAGACCGTCGACGCCGTCGAGAGCCTCGAAACCGTAACCGAGCAAGTAACGGAGGGAATCGATCAGGTAGAGGCAGCGGCCGACCGACTCGAAGAGATTGTCTCGGCGGTCAACGAGGCGTCACAGGGCATCCAGGAGGTGTCGGCCGCGACCGACGACCAGGCGGCGTCGACCGAAGAGGTCGCCAGCATGATCGACGAACTGTCGAGCGGCATCGACGACATGTCAGCACAGCTTGATGACCTCGCGGCGACGAACGAAGAACAGACGGAGAAGATTCAGGACGTTGCCGAGACGGCGCGCCGACTCGACACCGACACAGAATAAGCGCGACTCACAGCCAGCGCCCCTGGCTTACTCTTCGGCTTCGGGCGGCTCGACGGCCTCGGCCTCCGTCTCGGTCACGCGGATACCCTTCGAAGCGAGGTGGCGCATCTGGCGGCGGACGAAGTCTTCCTCTGTGGTCCCTCGCGTCGCGAGAATGACCATCCGGGCGTCGCCGGCGGGGCGCATCGTCCGCCCGGCCCGCTGTGCGCCCTGCCGACGGGACCCGCCCAGTCCAGAAGCGACGATGGCGAGTTCGGCGTCGGGGAGGTCGATGCCCTCGTCACCGACGCGGGAGACGACCAGCGTGTTCAGTTCGCCCCGGCGGAACTCGTCGAACAGTTTCTCCCGGCGGGCGTGTGGCGTCTCGCCGCTGATGAACGGCGCGTCGATGGCCTCGCTGATGGCCTCGCCCTGGTCGAGGTACTCGATGAACACAAGCGCCTTCGCGGCGGGGTTCTCGGCCAGCGCGTAGTGTATCTCGTCAATCTTTCCGGTGTTGCTGGCGGCGGCCTGTCGGCGGTCGTGGCCCGACGTGGAACTGTACTCGGACTGCTCGGTCTCGTTACCCCACGGCACCAGCCGGATCTCGACCTCCGGTTCGGCGACGTAGCCCTCGTCGAACAGTTTGCCCCAATCTGTCCCGATGGGCGGGCCGATGAGCGTGAATATCTCCTCCTCGTCGTCGCTCTCCCGCGTCGGCGTGGCGGTCAGGCCCAGCCGGTGTTTGGTCTGGAGGTCGGCGCTCCGGCGGTGGATGGGCGACGGCACGTGGTGGACCTCGTCGAAGACGATGAGACCCCACTTGCGCTGGTCGAACAGCTTCCGGTGGCGGTCCATCCCGGCGGTGCGGTAGGTAGCGATGGTCACCGGTTTGATGTTCTTTTCGCCGCCGTGGTACTCGCCGATGTCGTCGTCGGTCAGCGAGGTGTGCCGGACCAGTTCGTCGTGCCACTGGGTCGCGAGTTCGCGAGAGGGGACGAGAATCAGCGTCTCGCCGCCGACGGCGGCCATCGCGCCCATCGCCGCGACGGTCTTGCCCGACCCGGGCGGGCCGACGAACACGCCCGACCCCTGCTCGGTGAACCGCTCGACCCAGTCCTGCTGGTAGTCCCGAAGGCGCAGGCGGAGGTCCATCTCGATGGCGTCGCCGGTCTCCAAGTCGCGGTCGTCCCGGACCGGATAGCCCGCCTCGTACAGCGTGCGTTTGATTTCGGCTGTGGCGTCCTCGTTGACCCACGACTCCGAGTCCGAGATGGGGGCCCGGAGGTGGTCGTCGTCGAGTTTCGGCCGGGCGACGTTGCCCATCAGGTCGTCGCTCTCGGCTTCGAGTACGACGTAGCCGTCCTCGTGAGTCTTCAGGCGGAACTTCCGGGCGCGCTCCCACTGGCTCGTCACCCACTCTTCGAGATGGGGCGAGCGCTCGCCCAGCACGTCTCGCATCGTCGTCAGGAGGGCGTCTAAGGACTCGTGTGGCGCGGCCCAGATGTCCTTCTCGCGGAGTTCGTACACGTAGCCGCCCGAACGGTTGGTGTCCTGCAGGCGTGCAAACTGCGAGAGCTGTGCCCGCGTGAACTGTTCTGGGTGTTCGACGACGACCTCGCGGCGGTCGGGAAAGAGGACGACCCGCTCGCGGTCGGTCACCTCGGCGATGTCGGTCGGATACCACACGGACTCGACCTCGGACACGTCCTGGCGCTCGATGTCGCCGTCGTCGGCGAGGCGCTCCAGCGCCGCCCGCGCCTGGTCGGGCGTCGGGTCCGTCTTCCGGGAGAACTCCGTCGCCGTCAGATGTGGGCGGCCGACGGCGTCGATGGCGTCGTAGACGGCGTCGAGTTCGAGTTCCGTGGCGGGGTCCGAGTCGTCGTCTCGGTCGGCTGGCTCCTCGGCTGTCACTACCGAATGGAGGGGGTCGACGCTCAAACGGGTTTCGTCTGGGCAATCCCTGCCGCCGGTCCGAATACGTACATTAATATAGCGCCACCCGGACCTGCCGGCATGGTTGAGGGAATCGCGGCTGGACCGTGGTCTATCGTACCTGCGCTCGTCGCCATCGGTCTCGCCTGGTACACCCGTGACGCCCTGATCGGGCTGTTCGTGGGCATCGTCATGACAGGCGTGCTGGTCGGCGCATTACACCCCCAGGCTGTCGGGGTCCCGTCCGACCTGATCACCGCTGGCGGTGAGGTGGCGACCGTCCAGCCACAGGCCGAGGACGGAAGTCCCTGGACGGTCGGCGTCGGTGGTATCGTACTCGGAGGAATCTTCGGGCTGAAACTCGTTCCGGAAATCATCGCCACGGCCCCGCTGTTCGGGGAGTGGTATGTCAAGAACGTCCTGCTCGCCATTTTCGCAATCGGCGGGCTGATCGGACTGATGATCCGAGCCGGTGCGATCCAGGGCGTGCTGGATGCGCTGGTGGCCCGGGCCGACTCCGCCGCAGACGCCGAGAAAGCCGCTTTCCTGGCCGGTATCGCCATCCACATCGACGACTACTTCAACTGCCTCGTAGTCGGTTCGATGATGCGGCCGCTGACCGACAAGTTCGACGTCTCGCGGGCCAAGCTGGCCTATTACGTCGACTCAGCGGGGTCGCCGGCCTCCCGGCTCGCGTTCTACTCGACGTGGGGGGCGGCGATGGTCGGCTTCATCGGGGGCGGCCTCGTCGAGGCACAGCAGCAGGGGACGCTGCCGTCGGGCATGACCAACTTCGTCAACACCGGCGGTGACCAGGTCACCGCGGCGACCGGCGCCGTCTGGCCGCTGTTTTTCAACACGCTGTTTACCGGCTTCTATTCCTGGATCGCGCTCGGCCTCGCGGGACTCGTCGCGTGGCAAGTCGTGCCAAACATCTACGGGATGGGGACGGAGGAGTCCCGAGCGAGAGATGAGGGGAAAGTCGTCGGCGACGACGCCGACCCGATGATTTCGGCGGAAATGGACGAGTACGAGGTGTCCGAAACCGCCACGCCGGACTGGCGGAACTTCGCCTGGCCCATCCTCACGATGATCGTCGTCGGCCTCGGCGCGATGTTCTGGCGGGCCAGTCCTGTCATCTTTGTCGAAGGGAAGGAGGGGATGGGGACCACGCTGCTCCAACTCGGTAGTTGGCAGCTGATCGCGCCGCCGAGCGGCCCGTGGGCCTTCAACATCGGTGGCGTCCAGTTGGGTCTCGCGTCCTTCTCGGCGCTGATCGTCGCCTTCCTGCTGTACCGCTGGAAGGGCGATATCCCGTCCAACGACGACGCCACCGATGCGATGATGGTCGGCTTCAAGGGCATCCTCCTGGCGGCCGTCATCCTGATGTTCGCCAGTTCCATCCAGAACGCGGTGACGATACTGGGCATCTCGTCGTTCGTGACGAACGTTTTCGGCGGCGTGCCGGCGTTTATTATCCCGGTCGGTGTCTTCCTCGTGACCTCGTTCGTCAGCTTCTCTGATGGGTCGTCGTGGTCGACCTACGGCATCATGTTCCCCATCGCTATCCCGCTCGCGTTCTCGACGGGCGCGAACCTCCCGCTCGTCCTCGGTGCGGTGTTCAGCGGTGGCATCTTCGGCGACCACACCTCGCCTATCAGCGACACGACCGTCCTCGCGTCGTCGACAAGCGGGAGCGACCACATGGTCCACGTCCGGAGTCAAGCGCCCTACGCCCTCATCGCGGCGGGTATCGCGGCCGTGCTGTTCCTCGTGTTCGGGCTGGTGCTCCCCGAAGGATTCCGCGTCATCCCGTACTGACTGGTGGCGGTTTTCCGCGTCGTCAGCGCGTCTGAGCGGCGTTCCGATTAGAAAAGACCGGTGTTCTCGATACGCGACTCGTACAGGTCCTCATACGCCGCACGGACCTGCGCGTGATCGAACTCGGCGCAGGACTCATCGACGGTCCGGCGTTCGAAGGCGGCCGATTCGGCGATTTTATCGGCGATCTCCTGCGGGTTCGTCACCCGGAACGCGCGGTCGCGCTGCTCGATGAGTTCGTGGGCCGACGACTCGGCCTGGTACTCCACGATGCCGATACAGCCACAGGCCATCGCCCAGAGGAGATCCGTGGCAAAGCATTCCCGGAACGCCGTCTGGACGAACACATGCGCGCCCTTGTAAATCGAGACGCGCTCTTCGATGTCACACGCGCCGACGAAGGTCACGCGGTCGTCGATGCGGAGGTCGGCCGCCTCCTGTTCGTAGTACGCTCGCTCCGGCCCGTCGCCGATGATCGTCGCCGACCAGCCCTTCTGTCTGAGCTCCGCCAGTCCGAGCAGTAGCGACTCGACGTTCGCGCTGCCGTCCAGCCGATGGGCGTACACCACGTCGATCTCCTCGTCGGGGTCGACTTCCCGGACAAGATCCATGTCGATGCTCTGTGGGAGAATCGCGGTCTGGTCCGCCGTCGCCCCCCGCTCGCGGACCCGCGTGCGGACGAGTTCGGATGGTGTGATGAGGCAATCGGACGCGCGGAGCGCGAGAGCCGCACGCCGGCTCTCGGGCACGTCCTCGTCCCCGAACCATTCCGTGAGAAGCGGCGCGCGCGACAGTGTTGCGCCGGTCTTGGCCGCGAGCGCGACCGACGACGGCGTCGGGTGGACGTGGACGACATCCGGGCGGAACCGCGCGAGCATGACCGGCAGGCGAACACAGAAGGAGGGGACGGTCGGCGAGACGGTGACGGCGCGGTACGTGACGCCGTCCCGTTCGCGCTGATTGTCGAACCCCGTCCACCACTGCGAACAGAACACGGTCATGTCGTGGCCGGCATCGGCGAGTTCGGTAGCCACCCGCTCCAGCCGGGTCCGGCCCGCTGTGTCCCGGTACTGACTCGTCTCCATGGCGACGACCGCGACACGCATACAGGTGCGACGACGTGGCCGCTCAAAAATCCACCCGTTCGCGGTTGACGGCGACAGATGGCGGATTGGCCGTCGTAACTGTCGTTCGACTGGATGTTTATTACAGCAACTCTGCAACGTGTCAGTGTATGAGCGATGATGACGACCTCGAAGCGGAAGTACGGGACCTCCGCGCCGAGGTCGATGCCCTCCAGACACGCATCACCGCCCTGGAATCGAAACTGGACACGGACCCGCCTCCGTCTGTCGGGGACGAAACTGCAACCACTGAGGCGGACACGGCGGCTCCCGAATCGGAGGCCACACCCGATTCGGGGACAGTACCAGAGACTGGCGAAACAGCCGACAGCGAAGCGCCTGTCGACGAGCGGAACTGGGAGCGCGACATCGGGATGAAGTGGCTCGGCGGGGTCGGCGGGCTCGCGCTGGTGGTCGGCGTTGTCTTCTTCATTCGTCTGGCCATCGAAGCGGGCTACCTCGGCCCGCTCGGGCGTGTGCTCACCGGCACAGCGGGCGGGCTCATACTGCTCGCGGGCGGTCGGTACGCCGCCGAGCGGCAGGGCTACGACCGATGGGGTCGGCTCGTCGCGGGGACCGGCCTCGCCATCGCGTATTTCAGCGTCTACGCGGCCTACGGTTTCGAGTCGTATCGAGCCGCCATCGGAGCGCCGCTGTGGGTGGTTCTGCTGGTCCTGACAGCTCTCGTGGCCGCCACAGCGGTTGTCTCGGTGCGGGACCACGCGCCGGCCGTCGCCGGCGAGGCGTTCCTGCTGGGTTATGTCACTTCCTACGTCGGGCTCGATGCTGGTTCCTTCGTCGTCTCGCCGGCCTACGTCGTGCTTCTCACGGCCGGGCTGGTGACCATCGCCGCCGTCCGGCCGTGGAGTCGGCTCGTCCTCGGCAGCGTCCTCCCGGCCTACGTGCTCCACCTCGCGTGGCTGGAGCGGCTGGAGCCGCCAGAGGCAGTCGCCACCGCTGTTCTCGTCGCGACGTTCGCCGTCTACACCGCTGGTGTGTACGTGCTCCGTGCGAGCGACCGAACGGACCGATGGCACCGCCGGCTGGTGGAGGCGACGACCGGGCTCAACGCCGTGTTCGCCGTGTTGTTGCTGGAAGGCGTCGTTCGTCGACTCATCCCGACAGCACCGGACGGGATGGCTGTCGGCGCAGTCGGACTCGCCCTCGGCGGCGTCTACGCCGTCACGGAGTCACGCCTGGGACAGCAAAACAGCGCCGCTGGGGTGCTCGCCGTCGTGCTACTCGCCGTCAGCGTCGTTCTCGCGGCCGACCCGTTCTTTGCGACTGCCGGGCTTTTCGTCCTGCTCTGTGGAGCGCTGGCGGTCGGGTCCCGCCGCGACGCGAGAGCGGTTCGGCTCGGCGGGCACCTCGTCGCTGTCGGGACCGTCGCCAAACTGCTCGCCGTGGACGCGACCGAATTACCGGCGTTCTCGCTCGCGGACCCGCTGGCGACCGCGATGGGGCGACCAGCCGCATACCTGCTGGGAATCGCGGTCTTCTACGCGCTCGGTCGGAGGTTCGGCAGCGCATCGACGACGGTGCCAAGCACTGACCGCGAACTCTCGGTGGCTGCGCCGTACGCTTGGACGGCGACCGGGCTCGCGGTGGTGCTTCTGGGACTGGAGCTTTCGGGGGCCGGGCTGTCGGTTGCGTGGGCGGTCCTGGGGCTCGCGTTCGTGGGGGTCGGCCTCGCGTTTGACGCCCGCAGTCGCCGTCTTCAGGGCGTCGTCGTCCTCGGTCTGGTGACGACCAAGGTGTTCCTCTACGACACGCAGGGGCTCGATACGCTCGCCCGGACTCTCTCGTTCCTCGTACTGGGTGGCATCCTCCTCGTCGCCTCGTACGCGTACGCCCGCTGGCAGGGTGAGGAGCCACTCAAGCGACTCTCTGGATAACAGCCGCCGCGTTCCGCTGAATCAGACCACGGCCGCCGCAAAGGGTTTTGCCGGTCGCTACCCTCCCTCCCGTTGTGACCGCGTACGACCTCTCGCGCTATCTGAACGTCCGCAGCGCCTACGGCAGTTCGTTCGCGCCGGACGGGACGCTCGCCTTCCTCATGAATACGACCGGCGTCGCACAGCTCTGGTCGCTGGCGGAACCGCGGGGCTGGCCCGAGCAACAGACCTTTTATGACGACACCGTGAGCTTCGTCGACTACTCGCCCGAGCGCCAGGAACTCGTCTTCGGCATGGACGAGGGCGGGAACGAGCGGGCGCAGCTATACCGGCTCGACGCGGACGGACGCGTCCACGAACTCACCGGGATGCCCGACGCGAAACACCGCTGGGGCGGCTGGTCGCCCGACGGTGAGCGCTTCGCGTTCGCGTCGAACCGCCGCGACGAAGCCGTCTTCGACATCTACGTGCAGGACCGCGACGCGACCGGCGACGACGCAGAACTGGTCTGGGAGGGCGACGGCTGGCTCTCGGTGGGGGGCTTCTCGCCCGACGGAAAGCACCTGCTGGTCAGCGAAGCCCACTCCAGTTTCGACCAGGACATCTACGTGCTGGACATCGATAGCGAAGACCTCAGCCATCTCACGCCACACGAGGGGAAGGTCAGGTACACGAGCGCATCGTGGGGACCGGAAGGCGATGCGGTGTATCTCGTCACCGACGCCGAGAGTGACACGCTCGAGCTGGCCCGCCTCACGCTCGACGGCGACCTCGACATCGTGCGCTCGGACGACCAGTGGAACATCGACGGCGTCGCGCTGGACAAGGACAGCGGCCGGTTAGCGTACTCGCGCAACGTCGACGGCTACAGCGAACTCACCGTCGGCGAACTGACGGGGCCGACGACCATCGAGACGTTCCCGACGCCGGACCTGCCGGGCGGGCTGGCTGGCGGCGTCGCCTGGGGCCCCGATGCCGAGCGTTTCGCCGTTAGCGTCACCGGACGGACGGTCAACACCAACGTGTTCGTCGTCGAGGCCGAAACCGGCGAGAGCGAACAGTGGACGGCCGCTTCGACGGCCGGCATCCCGCGCGAGACGTTCATCGAACCCGAGGTCGTCCGGTTCGACTCCTTCGACGGGCGGGAGATCCCGGCGCTGTTCTCGCTGCCGGCGGACGCCGCCGGGACGGCTGCTGCCGACAGAGATACGCCCGTCATCGTCGACATCCACGGCGGCCCGGAGAGCCAGCGCCGGCCGTCGTTCTCGGGCCTGACCCAGTACTTCCTCTCGCGGGGCTACGCCGTCTTCGAGCCCAACGTCCGCGGGTCGACCGGCTACGGGAAGGCCTACACGCACCTCGACGACGTGGAAAAGCGGCTGGACTCGGTGAAGGACCTGCGGGCCGGCGTCGACTGGCTCCACGACCACCCGGCCGTCGACCCCGGCCGAGTCGTGGCGATGGGCGGGTCCTACGGCGGCTTCATGGTGCTAGCGGCGCTGACGGAGTACCCCGACCTCTGGGCGGCCGGCGTCGACGTGGTCGGCATCGCCAACTTCGTCACGTTCCTCGAAAACACCGGCGACTGGCGGCGCGAGCTCCGCGAGGCCGAGTACGGCTCCCTCGATACGGACCGCGAGTTCCTCGAATCGATCTCCCCGATCAACAACGTCGACCGCATCGACGCGCCGCTGTTCGTCCTCCACGGAGCCAACGACCCCCGGGTCCCGGTCGGCGAGGCCGAACAGATCGCCGAACAGGCCGCAGAGCAGGGGGTTCCGGTGGAGAAGCTCGTCTTCGACGACGAGGGCCACGGCATCAGCAAGCGGGAGAACCGCATCGAGGCCTACACCGCTGTCGTCGAGTTCCTCGACGAGCACGTCTGAGCGTTCTCGACGGGAATCCGGAGACTGCGACGTTACAGAGTTTTTATAGGGGTGTTTCAAGCGGCGAAAACGTTCAGGCGGCTTTATGATGGTGCCGAAGCAGCGTTTCGTATGGAGATAGCCGAGCGCTCGCGAGCGCGGGTGCAGGAGCGCCTCGCCCGTCTCGAACAGGAGTTCGGCTCGACGCCGGTGGACCAGACCACCTTTTCGGTGGGCGCGGAGGCGTACCAGCGTGCCGTCGAGCGCTCACGGGAGGGACAGGTGGACGTCCACGCGTTCGTCCACAACGAGTCGGGCGACGTGTTGCTCAGCGACGCCGACGGGTCCTGGGAGATCCCGCAGGGCCAGACACAGGGGGCCGAGCGGCCGGCGACGGCGGTCGAGCGGGTCGTCTCGGAGACGGCCGGCGTCGCGTGTACGATACGGGACGCGGTGCGGGCCACTATCTGCGGGGTGCGAAACGAGACGGACCCGGACGACGAGACGGTGTACCGGCTCAGCATCGTTTTCGACGCCGAAATCAACAGCGCCGCGCTCGAAGACGGTGATGCCGAGACAGCCGACGATCCCGATGCATCGATTCGATGGGACGACCCGGGTGAGGTCGCAGTCGCGGAACTGGTTTAGATGACGCCGGTGACCGTCGCCGCTTCTATGGCCGCTTCTTCACTCATGCCGTCGCCGAGCACCGTGTAGCGGTCGCGGATTTGGTGGGCCGTCGTCAGCGCTTCGATCACCGTCTCGTCGTCGATGCCGAGCTCATCCGCCGTCGTCGGCGCGCCGATGGCCGACAGCGCGTCTCTGGCGTCCTTCCACTTGCCTTTCTGGCCGCTGTGGAGGTACTCGGTCATGATCGAGCCGACACCGACCTGGTGGCCGTGGAGCGCGCCGTTGGGGACGAGCCGATCCAGCTGGTGGGAAAACAGGTGTTCCGCGCCGCTTGCCGGGCGCGAGGAACCGGCGATAGACATCGCGACGCCGGAGGAAACGAGCGCTTTCACGACGATCCACGAGGACTCCTCCAGGCCCTGCTTTATCGAGTCGGCGCTCTCGACGAGCATCTCGGCAGTCATCTGGGAGAGCGCGCCGGCGTACTCGGAGTAGGGGACGTTCTTGAGCCGATGAGCGAGCTGCCAGTCCCGAACCGCGGTGTAGTTCGAGATGATGTCGGCACAGCCGGCCGTGGTCAGCCGCCAGGGGGCCTCCGCCAGTACCTCGGTGTCAGCGATGACAGCCAGCGGCGGTTCGGCGGCGACGCTGTGGCGCGTATCGCCCTCAGGGACAGAGCCCCGGCCGGAGACGATGCCGTCGTGGCTCGCGGCCGTCGGCACCGAGACGAATCCCAGGCCCAGGTCGTCGGCCGCCATCTTCGTGATGTCGATGGCTTTCCCGCCGCCGACGCCCAGTAGGAAGCCCGCATCGATCTCCGACGCGTGGTCGATAACCTGCTGCACGGCGTCGAAACTGGCCTCCTCGATGACGATCTCGGAGGGGTCGTACCCCTCGTCCTCGAACTGTGCGACGACCCGCTTCCCCGCGACGTCGTGTGGCGTCGGACTGGAGACGATGAGCGGCCGGCCGGTCAGGTGGAGTTCGCTGACGGCCTCGATTGTCCTGCCGAGGACGCCGTGCCCGACCACGACGTTCCGGGGCAGGCGGATCCAGGTGCGTTTCTCGAACATGGTTGCCTGTCTCCGGGCACGCGTGAAAACAGTTTAGGTGCGCGGTATCAGTCAGGGCGTCAAAAGCGCCCCGGCAGCAAATCTTTTGACAACTATCACACACCAGTTTTCCAAAAACAATTATTAACATCACTGTTTGGGTGCGCCTGTCATGGTAAATGACACGACTGACGACGGCATGCGAGCGTCTCGGCGGACGTTCCTGAAAGCGACCGGTGTGGCCACGGCAGCGGCCGCGACCGGCGCAGGTGTTGGGACCGCCGCGGCGCAACCGGACGTCGATTCGCTCATCGGCGACCTCACACTGGAGCAGAAAGCGGCCCAGATGACACAGGTCGCGATCAGCTCCTTCGAGGCGGAGCCGGAGGAATCGAACGTCCCCGACAGCTTCGGGGTCGACACGGTCGGCGAGTACTTCAGCGAACTCGGCGTCGGATCGATCCTCTCGGGTGGGGCCGAGCCGCCGAGCTTCGACGCCAACGCCGTAGTCCAGGGTATCAACGCCCTACAGGAGTACAACCTGGAGAACGCCGATCACGACATCCCGTTCCTCTACGGCGTCGACGCGACACATGGAAACGGCCTGCTGGAGGGTGCGACGGTGTTCCCCCAGCGGCTGAACATGGGTGCGACGCGAGACTTGAGTCTGATCGCAGAGGCCGAGCGCCACACGAGCGACTCGACGGCGTCGATGGGCGCACACTGGACGTTCGCACCCACGACGGATCTCCAGCGGGACCCCCGCTGGGGCCGCTTCTTCGAGGGCATCAGCGAGGACCCGAAACTCGAAGCGGATGTCTCACGGGTACGAGCACGGGCGCTAGAGGACGACGACCGGCTGACGGCGTGTGTCAAACACTTCGCGGCCTACTCCGTCCCGAACAACGGCAACGACCGCGCACCGGCCTCGACATCGCTACGTGACCTCCGGACGAACATCCTCCCGCCGTACCGGGAGGCACTGGAATCAGAGCCCGGCACGGTGATGGTCAACAGCGGCTCAATAAACGGGGTTCCGGCCCACGCCTCCCACTGGCTGTTGACGACGCTGCTCCGGGACACCTACGGCTACGAGGGGATGGTCGTCTCCGACTGGGACGACCTGAATCGGATGCTCACGAACCACGACTACGCGCCCGACTTCGAAACGGCGACAGAGATGGCGATCAACGCCGGCGTCGATATGTACATGATCGGCAACGGCGGCGACGCGCCGGGACCGGTCCAGTTCATCGACACCGTGGTCGGTCTCGTCGAGGACGGCGCGATTCCGATGGAACGCATCGACGAAGCGGTCCGACGGATCCTCGAACTGAAGAGCGATCTCGGCCTGTTCGAGCAGCCGACGGTCGACGAATCCCGTATCGGGAACGTGCTCGGCGGCGCACAGGAGACCGCCGAGACGATGGCCAAGGAGTCACTTGTCCTCTTGAAAAACGCCGAGGGCACACTCCCGTTATCCGGCGACGAGAGCGTCCTACTGACTGGGCCCGGCGTCGACGGCGACGGCAACAACACCCGCGCACTGATGCAACACGGCGGCTGGACGCTCGGCTGGCAGGGGGCCAGCGCCGGCGGTCCGTACCCGCGCCAGACCCTCCTCGAAGACGAACTGAGCGAGCGCGTCGGCAGTCTCACGCACGTGCCCACATCGTACGAGAACACCACCTGGTGGGCCGGCGAGGGCGACGGCGAGAACCAGCAGAGCGACGAGAACGGCAACTTCGACTTCACCGACGAGCAGCGGTCACAGGTCGAGTCGGCGGCCCCCGAATCCGACGCCGTCGTCGTCGTTATCGGCGAAGGAACCCACAACGAAGGCTTCGGCGACCGGGACGAACTGGTGCTCGACGAGTCCCAACAGGCGCTGCTGGATACCGTCGTCGAGTCCGCCGACGATTCGACGCCGATCATCGGCGTCATGCTCGCCGGCGCGCCCCGAGGGTCTCCGGAGACGTTCAGCCAGCTCGACGCCCTCCTGTTTGCCGGTCAGCCCGGCAGCGACGGCGGAGTCGCCATCGCCGAGACGCTGGTCGGCGAGTACAATCCGTCCGGGAAACTCCCGTTTAGCTGGCCCGAGAACGTCGGTACCACGCCCGTGCAGTACAACCGCTACGAGCCGACATCGACGGGTGGGACGGACAATACCGCGATATACGAGTACGGTCACGGCCTCTCGTACACCGACTTCGAGTACGGGAGCGTCGCGGTCACACAGCCGACCGTCGGCAACCCGGCCAATCAATCTGAGGTGACCGTCAGCGTCGAGGTGACGAACACCGGCGAGATGCCCGGCGAACACATCGTCGAGGTGTTCAACACCCAGTCCTACGGGTCGGTGCTCCAGCCGATGCGCCGCCTGCTCGGCTACGAACGCGTCTCGCTGGACTCCGGCGAGTCGACCACAGTAGACGTGACGGCCGACCTGACGGCGCTGGAAGTCGTCCCCGGTGATGTGCTCGGCCTCGGGCCGAAGGTCGTCGAAGCCGGTGAGTACGAACTTACTGTCGGCCAGGACGGCCCGACGACCACGCTGACCGTCCAGAACACGGCGAGCATCACCGATCCGGATCCCGTTCCGGGGCTCCCCGATGGATCTGGCGGCAACCCCGGACGGGGCAATGGAAACAGTGGGAACGGGAATAACGGCAACGGAAACAGCGGCAATGCCAATGGGAACGGGAATAGCAGCAACCGCGACCCGACGATGGAAGACGTCGTCGACCTCCTGGATGAGGTCCGACAGCGGTCCTGAGAAGATCGTCGCGGTCTAACACCGCCTGTTTCGGGGACAGCTCTGTCCCGGGGGCCACTACCCCGTACCGACACACTTCGGCCCGCTCCCACCCTTACTAATTATTATATACTTTCGATGATACTACCTGGCACAGCGGCTCCGTGATTCGAGGCCACCCAGCACGCTCTGACCCGCTCATCATGCCTGACTCCACACGCCAACCCAACGCGACCGTTCGGGACCGACTCCAGCAGTACGGCCTCTCCGAGACAGAGGCCGAAACGTACCTCGCCGTCGTCGAAAAGGGACCGGCGACGGCTCGAACAGTGGCTGAGACGGCAGGGGTCTCCAAGAGCTACGTGTACGACATCTGTGAATCGCTGGCCGCGAACGGCTTCGTCACCGTCGACGACCACCGGACGCCGACAGTCATTCGTGCCACGCCCCCGTCGGAGGCCTTCGGAACGCTGAGACGCGAACTCGACACGCTGGAGACGGCGGTGCAGACCCGGTACGAGAACAACTCGGCCGACGACAACTCCTTCGAGGTGGTCAAATCCAGACCGACCATCATCAAGCGCCTGAAACAGCACATCGAAGCCGCCGAATGCGAGGTCGTGCTCCAGGTCCCGGCCCGTCGGCTCCCGGAGATTCGCGACACGCTCCGCCGTGCCCGCGAGCGGGGCATCCTCGTGCTCCTGACGCTGTCGAGCTACGACGCGGCAACGACGGAACTGGAACTGGAGGGCGTCGCCAACGCCGTCCGTCTCGGCCTCGACGGCGCGCCCTCGTTGCTTGCGACCGACCAGCAGCGCGGGTTCGTCTCTCCGTCGACGATGCTCAGCTGGGACCACGACGAGACGAACGCGATCACGTTCACGCAGGAGGCGGTGGCGGCGGTGTTAGTCGGTTCCTACCTGGGCAATTACTGGCCGATAGGCGAGGAGGTCCTAGTTTCGCGGACCCCATCGCTTCCGGCCCGGTACGACATGTTCCGTCCCGTCGTGTTCACGACGACACTCGCGCTCCGGGCCGGTGAGTCCGTCGTCGCCGACCTGTATGCGCGGCCGACAGGCTCCGACGACGACTTCGAAGTGATATCCGGCGAGGTGATCGATGTTCGACAGAACCTCGTCGAACCACACAACAGCGATTTCGGGTTCGAGAACTCGCTGGTCGTCGACACCGGACAAGGCCGCATCACCGTCGGCGGATACGGCGCGTTCTTAGAGGACTACGAGGTCAAGCACACGACGCTCCGCCGGGCGTAGTGATCACCCGGTCAGGCGGTCGATGAGCGTCGCTTCCGTGTCCCGGTCAGGTCCGAACTCCCGGCCGGTTCGGTCGTTCTCCCGATGTTCGGCAACGGTGACGGCCAGCGCTGTCTCGTGGGGGGTCGACGACCAGCCCAGGTCACGGAGCTTCGCCGTCGACAACAGATGCGGCGAGTCGCGGTAGATGGGGAAATCGTCAGGGTCCAGCCCCGCCGCCGCGAGTTCACGTTCGCCGACGCCGATTGTCTCGACGTCCGTCTCGTGGACCCTGGCGAGCAGACCGATCCACTCCCGGAGCGTCGGCGCGTGCTCGTCGCCGACGTTGTAGGCCTCGCCGGCCGTCCCCCGCTCCGCGACGAGTCGGAGCGCACTCGCCACGTCCTCGACGTAAGCCATCTGCCAGAGGCTGAGGCCGTCGCTGGGGACGACGACTCGGTCGTACGCGGCCACCCGGTCCACCCAGTAGGCGAACCGCTCGGTGTAGTCGTGGGGGCCGTACACGACGGTCGGCCGGACGCTCATCGCCCGGACGCCGTCCGCTGCGGCGGCGAACACCTCGCGGTCGCCTTCGGCCTTCCGTGGCCCGTAGGTCTCCGCGCTGTCGGTTGTGGCCTGTTCGGCAGTACAGCCTGCAAGCGGCGTCTCGCCCTCCCGCTTGGGCGTCCGTTCGACGCCGTAGGCCGCGCCGCTTGAAACGTACACGTACGCGTCGACATCGGCAAACACGTCAGTCGCTACCCTGACATCTTCCGGAAAGTACGCCACGCAGTCGACGACCACGTCGGGATCGACCTGGGCGCGAGCGGTTGCGAGTGTGTCCCGCTCGCGCCGGTCGCCTTCGATGTGGGCGACATCGGTGTCCGCGAACGGGTTCGGGCGTTGCCCGCGGGTGAGCATCGTCACATCGTAGCCCGCGTCGCGGAACTCGGTGACCGTGTGTCGGCCGATGAACCTGCCGCCGCCGATGACGAGGACGCTGTCCATAGCTATGCCTGGTCCGGCGGCATCAAAAAACGGCACGTCGAAATCAGCTAGCCGTCTCCGATAGCGAAGTCTCAGTCGTCAGTGGAGGCGGCGAAATCCGCTTCAGTGGCTTCGGCGCTCGGCGCGGCCTTGGCCGGCGGTTCGTTGCGCACGTCGTCGCGCTCGCGGTCGGCGATGACCTCGGCGTAGGCGTCGGGCATCACCTTCGTGAAGTTCTCCACTTCGGCGTCCCAGTTTTCGAGCAGGTCCGCCGCGCGGTCAGAGTCGGTGTAGGCGGCGTGGTTCTCGACGAGTCGGGTGATCATCTGGCGGTCCTTCCCTTCGAGGGTATCGGACAGCGATACCATGCCGGTGTTTGCCTTCTCTGCGAACTCGCCGTCAGCGTCGTAGACGTAGGCGACGCCGCCGGACATCCCGGCCGCGAAGTTCTTGCCCGTCTCGCCCAGCACGACGATGGCGCCGCCGGTCATGTACTCACAGCCGTGGTCGCCGACGCCCTCGACGACGCCTTTGACCCCGGAGTTGCGCACGGCGAAGCGCTCGCCGGCCATGCCGTTGACGTAAGCCTCGCCCTGGGTCGCGCCGTACAGCGCGACGTTGCCGATGACGATGTTCTCCGTCGGGTCGAACGGGGCCTGGTCCGGCGTGTTCAGGATAAGCTTCCCGCCGGAGAGGCCCTTGCCGACGTAGTCGTTGGCCGTCCCGGTCAGCTCCATCGTCACGCCCTGTGCGAGGAACGCGCCGAAGGACTGGCCGGCCGTGCCGTCGAAGTCGACCCGGATGGTGTCGTCCGCGAGGCCGTCGCCGCCGTGCTCGCGGGAGATGCGGTTCGAGAGCGTCGCCCCGACCGCGCGGTCGACGTTGTTGATTTCGGTGTCGATAGCGACCGGGTCACCCTGGTAAATAGCGTCCTCGGCGGCGTCGATGAGGTCCCAGTCGAGCTGTTCGTCCACCTCGTGGGTCTGCTCGCGCTGCTTGTAGCGGCCGTCGTTGTCGGCCGGCTCCGCGATGACTCCAGAGAGGTCGAGCTTCTGGGCCTTCGGCTGGGACACGTCGTCGCGCTGTGCCAGCACGCTCGGCCGGCCGACCATCTCGTCGATGGTCTCGAAGCCGAGTTCGGCCATGATCTCGCGCAACTCCTGGGCCACGAACGTCATGTAGTTGATGACGTGCTGCGGTTCGCCGGGGAACCGCTCGCGGAGGTTCTCGTTCTGCGTGGCGATGCCGACCGGGCAGGTGTTCTCGTGGCACTGCCGAGCCATCACACAGCCGGAGGTGACCAGCGACGCGGTCCCGAAAGTGTACCCTTCAGCACCGAGCAGGGCGGCGACGGCCACGTCGCGGCCGGTCTTCATGCCGCCGTCGGTGGTGACTTTGATGCGCGACCGCAGGCCGGTCGCTCGGAGCATCTGATTGGCCTCCGAAACACCGAGCTCCCAGGGGAGGCCGGCGTTCTTGATGGAGGTCTTCGGCGACGCGCCGGTCCCGCCGTCGTGGCCCGAGATGTGGACCACGTCGGCGTTGGCCTTGGCGACGCCGGCCGCGATAGTCCCGATGCCGTCCTCGGAGACCAGCTTGACGTTGATGTCGGCCTCGGGGTTCGAGGCCTTGAGGTCGTGGATGAGCTGTTTGAGGTCCTCGATGGAGTAGATGTCGTGCAGCGGCGGCGGCGAGATGAGGCCGACGCCCGGCGTCGCGTACCGGACGTGGGCGATCATCTCGTTGACCTTCTTGCCGGGCAGGTGGCCGCCCTCGCCGGGTTTCGAGCCCTGCGCCATCTTGATCTGTAGCTCGTCCGCCGACGCGAGATAATCGGAAGTGACGCCGAAGCGGCCGGACGCGACCTGCTTGGTCAGACACTCCTTCTCGGTGTCGAACCGCTCCGGCGGCTCGCCGCCCTCGCCGGTGTTGGCGTTGGCCCCGAGCCGGTTCATCGCGATGGCGTTGTTCTCGTGCATCTCGGGCGACAGCGACCCGAGCGACATCGCCGCGGTCTCGAACCGTTCGACGATGTCCTCGACCGGCTCGACGTCCTCGATGGGGATGGACTCGCGGTCGGAGTCGAACTCCAGCAGGCCGCGCAGCGTCTGGAGCTCCTCGTTCTGGTCGTTGATCAGTTCGGCGAACTCCTTGTACGTGTCGTAGTCGCCCATCCGGACGGCCTGCTGGATCTTGCCGACCGTGTTGGGGTTCCACTGGTGGTGGATGCCGTTCGAACGGAACTCGTACTCGCCCTGGCGGGGCATGTCCGGCTCCTCTTCGCTCCAGGCGATGTCGTGGCGCTGCGTGAGGTCGTCCTCGATCTCCTCGATGCCGATTCCCTCAGTCCGGCAGGTCGTCCCCTCGAAGTACTCGGCGACGAAGTCAGAGGAGAGGCCGACGGCCTCGAAAATCTGGGCACCCTGGTAGGACTCGACCGTGGAGATGCCCATCTTGGCCATCGTCTTCAGGAGGCCGTCCTCGACGGCGGTGATGTAGGCGTCGATAGCGTCGGCCAGGTCCGCGCCATCCGGTCCGGCGACCAGGTCCTCGATGGTCTGGTAAGCCAGGTAGGGGTTGACCGCGCCGGCCCCGTAGCCGATGAGCGTCGCGAAGTGATGGACCGCCCGCGGGTCGCCGGACTCGATGACGAGCCCGACGTGGTTGCGGAGGCCGTTGCGGACGAGGTGGTGGTGGACGCCACCAACCGCGAGGAGGCTCGGGATCGGCACGCGGTCCTCGCTCGCTGTCCGGTCAGAGAGCACGATGATATCGTGTTCCTTGGCAGCGGCGTCGGCCTCGGCTCGCACGTCCTCGACAGCCTGGCGGAGGTCACCGTCCTTCTCGTAGGTGATGTCGAGGACCTTCGTTGACATGTCGTTCGCGTCCAGGTCCTTGATCGACGCCGTCTCCTCGTCGGTGAGGATCGGCGAGTCGAGGACGAGCTGGCGGGCGTGGTCCTGGCTCTCGTCGAGCATGTTCCGCTGGAAGCCCAGCCGCGATTCCAGCGAGGTGACGAGCTCCTCGCGGATGTAGTCGAGCGGGGGGTTCGTCACCTGGGCGAACAGCTGCTTGAAGTAGGTGAAAAGCGGGCGGTTGAACTGCGAGAGTACCGACAGCGGCGTGTCGTCGCCCATGGAGCCGACGGGGTCCTTGCCTTTCTCGGCCATCGGCTCGATGAGGTGGTCGACCTCGTCGTACGTGTAGCCGTACATGGCCTGATGGCTCCGGAGCGCGTCAGTGGGGTCGCGGGGCGCATTGTCCTCGCGGTCGGCCACGTCGTCGATGTCGACCTGTTCCTGGGCGACCCACTCGCCGTACTTGTCGTCCGTGATGTCGTCGAACACTTCCGCGTCGGGGATGACGCGGCCCTCCTCGGGGTCGGCGAGGAAGCACTGGCCCGGCTGGAGCCGGCCGCGCTCTTGAATCTCGCTGGCGTCGTGTTCCAGCGCGCCGGCTTCCGAGGACATCACGAGCGTGTTGTCCTCCAGCACGTCGTAACGGCACGGGCGGAGGCCGTTCCGGTCCAGCACGGCACCGATGCGGTCGCCGTCGGTGGCTGCGACGAGCGCCGGGCCGTCCCAGGGTTCGACCAGCGAGGCGTGGTAGTCGTAGAAGTCACGCCGGTCGCCGGTCACGTCGTTCATCTCGCCGCGCCAGGCTTCGGGAATGAGCATCCGCAGCGCGTGGGGGAGGTCGCGACCGCCCTGGAGCAGGAGTTCGAGCGCGTTGTCGACGCTCGCAGTGTCTGACTGCTCGGGGTCGTCGATGATCGGTTTGATCTTCTCCAAGTCGCCCTCGAATTCGTCGCTCTGGATGTCAGTCTCCCGAGCGCGCATCCAGTTGATGTTGCCCTGGATGGTGTTGAACTCGCCGTTGTGGATGATACGGCGGTACGGATGAGCGAGGTGCCACGCGCCCAGCGTGTTCGTCGAGAAGCGGGCGTGGACCATCGCGAACGTCGACTGCATCCGCTCGTCTTCGAGGTCAGGGTAGTAGTCTTCGAGCTGTTCGGCCTTGAGCAGGCCCTTGTACACCACCACATCGGTTGCGAGAGAGACGACGTAGAAGCGCTCGTGACCCGGCGGTTTCTCTTCCTCGACGGTGTTTTCGAGCGACCGACGGCCGACGTACAGCTGGTTCTCGAAGGCGTCGCCGGTCTTGCCCGTCGCGGAGGTGACGAAAAACTGAACGATGGCGGGCTCCGATTCCAGCGCCGTCGCGCCCAGGTCGCTGTTGTCTGTGGGAACGTCGCGCCAGTCGAGGACATCGAGGCCCTCCGCGGCGAGTTCCGCCTCGACGAGATCTTTCAGGCTCTCCGCGACCTCGTCGTCGTCCTTCGGGAGAAAGAGCGTGCCGACGGCGTACTCGCCGGCGGGCGGCAGGTCGGCGTCGACTTCGTCGGCGAAAAACTCGTGTGGAATCTGGAGCATGATGCCCGCCCCGTCGCCCGTGTCCTGCTCGGCACCTGTCGTCCCTCGATGTTCGAGATTGTCGAGGAGTTCGAGTCCGTCCGATACAACCCAGTGGTCGCTCTGGCCGTCGAGGTCCATGACGACCCCGACACCACAGTTCGACCGCTCGTCCGTAGGATCTGCAAGCCCGGCTTCGCCTGCAGAGAGACCTGTCTGTCGCTCAACCATGTGTTTCACGCCTAGGTATGCCACTATAAGAGGGTAATCCTAATGGTATTAGTGTTGTTTAACCCCACATTAAGGCATATATATTTATAACGATTGTTCGATTTGTATCATGGTTTATAAGCGGATGTCCGCAGGCTGGCGGTTCACATGGTGTTCAGCCGAGCATCGGCGCAGCCGACTGCTCGATACCCGAAACGTAGGCAGTCATGTCAGTAGTCGTTAACATTCCGACCACACCTTCCGTCTCGTCGACGACAGGGAGGTGGTGGACACCGTGGTCCAGCATCAGGGTTGCGGCCGTCTCGACGGGGTCGTTTGCCGTCACTGTAACCAGGTCCGCCGTCATGAATTCGGAAACGTCTAGGCCGGTCGTATCGCCACCCTTTGCGGCGATTTCGACGAAATCAGTCGAGGTGAGAATCCCCGACAACTCCCCGTCGGCGTCGACGACAACGACGGAACTGATGTTCTCGTCGATCATTCGTTTGGCGACCGCTTTCGCGTTCGCGTCGGCGGCAACAGTGGTTACAGGCGATGACATAATTCGTCCGACAAACACGTCGTCCATGCCAGTCGATAACATGGGACGTGATATAACCGTGTTGGTTCCGGATATCTATCGATTCCAGTGACAGAGAAATATATAAGGTCTTAATATATTTCTTCGGCCGGTGTATGTACGCCGCCTCGTCAGACTCACTTCCGTCCCCGGGGGCGAACTCTAACTAGTCGGTACCAACAGGACTGCTGGCCCCGCACTGATGACCAAAATGTCCGGCACAACTACGGTACCCACGACGGTATCTGTTCGCCGTTTGGCGTTTGTATGACTGTAGTCTGACGGCGATTTATATACATAGGGACAGCAGTGCTCATCGGGGGCACGGAGAAAAATGTCACACGCTCCCCGACCCCATCCTTCCTTCGGTCGGTAGTCATCTATCCCAGTCGCTTGTCTGGCGAACGTACATTAAGAGCGTCGTACAGAAATGTCAAACAGAAGCCGATGCGGTTCCGGACCGATTGCCGGGAGCGGACCTCAGTAGCTCTTCGCGAAGTACGCCGTCTCCTCGGCGTCCTCGCCACAGATAGCGCAGTCGTCGTGAATCGGCTCTTCGTCGCGGTCAAGCGGGACCATCACGATCTCGGCCGCGATAGCGTCCTTGATCGGTTCCTCGCAGTCCTCGTCGCCACACCAGCCACACTTCACGTAGCCGCCGTGCTGACCGATGGTGCCCAGGATCTCCTCGCGGGACTCGGCCTCGCGGATTTCGCCCTCCAGCGTCTCCTCGGCGCTGGCGTACAGTTTGGCGTGGACGGTGTCGAGGTGCTCCTCGACCGTCTCGGCGATGCCCTCGCGGTCGACCGTGGCGTTCTCGCCGTCGGGGCGGTGGACGAGCGTCGCCTCGCCGTCCTCGACCTCGTGGGGGCCGATCTCAACCCGGAGCGGGACGCCGTGGAGTTCGTGCTCGTTGTACTTGAAGCCGGGATTGCGGTGTTCGCGGTCGTCGAGTTCGACGCGGACGCCGGCCTCGTCGAGTTCGGCGGCGAGGTCGGCGGCGTAGTCGATCACTTCGTCCTTGTTCTCTTCCTGCCAGATGGGGACGACCACGACCTGGTCCGGCGCGAGCGCGGGCGGGAGCACGAGCCCCTGGTCGTCGGAGTGAGTCATGATGAGCGCGCCCATCGCGCGCCAGGACAGCCCCCAGGAGGTCGTGTGGGCCGTGTTCTCCTCCTCGTCGGCGTCGGCGTAGGTGATGTCGAACGCCTCACCGAACGAGGTCCCGAGGTAGTGGGAGGTGGCGGCCTGCACAGTCTTGCCGTCCGGCATCAGCGTCTCGATAGTCGTCGTGGTGTGTGCTCCGGGGAACTTGTCGTGGGGCGGCTTCCGTCCCTTCAGCGGCGGCATCGCCATGACCTCCTCGTAGAGGCGGGCGTACTGGTCCAGGCGGGTCATCGTCTCCTCCCACGCGCCGTCCTCGTCTGCGTGGGCAGTGTGGCCCTCCTGCCAGAGGAACTCCTTGGTGCGGAAGAACGGCTTCGTCTCGGTGGCCTCCCACCGGACCACCGAACACCACTGGTTCAGCCGCATCGGGAGGTCCCGGTGCGAGCGGGTCCACTGGGCCATGAACGGCGCGATGATGGACTCGCTGGTGGGCCGGACGGCGAGGCGCTCTTCGAGTTCGTCGTGGCCGCCGTGGGTCACCCACGCGACCTCGGGGTCGAACCCCTCGACGACGTCTTTCTCCTTCTCCAGATAGCTCTCGGGGATGAACAGCGGGAAGTAGGCGTTCTGGACGCCGGTGTCCTTGAACCAGCCGTCGAGGTTGTTCTGGATCCGCTCCCAGATGGCGTAGCCACGTGGGCGCGTGACGATGAACCCGCCCATGGGGGCGTAGTCCGCGAGGCCGGCCTTCTGGACGACCTCGGCGTACCACTCGCCGGGTGAATGCTCCTTGCTCTCGGTGATGCCGAGTTCCTGCTCGCCACTCATTAGGTGTGTCGTGGCCCACGGCGCTAATAAACTCCCCGAAGGGTGGTGGGACTGGCGCGCCGATCGGACAAGTTCTGCGTCGTGTTCCACGGCACCGGGCCCATCGGTCGGTCTCAGGCCCGCATCGCTCGAATGCTGAGTTCGTCGCCGGGCTCCGGATTACCGAAGGCCGCCGCCGCGGACCCGCCGCGAAGGAACAGCTCCTGATACGGGTCGCCGCCACCTGCCGACCCCGGGACGATAGCGAGGGACCCCTCCGGAACGTCCGATACAGCAGCCCTGACAACGACCTCACGGGACTCACCGTTGAGTTCGACAGCGACTGTGTCACACCCCGGTTCGAACTCAGAGTTCCGGATAGAGGTCTTGACGTTCCCGTACCCGTCGACGTGACAGACCACGGAGTCGGGCGGGGCCGGCACGTCGTCGAGGGACCGCTCCGCACCGAGCGACGAGCGGTTCCCGTTCGCGATCTCGGCGACCCGACGCGGGAACACGTCCCGCGAGCGGAACTGGCCGGTGTCCGCCGGGAGCTCGATTTCGCGGAAGACCGTCGCACGGTCGGCGATAAACGAGAGGTTGTGGCCCGCGTCGACGGCGACGACGGGGACGCCGTTGTCCAGTTCGAGATAGCACAGGGGGCCGCCTGTGTCCGCCCGCTCAGGCGTTGACTCCGTGGTCCGTGGCGCGGTGTTCGAGTAAATCAGCAGGTCGTCGAACGGGGGGTTGTGGACGCCGAGCTGTGCGATCCAGAACCCGGTAGCGACCGTCGAGAACGGCTGGACTTCGGTCGACTGAACGGAGATGGTCGGGTCTGCGGCGGTGAGTCGGTGGACGACCTCTGAAAAGGCCGGGTCGGCCGGGCCGTAGTCCGCGATGAGATGGACGAACGTGCTCATGTAAGGCTCCGGTCGCTACCACGTCGGTGACCCTGTATAATCTTGCGCCTTGGTAACAGAGCAAGCGTCGTCGGACGCACCCGGCGACGCCGACACTCAGGCACCGATGGTGGTCAGCGAGGCGATGGAGTCGGCAACGCGGCGTTCCATCCCCGTCCCGGTGAATCCCGGTGCGGGGTCGACAGCCTGCGCGTAGAACTCCGATTCGCTCTCGACGAACTCGACGCAGAGTGCCCGCGCACCGAAGCGGTCCAGCAACTCCCGGACGCGGGCCGCGAGCGTCACCTCGACGGTTTCCTCGCTGATGACGTGGTCCAGTCCGGTGACTTCCGACCGGACCTGAATCGCTCGTAGATGGGTTTCGCGGCCGTCGTTGACGGCGAAGTACTTGTACTCGACCGGCTCCTCCCGAACACAGGCCTGGTAGAAATCGCCCTCGTCGCTGTCGGCCGGCACACCGTCCCAGGAGTAGCGGGTCCGAGCGATGTAGTCGCAGTCGGGCTTTTCGAACCAGATGGTCGGTACCTGACAACCGACCTGTTCCAGCCCGTGAAGCGCGACGAGTCGGCAGGACAGCGCCGTCGTCGGCAGGAACCCGTTCCACGTTTCGACCCCGACTCTGTCGGCGTAGCGAAGGGCGCTGAACGATTCCGGCCGGAGCGTTGTGTTGACGAGCGCGGCCAGGTCGTCGATATCGGCTTCGGACACCGGGTTTCCGGGGCGGAGGAACTGGACGTCGAACCCCCGAGCGGAGAGCCGTTCTGCGACGGCACCGAACACCGGATGCTCTGGCTCGCAGATGAAGCCGATGCAGTCCATACCGCCACGTCTCAGCGGTCCGATAAAAAAGTCGCGCAAAACCGAACCACTGAGGGGTATTGGCTTCGAACCGAGACTGTGATGAAACTACCCAGTGTGGGTGGTTATTTCGGCGGCGAGACTTGGGACATCGCCGCCGTCGTCGTCCTCTCTGCCGTGGCCGTGGCAGTCCTGTGTGGACTCGCCGTAACCGCCTACCGACAGCGCAGGACGCGTCCGTATCTGTTGATTGCGCTGGCACTCACCGCGCTGTTCGCCCGGCCACTCATCGCGCTGCTGTCCGGGTTCTCACTGGTATCAGCACCGACACACCATTTCCTCGAACACGCGCTCGATACCCTCTTTGTCGTCCTCGTCCTCGGCGCAGTGTACTACGCCCGGACGGTCGAGAAACGCCTCGACGAGGAGGGACTATGAGCGACACCAGAGCCCGCATCTACCGGCACATCGAGTCCCATCCGGGCGTTCACTTTCGGGAACTAACCCGGGCGCTGGACCTCGCAACGGGACAGGTGCAGTACCACCTGGCCCGACTTGACCGCATTACCAGCGAGTCGGTCAACGGACGTACGCACTATTACACGGCGTCGTTCGGCCCCTGGGAGCGCCACGCCATCGCCTTCCTCCGGCGAGAGACGGCGAGAGATATCCTCGTTACGCTCATAGGGCACGGGGCGGCCCGCCCCAGCGAGGTGACCGACCACCTCGATATCGCCCGGAGCACGCTCGAACACCACCTCGATGGCCTGGTCAAATACGATATCGTCGAAAAGCGCCGAGACGAGGGACGGGTGACGCTGGCGCTCTGTCGGCCTGACCTGACGGTCGAACTGCTCGCGGCGGTCGATCCCACAGTCCCGGACCGACTGTCGGACCGGTTCACCCGCTTACTCGATCAGCTTTTCGAGAGCGGGTAGCACGACGACCGTACGGCGGAGCCACCGCTTTCGAGTCCCGTACCACAACCCAATTGCACGGGCAGTCCCTAGAGCGGGTGATGACTGAACGCGGGATCTCCCGACGCGAGTTCGCCAAGAGCGCCGTCGCCATCGGCGGCACCGCGGCGCTGGCCGCCTGTCTCGACCGCGGGTCGGGGACGGTGCCCGAGGGGACCGACGACCCCTCGTCGCTGCCGGAGCGCCAGCACGCCTGGAACGAGGTGCTGGCGACTGACGACGCGGGGAACCACCGCCTGTCGCGCCATCACGTCCTTCTGCTGCTGGATTACACCGCCGACGGGACGCCGACCGATGCCGACCGCGAGCAGGTCGAGACGGCGCTTCGAGACCTCGAACAGGCCTACGAGTGGAGCAACGAGGGGCTGCTGTTCACGCTCGGGTACAGCCCGGCCTACTTCGACCGCTTCGAGTCGGACCCGGCCGGTGTCGAGCTGCCCGACCCGGCGGCGCTCGCTCCCTTCGAGGACCCCGAGCTCGACACGCCCGACGCCCTGCTGCACCTCGCCAGCGACGACGAGCGGATCGTTATCGAGGCCGAAGAAGCGCTGAAAGGCAATCGAGAGGCCGCGAACGACCACGAGATGACTACAACTTTCGAGGGCGTCCTGCGCGAGGCGGAGCGCCGGACGGGATTCGTCGGGGCCGGCCTCCCCGCCGAGCACCAGGATGCGGACGGGATTCCGGATTCCGAGCCGGTCCCCGAGGAGGCCCCGCTGTTCATGGGGTTCAAATCCGGGTTCGAGGGCAATCAGGCGTCCGAGGACCGCGTGACGGTCGACTCGGGGCCGTTCGCCGGCGGCGCGACCCAGCACCTCTCGAAAATCCGGCTGCAACTCCAGCAGTGGTACGAACAGGACTCCCGGGACCAGCGCGTCTCGAAGATGTTCTGTCCGGCCCACGCCGCCGAAGACAAGGTCGAGGGAGTCGGCGAGAACCTCGGCACAGACAGCGGTATCGACGAGTGTCCCGAGGACGTGGTCGACAGCGGCCGCCGAGAGGGTGTCGTCGGCCACTCGCAGAAGCTCTCACGCGCCAGGGACGACGACTCGCCGTTGCTCCTCCGCCGCGATTTCGACTCGACCGACGGCGGCGAGGCGAGCGTCCACTTCCTCTCGCTACAGCGGTCTATCGCCGACTTCGTCGAGACGAAACAGGCGATGAACGGGACCGACGTGGCCGAGGACTCCGCCGTTGGTCAGCGGGTGAACAACGGCATCCTCCAGTACATGACGGTCAGACGACGCGGGAACTACCTGCTCCCGCCGCGCTCGCTACGGGCGCTCCCGCCGGCCGACCCAGCCTGATTCGACCCGGATGTCAGGACACCGAGTCGCGGTTCTCGACTGACTCACGAGCGAGGGCGTCAGCGCTGACGCTGTAGCGGTACGACTGGGTGAAGTAGTCGGATATCGGGCCGTCCGTCGCCGTTGAGCCGGCCGGCGGGTCAGTCGTCGAAGACCCCGTGCACGTGACGACGGCATCGTACCCCCACGACCGCTCGGTAACGTTGTCGACGCGGCAGCCAAGGGTCATCTCGGTGTGTTCGCCCTGCCACAGACCGTTGTAGACACTCCGGTACTGGTACTCGAACACGAACTCACGGACTGAGGACTCGTTCAGTGTCGCGGGCCGGTCGGGCGGGTCCTTCGGACCGTCTCGGAACTCGATGGTCCCCGTTGGGGGCGGAGCGGTCGTCGCTGCTTCTTCCGGGGCCGGTGACCCCGGCGACGGCGCACCGAAACAGCCTGCGGTTAGGACGACGAAACAGAGGACCGCAATGCGGGCAATTGTGGAGGGCACGGCCGGAACTGCACCGGCCGATGGCAAGTCTCTTGTGCCGTTTAGGTCTCGCCGCGACATTCGGCTATCGTACCAGAACGGTCTTTCAGATGAGGTTCCAAAGGCGGTCCATGAATCGCCGACAGTTCCTCGCCAGTGCCGGCCTCGCCGGCACGACGGTCCTGGCGGGGTGTGGCTCTCTGAGTTCCCAGTCGACGCGCGCACCCCCGCTGGTCGAGAACCGCCCCGACGCCACGTACCGCCCCACCCACGCCGAGGAGATGGGGATGGCCGGGATGGCGCAGGCGGGCGACTACATGGTCGGGCTGAGCTACTCTTTTCCCCACCGCTTCTGGACGGTAACCGGGACGACAGCCGAGAAGGTCGATATCCGGAGCGAGGACAGCATCCACCTGATGGCGACCATCTGGGACCCCGAGACCGAGATGGTGCTCCCGGTTTCTGCCGGCCTCTCGATCACCATCGAGCGCGACGGCGAGACGGTCGCCGACAAGTCCCCGTGGCCGATGATATCCCAGAACATGGGCTTTCACTACGGCGACAACTACGCCCTCGACGGGGACGGCGTCTACCAGCTCTCGGTCCGCGTCAACGGAATGGGCGAACGCCGGCTGGGGGCCTTCGACGGGCGGTTCGACGAGGCCGGCGAGGCCACGGTCGAATTTGACTTCGCACAGAGCACCCGCGACCAGCTCTCCTTCGAGGAGTTCCCGGACTCACAGGGCGAACGCGCGGCGGTCGACCTGATGAACATGGACATGATGCCGACCTCGCAGGTCCCCGAAGTGTCGTCTCTGCCCGGGACAGTTCTCGGGACGGACAAAGGAAGTGACGGCGTGTATGCCGTCACGTGGCTCCGGGACGCTGCGTTCCTCGCCGACGGTGAGTCGTATCTGGCCGTCTCGGCTCGGACGCCGTACAACCGCGTTCCCCTCCCGATGATGTCCCTCGACGGGAGTGTTGAGGCCGACGGCGAACAGGTGTTCGATGACGCGCTGACCGCTGGGGTCCATCCCGAACTCGGGTATCATTACGGCGCAATCGTCGAGACAACAGCCCAAGAGCCGTCTGTCGGTGTCGAAGTCGTTGCCCCGCCACAGGTGTCCCGCCACGAGGGGTACGAGACGGCGTTCCTGACGACGCCCTCGTTCTCGTTTTCGGGGGGCTGACCCCCTCGGCCAGTCGTTCGGTTGCGAGAGGACCACGGCTCACTCCACGGCGAACGGACTCTCCGTCTGTTGCCACGGCCAGCCTGGAGCCCGCGTCTGGACCCCCGCCGCGAGCGCGGCGTCGAGGTCGTCAGCGCCGGCCGACTCCGTATCGTCCCCGTGGGTCCGAACGTCCGCGACGTGGAAGGTCGCCTCCGCGAGCAGCCGAAGCGGTTGCTCACCGGCGATCATGGCTGCCAACTCGCGGCCGAGGAGTTCGTCAACGATGAAACCCGGGTAATCGCCTGTAACGTCCAATTCTCGGAGCAGACGGACCAGCGCGGCGACGTTGACCGCACGGTCGCCGTCGGCGAACACCTCGTCGATGGCGGCCGTATAGGCGTCGTCTGTGAGCGCCTCGACGTCCACGTCGAACTGGGACCCGAGATGGGCTCGCGTTTCGTTTACCAGCGGGACGACGTCGCCACGACGGTCCAGTACCCATTCGTACTCTTCGCGGACTGTGTCCGGCGTCAGTCGCATGGCGGTGTCTCACACGGAGTGCGTTTACCGCTTGTGGGCACACAGCACGTGACTGCGGTCCGGCCCCTGACCTCCGTATTGCGAAGGCTTTTATAACACGAGGGGAATACTGAGAAATAGAGGACGGTTTTCCGGACATCTCTCCACGTCCGGAGGCAACTCACCGATAACTGATGACTTTATTAGAGAGCGTACATCCCGCGGCACCAGGTCGGCCCGCACCAGCCGTGGACGGCCCCGCTACCGGGATGACACCCCGTTTTGAGCTATGAGCACTGTAGACAAGCAACTCGAAGACGTGAAGGCAACGATCGACGACGAAGTCCCGCGCCGTATTTCCGTCTCGGATGTCACGTACGAGGGACCGGAACTCGTCATATACACGCGGGACCCGAAGGAGTTCGCCGCGAACAGCGATCTCGTTCGCCGGCTCGCGTCGAAACTCCGCAAACGTATCACGGTCCGCCCGGACCCGGACGTGCTGGCCCCGCCAGCCGAGGCCGAAGAGGCGATTCGAGAGATCATCCCCGAGGAAGCCGGCGTCATGGACCTGAACTTCCACACTGACACCGGCGAAGTCGTCGTCCAGGCCCAGAAGCCCGGCGTCGTCATCGGACGGCGCGGCTCGACCCTTCGTGACATCACGCAAGAGGTCGGGTGGACGCCCGAAGTCGTTCGGACGCCCCCCATCGAGTCCTCGACGGTCGAGAACGTCCGGAACTTCCTCAAACAGGAACGCGAGGACCGCCGGGACATCCTCGAACGCGTCGGCCGGCAGATCCACCGCGAGCCGATGTCCGACGACGAGTACGTCCGCATCACGACGCTGGGCTGCTGCCGAGAGGTCGGCCGCGCCGCATTCATCCTCTCGACGCCGGACACCCGAATTCTCATCGACTGTGGCAACAAGCCCGGCTCGAACGGCGAAACGCCGTATCTGGACATTCCGGAGGCGTTCGGGGCCGGGACCAACGGTATCGACGCCGTCGTCCTGACCCACGCACATCTGGACCACTCCGCGCTGGTCCCGCTGCTGTTCGAGTACGGTTACGACGGCCCCATCTACTGTACCGAGCCGACTCGGGACCTGATGGGCCTGCTGACGCTCGATTATCTTGACACTGCGGCGGACGACGGCCGGACCCCGCCGTACGACTCCGAGATGGTCCGCGAGGCGATCAAACACACCATCCCACTGGAGTACGGCGACGTGACCGACATCGCGCCGGATATCAAGCTGACGCTGCACAACGCCGGCCACATCCTCGGCTCGTCGGTGTGTCACTTCCACGTCGGCGACGGCCTGTACAACGTCGCCTTCTCCGGCGACATCCACTACGACGACACGCGCCTGTTCGACGGCGCGGTCAACGACTTCCCGCGGGTGGAGACGCTCGTGCTGGAGTCGACCTACGGCGGCCGCAACGACTACCAGACCGACCAGGAAGACTCGGAGCGAAAACTCAAACAGATCGTCCAGAACGCCTACGACCGCGACGGCAAGGTCCTCATTCCGACCTTCGCCGTCGGGCGGTCACAGGAGCTCATGCTCGTTCTCGAAGAGGCGATGCGGAACGGCGACATCCCCGAGATGCCGGTCCACCTCGACGGGATGATCTGGGAGGCGACGGCCGTTCACACGACCTACCCCGAGTATCTCCGCGACGGTCTGCAGGACCGTATCTTCGACGAAGACCAGAACCCGTTCCTGGCCGACCAGTTCAACCCCATCGACGGCGGCGACGAGGAGCGACAGGAGATCGCCGACGGCGATTCCTGTATCATCCTCTCGACCTCCGGGATGCTCACCGGCGGGCCGGTCGTGTCCTGGCTCGAACAACTCGGCCCCGACCCGGATTCGACGCTCACCTTCGTCGGCTATCAGGCGCAGGGAACGCTCGGCAATCGCATCCAGCGCGGCATAGACGAGGTGCCCGTTGGCGGCAGCGGACGCAACGAGAAAGTCCCACTGGAGATGACCGTCGAGACGGTCGACGGCTTCTCCGGGCACGCCGACCGACAGGGGCTGGAAAACTTCGTGAAGACGATGAACCCCCGACCCGAGAAAGTCCTCTGTGTGCACGGCGACGAATCCGCGACACAGGACCTCTCCTCGTCGCTGTACCACGATCAGAACATCCGGACCTTCGCGCCGGAGAACCTCGAAACGTTCCGCTTCCGCTGAGCCAGTAGCTGTTCCCGGTTCATTCTCACTCCCCGATAGCCGGACGAACCTCTATACGGCAGGCGGGTGAACCACCGCGTATGGACATCATCCAGTATCTCGACGAACTCGAACCGGTCGGGATGGTACTCATCGGGCTCGTGCTGTTCATCATCCCTGAGCCTGCGACCTCGACGCTCGGGGTCGGCCTGATGGTGCTCGGCGGCGCATGGTGGTTCTACGAGTGGAACCGGTAAGACGAGAGCACAGCAGTACCTATGAATCACGACCGCATTCACGCACAGGAGCCGTCACACCACCGCGACCGATGGACAGTCGGCACAATCGCTGAGATAGCGGAGAAGGACGGCCACTGTACCGTCACTGTTGAGAACGAGTCCGGCGAGCCGACTGAACTCGTCGTTACCATGGCCATTCGCGACCTGTTCGTCAGTCGGCTGGACATCGGCGACGACGAAGATCCGGTCGGCGAGCGCGTCTGGTTCCGGAAACGCGGCGGGTCGTAGCCAGCCGCTGACGCGTCCGGTCACCGTTCGACGGGTCGCTACGACAGATCGACGATCCGGTCGGCCCAGCGCCGGAGTCTATCGAGCGCGTCCCGTTCGGCCCGGGACACCGGATTATCGACGCCCAGTTCGTCGCTGTCGAAGGCGTTGAGGACAGCCATGTCCGCCCGGTCGCAGTATCCAGTGAGCAGGCTAACCGCAGCGGGGTCATGCTGGAACGGAATCGTCGCGTCGTTGACGAACACCGCCCGGGGATTCTCCGGGAGCGCGTCAATCTGTCGCTCGGCACGGCGGGCGTTTTCCCGGGCAAGCGCGACCGCCTGGTTGGCCGTCTCGCTTTCAGCGCGCGGCGCACTGGCATCGATCCGGCCGACCCAGACCGCCTCCGGCACGGTGATGAATCGGTCAAGGCGACCGCCCAAGATAGTCCCATCCTGTTCGAGTTCGGGCGCGAAGTCGAGCACGACGACGCCCTCGGTGCCCTCGCGGTCGAGCCAGGCCTCTATGGCGGCAGCGGTCGTCCGCGTCTTGCCGGCGTTGGAGGGACCCGTAACGAGCGTCGACCCCGAGAGGGGGAACTGGAGGCCACTCACGCGAGGAGTTCCTCCCGGAGGAACTTCCCGCCGAGGCCGGCCATAGCGAGGCCGAGGACGACGGCGAACGCCAACACGAACCCGGAGAGCGGGCCGATGCCGCCGCCGAGCTGTTCGACGACGAAGTTCCCGGCGAGCCCGCCCGAGACAGCGACGAGCGCCAGCCCGCCGACGTTGGCCAGCGTTGAGTTCGACTCCGGAACCGCGTCGGAGTTCAGGAGGTAGAGGACGAGAGCGATGACGAACGGGGTGCCGACGGTGCCAAGCGCGAGCACGAGGACGAGCTGGCCGAGCACGTTCCCGCCGATGAACGCGCCCGGGGCAGAGAGCAGCGCGACGACGACGAGCAGTCCGCGGTAGCGGTTGTCCTCGATGGTGGTGCCCCAGCCGAGCTTGTCGGCGAGCAGGAACGGCGGGACGATGGTGTTTCCGCCGAGCGTCGACACGGCCGCGCCCCAGAGGCCGAGCAGGAACAGCCAGCGGGCGCTGTCGCCGACCAGCGGGCCCAGCGCCTCCGCGGCGCCGACCGTCGTGAGGTCGCCGGAAGTGAGCACGCTCGCCGTAACGAGGAAGATGGCGAGGCTGTAGATACCAAACGCCACCAGCATCGACGCCCCGACGTCGACCGTCGCGAGGTCGTAGTCCTCGCGGGTCCAGCCCCGGGCCCGCATCGTGTAGGAGTGCATCGTGATGAGCGTGATGTGGACCGCGCCGCCCAGGATGCCGGCCGCGACTAGCGCGCTCCCGGACGGGACGGACGGGACCAGTCCGGTCACCGCCGCGCCGGCATCGATAGGCACGACGAACAGACTGGCGACGAACGCGACGACGACCAGCAATACGAGGACTTTCGCGGCGAGTTCGAGGAACCGGTAGCCGCCGCCCGCCAGTCCCGCCGCGAGGATGAGCGCCCAGGCGACGCCCCAGATGCGCGCGTCGATACCGGTCACCGTCGCCGAGACCGTGGCGACGGTCTTCATGATGACGAGCTGTGCGACGCCGGCCGCAAGCACCGCGTCGCCGACCAGCAGCCACGCCCACGCGTCGCCGAGGTGCTCCTCGACGACGGCGACGATGCCCCGTTCGGTCAGCAGTCCCAGCCGCATCGCGAGGTACTGGGCCAGCGCCCCCGCCCCCGCGGAGAGGACGACGACCCACAGGAGGCTGTAGCCGAACGCACCGCCCGCGGTGACGAGGCTGGCAATCGTCGCCGGACCGGCGGCGATTGCGCCAGCGATCCAGGACGGCCCCATCGCTTCCACGTAATCACTGATTGTGCCTTTGCTAACAGCCGAACTATCGACGGTTTCGGTCGAACTCATACCTCCGGCTTGGGTGATGCCTCCTGAAAATACTGCCGACATATCGTTCGGTGGTATTCTACGGTAATTCGGCTACTGTACAGCGGTTATGCGGAATACAGATACTGGTCGAATCGATGCACCACCCGCTCACCGAGTGAAACAGTGCCACAGCCGACAGAACGAGCAGATTCAGAGTTCAACGGTTCCGAGATCCGATTCCAGTTCGTCGACGTGGTCGTTGTACGCGTCGACGAAATCCGCGAACTTCGGGGCGTACTCGCGGATGTCAGCAGCCGAGGGCGGCTCATACTGCGAGAGGAGATAGAGCCCGTTGCTGCCGCCGACCCGGAGATACGACGCCCCGTCAGTGTCCCATTTCAGTTCCCACCGCGTCCCACCGATTCGTTCGGTGAAGGTCCCGTAGTCGCCACCCTCGTAGCGCTGGAGTTCCCGCGCGATCCGGTCACAGGTCTCGCGGATGCGGCCGAGGACGCGGTCGCGCTCGGCAACGACGCCGTCGGTCGTCGCGATTTCCGGGAACTCCGTCGACACGTCGTCGAGAACGCCGTCGAGCGACGCGACGTAGTCGTTGAACCCCTCGACGAAGGCGTCGTAGTCGGCGAGCGCGACGGCCAGTGGCTCCGGCTCCGGCGGCTGTTTGGTCGAGATGACGTACGTGTCCGAACCGCGCGACGGCGAGAACCGGAGGTACTCCAGGTCGCCGCCCTCGTACTTGACGGTCCACTCGCCGCGGTCGGTCTCGATGTCCGCCTGCCCGTAGTCGCCCCCCTCCAGCCGGGCGAGCTGGTAGGCGACCTGTCCGGCGTGGTCACGGACCGCCGCGACCAGTTCGTCACGCTGCTGTGCAACGGCCGTTGCGTCGGCGGGGTCCACCGGTGGCCATTCTGTCACAGTGGACGGAAGCGGCGGGACGACAATAACAGGCTCGGTCGGCTACTCGGACTCCAGCAAGGCGTCGTCGCCGTGGCGCTCTCGGAGTGCCTCGAAGTACTCGCGCTGCTCGTCGATGTTCTGCGTTGACTCGGCATACACGTCGGCGAAGAGGTCCGTCGGGTCGGCGGCGTGGGCCTCCGCGTTGTCGATGATCTCACCGAGGCGCTCGCTGATGGTGGCGTCCATCACGTCGACCTTCCCGTCGTCCAGCAGATCACAGTTCCGGAGAAACGCTTCCATGCGGTCCAGCGGGTCGCGTTCGCGCCACTGCTCGACCTCCGCCTCGTCCCGATACACGTCCGGGTCGTCGGCGGTCGTGTGCGCACCGAAGCGGTACTGGACGGCTTCGACGAAGATGGGGTCCTGCTCCTCGCCGTCGGCTCCCACGGCCCGCTCCCGTGCGGCCTCGGTGACGGTGTAGGTCGCCAGCGGATCCATCCCGTCGACCTGGACGCCGTCGAAGCCGTACGCGTCGGCCTTCTGGGCCAGCGTCTGGCTGGCGGTCTGGCGCTCCCGGGGCACGGAGATGGCCCACTGGTTGTTGTTACAGAAGAACACCGTCGGCGTCTCGAACACGCCGGCGAAGTTCATCGCCTCGTGGAAGTCCCCCTCGCTGGTGGCCCCGTCGCCGAAGTGGACGACGCCCGCCCGGTCGTCGCCCTTTCGCTTTGCCGCCCACGACCACCCGACAGCGTGGGGGAGGTGCGCGCCGATAGAGATGTTCAGCGGGAACACGTTCACGTCGCCGATAGCGGCGTTGCCCGCTTCGTGGCCCATCCAGTAGAGGACGTACTCCCAGGGGAGCCCGCGGGCGACGAGCGCGCCGTGTTCCCGGTACTGATAGAAGATGGTGTCCTCGTCGGCCAGCGCGTACGTCGACCCGACCTGCGCCCCCTCCTGGCCTGCCAGCGACGAGTAGGTCCCGAGCCGACCCTGGCGCTGGAGACTTATCATCCGTTCGTCGAACTGCCGCGCAAAGCGCATATCGCGGTACATCGACACCAGCGCCTCGTCGGACAGGTCCGGGATGAGGTCCGGGTCGACGATTTCACCGTCTGAATCGAGCGCCTGAATCCGGTCGTCGGGTGCCCGATTGAGAACGTCATGTGACATGTCGTACCACCACGCTCGAAGCGAACGAGGAAAAAGCTGTGTCAGTTTCGGTTATACTGTCGCTGTAAGTCTGTGAAGAGTTTCGCCACCCTGAGGTGGCGAATCTCTCGCAATAGTTACGGCCAACAGTATCAGTCGAGCCACTCCAGCACGCGCCGACGGGCGTCGGCCTGGTCGTCGGGCATCACTTCGAGGACGACGGCCCCGTCGAAGCGGGTATCGAGAACGTCGGCAGTCCGTTCGAGCGGGATGTCGCCATCGCCGAACGCCAGCCCGTCCGCCAGTACTGTGCCGTCGGTGAAGTGAACGGCCCGAATCTGGTCGCCGTAGTCCCTTAGGAGGGTTGTCAGCGAATCCAGATACGCTGGCTCGGACATGAACAGGTGGGCCGTATCGAGCACCAGGTCGTGGCCGCGGTCGAGCACCAGATTCGCCAGCGAGAACTGGCTCGCGCCGGGATTGTTCTCGTACCCGCAGGGGGCGGCGAAGTCGTAGCTGTCCAGCAGGGCGGTGTGCGTGTGCTGGGCGTACTGGCTGTGGACCACCAGATAGGCGTCGAGTCGCTCGGCAAGCGCGTCGCTCTGATGGAACGGCTCCGGGTCGTCCGGGCGGGCGTGAAGCGTGTGAACCGACGCCGCGGAGACGGGTGACTGTTCGACTCGCGCCGCTGTAGCCGCTACGTCGTCGAGGTCCGGCGGTCGGAGATGGAGTTCCACGCTGTCGAAGCCCCGGTCGGCTGCGGCGTCGAGCTCGGCCGGGCTCGGCGGGCACTTGCCGACGAGATTCATTATAGGGAGATTCCACGACGGCAAAAATAAAACAGTCCCTTCGCCGACGCGGCTGGCCCGAGTGTTCATGCCGTTGCCGTCCAACATGTCGATGATGCCCGGTAAAGCGAGCGCAGAGGCAGACGAGAGTGAGATGACACGCTGGCGAGGGCACCAGCTGTCGCCCACCCATGCGGTGCTCTGGACCGTCATCCTCGTCGCAACAGTCGGGGACATCCTCCTGACGATGACCGGGATCACGGTCGGCCTGCAGGAAGGGAACGTCGTCGTCAGCGCGATGCTTGCGGAGTTCGGACTGGCGGGCCTCTGGCTGGTGAAGTTCGGGGCGATGCTGTGGCTGGTCGCCGGGTGGCGACTGCTCTCCGAGCGCAACGCGACGGTATTCCTCGCCCTGTTCGCCGTGGTGACGCTCGCGGTCGTTGTCTACAACTCCGTCACCATCCTGCAGTACCGCGGGGTAATAACGGTTGTTGCGGTGCTTTGAGGCGCTGATGCGGTAGGATTCAGGAACACCGGGGTTAAGTACCACTGGGTGTGACCACGGAGTAATGGATAGACGTTCCTTCCTGACAGCGGCCGGCGCGACGGTATCCGTCTCGTTTGCCGGCTGTGCCGGGCTGGGCGACAGCGACGGGGCGAGCACCGAGGCGTCGAGCACGGACGAGTCAACCGCCTCCGGGACGAGTACCGGCGATACCGGCGGTGCCGACGAGACGCTCGTCGTCGGGACCTACAGCGCGTTCGTCGACTCACCATCGACGAGTCCGGGCGCGTGGGTGAAACAGCGCTTCGAAGAGGAGTTCGACGCCCGCCTCGTCTGGCAGACGCCGAGCAACGAGGTCAACCACTACATCGAGCGCCGGAACGCCGGCGTCGACATCGAGGCGGATATGTACCTCGGGCTGAACACGGACCACCTCGTCCGGGTCGACGAGACCCTCGACGACGGGCTGTTCGCCGAGGTCGGTGACGTGGCCGGCCAGGACGACATCAAGCCGGGCCTGCAGTTCGACCCTGACGGCCGGGCGATCCCCTACGACACCGGCTACATCAGTCTGGTGTTCGACGGCACGGAGACCACAGCGCCGGAGACCTTCGACGGCCTGCTGGCCGAGGAACACGCCGGCGACCTCATCACGCAGAACCCCGCCAGTTCGGCTACCGGCCGGGCGTTCCTGCTGCACACGGTCAAGCAGTTCGGCCCGGACGGCTATCTGGACTACTGGAGCGACCTGCAAGAGAACGACGTTCGGGTACTCGGTTCGTGGAGTGACGCTTACAGCGCCTGGTCGGGCGGCGAAGCCCCGATGGTGGTCTCCTACTCAACCGATCAGGTGTTCGCGGACCAGAACGACGCCAACCTGGAGGAACACCAGATTCGCTTCCTGAACGACCAGGGCTACGCCAATCCCGAGGGGATGGCGGTCTTCGACGGAGCGGATACCCCCGACCTCGCCCGGGAGTTCATGAGCTTCCTGCTGCGCCCGGAGATTCAGGGCGAAATCGCCGTCCGGAACGTCCAGTTCCCGGCGACCGAATCCGCCGAACTTCCAGAGGACTACGCCGAACTGGCTCAGGAGCCCCCGGAGCCGGTCACCTTTGGCTATGACGAACTGAAGGGCTCCGTCTCGGGCTGGATCTCCGACTGGGAACGGCAGTTCGCCTCGAACTAACGACGACCGACTGTGGCCCGAGATTCAGACGGCGGTGCCGATGGTGGCGGCGGGGGGTCGACAGGGACAGCGAACAGTCCGTCCCGCGAGCGGGGCCGGACCGTCCGCAACACTATCGAGCGTCGGGCAATCGTCGGGCTCGCGGTCGCAACTATCGCCCTCTTGCTTGGCATCTTCTACTACCCGGTGGCGACGGTGTTCATCGACAGCGTCCTCGTCGACGGCCGCTTGACGGGCCGGGTGTTCGTCTCGATACTGCGGGACCCGTTCTACCTCGGAGAGCCGGCGCGGTTGCTCGCCGGCGAACCCATAGCGAGCGTCATCGAGGACGCACTGTCGCCGGACCGGCGGCTGGGCGTCATCGGCTTCACGGCGTATCAGGCGGCTCTCTCGACCGTCGCCAGCGTCGCTCTCGGCCTGCCGGCGGCGTATCTGCTGGCCCGGTTCGAGTTCCCGGGACGGCGGACGCTCCGGTCGCTGACGATTCTCCCGTTCGTTCTCCCGTCAATAATGGTCGGCGTCGGTTTCGTCGCCACGTTCGGCCGGAACGGGACGCTCAACGCCGTGCTCGGCACGCTCGGCCTGGGACAGGTCAATCTCCTGTTCACGCTGGAGGCGGTCATCGTCGCTCACGCGTTCTACAACGCCCCGCTCGTGGCACGGGTGACCACCGCCGCCTGGGAGTCCGTCGACGCCAGCGCGGTCGAGACGGCGCGGAGCCTCGGCGCGAGCCCCTTCCGGGCGTTCCGGGACGTGGTCGCCCCGCAACTGTACCCGTCGGTGCTGATGGGCGCGGCACTGACGTTCGTGTTCACCTTCAGCACGTTCCCCATCGTCCTCGCGCTGGGCGGCTTCCAGTTGGCGACCGTCGAGGTGTTCGTCTACCGGCTCATCCGCGACCTGGAGTACGCCGAGGCGGCCGCCCTCGCGCTGATTGAACTCGGTATCTCGCTGGGGCTGCTGTACGCGTATCTCCGGTACGAGGCCAAACACACCGTCCGGTCGCGGGGGATTCGACCGCTCCCGCGGCGGCCGCTGACACCGCCGTCGTTCTCGGTCCGTGAACTGCTCCCACGGATGGGACTCGCCGTCTACGCCGTCGTCGCGCTGGCGGTGTTCGTCGCGCCGATAGCGAGCATGATTCTCGCCAGCCTCAGCGGGCCGGAGGGACTGACGCTGGCGAACTATCAGTTCCTCATCGACCGCCAGACGACCGGCGCGTCGTTCCAGGTCCAGCCGTGGGACGCCGTCCGGAACTCGCTGCTGTTCGGCGTCGCCTCGCTCGCCGTCGCGCTGCCGATGGGCGTCGTCGTGGCCGTCCTCACGACTCGGGACTACCGAGGCCGGAAGGTCGTCGACGCCGTCGCGATGGCCCCGCTCGCCGCATCGGGCATCGTCGTCGGCCTCGGCCTGCTCCGGGGCCTCGTCTTCGGTGTCGAGGTGGGTGGCTCCCGCATCGCCGTCGGCGGCGGCTTCGCCATCATCGCCGCCCACGCTGTCGCGGGCTACCCGTTCGTGGTTCGGACGGTCGCGCCCGGCCTCGAAGGTATCGACCACAGGCTCGTCGAATCTGCCCGCGCACTCGGCGCGCCGCGAGCCAGAGCGCTTCTCGACATCGAACTCCCGCTCGTGTGGCCGGCCGTCGTCGCCGGGGCCGCCTTCGCGTTCGCCATCTCTATCGGGGAGTTCTCGGCGACGATTGTACTGGCCTCCGGGACGAACCAGTTCACGATGCCCATCGCCATCGAGCGGTTCATTGGCCGCCGGCTCGGTCCCGCGACAGCGATGGGCGTCGTCCTGCTCGTGGTCACCAGCGCGAGCTTCCTGCTCATCGACCGGCTGGGGGGTGACGACGTTGGGTTCTGAGCGGTCGCCACCGGCCGGAGCCGACGCGGACCCTGCCGCTCCGCCAGCCGTCGAACTCGACGGCGTCACCAGACGCTACGGCGAGACGACCGCCGTCGAGGACCTGTCGCTCTCCGTTCAGGAAGGCGAGTTCTTCACGCTGGTCGGTCCCTCCGGCTGCGGGAAGACGACGACGCTCCGGCTCGTCGCCGGCTTCGAGAAACCCACGCAGGGCGAAGTCCGGTTCGGCGGCGAGTCCGTCACCGGCGTCCCGCCGGAGGACCGCGACGTGGGCGTCGTCTTCCAGAACTACGCGCTGTTCCCGCACATGACCGTCGGGGAGAACGTCGCCTACGGCCTCTCGTTCACCGACCCGCCCGGCGGCGGCAGCGACGAGGAACGGGTTCGCGAACTGCTGGAACTGGTGGACCTCGACGGTATGCAGGACCGGGACCCAGACACGCTTTCCGGCGGCCAGCAACAGCGGGTGGCGATGGCCCGCGCGCTGGCCCCCGGCCCCGACGTGCTCCTGCTCGACGAGCCGATGAGCGCCCTCGATGCGAAGCTCCGGGAACGGTTGCGTGTGCAGGTCCGCGAGATTCAGCAGGAACTGGGCATTACGACGATTTACGTCACCCACGATCAGGAAGAAGCGCTGGCAGTGTCGGACCGCGTGGCGGTCATGCGCGACGGGACACCGGAACAGGTCGCGCCGCCGCGGACCATCTACCGCGAGCCGGCGACAGCGTTCGTCGCCACCTTCGTCGGTGACAACAACGTTCTCAGCGGCGAGGTGACGGCGGTACGGTCGCTTGCTGACTCCGGCGGCTCCGGTGCTGAGAGCGGACAATCCATCGCAGACGTGACGGTCGACAGTACGACGGTCTCAGTGGCCCTGAACGGCGACAGTGGCCCGAAGTCCGCTGTCTCGTCCGGAGACCGGCTCACGTTCTGTGTGCGGCCGGAGCGGCTTACTGTCGATGCCGACCGAAACGCGCTGACGGCGACGGTCACGAGCGCGGAGTTCCTCGGGGAAACAACGCGCGTTCATCTCGACTGGGAGGGCCGAGAACTCCTGTTACGAGCCGAAGACCCGCCGACTGGCACCGTGACGGTCGGCTTCGACCCGGCGGACGCACACATTGTCGACAGACGGCCGTAAGCTACCAATCCCCACGCCCACGCCGGAATGGAGCCAGTTTTAACCCACCTGTGGTTATCGCCGATGTAAATATGACACGCGGGGCCGTCGCAGGTGGTCGGCAGAGGCGTATCGGAGCGTGTCGACGGGGCTGGCGGGAATACCCAGTTTCAAACCAAAGCCGTGTCGGAGTCCGGCCGGCTGGGCGCGACGGGGTGCGGTAATGGTCGAGTTCGAACCCCGGCTGTTCGACGATATCGATCCAGCTGAGCGGCCGTCGCTGGGTGCCGCCCTCGTGCCAATCGCGGGGATGATCGCGTTCCTCAGCGTGGGTCTCATCGCTTTCGATCTGGACCCACAGTTCCCGCTGTTCTGGGGGATTGCATTCACCGGCCTGTTCGCACGGTATCACCTCGGGCTGTCGTGGGCGGAACTGTACGAAGGCATTGCCAGCAGCCTGCTCATGGGCATGCGGGTAATTCTCATCATGTTCACCGTCTATGCGCTCATCGCGTCGTGGATTCAGGCGGGCACGATTCCCAGCCTGATGTATTTCGGTTTAGAGCTATTCACGCCGACAGTGTTTCTCCCGGTGGCGGCCATCCTCTCCGCGATAATCTCCTTCGCCGTCGGCTCGTCCTGGACGACGGCCGGGACGCTCGGGGTGGCGCTCATCGGTATCGGTTCGGGACTAGGTATTTCGGAACCGATGACCGCCGGTGCCATCCTCAGCGGGGCCTACACGGGAGACAAGCAGTCCCCGCTCTCGGATACGACGAACCTGGCCGCCGCAGTGACAGACACGGACCTGTACGACCATATCAACGCGATGCGGGCCGGCACGCTCGCCGCGTTCGCGATTGCAGTCCTCCTGTACGCCGGGCTCGGTCTGCGGGCCGCTGGAGCGATTCCTGCGGACCGTGTTGCGTCCATCCAGACAGCAATCGAGAGCACGTACGTCGTCTCGCCGCTCGTGTTTCTGCCGGTCGTTGTGACCTTTGGACTTGCGCTGCGTGGCATCCCTGCACTGCCCACGCTCGGTACGGGCGTCTTCGCGGGCGTCGCGACTTCGATGCTCGTGCAGGGAACCGGATTCGGTGCTGCCTGGTCGGCAGCACAGTCCGGGACAGCCCCGGAGACGGGCATGGAGCTCGTGAACGGACTCTTAGAGAGCGGGGGGCTGACCGGCGGGGCGTGGATCGTGACGATTGCGATTGCCGCGCTCGCGCTGGGCGGATTGCTCGAACGTGCTGGCGTGCTCGCGGTGCTCTCCCACCATCTCGGGCGACTCTGCCACAACGTCGCGAGCCTGACAGGCGTAACCGCTGTTTCCGCTGTCTCGATGAACATCCTCGCGGCGGAACAGTACGTGAGTATCGTTGTGCCGGGGATGACGCTCGGGAATCTCTACAACGAACAGGGACTCAAGAGTCAGAATCTCTCCCGGGCTATCGAAGCGTCGGGAACGACCACGAGTGCGCTTATTCCGTGGAGCAGCGGCGGGCTGTTCATGGCCGGAACGCTCGGCGTCCCGACACTGGAGTACGCACCGTACTACTTCTTCGGCTTTCTCTCACCGCTCGTGCTTCTGTTCATGGGGGTCACCGGCTGGCAGATCGTCTATGCGGACCGAACCGACGCCGAAAGCACGCCCGGACAGTCCGGTAGTGCCGGGCCGGTGTCAGCAGGCGAGGACTGATTCGCCTTGCGCTGCCAGCAGTCGTGAATGTGTGATCGTGACTGAACGCTGGCGGCTCCCGCGTGCGCGTGCGCGCGAAGCCCTGATAAGTCCACAGCCCCTACATTAGACGATGACACCACAGAAGCCATCCGCTGACGGCGAGCAGGCTGCCGACGGTCGGGCGACCGACGTAGGCCCGGCGGTCGACTACGAGACGGTGTCGGTACCAGTGCTGGTCGTCGGCGCTGGCGCTGCCGGGGCGCGGGTCGCTATCGGACTTGCCGAGAACGGTGTCGAGCCGCTGGTCATCGGCAAGCGGGATCACGGCGACGCACACACGACGTGGGCCGCTGGCGGCATCAACGCCTCGCTGGGGTCGCTCGACCCCGAGGACGACTGGACGATTCACGCCGCCGATACGCTGGACGAAGGCCACTTCATCAACGACCCGGAAGCGGTCGAGCTGACGGCCAAACATATGCCCGACCGCATCCGGGAACTCGACGATTGGGGGATGGCGTTCGACCGCACTGAGGACGGCAAGATCAATCAGCGGTACTTCGGCGCGCAGTCGTTCCGCCGGACCTGCTTCGTCGGCGACCGCACGGGCGAGGCGATGCTCGATACGCTCGTCGACAGGGCCCAGTCGCTCGAAATTCCCTACCGCGACAACGTGATGATCACGCGGCTGCTCTCGGACGGCGACCGCGTCTACGGGGCGGCCGGCTATGACATGGAGAGCGGCGAGTTCATTCTCTTCGAATCGGACCACGTCGTCCTGGCGGCTGGTGGCTCCTCCGCGCTGTATAACCGCCACTCCTCGCGCGACGAGGAGAACAACGGCGACGGCCCGGCGCTGGCGCTCGAAGCCGGCGCGTCGCTGATGGACATGGAGTTCGTCCAGTTCCACCCGACGGGGATGGTCGGCGACCGCTACGGCGAGGACTGGGACGGCCGCCTCGTCACCGAGGCGGTCCGCGGCGAGGGCGGTCGGCTGCTCAACGCCGATGGCGAGCGGTTCATGGAGGAGTACTCGCCGGACCAGATGGAACTCGACGCGCGCGACGTGGTGGCCCGTGCCATCGCACAGGAACTCCGCGAGGGCCGTGGGACCGGGAACGGCGGTGTCTATCTGGACATTTCCCACCGTGACGACGAGTACATCAAGTCCCGACTGCCGCGGATGTACGAGCGGTTCATGGACCTCGGCGTCGACATCACGGAGGAACCGATGGAAGTCGCGCCGACCGCCCACTACTCGATGGGCGGCGTCGACATTGACTTCGAGACCGGGGAAACCGGCGTCAGTGGGCTCTACGCTGTCGGCGAGACGGTCGCAGGCGTCCACGGCGCGAATCGGCTCGGCGGGAACTCGTTGGCGGAGACGGTCGCCATCGGCGCGCTCGTCGGCGACCACGTCGCGGCGCAGGTGACAGGCGACGACCGCGACGACGCCCTGCCGGCTGGCCAGCGTGCCATCGCCGAGCGCGAGTTCCGGTCGCTGCAGGAACTAGCGGCGTCGGACGGAGACGAGACGCCCGAAGGGCTACTCGCGGACCTCGGCGACCTGCTGTGGGAGCACGCCGGTATTCTCCGTAACGGCGAATCACTGTCGGACGGCCTCGCCGCGCTCAATGCCCTTCGCGAACGGACTGGGGACATCGGTATTGACGGCGACCGGACCAGCCTGTCGTTCGAACTCGCCGTCGATCTGTTCTTCAGCCTCACGGTCGCCGAGGCCCTGCTGCTGAGCGCACACAAGCGCGACGAGTCCCGCGGCGCGCACTACCGCACCGACGCGCCCAGCGTGGACCCCGAGTGGCGGCGGAACATCCTCGTAGACCGCGGCGACACCGGGCTTGAACTGACGACTCGCGGCGTCGCCGAACCGAGCGACGAAGTCAGCGAGGCGGTCGACGTCGGCTACGAACTCGACTATCACCACCTCGAATAGAGCGGTCCACCCCACAGTCCGCCTGCGGTTGCTCTTTTAATCTCGATAGGCGCAGTGGAAGCCGGCGACCTGCTGGTAGAACGTCGGAATCACGTCCGTTCGAAGGTCCACGTCAGGGTCGTCCTCGAACTCCTGGCGCGTGAACTCCCGAGCGTCTTCGATAGCTGCTTCGACATGGGGCGGGACGCCAGGTTCGTCAATCGTGCCGATGTAGGCCCAGATGAACGCCGTCTCCAGCGTGTCGAAAAACTCCGGGGTCGGTTCGAACGTGGGTTCGCCGTCCGCCGCGATCCGGTTGTACGTCCGGCTGATGAGGACGCTGCCGTCGTCGAGGCCGTGGTCGGCGAAAGACTCCGTGGTCGTACACTCTTCTTCCCCGTCGTAGTCCCGTGTGGTGTCGCTTGACATACCTGGATAGAGGGTTGGTAACTAAAAGTAACCGTCCGGAGTGTGTCTCGATACGACACACTCTGGGAGGGTTTTTATGCCACCGAAATTCAAGACGGTCCCCGTCGATGGTTTATGCACTGTGGCACCGACCCGCCGAACCGTCCTCGCCAGCGGCGGCCCCGCACTCGGGAGCCTCACCGCCGTTTCGGGGTGTCTAGGTGCCGACGACGACGCGGACGTGTCGTGTCCGCCGTCTGTCCCAACGGACGCGTCGCTGCGCATCGGGTTCGTCGGTGATGTGATGTTGGGCCGGAGCGTCGACGAGCGCTGGCGCGATGACCCCGACGGAGCCACCGCTGTTTGGGGGTCGATGCGCAACCGACTCCAGTCGCTCGATGGCCTGGTGGCGAACCTCGAATGCTGCCTCTCAGACCGCGGCGAACCACGGCCTGGCCGGACATTCCACTTCCGAGCGACTCCCCGTTGGGCCGTGGCCGCGCTGGACCGCGCTGGCGTCTCCTGTGCCGGACTGGCGAACAACCACCTGTTCGATTTCGGACCGGCGGCACTCACGGATACGCCGGCCCACCTCGCCGACGGTGGAATCGCCTCAGTCGGGGCCGGCGTCGATAGAGAGACAGCGTTCGAGCCGGCGTTCGTCGAAATCGACGGACTCTCGGTCGCCGTCGTCGCCGTCACTGACCAGTCACCCAGCTACGCCGCCGACGGCGACAGCCCCGGCACGGCCTACGCGCCGCTGGACCCGAACCACCCGCTGACTCGCCGCCGCGTTGGGGGCGCGCTGGCGGCGGCCCGCGACGCCGACCCCGACCTGCTCGTCGTCACCGCCCACTGGGGGCCGAACTGGGTGACCGAACCGGGCGAGATACAGCAGGCGTTCGCCCGCTGGCTGGTGGACAACGGGGCCGACGTGGTCCACGGCCACAGCGCCCACGTCATCCAGGGCATCGAGGTGTACCGTGGTCGCCCCATCATGTACGACACCGGTAATTTCGTCGACGACTACGCGGTCAAGGACGGCTACCGCAACGACCGGAGCTTCCTGTTCGAACTCCGAATCGAGGACGGGCGGCTGGCCGCGCTCGAACTCACACCGGTCGAGAACGCGTACGTACAGGTCGGACGCGCCGACGAAGCGGTGGCGAAGTGGCTCCGAGAGACGCTTCGGGAGCGCTCTCGGCCCTTCGGAACGGCTATCGAGCGTGATGGCCTCGGACTCCGGATCCCGCTGTCGTGTCCGGAATAGCATCCGTTGTGTGTTTCCGAGGCGGCGCGGGTTCGGCCGCTACTCGTCGACAGCCACAACCGCCGTCATGATCTCGTCGACCAGCCGTGGGTTGTACGTCCAGACGCCCCGAAACGGTCCGTCCTCGGTTTCTTCGGCGACGAGCGCACACTTGTTCTGGTCGTCACCGGCGGCGTCGAACGCCAGCAGCCACACCTGTTCGAGGGCGGTGTCTGTGAGCGGATGGAACGAGATTCCGGGAATCGTCGGCGGCTCCCAGTCGGCCTGTCCGTAAACGTGGATGTCGAGGTCCGTGTCGCTGGCAAGCGTCTCGTATCGGCCGCGCTGAGAGCGGAAAATCGACAGCGACTGAAAGCTCACTCGAAGGGTTCCTTCCCCGACGCGGTAGGCCCTGTCCTCGAACTCGTGAGACGTTGCGAGCAACTGTGCCGGCGTGAGCGACGAGAAGAGCGTGTTCGCGAGCGCCGAGCGGAGAAGCTGCCGACCCGGGTCACTGTCAGGGGTTCCGCTGTCGTCGGAACCTATCTCCGGCTTACATAGGAAGGCCTCCACCGCTGTGAGCGGGACTGTCTCGGCGAACACGCCGTCCCGATGGATGACGACAAACGCGTTCTGGTGTCCGGTCGGGAGTTTCCGCCAGGTGGCGTCGATCCGCTGGGCAGTCAGTCGCTCGACCACGGTTTTCGTTGCGGGCGGGCCATACACAGTTATCGCCACGTCCGAGCCCTCGAACCGCCGAAGGAGCGTACGGACTGTCATCGACCCACAGTCAGTCCTCGTGGTCTGTCTCGGCAGTATCCAGATCGGTTATCGACGATAGCACCTCGGCCGTGGACGGCGACAGCGATGCCAGCGTCGCGGTCTGCTGATCTAGATCGTAGGTGATAACATCAGCGTCATCAAGAACGGGGAGGTGGCGATGGTGGAGCGCAGTGCGGGTATCGTCCCAGTTGCAGGTGGCGGTGTCCCGCCCACGCGCTCGTGACCATCCCACGACCACGTCGGTGAGTTCCTCAATTGAGGCTGAGTCGTGTTCGGCGAGGTAGGTGTATATCATCCGCCGGGGCTCGGCTGCCAGCGCCCGTATTAGAGTGTCGAGTCGCTCGGATGACAGTCCCGCTGTCTCCGCAGGCTGTTCGTGCTGATCCATGTCAACCAGTTATCCACTCTCAGTATTAATATCATTGGCCGGTATTTAATCACAGATGTGACGGAATCCATTTACGTGCCAGCACCGTCTAAAATGTATGAACTACGAGTCCGCCCTCCAGCGTGCGTACGACGTACTACCAGACCAGCCCCGGGAAGCCGGTGAACGGCTCTCGATTCCGGATCCCGAAGGACAGACTGACGGTGCGTTCACACGCCTGACGAACTTGGAGGCAATCGCTGACGCCGTCTCGCGGGACGCCCAGCATCTCCACCGAGCCATCCAGCGCGAGTTCGGGACTAACGGCCAGTTCGACGGCGGCGAAGCCCGCTACAACGGGTCGTTCGACACCGCTGATTTCGAGGCCGCCATCGACGCGTACGTCGCCGAGTACGTCACCTGTTCCGAGTGTGGCCTGCCCGACACCGTCCTCAAGAACGAGGACGGCGTCGACATGCTGCGCTGTCAGGCCTGTGGTGCGTTCCGCCCGGTCGCCAAGGGCGCGAGTTCGAACACCCAGCAGGACCGACCCACGCTCGAAGAGGGCGAGACCTACGAGGTCAAGATCACCGGCACGGGCCGCGAGGGCGACGGCGTCGCAGAGAAAGGGAAGTACACCATCTTCGTCTCCGGAGCGCGCGAAGGGCAGGTCGTCGAAGCCTACATCGAGAGCATCAGCGGCACGCTGGCGTTCGGCCGGGTCGCATAACGGCTGTTTTCCCCGCGGCGGAGCTACGTTTCTCGCTTAGTCCCAGAGACCCGTTGAAAGGTATCGTTCGCCGGTGTCCGGCAGGACGACGACCACCGCCTCGTCGGGGTTATCGGTGGCGTACTCCGCAGCCGCGTGCAGCGCCGCACCGGCGGAAAGACCGACCATGAGTCCTTCCTCGCTGGCGAGTCGGTGGGTCGCCTCGACGGATTCCACCTTGCTCGCGGTCCGCACTTCGTCGACAAGGTCACGCCGGAGGATATCCGGAACGAATCCGGGACCGATGCCCTGGATGTCGTGGCTGTCCGGGTCATCCGCCGAGAGCAGTTTGGACTGTTCAGGCTCGACGGCGACCGAAGTGAGGTCCGCGCCGACCTCCTCTTCGATATATTCCGAGATCCCGGTGATCGTGCCACCGGTCCCGACGCCGGCAACGACGGCGTCTACGTTGCCGTCAGTATCGGCCCAGATCTCCGGGCCGGTCGTCTCGCGGTGGGCTCGCGGGTTCGCCTCGTTCTCGAACTGCCGGGCGCGGACAGTGCCCGGCGCGTCCGCGAGTTCGTTCGCGCGCTCGATTGCGCCGCTCATCCCGCCATCGGCCGGCGTGAGTTCGAGGTCCGCGCCGAGCCCCGACAGTAACTGCCGGCGCTCCTCGCTCATCGATTCGGGCATCGTCAGCACGCAGTCGTACCCTCTCGCGGCGCAGACGGCGGCCAGCCCGATGCCGGTGTTGCCGCTGGTGGCTTCGACGACCGTCCCGTCGGCGGGGAGGTCCCCGGATTCGGCGGCCGCCTCGACCATGTACAGCGCGATGCGGTCCTTGACCGAGTAGGGGTTCGCCGCTTCGACCTTGCCGAGCAGATTGTCCGCAAAGCTGTCGAGACAGACCAGCGGTGTGTCGCCGATGAGCTCAGTCACGCTGGATGCGACAGTGCCGTCGTCTCGCTGGGCGTACGACTGCATACATCGGTGGAAGGCGATTGGCCGCCCTAACTGCACACCCAGAATACTGCGGGTCGAATACATTCACTCGGTTTCGAGTCTCCAGAAGCTTATGTCGACCCGATACAATGTCTCCAGTGATGCCCGAGATTACCGTCTCTGAGGGCCTGTACCGCCAGCTATCCGCCGCCGAAAACCAGGTCGACGAAGATACGCTCTGGAAGATGCTGCACCAGTTCAAACGACAGCACGCCCCCAGCGAGTAACGCCACTCCCCAAACCGTCGCTATCCGACCGGTTCGATAAGTTCCGGCGAGTCGTTGGCAGGGCTGTTGACCGCCGATGAAACCGGATAGGTCCGCATCGGCCCGTCGTACGGGTCAAGCAGCGCGGACACGTCATCGGCGCTGCCGCGCAGCCACGTCGACTCCTCCGACGGGTCGAGGATGACGGCCATCCGGTGATGGAGGTCCGCGACGGCGTCGTTCGGTTCGGTCGTCACAATCGTGAACGACTCGACGATATCGTTTTCGCCGCCTGTATCGCCCCCGCTCGCGCCGAACTCCCCCAGCCCGGACTGGCGCTGTGGCGGCTCCCACCGCTCGTACAGCCCCGCCATCGCGAACAGTTCGTCGTCCGGCAGCGCCACGCGATACGGTTGCTTGCCGCCGCTCGTTTCGACCCACTCGTAGAACCCATCGGCGGGGACCAGACAGCGCCGGGACTCGTAGGCCTCGGCGAACGACCGCTTCTCGGCCAGCGTCTCGGCGCGGGCGTTGATGTGCCCGTGGTCCGTTCGGTTGTCGGCCCAGGACGGAATCAGTCCCCACTCCATCCGCTGGATGGTGCTGGGCGACTCGCTGGTGATGACCGGCAGGTCCTGGCTCGGGGCGGCGTTGTATCGCGACTCGAATGCGAACGAAAACTCGGCGTCGAACCGCATCTCGATCTCCTCGCGGGGCGCGAACAGACTGTAGCGGCCGCACATAACCGAGTACAGGAGCCGCTGGCGGATAAACCCAACAGTAGCGTCCCGCCACATAGCCGTGAGTAACTCATTTGGCATGTCTACAAAAACACATGCGTATGCCCCCAAGCGGTCCCTCGGAGGACGAGGCGAGTGAGCACGATTTCGTCTACTGTGCATCCTGCGGGTCGAAGGCTGCCAGCTCCTGGTCGTACTGTCGCTCCTGTCAGTCGTCGCTGGACGATGCACGCCCACCCGAAGACGGGCTAAAACAGATCGGCGCGGACGATACGTTGGATATGGACGAAGCCGGCTGTCCGAAATGCGGGCACGAAACGGCCGAAGTTGACGAAATCGCAACGACCGGCGTTGGACTCACGAAGTTCTTTGACGTACAGAACCGGCGATTCACAGCCGTCACCTGCGCGAACTGTGGCTACACGGAATTTTATCGCGGGCCTGATGCCGATGTCGTCGTGGACCTCTTTCTGGGCGGCTAACGGCCCTGGACACCACCTCGGTCGCTGCCCGCGAATTTAACTTGTATCACGCCCAACCACTTCGTAGATGACCACGGACCCCTCGTTCAGCATCCCCGCACACCCACAGCGGCGCTTCCCGCACGGGAGCGGGGTCGAATACGAGGGCGGAACGGAGTTCCGGCTCACCCCGGATCGGGAGCGGGCGACGCCGGAACTCGCTGACACTGTCGTCGGCATCCTCGCCGATGGGCCGTACCGATACGGGGATTTCCACGACCTGCCGATGCCGCTGTGGCTGGTCCGCGACGAGGAGACGACTGACGTGTTCCGCGTCGCCGTCCGCGACGGGACGGTGCGATTGCACGTCCTGCCGACCACAGAATCCGACGGCCTGCGGCGGTTCTTCGAGCGCCTGTGTGAGACCAGCGAGGGGGTGTCGTGGGCCGTACAGCGACACGTCGACGGGCAGTAGCCGGGCCGCCGGGTGACGCGGACCCAAAACCGTCTTACACACCTGCCTCCATGTCTCCGCCATGACCGTCTCTCGCGAAGTCGAGCTAGAGGGCCACATTATCGACTCCGGGATGATGCAGTCCTGTTTCGGCATCATCATGGACCTGGGCGGCTCCTTCTCCGTCCAGGAGTTCGATATCGGCCGCCACAAAGACGAGGAGTCCTACGCCCGGATGCTCGTCGAGGCTGACGACGAAGACCAACTGCAGTCGATTGTCCACGAACTCCACCAGCACGGCGTCAACCCCTCGGACCCGAAAGACGCCACGCTCGTCCCCGCGCCCGACGACCAGGTCGTCCCGCACGGCTTCTACTCGACGACGAACCACCCGACGTTCATCCGCCACGACGGCGAGTGGATCGAGGTCGAGGACATGGAGATGGACTGTGCTGTGGTCGTCGAAGACAGCGAGGCGCACCGCGCCTCGGAACAGTCGAGCGGTGACGACGAGGAACCGGGAGACTACCCGCGGGCTTACACCAAGGTCCTGAACGCCATCGAGGAGGGTGACATGGTCGTCACCGACGAAACCGGCATCAAGGTCCAGCCCCCGGAGCGACCCCGTGATTCCGGCGGCGCGTTCGGCTTCATGCAGGGCGGCGTCTCCTCCGAGCGGCCGTCAGAGTCGACCATCCGCAAAATCGCGAACGCCATCGAGGAGACGAAAAAGGAGGGCGGCAAGGTGATGGCGGTCTGTGGGCCGGCGCTCATCCACTCCGGTGCCCGCGAGGACCTCGCTCGCCTCGTCCGAGAGGGGTACGTCGACATGCTCTCGGCCGGCAACGGCTTTGCCGTCCACGACATCGAGCGCGACATCTACGGGACCTCGCTAGGCATGGACACCGAGAGCCTTGACCATCCCCGCCACGGCCACAAACATCACATCTATGCCATCAGCGAGGTCATCCGCGAAGGCGGCATCGAGGACGCCGTCGAGTCCGGCACCATCGAGTCCGGCGTGATGTACGAGTGTATCGAAAACGACCGGCCGTTCGTTCTCGCGGGCTCGATTCGCGACGACGGCCCGCTCCCGGACACCATCACCGACGCCGTCGAGGCCCAGAACGCCATCCGGGAGCAGGCCCACGAGGCCGACATGGTGTTGATGCTCTCGACGCTGCTGCACTCGGTCGCCGTCGGGAACTGCCTCCCCTCGACAACGCGGGTCGTCTGCGTCGACATCAACCCCGCGACGGTGACCCAACTCCTCGACCGCGGCTCCGCACAGGCAGTCGGGATGGTCACCGACATCGGCACGTTTGTCCCGATTCTGGCCGAGCAGTTGCTCGACGAGGAGTAAGACGACCACGAGCGGCGCGAGTGGTCGCTTTTTCGCCCACGTTTTTTATCGAGCGGTGTGCGACCACAGGGAGCACACCAGACAATAAAAAGGTAGACCGTAACTATTCGTTCTGATTCTGGCTGGGCAACTGCTTGACAAGGCAGAGAACAGGTGACAGCGGTCAAAAGAGCGGGAGGCAGTAACCGAAATTTCGCGGATTGTCTCCAGTTATCACGCGCTGACTCCTCGCGAGATACTTATTAACCACCATCTAGTATGTCATCTATGTCCTCTCCTTCGCGGCAGTTCACGCGGCTTTCCAGCGGTATCTCCGGCCTTGATTCGCTTCTCAGAGGCGGACTTGTAGAAGGGCGGCTCTATCTCGTCATCGGGCCGCCCGGAACCGGCAAAACACTGCTTGGCACGCAGTTTCTCGAAGCGGGGCTGGAAGCAGGCGACGACGTGCTTTTCATTCATGCCGAAGAATCGGCCGCCGACCTGCTGGCGAACACTGCCGAACTCGGCATCGATATCGCCGACGCGACGTTTCTCGATGTCGGACCGGACTCGGAGTTCTTCATGGAAGCCGAGTCGTACGACGTGGTCAAGCCGCGAGACGTCGAGGACGGCCACCTGATTTCGGATATCCGCGAGGCCATCGAGCGGGTCGACCCGGACCGCGTCCTCATCGACCCGATCACACACTTCCAGTATCTCGAACCGACCGAGTACCAGTTTCGCAAGCGTATCATCTCCTTCGCGCGCTTCCTGCAGGACAGGGAGACGACCGTGCTGGCGACCAAGACGCCGAGCAACCAGATGGACAGCCAGCTCAGATCGCTCAGCGATGGCATCGTTTCACTCACTTACGGCGACGAGAAGGCTGGCCGGCGCATTCGACTGCGTAAACATCGCGGGATCGGCCAACAGGACGGCTCACACGGGATGGAGATTCGCGAGTCCGGTGTCGAAGTGTATCCGGCGCTCGAACCGGAACGACGGACGCGGTCGTTCGACCCCACGCAGTTCTCCGCCGGCGTGCCGGAACTGGACTCGCTCCTCGATGGCGGACTCGAACGCGGGACGGTGACGATTCTCAGTGGCCCCTCTGGCGTCGGCAAGTCGACGACGGCGACGGAGTTCCTGGCCTCCGCAGCGGCAGACGGGTCCCCGGCGCTCGCCTACCTGTTCGACGAATCCATCGACACGTTCACACACCGCTGTGAGACGTTCGGGATGCCGCTTTCGCAGTTGCGTGACGAGGGGACACTTCTCGTCGAGGAGATCGAGTCGTTGGCGCTGTCGCCCGAGGAGTTCGCGAACCGCGTGAAGACACAGGCCGCGGAGCGCGGGGCCGAACTCGTGGTTATCGACGGCATCGCGGGCTACAAGAACGCGATCAAGCACGGACAGGATGACGTGGAACTGCGTCGGCGGCTCCACGCCCTGACACAGCATCTCACGCGCGGGAACACCGCTGTGATCCTGATCGACCAGCGCAGGGACGTGACGGGGCTGCACGAACCCACGAGCGAGAACGTCAGTTACCTCGCCGACAACATCGTCTTCGAGAACTACATCGAGGTCGGAGGCGAACTCCAGCGGGTCGTCGGCGCGCTGAAAAAGCGCGTCGGCGGGTTCGAGGCGGTCCCCCGCCGGTTCGAAATAACCGCCGACGGCCTACAGGTCGGTGACCCCGTCTCAGGGATGCACGGCGTGTTCGAGGGCGTCCCTGAACAACATGGAGACAGCAGCGGACGCTCGTTCACTCGCTAACCACGATGGCTGACATCCAATTACTGCTGGCCGGCGATGGCAACCGGGAGGCACTCGCCTCAATCGTAGCCGAACACCACACACCGATCACGGACGACGAGTTCCGGGAAGTCGATCTCCACATTGTCGACGAGCCGTCGTTTCCGAGATACAGAGAATCGATAGAGGAGTACAAACACCGGGCAGACCCGGTGTTCTGCCCCGTGATTCTGGTCCGTCGCGAGGGGTCGTCAGTCAGGATTGACCTGCCCGATATCGACGCGGCCGAACAGCCACTCGTCGTCGACGACATCATGACAGCGCCGCTGGACACGCAGGCGCTCTTTCGAACTATCGCGAACCTCCTCGCGCGGCGCAGCCACACCGAGGACCTCGTCGAGGACCTCAGGGAACAAAACAGCGAGCTCCGGCGGTTCAGAAACGCCGTGGAGCATGCTGGCCACGCGATTCTGATAACGAACACCTACGGTGTCATCGAATACGTTAATCCAGCGTTCGAGGAACTCACCGGATTCAGCGCCGAAGAGGCGATCGGTCGAACACCACGGATACTCAAGTCCGGTGAACAGAGCGAACAGTTCTACGAACGGCTCTGGGACACGATCTGTCGCGGCGAGGTCTGGACGAGCGAGATCGTAAACGAGCGCAAGTCCGGCGAGCGGTTCATCATCAACCAGACTATCGCCCCGATTCAGGACGCGGACGGGACGATACAGGGGTTCGTCGGGATGCAGGACGAAATCACCGGTCGCCGACTGCGCGAGCAACAGCTCACCGTCTTTCACCGGATTCTCCGTCACAACCTCCGGAACAACGGAACGACGATCAGTGGACGTGCGGATATTCTGTCAGAGTTAGTGGATGACGATGCCGCTCTCGACCACCTCGAGACGATCAAAGCGAACGTGCAGTCCCTGCTCGACATCAGCGAGAAAGCGCACCACGTGCAGGAGCTGCTCGCGGACTCGCTTACCGACGATGTCGAGCGCGATCTTGAAGCGGTCCTCAGTGACATCACGGACGGTCTGGCCGCAGCGTACCCCGACGCCGAGTTCGTCGTCGAAAGCGACTCCGTCTCGTCGTCCGCGATAGACGCGAAAGTCGTCCCGGCATTGCAGGAACTCATCGAGAACGGCATCAAACACTCCGACGCATCAGCACCGCGAGTCACGATCCGGATGGAGCGCCACGACACGACAGCGACAGTGACGATTTCGGACAACGGACCGGGCGTCCCGGACCAGGAGCGGCGGGTCATCGAAGCGGCGGAGGAAAAGCCGCTCGAACACGGCTCCGGACTGGGGCTGTGGTTCGCGTACTGGCTCATCAGCTACGTCGGTGGCGATATCGACATCCAGACCGATTCTGACGGGACGAGCGTGTCCGTGACTGTGCCTGTCCGGTGACTACGAGCGTCAGATAGCGACCCAGGCCAGCACGATGACAGCAGCGCCGATCACCGTCGACGCGACGGCGTGCGTTCGGAGTTCGTCGAGCAGGTCGTGGGAGTGGTCGTGAAGTTCACAGACCTCGTCGATCTCGCTGCCGGCCTCGCAGTTCGGCAGGAAGTCCATCGCGACGTGGAGGAAGATGCCGGCGGCGAATCCGAAGATAACTGCGTTGAGAAGAGCGGACTCCGGAATTGGGAGGAGCGCGGACGGGATCGCCGTCAGGCCGACGCCGGCCGCGGGGAGCAACAGCGCGGTGGCGGACTTGCCGCTGCGTCCGAGCCGCCGGGCGGCGGCGTAGCCGGCCGGTCCTTTGTGCGAGACGATAGCGAGGCCGAGCAGGATACCCAGTTCCGGCATCGAGGCGTAGACCAGCCCGATGACCAGTCCGGCCGAGAGCGCGTGGGCGGCGATGGCAAGCGTCGTCATGTCGAAGGAAGTCTCGACGTGAGTTAGCCGGTGGCCGATAGTGTGAGTGCCGTAGCCGGTGACCAGCCCGGCGGCGATTCCGACACCGCCGATACGCGCTGCGCCGGCCTGGCCGCCCAGTCCCATCGCCTGCGGGACGAGGAACATGGCCGCCGACGTGACCATCGCCCCGCTCGCGAGCCCGTAGCCCCAGACCAGTCGGTAGGGATTCGTCTCGTCGGCCCGCGCACCCAGCCACGCGCCCAGTGCCATCGCCACGAACGCGACCCAGGAGATAATCAGGACCTTTCTCGCTCCGCCGGTGACCGCGACGCCGGACAGGACCACCAGGCCGACAACACTCGCGAGGCCGGCAGCGGATATCCGCCCGAAGTTATTAAAAATCGAGTTTGAGTTAATAGACATTATCTACAATCACCGGCCTGTTGCTAATAAACCCATCGGTGGCGGTCACCGGGTCGCCGACCGATAGTCGCCCCAGTCGAGGACACCACCGTCCAGCGCCGATGCATCGGCGCTCCGGAGCGCCCATAGCACCATTTCGGCGACGGACGCTGGGTCGCGACCGCCGTCGCCGGAGAGATCCGTTGCGACCTGTCCGGGATCGACTGCGCCGACCGGGATGTCGAGATCGGCGGCGAACCCGCGGGCAACAGCCTCCGCAGCAGCCTTCGAAACCGCGTAGGAGCCGTAGCCGGGCATCCCCTCGCGGGCGACGACGCCCGTCGGGACGACGATGCGGGCGTCCGGACCGAGATGCGGAACGGCTTCGCGGATCGTCGAGAACACGCCGCGGGCGTTCGTCCGGAGGTGGTCGTCGAAGGCGGCGTAGGACTCCTCCGTAAGCGGCGTCTCGCCGGCGGTGCCGTGGTAGACGCCGGCGTTGGCGACGACGTACTGTATCGCGCCGTCACCTTCCCGCGTGGCAGTTTCGACCAGCCGTTCCACGTCAAACTCGTCGCGCACGTCCGCCCGGATCGCGGTCACGGAGCCGCCTGCGTTTCGGATGTCGGTTGCGACCGCATCGAGCGCTTCAGCGTCGCGGGCACAGATGACCGTATGTGCGCCCGCGTCCGCTACTGCGTGGGCTATCTGTTCGCCGATGCCTCTGCTCGCGCCCGTGACGACAGCGGTCGCGCCGTCCATCCCTGGGACCATAGCGGTGGTACCGCTGCCAGCCACAAGGTCGTTGCTCCCACCGTCGGTAGGGTGAGAGAGCGGTAGCCTCTTGTCGAACGCCCGCTACCGACCGGGCATGGACATCACGATTACCGAATCGACGGTCGAGGGGACGGCGCAAGCACCGCCGTCGAAGAGCTACACGCACAGGGCGGTGCTGGCTGCGGGCTACGCCGACGGCGCGGTCGTCCGCGACCCGCTCGTGAGTGCGGACACGAAGGCCACGATGCGAGCAGTCGAGGCCTACGGCGGCAGCGTCTCACTGGCTGAAGACGAGTCGACGGTCGAAGTCACGGGCTTCGACGGCCGGCCGGAGACGCCGGACGACGTGATCGACTGTGCCAACAGCGGGACGACGATGCGACTGGTCACCGCCACGGCCGCACTGCAGGACAACCTCACTGTGCTCACCGGCGACGAATCCCTCCGGTCGCGCCCGCAGGGGCCGCTGCTCGATGCCATCGAACAGCTGGACGGCGACGCCGAGTCGACTCGCCGGAACGGACAGGCCCCACTCGTGGTTGGCGGCGGCGTCGACGGCGGTGCAGTCGAAATCCCCGGCGACGTGTCCTCGCAGTACATCACCGCGCTGCTGATGGCCGGGGCCGTCTCGCCGGACGGCGTCGACATCGACCTGACGACCGAGCTGAAATCGTCGCCGTACGTCGATATCACGCTAGAGGTACTGGAGGCGTTCGGCGTCGACGCCGAGAAGACTGATGCCGGGTTCACCGTCGACGGCGGCCAGTCCTACACGCCAGCGGGCGGCGACTACAACGTCCCCGGAGACTTCTCGTCGATGAGCTATCTGCTCGCGGCCGGTGCGCTCGCCGCCGAGGACGGACTGCGCGTCACCTCGGCGTTCCCCAGCGCACAGGGCGACGCAGCCATCGTCGACATCCTCGACCGGATGGGGGCCGACCTCGACTGGGACGAGGAAAACGGCGAAATCACCGTCTCACAGTCAGATCTGACCGGCATCGAGGTCGGTGTCGAAGACACACCGGACCTCCTGCCGACCATCGCGACGCTGGGGGCCGCAGCCGACGGCGTCACACGGATTACCGACGCCGAACACGTCCGATACAAGGAGACCGACCGCGTGAGCGCGATGGCCGAGGAGCTCACGAAGATGGGCGCTGAGGTCGAGGAGCACCAGGACGAACTGTTCGTCTACGGCGCGGACAGCGACCTCGTCGGCACGACCGTCGAAGGCCGCGCGGACCACCGCATCATCATGTCGCTGGCCGTCGCCGGCCTCGTCGCTGACGGCGAGACGACTGTGACCGGCGCGGAACACGTCGACGTGTCCTTCCCGAACTTCTTCGACGTGCTCGATTCGCTCGGCGTTGCCGTCCAGCGATAAGGCTCAGGGGTCGCCAGCGTTCCGTGTTTTGCAATGAAAGAGTATTATGTACTTGATAGATAAGTGAGCTTATACGCAGTGAAGAATATTTACAACGTACGTTGTGAATCGAACAAGCGTCTCTGCGGAGTCTACCGCGGACACTACGACAGTCCTCTATGTCGATGACGATCAGTTGTTGCTTGATCTGCAGGCCGATATCGCCGACGAACGCGAGGCAGTCGAACTAGTACCGACACCGAACACCGACCGGGCGATGGCATTGCTGGACGACCACGAGTTCGATTGCGTGATAGTCGGAAGCCGGCGCACTGTCTCGACAGTGAGCAGATTTGCCCGTGAGGTCCATACGAAGTATCCGGATACGACGCTGGTACGGTACACCTGGGAGCCCTGGGAAGACGACAGCACGACCGAGGTGTTCGATGCAGTCCTCAAGAAACAGGTAAGGGCAGCGGAGACGGTCCAGCTCCTCGACCGCGTCAGGTGGCTCGACGACTGACGGGCGCATCTACAAGGTTCAAATGCCCCCAACCCCGACACCACTGTAATGAACGGCAACGAGTTCGGTCGTCTGTTCCGCATGACGACCTACGGCGAGTCCCACGGTGAGGCGATGGGCTGTACCGTCTCCGGCGTTCCGGCGGGCGTCGAACTCTCAGAGGAAGAGATACAGAAAGACCTCGACCGGCGCAAGCCCGGCCAGTCGATGATCACCACCTCCCGGGGCGAACCGGATAAGGTGACGATTAACTCCGGGATTCAGGACGGCTACACGACGGGCACGCCCATCGGGATGGTCATCCAGAACAAGGACGCCCGCTCTGGCAAGTACGAGCCCTTCATCACGGCTCCGCGGCCGTCCCACGGGGACTACACATACTCCGCGAAGTTCGGGACCCGGAACTGGGGCGGCGGCGGCCGCTCCTCCGCTCGCGAAACAGTCAACTGGGTCGCCGCCGGCGGCGTCGCCAAGCAGGTCCTCGAACAGTCCGACTACGACGTCGAGATCAAGGCTCACGTCTGCCAGATCGGCGATGTCGAGGCCGGTCCGGTGACCTTCGAGGACATGCTCGAACACAGCGAGGAAAACGAGGTCCGCTGTGCCGATCCCGAAGCCGCCGAGGAGATGCGCGACGTGGCCGACCAGCACCAGAAGGAGGGCGACTCCATCGGCGGCGCGATTTATTTCGAATGTCGCGGCGTCCCGTCCGGCCTCGGCGCGCCACGGTTCGATAGCTTCCCGTCCCGGCTCGGCCAGGCGATGTACTCCATCCCGGCGGTCAACGACTTCGAGTACGGCATCGGCCGCGAGGCCCGGACGACCCGCGGCAGCGAGTACACCGAGAACTGGGAGTTCGACGAGGACGGCCACCCGACGCCGGTCGGCAACGACCACGGCGGCATCCAGGGGGGCATCACGACCGGCCAGCCAATCTACGGCGAGGTGTCGTGGCACGCGCCGGTGTCGATTCCCAAGACCCAGAAGACGGTCGACTGGGAGACGGGCGAAGGCAAGGAAATCACCGTCACCGGTCGCCACGACCCGGTCCTGCCGCCGCGGGCGGTCCCGGTCGTCGAGGCCATGCTGGCCTGTACGGTCCTCGACTTCATGCTGCTCGGCGGCCGCATCAACCCCGACCGGCTCGACGACCGGCCGGGCGAGTACGACACCGACTACCACCCGTCCAGTCCACAGAACGACCCCGAGGACGCGGACACCCACGCGAAAACTATCGACGACGACTAAAATGGACGCACAACAGGAGTCCAAGTCGAACCCGTTCGGGATGGACGAGGAGTGCCAGAACTGCCCCGCGCTGTGTGAGACGCGCGAGAACGTCGTCCACGGCTACGGCGACGTGGGCGCCGAATTTATCGTTCTCGGCGACTCGCCCGCGGCCGGCGCGGACGAGTCTGGCATCCCCTTCACCGGCGACCGTGAGCGCGAACTGCTCGACATCCTCGCTGCGGTGGACATGTGCTCGGACCCGGACGCGGAGCGGCCGGAACTACAAAACACTTTCCTGACGTACGTGACCCGCTGTCGCCATCCCGACAGAGCGGCGACCGACGAAGAGGTCGTCAACTGTGAACCGTATCTCAACAGCGAGATACGGATGATCAACCCCGAAATCCTGCTGCCGGTCGGCCAGCGTCCTCTCGAAGAGTTAGCCTTCGAGTACACGACGATGAGCGAGGACGAACTCGACATCGAGGACCGCCACGCGACGACGATCCGCGGCCGCGGGTTCGAAATCCTCCCGATGCTTCCGCCCGGTGAGCAGACCGACGACGAGCGGACCGCGTTTCTGGAACACTTCAGCGAGACGCTCGGACAGGACTACCGCCAGACGAAGGGCCGACGCGGGCGGTAGTCAGGTGTCAGACTGGACTTCGACTTCAGTGGCCCGCAACAGTTCCTCCGGGCTCGACACCGTCCCGTACTCTGTCGCTGCCTGTAACCGGTTCTCGGCGTCCTGACGGTACGTGGTCGCCTGGGCTGTCTCCCCCTGCTCGCTGGCGTAGGTCATTCCGCTGAGCCATTCAGCGGCCTGCCAGAGGCAGGTCGCTTTCTTCCGTGCTCGTTCCGACAGTTCGGTCAGAGTGTCATCGTCCGCTTCGCGCACAGCCGTCGTGAACTCCTCGACGCTGTCCTCGAAATCCGACGCGGCGCTGTCGAACCCGCTGCGGGCGAGCGCCATCTCCTCGTCCTCGACGGTCGCCAGCGCGTCTGATAGCTGGCGTCGCGCTTCACGATACCGCGTGTAGCCGATGTGATACGCCCGCTGTGCCGCCGCAGTCCCGGACAACGTTGCTTCGCGGCCGCAGTCGCGGCACACGACTTTCGGTTGCGACTCCCCGAGCACCCGATACTCCGACCCACATCCGTCACATCTGTAGGTCTGGGCTTGCTCCATGTAATCTTCTCTTAGTTATCAAATACTGCTCACATCTTATAATTGTTCGGTAACTGCGCCGGAACGCAAGCAACTAATCACCGTCGGGCCGAGAAGACAGTATGACTACGGTAACTGTGCTGGCTGATCCACCAGTCGAAGGGTTCGTGTTACAGGACCTGGCGGGTGACTTCTTGGACGACGCCGAGGCGGCCAAGCTGTACGAAGCCATGCTACTCGACGTCTGTCGTGCGGTGGAGATCAGCGGTGCCGAGTTGTTGGTGAACTACCGTCCCTCGGAGCAGGTCCCCGACGGCGTAGACCCCGAGACCGCGGTTCGGGAGCCAGTGACGGAGGCCCTCGACTCCCCGGACAACGCCCGGTTCGAGGTGCAGGTCGGGTCGACGTTTGCCGGCCGGGTCGGGAACACCGTTACGCATCTGCTTAACCGGGAGGACGTCGCAACCGTCGCCGCCGTCGAACCGACGGCGGCACTGGTGAACCGCCAGCTCATCGACAGCGCAGCGATGAAGCTCCGGTCCAGCGGCGTCGTTCTCGGCCCAGCAGAGGGCGGGCGCGTCTACTACGCTGGCTTCGGCGAACCGATAGATTTCGAGGACAGCTACGCCACCCCGAGCGTCGAAACTATCGGCGAGCGTGCCGCGGATGCCGGCCTCGACGTGGACTTTCTCCCGTCGGCGCCGGTCCTCGAAACGCAGGCGGATCTCAAGACCGTAGTTCCACTCCTACGCGCCCGGAACCGGGCCGGTCGGGCCATACCGAAACGGACGACAGCGTTCCTCGATGACCTCGGCGTGCGTGTCATTGACGACGACGGCGAGCCGACTGTGGTCCGAGAGACCGACAGGTCTTAGAAGGGCCACGCAGTATGCCCGACTGCGGTGGGATGGCAGAGCGGCCTATTGCGCCTGCCTTGAAAGCAGGTATCCTCACGGATTCCTGGGTTCAAATCCCAGTCCCACCGTATTGCTCCGAGCGAATACGCGAGGAGCCATCGGTACGTACTGGCGATTAGAAACCGACGAGTCACAGCCCGCGTAGCGAAAACGCGGTTTGAGCGAAAGGAGAACGGCGAACGTGAACGGCGAAGTCGTGTGCGGGCGAGCAGGACCGTCTTGCTCTGGTTCAAATCGCTCCCACAGCAACAGTCTGTGCAGTCCAAGGAGCCACAGGGGAAGGTATTACAGAATTCACCGCCTTCCGATTCGTAGGGGCCGTTTACCGAATCGAAGCAACCGGGCGGTTTTATGTCGATGGTCCGGGTTATATCCGTGTAATGGTACGTGAAGATAGGTCCCCAAGACAGCATCTTCCGGGCCTGCTACTCGTCTGTGTCGTTGCCCTCCTCCTCGCAGCCACGGCAGCAGGCCCCGCTGTTGCTGAACCGAGTCTGTTCGTATCCGGCGCGTCGAAAGACGCGAATACAATACTGGCCGGTGAATCGGTAAACGTCACCGCAACGGTCCACAACACCGGCGACTCGGGCGGCGCGATGACTATCGAGTACAGAGTAAATGGAACGACCAGAGCGACCGAACGGGTGGTCGTCGACGCCGACTCGTCGGTCGAGCGGACGCGGGCGCTGGAGTTCGACGCCCCGGGCACGTATAGTATAAAAGTCAAGAGCCCGGGGACATCGGCCGGACGGGTCAAAGTCAAGCCAGCGATTGTCGAGACGACACGTACGGACTCGACCACGCGACAGCTCAGGATACACGGTGGGACAGTCCCGACGGACGAACCCTACGAGATGAACGTGTCTGGGCCGACGAACCGCTCTTTCGCCGTCCAGTCCTGGACGGTCAACGCGTCACAGCAGGCGTTCACGCAGGACGTGACCGAGTACGCTGATCCCGGCGCGGCAGACATCCCGGTTCCGTCCGGCGACGACGCATCGGTGTTCGGTGTGGTGACTGTTGGGTCGTCTGACGGCGTCGAACCGGCGTCGATGGAGTTCGCGCTGAACCGTTCCACACTCCAGTCAGCCGGGATCGCCGCGTCGGATGTCCGGGTGTATCATCGCGTGAACGGGTCCTGGAGAGCCGCCGAAACGGCCGTCGTTGCGGAGCAGCCCGACCGCGTCGTCTACGAGGCGGATACCGAAGGTGCGTCGGCCTACGCCATCGGGCGAATCGAGCCGTCGTTCACCGTCACACGAACGTCAGTCGTCAGCGAACAGGCGACAGACGGCCATCGGGTCAGCGTCAGGGGGACTGTGGAAAACGCCGGCAGTGCTCCGGGTACCTACGACGCACAGATGCTGGTCGACGGCGAGGTCGTCAACCAGACATCGGTGACTGTCCCGGCGGAGACTGAGCAGACAGTGACGCTGTCGACGGTCATGACGACGCCGGGGCAGTTCCAGATCGGCTTCAACGATGTCGACGCGGGCGAGGTTCAGATAACCGAGGGCCAGCTCCAGACTGACGAGGACGGCGGAGCCGAGCCGGGGACGGATCCGACGGGAACGGAGCCAGCGGTCCAGACCGAACCCGCGGGCGACGGTGACGGCGTCGGACTCGGACCGCTCCCGGCCACAATCATGGGCATCAGTACGATACTGGTCATCGGCGGTCTCCTCGGTGCGTTGCTGCTGTTCGGCGTTGTCATCGCCCTCCTTCGTCGGGGTGGCAGCCGGAACGACAGCGGCTTCGAACTGTAGGCGGGGAGAGAAACCCTTTTTGTGCCAGTGTCCAGAGAACCGCGTATGGATTGGCCACACGATCCGGACGGTGAGGAAGGAAGCGAGGGCCGGCGCAAGTACGGCCACGCTGTGCTGGCGAAGAAAGTCGACGAGGACGAGGACTTCCCGTTGACTGCCGAGGAGTACGTCGAACAGTACGGGGACCACCCGGTTCGGATCGACTACGAGACGGTTGTCAGCGTGGCAGACATATTCGAATACGTCGATCAGGAGGAGTTCGAAGACTTCCCGGACTTCCACAAGTCCCTCGGACGCGCGCTGCGCGAGGCGGACTGGTGGCCGTACAGACTCGAACAGGCCTGACTGTGTGGTGTGCGGGCACGACACATACTTGTGGGAGGCCGGTGTAGCCTCGCGTATGGCGACATCATCTCCAAGCGGCGACCGCACCGGGCAGGGACTCCCCGAAGAGGTTGTTGATGACCTGGTGTCGGACGACACTCGCCGCCGCGCGCTCTCGGTACTGGCAGACCGCGGGGAGCCAGTGGTCGTGGCAGACCTCGCGGCGGCGGTTCTGGCAGCCAAGCGTGACATCGAGCCAGCAGCGGTTCCCGACACTGACAGGGACGAACTCACCGAGGAGCTGTTCACCGAACACCTCCCGAAACTGACGGCAACAGATATCGTAACATACGATTCGATGGTCGGGACCGTCGAGATACAGCGCCCCGACGCGGTGCCGACTGACCGCCGGTGAATCGGCCCCGATATCCGGAATCTGACACCGGTTCGAACCGGGCCTCAGTCCACTCTGCCGGTAAATTTCGACAGAGCAATACCCGTCGCTTCCAAACGGTCGATGGACAGTGACCAACACCCAGATCACTCATATACAGATTGACAACTACGGGCCGTGGACTGTGACACCTGAACCCCGCCGTGAAGTCGACCTCCAGACGCTCCAGTCCCGGTTGTACGCCGATCTCGCCCAACTGTTCGGGAACCGCGACGGCTACATCTTCTTCTCGCGGTTCGACAACATGATCGCCGTCACGAACGGGCTGGACGAGGCCGCACACGCGCTCATCCAGGAATCCGTCGGTAACCGCTATCCGGTGACGATGAGTCTCTCGGTCGCGACGGGAACGACGCCCGTCTCGGCGCTTGGAACGGCGACGGAGCAGCTACAGGAAGCCGGTAGTGCACAGGACAAGGGCCGTCGAGAAGTGCTACGCGGGCAGACAATCGATGAGGAGTTCCGGAAGCCCAGGGACGTACAGCTCGCGCATTTCGACGTCGACGACGCCACCGAGAAGTACACCGACCAGCTCAACGAGTTCGACACGTTCATCCAGATCGAGCAGGGGTACGCGGCGCTCATGAAGTACATGCGTGAAGCCCACGACTCGCTGTCGTTTTTCGTCGGCGGCGACAACGTCATCGCGGTCTGTCCGGACCTCGACGAGGCGGACTACCACGACGCCATCAGTCACGTCCGCGATGCGGTCGACGTAGAGCTAAAAGTCGGTGTCGGACGCGGGCGGACGGCAGCTACGGCCGGGATGGACGCCAAGCACGCGTTAGAGACCTGTCGAGCGACCGGCGAGGCAGTCACCATCGAGACCGAGACAACTGAGTAAGTTGTGAACCAGGCGATATAAACGTAGTGGAGGTATCTTTTAGACCGGTCGTGTGGTAATATCACACATGAACGGCGAGGTCACTGTGCGGGAGGTTATGAACCGAGAGTACGTCGGCGCAAGCGAGTCTGACGACCTCCTCGAGACGACGGAGTTGCTGATCCGCGAGGACCAGCAGCCGATTCTCGTGTTGCGGGGGAACGAACCGGTCGGCGTCGCGACGGACAGAGACGTACTGGCCTACATCGTCGACGGCGGCGACCCGGAGACTGCCACCGTCGGCGACGTGATGCGTGAATCCATTCCGACAATCGACCCCGATGCCGGACTCCCGGCGGCCCGGGACCGGATGGCGACGCGGTCCGCCGAGTTCCTTTTGATCACGGACGACGGTGAGCCGCTCGGGACGCTGACCGAGCACGACATCCTCTCGACTGCGAGGCTAGAGAGCGAGTCGACAGACGTCGTCGAACAGACCCCACAGGTTGCGACGACCGGCCAGGAAGCCACCACCGACGGAATGCAGTCCGCCGCCGAGGATTCGTTCGATAATCAGGGCATCTGCTCCGCCTGTAGCACGTTTACACGGGACCTGGCCTCGTTCAACGGGCAGCTCCTCTGTGCGGACTGTCGGGACGTCTGAGCCACTCCAGCCGGTCTCTCTCCCCGCGGTGGACGGGTACAGCCGAGTAGCCGAACTGTTTTGACCGTACGACACGGAGTGACACCGTGGAAATCGTCACCGCCTCGATGGATGACGTGGACACCATCGTCGACCTGTGGGTCCGACTGGCAGAGAGCCAGCGTGCCCACGGGTCACACTTGTTCGGGGACCGGAACCGGACTGCGGTCCGAGAGACCGTCGTGCAGCGTGTCGTCGCCGAGAACGTCCGTATCGCCACGATAGACCGGCATATCGTCGGATTCGTCATGGTAACTATTGACAGCGGCCGCTACGAACAAGACGAGACACGAGGCATCATCGAGAATATCTTCGTCGAACCCGCCTACAGGAACCAGGAAATCGGAGGCGAACTGCTCGATTCGGCGGAGGAACTACTCCGCCAGGCAGGTGCGGATATCCTCGCGCTGGAAGCGATGGCGGACAACGAATCCGCCAGACAGTTCTACCGAGCGCACGGCTACACACCACACCGGATCGAGCTCGAAAAGTCGACGGAAAACGATACTCTCTAAACGGTCCCCACACAACCCAGGCATGTAACCGCGCCAGGGGAGCTTGGGTGGTCCAAGCACTCGACTTGTAATCGAGAGTTCGTGGGTTCAAATCCCACCCCTGGCTTCGGCGCTTTAATTCTGAACCCGACTACAAATAGCCAGCCGAAGCCACTGTTTTTTGAGTCGTTCCCGAAGTATATGCGAGATCTACAATTAGTATCTGCGGCACGCCCGGCTCGCATGGCACCGTCTTGTCGGCATGCTTAGATACGACTCAGAGCCAGCTTTGAGAAGGCCGGGACATTGGATGTATTTTGGATTAAATTGCGACTAACAATACAGTACTTGTGCTATTCGGCTTATATGAGAGGGAAAATCAACCACATAGGGGTGGTTAGAGGTAACCAAGTGAATATTGCGCTGGCGGCCGTTGTCGGGTTTCTCGTAGTCGATATGGCGACACGGACAGCTACTTCGATGGCGTATGTCGGTGGCGCGTTCGTCGCGGCTGCCGTTCTCATTGGCCCCGAAGCACCGGTCGGCGGGGTCACTGGGCTCGTAATCCATGACGCCTTCCATGGGGCTATCGGATACTGGACGGGGGTCACGACGGCCTGGGTACTGGTTTTCACCTTGGTAGTCATGTGGCTCACTAATGGACTCTCTAACAGCCCGAAAAGGCAGGCGTTGAAACCGATACACCGGTTGGCTCCGGCCTACACCGGGATAACCCTGATCGGCGGGATCAATGCAACAGCGTTTGCGGCGTGGCTGACGATGGTTCTGGGGGCGCAGCGCTTCTACACGGCCGTTATTGGATTCCTGCCGGGAGTCATCGCGGCCGTGGGACTCTGTATGTTCGGCCTGGTCGCTGTTGACGTCACCGAGCGGGTCGGTAGACAGGTCGGCCGAACAGAAACGCGTGGCCACCCGTTGTTCGAATCAGAAGCGCCCGGACGAAACCGTGATGCGGGACCGACCGATACGATGGCTGTCGGCGTATTCGCCATCGGCACTGGGTGGCTGCTCGGCGTCTCGGCGCTCGATGTTTTCGTCCACGACCTGGGGCTGTACCCGACAGCGAGCGAATTCAGCGCGTTCGTCACCGGCTTCCTCGGCAGCGGCTCGCCGATAGCCACTGTTGTGACAACCATACTGCTCGGTGTGTATAAGTACGGTGAACTGGCAGTGATCCTCTCAGCGCCAGTCGCGCTAACCGCTATGCTTGGGTGGTGTACCTACCACGAACAAGTGCTCTCATCCACTGCTCATGGTGTTGGAATTATCCGCGGAGGGGCGTCCGATGACTGAAAACCAGCCCGAGTCAGACGATGGCGTTCCGAGCAGACGCCAATTTCTCACAGCCCTTGGCGGCACGGCACTCGCGGCTGCAGCCTATGGATACGGCACCGACTCCGGCAGATCGGCGGCTGCCGGTTCGGCGACACCATCCAGCACCCACCCGGCGTCGGGAGATCATATCGACGCGCTGACGGCTATCGCCAGCGCGGTGTATCCGTCAGATGTCTCCGTAGAGCGTTCGTTCATCGAGAGCCGCGTGTTTGGACGGGTCGAGCCGGAACCAGACCATTTCGAGAAGCTCGTCGCCGCTATCGAGGCGGTCGACAATCACGCCAGAGCACGGTTCGGTGGCAGGGTTACAGACCTTTCAGCGGGGCGGCGGCGACAGGTCCTGCAGTCGATGGGCGTGACGACAGTGCATCCCGCCGCCGACGGAACAACTGCCGAACAGGTTCGGTTTTACGTCGTGAACGACCTGTTGTACGCACTGTTTACCTCTCCGGTGGGTGGCGAACTGCTCGGAGTCGACAATCCGCCCGGACATCCCGGCGGACGAGAGGCGTACCAGCGAGGGCCAGGGGGTGGTGAGCGATGACGGGCGCAGACGACCGTACTCCGACTGAAGCCGACGTCTGTATCGTCGGGGCAGGGCCGGCCGGAGCCTTCACTGCCTACTCGCTGGCACGGCGCGGGCACGATGTCGTGGTGCTCGAAGCGGGCGAGCGGTTGACCCCAGAGGACCACCACCGACGGATGGAGATGTGGCTGCGCCCGAACTTCGAACGTGGTTCGTTCTGGCGCGATGGCACACGGGACGCGTATACGTCGACCGGTGACATCGATGCACGGCTTAACGAGACGCGTGTGAAGGCGGTCGGTGGCACGTCATTACACTGGGATGCAAACACACCACGGCTTCACGAAGAAGACTTCGAGATGAACACCCGGTATGGGGTGGCACGGGATTGGCCGATCAGCTACGACGACCTTCGACCGTACTACGTCCGTGCCGAACGGGAGATGGGCGTTTCGGGGGCCGACGACAACCCACACGGACCGCCGCGAAAAGAGCCCTATCCACTGACGGCGTTCGAACCGAGCTATTCGGACTCGCTGTTTGCCGAGGCCTGCGAGGACCTCGGAATCACGATGGCGTCCCAGCCGAAAGCCATCAACTCCGAGGCGTACGACGACCGGTCGGAGTGCGTCGGATACGGTGTCTGCAACGCCTGTCCGTCGGGAGCTAAGTACAGCGCCGAAGTCCACGTCCGGAAGGCCGAGTCAGCAGGTGCGCGGGTCGTCGATCAGGTGCAGGCACTCTCCGTAGAGCACGACCAGACGGGTGACTACGTGGAATCAGTCGTCTACGCGACCCCGGACGGGCGTCAGTACCGCCAAGAAGCCGATCACTTCGTCATCGCGTGTGGCGGAATCGAGACACCACGATTGCTGTTGTTGTCGGATTCGGACGTGTATCGGGACGGGTTAGCCAACTCCAGCGGTGCAGTCGGTCGGTATCTCATGGACCACCCCAGTGTCAGTACGACAGGGACGCTCGAAGAGCCGACACGCCAGAGCAATATCGGATGGGTTTCCAGCCGGAGCGATCAGTTCTATGCCCACGAGGAGAACGGCTCCGGGAGCTACCACCTCACGTTTAGCAACACCGCGAAGTCAACGTCTGGCGGTGCGCAGTTTAGACTGCCACCGACATCTCCATCGAGGTTCCTCGATATTGTTGGCAACCCGTCCCCGGATGCACTGGCTGAACTCGCGACGGACCCGTTCAACGAGATGCAACTGGGTGACGCTCTCGACCTTCCGACGACTCCGGGACCGCCGTATCCGCTCTCGATACGTGGTGCAGGCGAGATGCTGCCCCGGTCTGACAACCGGGTCACGCTCGATAAGTCGAAGACGGACAACCACGGCCGGCCAGTGCCATCGATCAATATCTCTGACGGAACCCACGCTCAGGAGACGATGGAACACTGTCTAGAGGTCCAGAAATCGATTCTGACAGAGCTTGGTGCCGAAATCACCGATGTGAGAACATTAAGTGAGAGAGGAATGAGTACACACCACATGGGGACGACGCGGATGGGTACTGATCCGGCGGAAAGTGTGGTGAACGAACAGTGTCGAACATACGACCTCACAAACCTCTGGATCGCGTCTTCGAGCGTATTCCCCACTGCTGGAGCGAACAACCCGACACTCACGATTGCTGCGCTCGCGCTGAAGACTGCAGATCACATCGACGACAAGTTGTGATTTCACACTGATAGACGCCTTGTGCGCCGCCAGAGACGGGCATTGCGTGCCGCTCTTTGGAGCCTTAGCGTGGTTGGCGCTGCCGGCTGGCTCTACGTTTTTACCGCTGGGGCGCTTACGGTGGAGCATGAGTGAATCCGAGAGCGACCTCCCGGACAACGACGAAGAGTGGCGCGAGATGCTCTCTGACGAGGAGTACCGAATCCTCCGCGAGTCCGGAACAGAGCCCCGGTTCAGCAGCGACCTCATCGATGTGAAAGACGAGGGCGTGTTCACCTGTGCTGGCTGCGGGACGGAACTGTTCGACAGCGACAGGAAGTTCGACTCCGAGACTGGGTGGCCGAGCTTCTGGGACGTGTACCAGGAGGGGAACGTCGAGACACAGGCGGACAACAGCCACGGGATGCAGCGAACAGAAGTCGTCTGTGCCGGGTGTGGTGGCCATCTGGGTCACGTGTTCGACGACGGGCCTGAGCCGACCGGGAAGCGGTACTGCATCAACGGCGCGGCGCTGGAGTTCGAGTCGGAGTAGCGACCACCGGAACCCTTTTTTCCGTCATTGAAGTTGATACGGCTAGACGTGACTGAACACGGAACCGACGAGGCGAGCGACGAGGGGACCGGGACGCCGGTCAACGACTCGCTGGTCGACGAGCCGCCGACCGCCACCGCCGAGCAGCCACAGCCGGAGAGTCATCTGTTAGCCGAGAGTCTCCGAACGTTTCCGTGGCTCCGGGCGGCCGGCGTCGCCGCCGGGACGCTGGCGGTCGAGTATCTGCTCGTCGCGCTGCTGTTTCTCGTCGGCCCGTCGTCGGTCGACCTGCCGGAGCTGTCGGACCAGCTCATTCAGTACGGGTTTGTGCTGTACAACGCCCATCACGTGCCGACGCTGGTGACCGCGGCAGATGCCGAAGTGTACGGCTCGGCCGCGCGGAACGTCCTCTACGGTGCCCAGGGCGCGAGCGTCCCCCCCATCGTCTATTTCCTGATTCCCATCGTCTCGCTGCTCGTCGTCGGCGCGCTGTTCGAGCGCTACCGTGGCGACGCCCGGTCAGATAGCCTGCTCGAAGAAGCGGCGCTCGTCGGGACCGGTATCGGCTTTGGCTACGTCGCGACGGGATTCGCCGGGAGCTTCGTGTTTGTCCGGACGGTCATGTTCGACAGTGGGGCGGAGGGCCAGGCCGCACCGGCAGTGCTGTGGCTGCTTATCCTGCTGTTTTTCCTCCCGCTGATATTTGCGAGCCTCGGCGCAGCCGCCCGCTACCTCTACGCTGATTGGGCTTCGGGTGCGTAAGTCGTCTCGATGAACTGGAGGATGCGGTCAGACTCGGCCATGGTGACACCACGGTCTTCGTCGATCAAGACCGGGACGCCCCGCTGGCCGGAGACCCGCTTCACTTCGTCGCGTTTCGAGTGCAGCGCCTCGACCCAGACGCTGTCGTAGTCGAGTCCGAGTTCGTCCAATCGGTCGGCGACCTTCTCGCAGTACGGACAGCCGTCGAGCTGGTAGAGCGTCAGGCTCATACTGGTGGTACGGACGCCGCCCTCAAGGTGGTTGTGTTCGGAAAAACGCGACAGTCGACCTGGTGTTACTCGTACAGCCAGGGCGCGTCGATCTGGTCCCAGTCGACGAGTTCGTCCTCGTCGAAGAACAGCTCGATTTCGCGCTCGTTTGCGCCCTCGTCCTCGTGGTCGGAGCCGTGGATGACGTTCCGACCGAGGTCGAGCCCGTAGTCACCACGGATGGTGCCGGGAGCCGATTCGGCGGGGTCCGTCTCGCCCATCATGGTGCGGACCTGCCGGGTCGCGTCCTGGCCTTCCCAGACCATCGCGAACACGGGACCGGAGGTGATGAAGTCGACGAGCCCGTCGAAGAACGGCTTGTCCTCGTGCTCGCCGTAGTGCTCCTCAGCGAGCTCCTGGTCGATCTGCATGAACTTGCCGCCGACCATCTTCAGGCCGCGGTCCTCGAAGCGGGAGACGATGTCCCCGATGAGGCCGCGCTGGACGCCGTCAGGCTTGACCATCACGAACGTACGCTCGTGTTCGGACATCAGGCCTCGGCCTCCTCGGCTTCCTCGTCAGCGTCGTCTTCGGCCTCGTCGGCGTCGGCTTCGTCCGCAGCCGCGTCCTCGTCGGTGTCTGCGTCAGCTTCCTCGGCGTCAGCTGCCGGCTCTGCTTCCGCCTCTTCAGCTTCGTCTTCAACCTCTGTCTCGACCGCACCGGCTTCGCCGCGGGCGGTGTCGGTCCATTCGAGGTTGCGGGCCTCGCGGCCCAGATCGGCGTTGTTCTCGCACTTCGAGGAACAGAAGTGCGTGGTGGCGCCGTCCTTGTGGACGAACATCGTGCCCGTGCCGGGTTCGATGTCCGTGCCGCAGTAGTCACATTCGCGTGTCCGGGGCATGGTTACTGCCCTCCGATGGTGTCGGCCTCGCGAGCCGTCTCGCGGAGCTGGAGCACGTCACCTTCGCGGACCGGGCCGAGAACGTTGCGCGTGATGATGCGCCCCTGGTTCTCGCCTTCGCGGATGCGGCACTTGACCTGCATGGCCTCGCCGTGCATCCCCGTCCGGCCCACGACTTCGATAACCTCGGCGGGCGTGGAACCGCTGCTTTCGGATTCCTCAGCGCTCATCCGAGGTCACCTCACCGAAGCTCCTCGACCTTGTCGGCGATGTCCTCGACGTCGGCCTCAGCCTCACCGGCGTCGGTGACGGCTGCGGCGGCCGAGCCGACTTCGAGCCCGGCGGCGTGACCGAGGTCGTCCTGCTGCTCGACGAAGATGAAGGGGACGCCCTTCTCGTCGGCGAGTTCCGGAATGTGCATGACGATCTCCTCGGGCTGGACGTCTTCGGCGACGAAGACGAGCTCGGCGGAACCGCGCTCGATGGACTTGGTCGTTTCGTTTGTACCCTTCTTTACTGCGCCTGTGTCCCGGGCGACCTCGAGCGCCTCGAGGGCGTCGTCTTCGAGGTCCGCGGGAACGTCGAAATCTACGTATACTGGCATTTGTATGTTCACCTCCTGCGCGCGAGCTCAGGCTCCCCCGCCGTGTCCGGGCCGCGAGGCCCGTCACACCGTGGTGGTGTGTATCCTGAAAAGGCTGGGAGCATCATCAACTCGGCGCAGGCTGTATCCCATTCTGTGCCACCGGCCCTAAAAGCGCTTTCGAAGCCGAAATCGCGTGCCAGGCCGGCACACGGGTGCTGTCGGGTGGTCTGCCTACTCAGTGGCCGCCGACGCATCGGCCAGCGCGGCCCTCGCGCCAGAGACGAGTCGGGACACCACCTCGCTGGCGGGTCGAACATCCTGTGCGAGTCCAGCGCTCTGGCCGGCGTAGTGGGGCAGGGCCTCGACGTCGCCTGTCATCCCGTCCAGCGGTGGCATGTCAGCAAGACGATTGATCGGCTCGCCGTCTGGCATCTGTGCGATCTGTTCGGGGTCGTTGGCGTCGTCCACGTCATCTGAATCCCGTCCTATCTGCCGCCGGACCTCGTCGGTCTCCAGCAACCGGTGGGGCTGGTCCGGCCAGCCCCGGTCGAACAATTCGGTGAGCCGCGTCGCCGTCTCGGGCGCGTCGACGATGCGCTCCCGGTAGCTCTCGTGTGCGCCCGATTCCTCGGCCGCCACGAACCGGGTGCCGAACCAGCCGCCGTCGGCACCAAGCGTCAGCGCCGCCGCGAGGCCGCGACCGTCGCCGAGACCGCCGGCCGCGACGACGGGTACGTCGGCGGCGTCGGCCACCCGCGGAAGCAGGGCGAAAGTCGTCACGTCGCTCTGGACGTGGCCGCCGGCTTCTCGGCCCTGCGCGACCACGATATCGGCACCGGCATCGACGGCAGCCCTGGCCTCGGCGGCGCTGGCGACCGTTACCAGTGCTTTTCCGCCAGCCTCGTGCACCCGATCGATGTACGGCCCAGCATCGCCGAAGGAGAAGGAGACCACCGACGCGCCAGCGTCCAGACAGGCGTCGAGACAGGCCGACGGGGACAGGACGCCCGTCGACTCGTCGAGGACGACGTCGACACCGACCACGCCGTCGGTCGCGCTCGCGGCCGCCGTGTACGCATCACGGATCGCGTCGGCCTCGCGCCACGACATCGCCAGCATCCCGAGGCCGCCCGCGTCCGCGACAGCCGCGGCCAGGGCTGGCGTCGAGACGCTCCCGACCGGTGCCTGCACGACTGGGTGGGCGATACCGAGTTCGGAACAGAGCGCGGTATGGAGGGGAGCCACGCCGGCTACTGTGTCCGGTTCGGTTAAAAGCGTGACTGGGTGCCACCGTGACCGTCAGGTCCATACTGGCGCGTCCGCCACCACCGGTATGGACATCGCGCGGTCGCTCCGAGCGGAAGCCCGCCGTACAAACGAGCGGCGACTGCTCGTTCTGGCGGGCGATCCCAACCGAACGCGGGAGCGAGCGAAGGCAGCCCTTGACGCCGCGGATATCCCCAGCGCGGAGACGACCGTCGTCGGCCCGGAGCCGTTTCTCGATTGCGAACACCACGAACAGTCCCGCGCCGAGGAACTCCTGGGTCGGACCCGGACGGCCGTCGTACTCGACGCCCACGAGGAACTGCGGCCGGACGCGGTCGGGCGGACCGTCGGCGCGGTCGACGGCGGCGGCCTCTACGTTCTCCTCGCGCCGCCGCTGGACCGATGGCCCGAGGAGCGGGACGGGTTCGATGCCTCCCTCGCGGTCCCGCCGTTCAGGGTCGAGGACGTGACCGGCCACTTCCGCCAGCGGTTCGTCGAAACGCTGCGAGCGCACCGGGGCATCGCCATCGTGGACGCCAACACAGACACAATAGAGCAGGACGGCCTGACGGACCCGCCACCGAGCCGCCCGGTTCCTGCACCGACTCCGCCCGCTGATTCGTGGTTCCGCTCCGAGACCTACGCTCAGTGTCTCACCGGCGATCAGCGGGACGGAGTCCGGGCGTTCGAGACCCTGCGGGACGACGGCGCGGCGGTCGTAGTCGAGGCCGACCGGGGCCGGGGGAAATCCAGCGCCGCCGGGTTGGCCGCCGGAAACCTCGCCCTGGAGGGCAGGGACGTGCTGGTGACAGCGCCACAGTACCGGAGCGCCGGCGAGGTGTTCACGCGGGCGGCACGCCTGCTGGAGACGCTCGGCGTCGATTTCACGCGCGACCAGGCGTCGGAACCCCAGCGGCTCGACGTTGCAGGGGCGGGTTGCGTGCGGTACGCGCCGCCGGCCGAGGCCGCTACGCTTCCGGACGAGCCCGACGTGGTCATCGTCGACGAGGCCGCGGCCCTGCCGGTCCGACGACTCGAACAGTTCCTCGATGCTCCGGCAGTCGCCTTCACCACGACCGTCCACGGCTACGAGGGTGCAGGCCGGGGCTTCTCCGTCCGGTTCCGTGACCGGCTGGCGGAAAGCGACCACACGATCACCGACGTGTCGATGACGACGCCCATTCGGTACAGTAGCGCCGACCCCGTGGAGGTGTGGGTGTTCCGGGCGCTGTTGCTGGACGCGCGCCCGCCAGTCGACCAGCTCATCGCCGAAGCGACGCCGGAGACCGTCGAGTACCGCCGACTCTCGACCGCGGACCTGCTCGCCGACGAACACCTGCTCCGGGAAGTCTTCGGCCTGCTCGTGCTGGCACACTACCGAACGGAACCATCGGACCTGGCCCGACTGCTCGACGCGCCCAATCTCACCGTCCGGGCGCTGACCCACGGGGGCCACGTCGTCGCGGTCACGCTGCTGGCACAGGAAGGCGGGCTCTCGGCGGACACGCGAGCCACGATGTACGAGGGCGGGCGAGTCCGCGGGAACATGCTTCCGGACGTACTGTCGACGCAACTCCGGGACGAAGCCGCCGGGGTTCCGGTCGGCCAGCGGGTCCTCCGCATCGCGACCCACGCCGCGGTCCGGTCCCGCGGGCTCGGCTCCAAACTCCTCTCGGAAATCGAGAGGGAGTTCGCTGAGCGGGTGGACTGGCTCGGCGTCGGCTACGGTGCGACGCCGGAACTCGTCCGTTTCTGGGCCCACAACGGCTATCGTACTGTGCACCTCGCCACCTCGCGGAACGCGACCAGCGGCGAGTACTCCGTCGTGATGCTCGACCCCTGTTCCGACGACGGGGCGGCGCTCGCGGCGCGTCACGGTGAGTGGTTCCAGGACCGAATCGCTGCGGTGCTGTCGGACCCACTCGACGACTGTGACCCCGACGTCATTCGGGCCGTGCTTCGAGCGACTGACAGCGAACCATCCACCTCCCTCTCCGAGTGGGAATGGCGGCTGGTTGCTGGCGTCCCTGGCGGGGCGTCGGTTCTCGACACGAACCCGAAGCCGTTCCGTGAACTCAGCCGGCGACACCTCTCAGATCCGGCCGATCCAGCCGCGCTTTCGACGCGGGAGGAACGCCTCCTCGTCCGAAAGGTTCTGCAGGCCCGTCCCTGGTCGGCTGTCACCGAGGAACTGGCGTTCGTCTCGGAGCGGGAGTGCATGCGCACGCTCGGCGGAATCGTCGAAAGGTTGACGCGTCTGTACGGCGACCGTTGGGTACAGGAGGAACTCGACAGACACCAATGAGCCTGCTCGGCCTCGAAGCGCTGCTGTTCGTGCTCGCGTTCGCCCTGCTAGTCGGCGGTGTCATCGGCAGCCTCACGCCTCAGGTCCCCGGTGCGCTCGTCTCGCTCGCCGGCGTCTATCTCTACTGGGTCGCCAGCGGGATGACCGAACCCGGGACGGTCCTGCTCGCCCTGTTGACACTGGTCGGCCTGCTGACGTGGGCTGTCGACATCGCGGGCGGGGCCGTCGCCGCACGCGTCGGCGGGGCGTCGAACCGGACGGCGGCCCTCGCCGGCGTCGTGGCGCTCGTCCTCTTTTTCCTCACCGGTCCGCTCGGCATCCTGCTAGGGGTCGCCGGCACGGTGTTCGTCGTCGAGTTCTACCGGCAGGAGGACGCTCGCGGGAGCGCGAAGGCCGCTCTCGTGACGACCGTCGGGATGCTAGCCTCCGGCGTCGTCCAGGCCCTGCTGACGGCATCGATACTGGTCACCATGATCGCCGCCGCGATTCTATGACCCGGTGTGCCGAGGACGACTGCGAGAACGAGGCCGCGGTCGAACTCCACATCCCCTGGGACGCGAACCGCGAAGTGTGTCCAGACCACGCCCGCGTCTGGGCGCAGAAGGACGGCGTCGTCCCCGCGCCGATGGACGGCCACGAGGACGAGTGGCCGTAGGCCGTTGTTCTCCAGAGAGGCATATTAGTTCACACGAAGGTATCAATTCGAGCGGCTGTCAACCGTTCACGAAGAAAATATAATAATAATTGGGATTGAATACGACAAGTGAGGCGTGTTATCATGAAACGCGAGATGCTCACCACCGACTTCATCGACCGTGCAGCGGACATCTACGACGACGTGACCGGTATCGTCGCCCACGACGGCACCGAGTACACGTACGCTGAGGTAAACGAGCGAGTCAATCGGCTGGCACACGCACTGTCGGAGCGGGGCGTCTCGAAGGGGAGTCGCGTGGCCGTCCTCGCGCCGAACACACACTACTTCATCGAGACGCTGTACGCGACGAACAAACTCGGCGCGGTGTTCGTCCCGCTGAACTACCGGCTCGATCCCGCGAAAATCGAGTATATTCTGAACGACTGTGAAGCCGCAACGGTAATCGCTGACTACGATTTCGCAGAGAAGGTCCAGCCAGTACGGGACGACATCCCTGCGGAGACGTTCATCGGGTACGAGCCCGACCGTATCGACGGGGAGTGGGAAGCCTACAGCAGTATCCTCGACGGGCAGCCGACAGCCGAACCGGACCGGCCGGACATGGCCGAGGACGACGACGCCAGCATCAACTACACGTCCGGCACGACGGGGGACCCGAAGGGCGTGGTCAGAACCCATCGGACCGAGAGTTGGCACGCGCTGGTGCTCAATCAGCACATGGAGATACGCGACGACGACACGTACCTCTGGACGCTCCCGATGTTCCACTGCAACGGCTGGGGCCACACCTACGCCATCACCGGGACCGGCGGCACCCACGTCTGTCAGCGGACCTTCGACGCCGCGGACACCTTCCGCCGGGTCCGCGAGTACGACGTGTCGTTCATGTGCGGCGCGCCGACGGTGCTGAACAAACTCATCCAGCACTACCGGGCTAACGACGGCGACGTAGTGACACAGGGCGACCGCGACGTGCGGATCGCGACGGCCGGGAGCGCGCCGGCGACGGCGACTATCGAACGCGTCGAAGACGAGTTCGGCTGGCGCATCATCCACATCTACGGCCTGACGGAGACGGCCCCGATTATCACGACCAGCAACTCCCCGCGGCGCATCGCCGAACGGGGCCGTGAACTCAAGGTCAAGCAGGGGTCCGAGGCGCTGTGTACCGACATCAGGGTCGTCGACGAGGACGGCGACGACGTGCCACGCGACGGGGCGACTATCGGCGAGATCGTGGTGCAGGGCAACCAGGTGATGGACCGCTATCTCAACAAGCCCGAGATTACCGAGGAGGCGTTCAACGACCGCGTCGAGGGGTACTTCCACACCGGCGACCTCGCGACGTGGGACGAGGACGGGATGATACAGATCATGGACCGCCGGAAGGACATCATCATCTCCGGCGGCGAGAACATCTCCTCTATCGAACTGGAAGACGAACTGTACGATCACCCCGATGTCCTGAAAGCCGCGGTCATTCCGGCTCCGAGCGAAGACTGGGGCGAGACGCCGATGGCGATTGTCGTTCCGACGGCCGACAGCGACGTGACCGAACAGGATATTCTCGAGTTCCTCAGGGAACGCGTCGCGAGCTACAAGATCCCCGCAGGCATCGACTTCCGGGACTCGCTCCCTGAAACGGCGACCGGTAAAATCCAGAAGTACGAACTCCGCGAGGAATACTGGCAGGAACAGGAGCGGATGATCGGTCAGGAGTGAGCCTGCCGGAGTAGAGAAGAACAGCTTCGAGTTATCAACACGATTCTTTATTAGGGTTCCAGCGGTCGGTCACACCATGCATCTGGGAGTCGTCGTGCCACGCGTCGAGGACCACAGCACAATCGACCTGGCTGTCGAGGCCGAAAACTGGGGCTACGACTCGGTCTGGCTGAACGAACTGTGGGGTGCCAGCTCCGTCGTCGAACTCACGGACATCGCGACCCGGACCGACGAGGTCGAAATCGGGAGCGCGATACTGAACGTGTTCTCCCGGTCGCCGGCCGTGCTGGCGATGACAGCGACAACCCTCGACAGGGTCTCAGACGGGCGAGCGGTGCTGGGCCTGGGAACGAGTACAGCCCGGTCCATCGAGAACATGCACAGCATGGAGTTCGAGCGACCGGTCCGTCGCGCCCACGAAACCATCGACATCGTCAAACAGCTCATGACGAGCGACGAGCGGGTGACCTACGACGGCGAGGTTGTGTCAGTCAGGGGTGTTCCGCCGTTAGACCGTGACGTGCCGGTGTACCACGCCGCCCTCGGTCCGGCGAACAGGCGAGTCGTCGCCAGACTCGCCGACGGCTGGCTGCCGCACATGATTCCGTTCTCCGAGCTGGAATCGGCGTTCGACTACATCGCGGAGACGGCACGCGATGCCGACCGCGACCCGAGCGAGATTACCGTCGCACCGTACGTGCCGGCGGTGGTCCACGAGGATTCCGAGCGGGCGACCGAGGAACTCCGTCAGCACATCGCCTACTACGTCGGCAGCGGCGAGGGGTATCGCCGGGCTGTCGCGGAGACGTATCCGGACCGGGCGGAGCGTATCGCCGACGCCTGGCAGGCGGGTGACCGCGGGGAGGCGACGGAGCTCGTCACCGACGAAATGACGGCTGACCTCGGCATCGCCGGGACGCCGGAACAGGCGCGGGAGAAACGGGACGCGATTGCGGACAAGGCTGTCCTCGACCGGCTTCTGCTAACTGTGCCACAGCAGGTCGACGGGGAGCTGGCTCGAAAGACGATTCGGGCGCTGGGGCAGACGTAGCGCGTTACAGGTCGATCTCCATCATCACCTCGTCGGCGTATTCGTCGCCGAACTTGTAGTGGTCTTCGCGGACGGCTTCAGTGTCCCAACCGTGGGCATTGAGGAACTCGATCGCGTCCTCGTTCGTCGATGGGACAGAGTTGTACAGCTTCTCGTAGCCGTTCGACGCCGCCCACTCGGTGCCCCGGGCGAGCAGATGGGACCCGATGCCGTGGCCTCGATACTGTTCGAGGACGCCAAGCGTCAGCTCCGCCGTGTGGCTGAGCTTCTCGACTTCGGGATGTTTGAGATGGACCCAGCCGACCACGTCGTCGTTGATGCAGGCGACGAAGAAGATGCGCGACTCCAGCTCGTTGTGTCGGAGCAGCACGCCCTCGCTGTCCACCACGTCGGCGACGGTCTCCGCGTCGACGTACTCGCCGCCGCCGATGGCGGCTCGGATGGCTCCGACGAGGCCGGTCAGGTCCTCCTGTCGCGCCTGGCGGATGGTGAACTCGATGTCGTCGGCCTCGAACTCTTCTTCGACGGTGTCGTTGTAGGCAACGCGGAGTTCCCCGTCGATCTCCTCCAGTACGCCGTCGCGTTTGAGTATCGCGACGTGATGGCCGAACGGCCGCGGGTCCATCTGCAGCGCCGACCGGGCGGCTCTCGGTTCGACGGACCCGTGTGATTCGACGTACTCGTAGATGTCCCGTCGGTCCTCGTGGTCGAACTGCAGTGGCTCTGTTAGCTCCATGGTATCTGCTACCACGAGACAGTACTTAATCTTTTATCAAAAACCATGTACTTCCCGGTAAACGGCAGCTACTGCTCCGGAACGCCGGTCAGGACCGCCGCAGCGTCATGGGCGTTGTGCGTATCGACGAGCAGTTCTGCGGCCGCTCTGATCGAGTAGGTGCCGTCTAATGCCACGCCGTAGCAGGCACCGTAGCAGTCCAGCCAGTCGTTCATCGCCCGCTCCAGTCGCTCGAACTCCGCGTCTGAGAACCGGACCAGTGACCCGCCGGTCCGGGTTTCACAGTACAGCGCGACGGTGGGGCCGAACCCCTCACGGAGAATCGCCATCGCCCGCTCCTCGTCCGGCGGGTCGGGGTCCAGCGACTCGCGGGCCTGCTCGGCCCGACGTGAGAGCGTCCGAATGCGGTCGTGATACGGTTGGGACATCGCAGACCCGGTCAGCCCTCGTTGAACTCCACGCCTTTCCCGCCAGCGGGGTGTTCCCACTCGGTGTCGGCGACGATGGCGCAGGTGCCACACTCGACGCAGGGCTGGGTGTCGAGGCTCACGAGGTGTTCCTGGCTCCCGTTGGTCTTGACCATCTCGTCGCGGTAACAGCCGCCGCCGAAGTCCTCGGCGCTGACCGGACAGGCTGTGACGGCGGTGCCCGAGGCCTCGAAGGACTTGTCGACCAGTTCGATGTGCGGGTCGCCCACGTCGTAGGTCAGGTCGCCGATACGGTCGGCCAGATCGGGCGGCGAGACGGTGTTCTCGTCGGTCACGGGCTCGCCCAGTTCCTCGGCGATAATCGTCGGGAGCGTCACGTAGGGCAGTTTAGTGTCTGGGATCATCGACACCATGCGGGGCGACGAGTAGGCCCGTTCGAGCAGTCCGGCCGCCGCGCGGACCCCGAACCGGCCGACGGCAGAGTCGGCGATAGCGTTCGAGAGGTCGTCGACGGGACCGAGTTCGCCGAGCTGTCCGAACACCCTGTACCCGGTCGGCCGGAGTTTGTCCATCACCCCCTCGTCGTGGAGTTTCTTCTCGTACAGCTCGCCGGCCTGAGACGGGTCCCCGCGTGCCCGGGCGTCTGCGAACGCCTCGGCGGCCAGCGCTCCGGCGGTGACCGCGTGGTTCATCCCCTTGATGATGGGGCCCTGAGCCTGCATCTGACCGGCGGCGTCGCCGACCAGCACGAGGCGGTCCTTGTGCGGGGAGGGATGGGCCGCCTTCTTCGAGTCCGGAACCAGTTTCGCACTGTACTCGCGCTCGTCGTACTCGTCGCCGAGCCACTGGGCCATGAGCGGATGCGTGAGCAGGCTGTCGAGCAGTTCGTGGGGCTCGGCCCGCTCCTCGGCGATGGAGTCAAGGTGGAACACGGTGCCGATAGACAGCGAGGACTCGTTGGTGTAGAGGAAGCCGCCGCCCCGGACGCCGTCGAACAGGTCGCCCGAGAACAGGTGGGCCGCGCCGTCGTCGGGAGCCACGTCGAACCGGTCGTTGATGACCTCGGGCTCCATGTCGACGACTGCCTTCACGCCCTGGAACCACTCCTCGGGCTCTTCCCAGTCCATCAGCCCGGCGTCGCGGGCGAGTTCGGAGTTGACGCCGTCAGCCGCCACGACGATGTCGGCCTTGATCGGGTCCAGTTCCTCGGTCGTCACACCGACGATTTTGCCCCGTTCGCGGAGCAAGCCGGTGACGTGGACCTCGGTCAGCAGGCCGCCGCCGGTCTCCCGGGTGCGCTCGTGGACCTGCTGGGCGAGCCAGGAGTCCATCTTCCGGCGCAACACCGCGTCGGCCCACGCCGTGTCGTGGTGATGCAGGTCGCCGATGTCGAAGGATTTCACCCTGTCGCCGGCGATATTGTGGATGAGGTTCTCCGTCACCGGCCGCTCCGTCGCTTCCTCGCGGAAGTCCGGGAACAGCCCGTCGATAGTGTAGGGGGCCGACTCCTCGGCGTAGATGAGCCCGCCCGAGACGTTCTTCGAGCCGGCGTCGACGCCGCGTTCGAGCACCAGCGTCTCCACGCCGTTCCGCGCGAGGGTCGCCGCCGCGGCCGCTCCGCCCGGTCCGCAACCGACGACGACGGCCTCGTACTCCTCGTAGGCGTCAGTCATCGTTGGCCTCCATCATCGCACCGAGTTCACCGGCTTCGACCGCCTCGGTCAACTGCGGGAGCACCTCGAACAGGTCGCCCTCGATGAGGTAGTCCGAGAAGTCCCGGATGTCGGCATCCGGATCGGTGTTGACGGCGATTATCGTATCGGACTCGTCACAGCCCACCTTGTGCTGGATCGCGCCGGAGATGCCCGCCGCGATGTACACGTCGGGTTCGACCTCCTGTCCGGACTCGCCGATCTGGCGCTCCTCGGTGACGTACTGCTCGACGTGACCGTCGAAGGAGTACGACGAGGTGATGACGCCCCGCGAGAGCCCCAGGTCGGCGTCCTCGAAGGCGTCCACGAGGTCCAGCGCCTGCTCGATGCCCCGCGTCGGGTCGTCGCCGATACCACGACCCACGGCGACGATGACGTCGTTGCCGGTGAGGTCGACACCGCCCGAGAGGCGGTCGTACTCCTCGACCTCGACTTTGAACCAGTCCTCGTCGAGGTCCATCTCGTAATCGACGGCCTCGCCCTCGCGCTCGTAGTCAGGGTCGGGCATCTCGAAACTCCCCGGAATTACGGAGGCGCCCTGCGGATGGAAGTCCCGGTTGGGCTTGTCGATACAGAGGATCGTCGAATACTCGAAGCCCGAGAAGTCCGGGCGCTTCATGTGAAGGACGCGCTCGAACTCCTTCTTGTCGCCGGCGGTACCTACTTTCGCGGGGTTGGATATCATCGCGTTCTCGATGTACAGCCCCGAACAGTCCGACGCGAGTCCGGAGTCGAGTTCGCCCTGGACGAGCGCCGAGAGGTCCCGGCCGTTGTTCGTCGCCGGGAAGACGGTGTAACGGGGTTCGTGGTACTTCTTCCACTCCACATCCTCGCGGCCCACCGCAGCTAATTCCCCACCGGCCCGAGCCATGTCACAGAAGATTTCGGTGTACGGCTGGTGGCGGAACCGCTCTAGACGGGGGTCCTCGTGGTAGACCACGAGGTCCGCGCCGTAGGCGATGACGTCCTCGACGTGATCGCTGGCGTCGGCTCCGATGAGGACGGCGACGACGCGCTCGCTTTCGTCGTACTCCTCGTTGTACGCGTCCATCAGTTCGCGTGCCTTCCCGAGCATCTCCTTCGAGACGTCGACGAGTTCGCCGGCCTGGGTCTCGCAGTAGACCCACATGTCGCGGTACTCCGCGCCGACGGTGCCCTCGACCCACTGCTTGTCGTTGGTCGGGTGGTCGAGGTCCGGGTACTTCTCTTCCGGTGGGACGTACTCGACTTCCGCCGTCTCCTCACCCTCGGCTTCCTCGGTCCCTTCGACAGACTCGATACGGCTCTCTATCTGTGACTTCGCAGTCTTGCGGTCCTGGCCCGCTTTCTCGCGTTCGAGCAGATCCCGGAGGACATCGGCGTCGTCGACGTCTCGAACCATGTTCGCCACGTCGGCGACGGTGAGATCGGAGAGTTCGACGGTTTCCGGATCGAGTTCGCCGTCGTCTTCGCTTTCGACTTTCTCGATCCGGTCCTCGATGAGCGTCTTGACGGGGATGCGGTCCTCGCCGTCTTTCTCTAGCTCCAGCATCGCCCGCAGTTCGTCGGCGTCGTCGACGTCTTTGATTTTCGGGCCTAACTCGGCGATTTCGTGTTCTGTTGGATCGATCTCGGGCATTGTCAGTCACCTGCCGCGTACGGCGTCAGTTCGTCCAGTACCGGCTCCAGCGCCTCGCGCTCGTCGGCCTCGATCATCGTCGCCTCCCGCTCGGAGGGAGCCTTCGGAATCGGGTCGACCCCGGAGACGATGGTCGGCGAGCCGTCCAGACCGATGTAGTCCGGGTCGAGGTTGAGGTCTTCGTGGTCCCAGACCGTGAGATGGTCCTCGTACTCCTCGGCCCGCTGCTGGGTCTCTTCTCGGAGGTCCTTGTGGTTCAGCCGGTGGCTCGCCTTCCGATAGGTCGGTTCGAACTCGGGGTCGGCGACGATGAAACACGGCATCGGCGCTTCGACCGTCTCGATCTCGGAGATATCGCCGTCGACCAGCCGCTTCGCCCGGACGGTGCCGGCGTCCTCGTCGATATCGAGCGAGAGGACGTGCGTGATTATCGGCCAGTCCAGGCACCAGCAGGTCTGTGGCCCGGTGTGGCCGGTCTCGCCGTCGGCCGTCTTGAACCCGGCAAACACCAGGTCGGGCTGCTCCGCTAGTTTCTGCAGGCCGGTGGCGACGGTCATCGCCGTGGCCCAGGTGTCCGCGGCCCCCATCTCGCGGTCCGAGAGGAGGTATAGGTCGTCAGCGTACACGTCCCGCATCCCCTCCTGCAGGACCTCTTTGTACCCCGGCGGCCCCATGCTCATCAGCGAGACGTGCCCGCCGTTGCGGACTTTCGTCTGGAACGCCGCCCGAAGCGCATGCTTGTCGTTGGGGTTCATCACCGTCGGTGTCTTCCCCCGTTCGAGATGGCCGTCCTCGTCGAACGACACCTGTCCCTCGCGGAAGTCCGGAACGCCTTTCGTCATAACGACTGTGTGCATGGTATCACGACCCTCGTGAGTGTATCTCACACAAGAATCTATAATAAATGTATGTTTACAAATCTGTATGACAGGTAGGCGTATCTGTCTCAGGGGTTGTAGAATCCAGGTAACACGCTGTATGACGACAGCCTGACAGCTGTAGGGCGTTTATATTTAGGGTGTGAAATGCTGCAATCCCGCGGAAACAGGGGGGTCCGATAGCTCAGATACGGCCAGCGCGGCCCGGGTCCACGTCGATGGCGTCGACCGGGCACACGTCGACACAGAGCATGCAGTCGATGCACTGCTCCTCGTGGGCGGGGTCGGCCTTGATTTCGCTTTCCGGATGGTCCGGCGTGTCGACCCACTCGAACACGTCGACAGGACAGTCCTCCAGGCACGCGCCGTCGGCGATGCAGATGTCGAAGTCGACGGCGACGTGTGTCCCGTGGATGCCCAGTTCCTCGGGCTCGTCGACCGGACCCCAGACGTCGTGCCCGTCGTGCTGTTCGACAACGTCGCGGTTCTCCTCGAACTCCGGGTCTATGGCCATTGGTATCTTATCTCACTTTTGCGAGCTACTTAACTTTTCGACCTGGCCGTCAGAATCCGGGGCCGTCGCGGCGGTCCGGGCTCCGAATATCTCCCGGCCCGAGGTCGTCGGTGCGGTCGGTCGGTCCCGGTAGGTCGCCGCCGGGCAAGCCGGTTCTCTCGCCTGCACCGGCCGCGTCACCGGTATCCGGGCCGCCGACTCCGACTCGCCGGATGAACTCGACGGTCCGCTCGTACACGTCGTCGTAGTGCGCCCCGTGGAACGGGAAACTGTGGTCGGCCGGCACCGTCTCGTGGACTACGTCGGTCATCGGTCCGAGCGCGTCGGCCAGCAGCTCGGACTGAGCGGGCGGCACGACGTCGTCCGCAGTGCCGTGGAGCAACAGCGTCGGCGGGGCGTCGGTATTCACCTGTCCGACCGGCGAGGCGAGGTCGTAGGCCGCGGGTTCGTCGTCGGGCCCGCCGCCGAGGTACGCGCGGTGGCCCTCGCCCGCCTCGACGTCGGTGGCGGCGTCGAGCGCGTGGAAGTCGTAGACGCCGGCGTAGCCGACGGCGGTCGACACCGCAGAGGACGCGCCGGGATACAGTTCGGGTTCGAATCCGGGTTCGTCCGCCGTCAGCGCAGCCAGAACAACGAGGTTCGCGCCCGCTGAGTGGCCGACGCCGACGATACGGTCGGTGTCCGCGCCGTAGCCCTCTCCCTCCGTTCTGGCCCACTCGATAGCGGCCTTCACGTCGACCAGCGCCGCCGGGAACGTCCACTCCGGCGCGAGGCGGTACTGGGGCTCGATGACCAGAAAGCCGTCCGCAGCGAGGTCGAGCGCGTGCCGGGCGAACTCGCCCTTGTCGCCGGACGTGAACGCGCCGCCGCGGACGAGCACGGCGACCGGTTTCGGGCCGCTGGCCGCTGGCGAGTCGTACAGGTCGAGCGTCAGCGTCACGCCGTCCATCTCGTGGAACGGGATATCCCGCTGGACGGTTACCGACTCGGGAGCGGTATCTGTCACGGACAACGGTCGGGCCGTCACGGGCTTAAGCCCGACGCTATTCGCTCTCGACGCCGGAGTCGAGCGAGGCGCTGGCATTGCGGGCATCCAGCGACGCCACAGCCCCGACCAGTGCCATCACAGTCGCTGGGCCACACGTTCGCGATAGCCGACTGGTCACTGCTGCGTTCCTGCAGGCGAACGAAGTCACCGCTGCTGAGCTCGCTGTCCTCCAGTACCTGCCGGTCGATGACTGCCATCCCACTCCCCGGCTCTCTGTTCTTGAGTGGCTTGACAGTCAGTTGCATCGTTCTAACCGAATCGAAAAACTCGGTTATCGGGCGGTACACCTGCGGCCCGACGGTCAGCCTTCGACCTCGATCTGCTTGCCGCGGGCCGTCGCGCCCGTCTCGACGGGCAGGCGCACCTCGAGGATACCGTTCGTGTAGTTCGCGGCGATTCCCTCATCGTCGACGCGCTTCGGGAACCGGAAGCGTCGGTGGTAGGTCCGACGCTCGCCGCGCTGTTCGTCCTCACGTTCGGCGGCGATGTTCAACATGCCGTCGTCCCAGGAGACGTCGATATCCTCGACGTCAAAGCCCGGGAGCTCGACGTTGAGGACGAACTCGTCGTCCTCTTCATATAGTTCGTAGTCGTCGCTACCGGTTTCGAGTAGGCGGGACGGGAGGTCAAGACCGCGCATCCAGGAACTCGGTGTGGTTGTTGGCAGCGCCATTGGCCATCACCTCGTGTCCATCTGACACTAGTGTTGCGGTTCGTAAAAAAATTTGCTGATCTTGGTACAAAGTAGCAAACAGTACGCTGAGTCCGCCACGGGGTCAAAATAATCACTGCAAGCAGGGTCGTAGCCGAATCAGACAGCAAGTTCGGGTGATGGGGAACGGACCTGGGGGGTCAACATTCTTTTACTAACAATTCATATTTATCGATAAAATAAAGTGGGAATAGGAGTATCGTTACTGGAACGATGTACGGCCGCTTCGTGACGGCCCTGTGGATTCTGACAGGCCTTTCCACGGTGTTTTCACTGCTCGCGTGGCGCAAGCGCGAGGACCCTGGCGGGACGCCGATGGTGGTGTTTCACCTCGCTCTATCGGTTGGTGCGGCCAGCTACGCCGTCGACATCACCGTGACGGCGCTGTCGACCCAGTTACTCGCCCGACAAGTAGCGACCATCGCGCAGGGCACGGTTGCCATCTCCTGGCTGTACGCTGCGTTACAGTACGCCGACTTCGACCGGTCAGTGACGCGTCGAGCCATCGGGCTACTGTCGCTTGACCCATTGTTGCTGGTGGGCATTTTCGTATTTCCGGGTGTATCACTGTTTGACCTCCCACCCAGCGGCTCCGTGGGGTCGCTGGTGGTAGCTCCCGGGACTGGCCTCACCGCGGTGTTCGTCGCCCACATGGCGACGATTCTGGTAGCGGCGCTTGCTGGGACAGTCGTTCTCATCCAGTTGTTCGTCCGGTCGCGACACCTGTACCGAACACAGGCCGCAGCGGTCCTCATCGCGGCGCTGGCTCCCTGGACCATTGCGCTGACCCAGCAGTACTTCCTTCAAATCCCCGAGGACGCCACGATTTTCGCCTGGGGCATCTCTGGGATAGCGATGACGACCGGGCTCTACACGTTCAAGACGCTGGACCCGGTGCCAGCCGCTCAGGAGACCATCGTCGAGCAGATGGGCGACGGGACGCTCGTCTTGGACGTCGACGGCTGTATCGGCCACGCGAATCCGGCGGCCGAAGATCTCCTCGCTGGACCCGAAGAAACGCTCACTGGCCAGCCAGTGGATGCCGTCATCCCAACCTGGGACAAAGTCGCGGTCGACGACAGTGGGCAGTCAGACTGGTCTGAACTCGCGCTCTCCGTGGACGGCCAGCAGCGGTTCGTCGAACTAGAAGTGTCACCGTTTACCGACCGGTTCGACGGGCTCGTCGGCCGGCTCGTTGTCCTCCGGGATGTCACAGAGCGGAAGCGACGCGAGCAGCGGCTGGCGCAGTACAAGACGATTTTCGAGGGTGTCAGCGAACCCGTTTACGTCCTTGACGAGCACGACCGGTTCGTCACGTACAACGATCCGTTCGCCGAACTGGTGGGTACCGTCGATGACAGTCTGGTCGGCGAACGCTTCGAGACGGTACTGGGGCAGATGGAAACCGAACCGATGGACGACGGGTCGGGGGAGTTCCTGATCCGGACTGCGTCCGGCGAACAGGTCCCCTGTGAAGTCGACGCGGCGGACATCGAACTGGCCAGCGGTGAGTCCGGCCGAGTCGGCATCGTCCGTGACATCTCACAGCGAAAGGAGATCGAGTCCGAACTCGCAGTGACGACCGAGCGCCTGGAGACGCTCGTCGAGGCTGCCCCGCTTGCGATTATTGCGACGGACACCGACGGGGTCGTCGAGGTCTGGAACCCCGTCGCAACGGAGCTGTTCGGCTGGTCTGCCGACGAGGTTCTGGGCGAAACAGTCCCCGTCATCCCGGCCGAGAACCGACGGCGGACCGCCGAACTTCACGCGCAGGTACTCGAGGGCGAGCGTCTGGCGGGCCACGAAACGGAACTCCAGCGAAAAGACGGGAGCCGTGTCGACGTGAGTCTTGCCGCCGCCCCGATTCGCGGCCTCAGTGGTTCTGTGGTCGGTAGCGTCTCCGTCATCACGGACATCACCGACCAGAAGCGGCGGGAGCGCCAGCTCAAACACCAGAACGAACGGCTGGACGAGTTCGCCAGCCTCGTCTCCCACGACCTCCGGAACCCGCTACATGTCGCCAGCGGCCACCTGGAACTGGCCGCACAGGACGCCCAGGAAGACGTCCGAGATTCGATAACGGCCGCAACGGACGCTCTGGACCGGATGGAGACGCTCATCGACCACACCCTGACGCTTGCCCGCGAGGGGCGTGATATCAGCGACCCCGAGCCGGTATCGCTCCGAGACACGTTCGCTCGGGCGTGGGACGCCGCGCCCACGAGCGCGGCCGAGCGCCGGGTTCAGGACCCACCGGAGCGCGTACTGGCCGACCCCGACCGCCTCATCGAACTGTTCCAGAATCTCGTGCAAAACGCCGTGGAACACGGCGGAGACGGTGCCACTCCCGAAGCGGGGCCGGCGGCCGACGGCACAGGGGCGGTCACCATCACGCTCGGAGCCACGCCGGACGGCTTCTACGTCGCCGACGACGGTCCGGGGATTCCGCCGGACCAGCGCGACGCCGTCCTCGAATCGGGCTACAGTACGGACGACGACGGCACTGGGTTCGGCCTATCGATAGTCGAGACGATTGCCGAAGCCCACGGCTGGGAACTGAGAATTACCGACAGCGAAGACGGCGGCGCCCGGTTCGAGTTCAGCGGCGTCGAGATCGAGACACAGGGCGAAGAACCGACCGCAGAGTCGTCGTGACGGCGGCCTCAGGGATGGGTGAAGTACGCGACGGACTCCGTGTCCGGGTCGTCCGCAACCTTGTCGAGGCGGGCAAACCCGATGCGTTCGAACTGAACCACCTCGTCGGCGTCGTAGTCGAGTAGCCCGGGTTCGGCAACGCCTGACACGTCCCCGTCCATCGTCCGCAGCCGGAGGCGTGGCCCGTCGGTGGGAGCCCAGTGAATCACGTCGACGCCCTCCTCGCGGACAGCGTCGATGTCGTCGCCGGTATACTCGAAGGCGTCGCGGGTGTGGCGCACGCAGCCGTATCCCTTGAGCCAGACCCGCTCGCCGTGGCCCGGCAGGTCGTCGCCCTCGACGGCGACGCCGCCGGTCACCGGAATCTTGCGGCGGCCACGCTCCTCGAAGTCCGGATGCAGGGGCGGTTCGCCGGCGTCCGGACCGCCAACGACCTGGCGCTCGACGAGGCCGCCGTGGTCGTCGCTGTCCCGGACGAAGAACGCCCGGTCCGACTCGTCGTCGACGAGGTCGCGGTTGTTCGAGTAGATCGAGGACATCGCCAGGTCGACGTTAGACGTGGACGTGCCCAGTTGAATCATCGCGTCGACGACGGCCGCGCCGCGGATGCCCCGGCGTTCGAGGCTGGCGACGGTCGGCGCGCGGGGGTCGTCCCAGCCCGCGAGTTCGCCGTCCGCGATGAGTTCGGCGATGCTCGACGTGGACAGCGGCACGTCGTACTCGTCGACCTGGACGTGGCCCCAGTGGATGACCTCGGGGTACTCCCAGCCGAAGTAGTCGTAGACGAACTGCTGGCGTTTCGCGGAATCCTGCAGGTCGATGCCGCGGATGATGTACGTGACGCCAAGCAGGTGGTCGTCCAGCCCGCTCTGGAAGTCCAGCATCGGCCAGCAGCGGTACTCTTCGGCCGCCTCGCGCGGGTGGGGCGTGTCGACCATCCGGAAGGCGACGAAGTCCCGCAGCGCGGGGTTCTTGTGCGTGATGTCGGTCCGGACCCGCAGCACCATCTCGCCGCTTTCGTACTCGCCGTCGACCATCGCCTCGAACTCCTCGCGAGTGGTCTCGGGGTCCTTCTCGCGGTGGGGACAGGCCTCGCCGCTGTTCTTGAGATCGGAGAACTCACCCTGCGGGCACGAGCAGGTGTAGGCCCCGCCTTTGTCGATGAGTTCGCGGGCGTACTCGTAGTACGTCTCGACCCGGTCGCTGGCGTTGACGACCTCGTCCGGCTCGAAGCCCAGATAGTCGATAGCGTCAAGAATCGCGTCATAGGCGTCCAGATCCGGCCGCTTGGTCTCGGGGTCGGTGTCGTCGAAACGGCAGATGAACTCCCCGTCGTAGCGCTCCTTGTACGTCCCCACGACGGCAGCCATCCGCGCGTGGCCGATGTGCCACGGGCCGTTGGGGTTGGGCGCGACCCGCATCCGGACGGTGTCGTAGTCGTCGGCGTTGGGCAGGTCCGGCAGCGGGTGGTCCTCCCCCTCGTCCTCGCTCTCTAGCTCTTCGAGTTTGTCCGGCGCTAACTCCGCCAGCCGCTCACGGCGTTCCTCGGCGTCCATGCCGTTGACCCGCTCGACGACCGGGGCGATAACGCCCGGAATCTCGTCGCCGTACTCGCGGAACTCCGGGTTCTCGCCCATGAGCGGCCCCATGATGGCCCCGACCTGTGCCTCGCTGTCGTGTTTGACCGCGTTGAGGAGGGCGTTCGTCTCCGCCGCCTCCGTGATTCGGTCTCGCAGCTCGTCGTCCATTACCGGGACCTGCGACTGGGAGGGTCAAAACGCCGTCGGACCACCTTTTTCATCGTCGCCGTTCCTCGCTCGCTGTGCTCGCTGCGGGACGGCTCTCTGCTCACGGGCGCGAAGCGCCCGTTCGCATGGTCGGCGGGACCTTCGGTCCCGCTCGACTTGAAAAACGTGGGCGAAAAAGACCGGAAGCGCCGCAATGCGGCGCTTCCGGGGAACCGGCGGCTTCGCCGCCGGATGCTCGCCTCTCAACGTCGGTACGCTCACCCACCGAGATGCGCCCCTATCTGCTCCAGCGCCTCCATCCCAGTCACCTCGCCGGGCTGATCCGGGACCGTCCAGATATCCAGTTCGGGCAGCGACTCCCGGAGTTGTGCTATCGCCTCCTCCTGCACCGCCTGCTTGCCCTGGCAGCGCTGGCAGTCGCCGGCGTCCTCGATAACCTTGTTCACGACCAGCGTCGTCACCGGCACCTCGAACTCCCGGAGCTTCTCGACCAACCGCTCCGTCTCGCGGACGGCCATCGTCTCCGGGATGGTGACGACCCGGAACGCCGTCTGTTCGGGGTCACGGAGGACCGTCCCGACCCGCTCCATCCGTTCGCGCATCGCGGTGAAGTCGTCCGGGCCGTCGTCGCGCCGGCTCGCCATCGGGCCGAACATCATGGTCCGGGCGGTATTGACTTTCCGACGGACCTGGTCCCGGAGGTCCATCGCCGTCGCGACGCCGCGATCCATCACCGACGGGAGGTCGAGCAGGCGGAGCGTGTGGCCGGTCGGCGCGGTGTCGAACACCACGCGGTCCCAGCGGTCGCTCTCGATGTACGTCGCCATGCCCTCGATGGCCGCCAGTTCGTCGCTGCCGGGCATCACGCCGGTGGTGAACAGATCGGCGATTTCGTCTTCGTCCATCCGAATGCCGGCGTCGTTGAACTCCGACGCCAGCGCCTCGAACAGCGACCGGTAGCGGTCGATACCGGTCTGTGGGTCGACCTCGACGCCCCACAGCCCCGACCGGATTTTCGTGGGCTCACCGCCGACCTCAGTCTCGACGGCGTCGGCCAGCGAGTGCGCGGGATCAGTAGAGACGACCAGCGTTTCGTGGTCCGCCGCCGCCAGCCGGTGGCCGGTCGCCGCGGCTACCGTCGTCTTGCCGACGCCGCCCTTGCCGCCGTAGAGGAGGAACCGAGTCACGCGAGAGTATTGGGACTCCCTCGTCTTAGTTGCTGACCAGCACAACTCAGGGTCGGTAGCCGCTCTACTGCCAGACCCGGACAACACCGTCACTGCGTCCGACGGCGACGCTCAGGCCGCCGTCGCCGGTCGGTGTCGCTGCGACGTTCGAGGTGATCGACGCGCCGATGTCGCGCTCTGCCACCTGCCGAACGCCATCCTGCCGCTGGAGCGCGGCGAGCTTCCGGCGCTCCTGGGTCGGAACGACGAGCGTCTGTCGCCCGTCGCCGAGCAGGTCCCCCGCGAGCCCGCCATCGAGGATACGCGAGCCGAACGCGTGCGAGGAGACGCCGTCGTAGCGGGCCGCGATTGAGAGCTGGTCGCCGTCGGCGCGGTAGAACTCCGCGGTACCGCCGATATGCGGCGTGCGAACGACGGCGATTTCGGGCGTGCCGTCGGGTCCGAACGGTGCGACACAGAGCTGGTGTCGCCAGCGAAACCCGGTCCCGATTGCGGGCCCCGCTGCGACGCGCTCGCCGTCCAGTCCGTAAGCGACCAGCCGCGCACCCTCGTCGGGGCCGGTGATCGTAACGATTACCTCCGGGTCGCCGTCGTCGTCGATATCAGCGAGGATCGGCACCAGACTTTCTACAACGGCCGGTTCGAGGAGCGGAATACGCTGTCGGACGGCCCCGCTGCCGTCTGCGGCAAAGAGGACGATAGCGCTGGCTTCGACCTCGTCACCGAGCGCCCCGTGGTCGTATCGCTGCGTCGCGCCAGCGAGAACAGCGGCGGTGCCGTCCTGCCAGACGATTCGGGCGTCGGGAAGAGCGTCCTCGATGAGCAGGTCACCGTCTATGAGGACAGCCCCGGCCCCCGTCACTGTCGCCACGGTGCCATCCGGAAGCTGTACAGCGTGGGTGTTGGGTCCTGTCTCAGCAGCAGTGAGGAACCGAACGCCGCCGTCCTGAACAGCCACGGCTGGTGGCTGGCCTGGCGGAAGATCCGTCTCGATGGGAACCGATGCAGTCCCGTCCTGGCTCACCCGAACCGCCTCTGGATTCCCTGTCTCTGGAACGGCGACCCAGAGACTCCCGTCCCCGACCGGCAGTCCGGCGAGCCACTTCGGCTGGCCCTCGATGGCGATATCTATCGGATCGACGGCGTCGAACCGGCCCGAGCCGGAAATGTGACGATTGCCGGACGGCTGGAGATGCGTGTAGCGAACCGTCTCAGTGGTGCCGGTCACCGTCGCTGTCGGGCGTGGTGTCGCGGTCCGCTGGCTGGTCGTTCCACAGCCGGCGAAAAGTCCGGCAACGCCGGCGAGAACGGCTCGCCGGGTTCTGGCCATCCTCAGTAGTCGCGCTCAACGAGGTAGTTCGCGATGCCCTCAAGCAGATACCGGGACTCGTTGTCCGGCAGTACTTCGAGGTTCTGCTTGCCGCTTGCGATGAGGTCCTGCCCGGTCTGGCGGGCGTACTCGATTGAGCCCACCTCACGCAGGCGCTTGACGGCGGCGTCGATTTCGGCCTCCGAGACAGCCTCGACGGAGTCCGTGTCGATCAGGTCGCCGACGTCGACGCCCTGCTGGCGGGCGTGCAGCGTCACCAGCGTCTGCTTGTTCTCGACGAGGTCGGAGCCCCGCTGCTTGCCCAGTTTCTCCGACGGGGTCGTCAGGTCTAGCAGGTCGTCCTGAATCTGGAACGCGCGACCCACGTCGAGCCCGTAGTTGTACAGGGCGTCGACTGTTTCCTCGTCGGCCCCGAGCAGCGTGGCCGGAATCGAGGCGGCCGCGCCGTACAGCACGGCCGTCTTGAGTTCGACCATCTCCAGGTACTCCTCGGGCGTGACGACGTCGCGTTGCTCGAACTCGATGTCGAGCGACTGGCCCTCGCAGATGCGGGTACACGTCGTCGCGAGTCGCTTGTTCGCATCGACGGTTCGCTCGGGGGCCGCACCCGTATCGAGCAGGAACTCGAACGCTTTCGAGTACAACGTGTCGCCGGCGAGAATCGCCGTCGAGAGGTCGTACTCCTTGTGGACGGCGGGCACCCCGCGACGGAGCGCGTCGTCGTCCATGATGTCGTCGTGGATGAGCGTGAACGTCTGGATGACCTCGATGGCGAGGGCGGCCGACATCATATCCGCCTGCCCGCCGTCGAGTGTCGGGAAATCACGGTAGTCTGCCGTCAGCGGGTCGACATCGAGCAACGACTCCGCGACCAGCAGCAGGACCGTCGGGCGGAGCCGTTTCCCGCCCGCGTCCAGCAGGTATCGCGACGCCTCGTAGAGGTGGTCCGGCTTCTGGACCGGAAGGTCCTCGGGAAGGGCGTCGTTGACCCGGTCCCGTCGGGCGACAATCGCGTCTTCGACCTGCTGATGGCGTTCGGACATCGATTTACTCGGTGAGCTTGATCATGTTGCCGTTACGGGTGATGTGGAGGTCCCGTCCGGCTTTGTAGCCCATGTCTTCTGCGAGGTCGACGTACGGCGCGAACCCTTCGAGGCTCTGGTGGGCCGGGATGACGTTCTTCGGCTGGAGCGCGTCGAGCATCTCGTAGTGGCCCTCCTCGCGGAGGTGGCCCGACACGTGGATGTCGTCGTAGATGCGCGCGCCCTGCATGCCCAGGAGCTTCTCGGACTGGTAGCGCTGGCCCTCGTTGGTCGGCTCCGGGATGACCCGGGCCGAGAAGATGACCTTGTCGCCGTCGTCTAGCTCGTAGGGCGTCTCGCCGCGGCCCATCCGGGTGAGCATCGCGCGGGGCTCGCCCTGATGGCCGGTGACGATGGGGAAGAAGTTCTCCTTGCCCTCGTTCATGATCCGTTTGAACGTCCGGTCGACGGACTTCCGGTGGCCGTACATGCCCAGGTCCTCCGGGAAGTCCACGAAGTCGAGCCGTTCGGCCGTGCCGGAGTACTTCTCCATCGAGCGGCCGAGCAGCACCGGCTGACGGCCGATGTCGTCGGCGAACTCGACGAGGCTCTTGACGCGAGCGATGTGGCTTGAGAACGTCGTCGCGACGATCCCGCCGTCGTAGTCGGCGACGCTGTCCATCACGTCTTTGAGGTGGCGACGCGCGACGGACTCGGAGGGCGTGCGGCCCTTCTTGCCCGCGTTTGTACAGTCCTCGATGTAACAGAGGACGCCCTCGCCCTCGCGGCCGATCTCGCGGAACCGCTTCATGTCGATTGGGTCGCCGATGACCGGCGTGTGGTCCATCCGCTTGTCAAGCCCGTAGACCACTGCGCCTTCCGGCGTGTGGAGGACGGGGTTGATGGCGTCGATGATGGAGTGTGTCACGTTGACGAACTCCAGTTCGTTGCGCTCGCCGATAGACATCGTCTCGCCGGCGCTCATCTTGACGAGGTCGTTCTGGACGCCGAACTTCTCCTCGCTCTTGATCTGCTGTTTAACGAGTTCGATGGTGAACGGCGATGCAACGATAGGTGCGTCGTAGCGGTGGGCGAGCTTGGAAATCGCGCCGATGTGGTCAAGGTGACCGTGTGTCGGCACGATAGCCTTCACGTCGCCCTCCAGGTCGGACATGACCCGGTCGTCCGGAATGGCACCCATGTCGATGAGGTCCAGCGAGTGCATCCGTTCCGTCTCGACGTTGTCGTGAATCAGTACCTTCGAGAGGTTCAGGCCCATGTCGAAGATGACGACGTCGTCCCCTGCACGGACGGCCGTCATCTGTCGGCCTACAGCCTCGTAACCGCCAATTGTCGCAATTTCGACTTCCATGGTTGTAGCTCCGAGTGGAAAGCCGGCCGCGGACATCCGGTGGGGCACGGCAACGACGGTATCTGCAATGTAGGCGACTTCATCCGCGTCGGCGCTCCAGGCCAGTCGGGTACGCCCGTAGCCTGTGCAACCGCAGTGGGAGGGACTTCCGTCCCGCAACTTACATCCGCCGTCTGCCGGCCGCCGATCCGCAGTCCGCGAGCGGCCGTGCGCTCGGTTACTCCGGACTACAACGGCGCTTCTTAAAACGGTGTGGGTTCGTCACTACTCGTCGTCTAAGGGGTCCGAGAGCGGGTCGTCGTCACTGGAGACGTCGAAGCCAGTGATACCTTCGTCGGCGAGCGTCGAGTCCTCGTCGTCAGTCGTGTCCGCGTCCCGAGACTCCGCCTCGCCCTGCACGCTCTCGTCGGCCCCGGTGTCGGATTGCTCGTCATCAGTGCCGCCGCCGAACAGGTCCTCCGTCGTCCGCGGGCCACTGGACGTGTCTGCCCCATCGGATTCGTCGAGTAGTCGGGTGTCCTCGGTCACGGCGTCGTGCTGGTCCGCCCCGTCAGCATCCAGGCTGCCGACGCCAGTGGGCTCGGTGTCGGCTTCCGCTCCGCTCGACCAGTCGTCGGCTGGCGCTGATTCGTCGGCTTCCCAGTCATCGGCCGCGGGTTCCTCGCTCTGTGTGTCGAACTCCGCGGGGTCCGGCGGGGTCCATTCCTGTGGCTCCGTGCTCGTCTCCGGTTCCTCGACGGGGTCCTCCGTGAGCAGGTCGCGGTCCGACTGTTCGCTGGGTTCGGACTGCGGGTCCGCCGTTTCCGAGTCGGCGGGGAAATCCGATGGGGAGGCCTCCGAAGTCGAGGTCTCGTCCGCCGTCTCAGGTTTCGACCCGGCAGCGTTTTCGGCCGGCCGTTGGGTCGGCGTCTGCTCCTCCTGATTCGCTGCGGCTGCCTCCATCGCGTCTTCGTCTGTCGCCGAGGCCGACGTATCGTCGGCCGATGCTGTCTCCGGCGCGTCGTCGGGTCCCAGGGGGTCAGCATCCGTCGCCGGGCCTGCCTCCGCCACCGGACCGTCATCCGTCGCTGGGTCAGCATCTGCTAGCGGATCATCGTCAGCCGCCGTCACCGGAGCGTCGTCAACCTCAGCCGGCGCAGTGTCGGACGCAGCAGTCGGCTCCGCCGCGTCGGGTGGGTCGGGGTGTTGCTGTGCGGACGCGCGGATTCCCGGTTCACCGGAGGGGTCAGCATCCGATTCGGAGTCAGCGGTCGGTTCCGATACCTCAGGTTCGGCCGTTGCCGGCTCGACAGCCGCCGGGTCGTCAGCCGCCTCTGTCTCCTGGGAAACCGCTGGCTCAGGCTCGGCCGGCTCTGGCGGCTGTTCGTCGGAGCCCGCAGCCGGTTCGGCAGCGGGCGCAGCACTGTCATCGGTTGATTCAGTTGCGGTTTGATCACTCGCCGGGGGACCGGCGGCTGCCACATCGCTCGCCTCACGCTGTGCCGTCCGCGCCGCGAGCGTGCCCGCCATCGTCGCGTCGGCGATGAGTTTGTGGGTCAGGCCGAACAGGCCGGAGAGCAACAGGAGTCCGCCGAGCGCGCCGACGACGATGCCGAGCACCGCACGATAGCCCGCGTTCCCCGAAAGCGAGCCGAGCGAGCCGTTCTGTATCAGAACGTACCCTGCAGCGATGAGGCCGCCACCGACGCCGGCGACGACAAGCAATGTACCGAGAAACCTCGTTCCGTATCGATAGACGTCGGTCAGACCTACTGCAGACATAGTCGCATAATTGATAACAGAGGACAAATATGTTACGACGGGTGAAGAAGTGATATTTAATTTACTTGTTCGAGAACAGTGACCAACGATGTCGTGATTTCGGCCGGTTTCGGCCCATTTCAGCCCGAATAGCGTTCGGAGGCAGACGACCGGTAGCGACTGGTATCACAGGGCCTGTCAGTCGCCGTCATCACCATCGATAGTGGTTCCCGGACTCTCACCGGCGAGAAACGCGGGGAGCGCGTCGGGGCCGAACACGACGGCGGGAGCCGAGAGTGCGAGCAAGGCGCGGACCTTGCCCGTCATCCCGCCCGACACGTCCGTCGCGTCGCTCCCGCCCAGTGCCGATTCTACGGCCTCGAACACCGCGATACGGTCGATGACAGTCCCGTCCTCGTCGAGGACGCCGGGGACGGTCGAGCAGACGCCGACGCGGTCCGCGTCGACGGCGGGCGCGAGTTCGACGACCAGTTCGTCGCCGCTCAGGACCGTCGCGCCCGCGCCGGCGTGTGCGACGAGGTCGCCGTGGAGGACCGGGACGAACCCTTCCGCAAACAGCGTCGTGACCTGCGCCGTCGGCAGCGAGAGAGTGCCATCGACATCGCGGGCGGCCGCCGAGAACGGGTGGACCGGGACAGCCGGGACTCCCTGCGCAGTGAGTTCATCAACGACGGCGGCGTTGAGCCGACACATCGCGCCGTGGATGGCCTGTACGCCGTCCACGTCGTGGGTCCCCGCGGTCGTGCTGACGCCGTAGTCGGCGGCGTGGTGGTGGCCGAAGCTCCCGCCGCCGTGAACGACGACGATATCCTCACCGACCGCCGATTCAGCGATGGCCGACACCGCGGCCGACAGGGCGGCCTGGTCGACCGTCTCGGGTTCGTCTTTCTCGGTGATGACGCTCCCGCCGAGTTTGAGGACGACCGTCATTCCTGCCGGACCCCGTCGGTGTCCAGTTCGGCCCGGAAGACGTCCTCGCACCCCGGCGTGTACTTCAACGCCGTGAGCGCGTCGTCCGTCTCGTCCAGGGCGACGATACAGCCGCCGCCACCGGCCCCGGTGAGTTTCGCGCCGTGGGCGTCGGCGTCGCGGGCCGCCCACACCATCGAGTCCAGCGACCGCGAGGAGACGCCCAGCGCCGAGAGCAGTCCGTGGTTGAAGTCCATCAGTTCCCCCAGCGTCTCGTAGTCGCCTGTACCGAGCACCGCCTCGCCTTCGCGGACGACATCACCGATTGCTGTGACGGTGTCGGCGGCGAAGTCGTACTCCTCACGGAGGTCCCGGACGCCGGCGACCAGCGCCCCGGTATCACCGGCCCCGCCGTCGTAGCCGATGACGAAGGGGAGGGTGTCGATGCCGTCCAGCCGTCGGCAATCGTCGCCCTCCACGCGAACCGCCCCGCCCATCGCCGAGCAGAACGTGTCCGCGCGCGAGGCCTGCCCGTCCTGTACCTCGTGTTCGACCTGATAAGCGCGGTCGGCGATCTCGCTCGCCGGCAGTTCGACGCCGAGTTCCCTGGTCGCCGCGTCTATCGCCGCGACGACGAGCGCGGCCGACGACCCCAGCCCCGCCCCGAGCGGGATGTCGCCCTCGACAGAGATCTCGAAGCCCGCCTCCGGCGCGTCGGCCGCGTCACGGGCCTGGGCAACCGCCTCGTTGACGTATCCCATGCCGGCCTCGACGAGCGATTCGGCGACATCCACGTCCGGATGGCTCTCCCCGTCGCCGGAGTACTCGACGGTAAAGCCGTCCAGTTGCAAGTCGTTCGCGTGGATGCGCAACCCCTCGTCGATCTCGGTTGCCGTCACGTGCACTCGCCGCTCGATGGCGCAGGGCACCGCCGGCTCACCGTAGACGACCGCGTGCTCCCCGAACAGGTACACCTTCCCGGGAGCGCTCGACGTGACCATACCCGCCCGTGTGCACCCAGGGCGTTAGGCGTTTTCGGAGTCGACGGTCAGGACGACCGTCGGGATACTACTCAGAGACGGTGTCGACATCGGTGAACTCGAAGCGGGCGCCGCCGTCGCTGCCGCTGCCGACGCAGACCGCCCAGCCGTGGGCGTCAGCGACCTGTTTCACGATGCTCAGGCCGAAGCCGGTCCCTTCGACCGCCGTCGAGTAGCCGGCATCGAACACGTCTCCACGAGCAGGTTCGGGGATGCCGGGACCGTCGTCCTCGACGTAGAAGCCGTCGGCCAGTTCGCCGACGGTCACGGTCACGCCGTCACCGCCGTGCTCAACCGCGTTGCGGACGAGATTCTCGAACAGTTGTCTGAGGCGGCTCTCGTCGGCGCGGATGGGCCGGTCTATGTCAGTGCGGAGCGTCGCGGCTTTCGTATCGACGTTTTGCCAGCACGTCTGGACAAACTGTTCGAGGTCAACCACGACGGGCGAAGCGGGTGACGCGCCGTCGCGTGCGAGCGTGAGCAGGTCGTCGATGAGTGTATCCATCCGCTGGTGTGCGCTGTCGATGGCGTCGATATGCTCGCTATCGGATTCCTCTCGCAGGAGTTCGAGTTGGCCGCGAGCGACAGTCAGCGGGTTCCGGAGGTCGTGGCTGACGACGCTGGCGAACTGTTCGAGCTGTTCGTTTTGCTGTTCGAGTTCCTGCTCGCGCTCCTTGCGCTCCGTAATATCACGGCTGATCGCCAGGAACCGGTCCTCGCCGTCAAGATTGAGTCGGAGCAGATGTACTTCGACCGGCATCGTCGACCCGTCGCGGCGTTCGTACAGGCCCTCGAACTTGCGGCGCTCGTTGACACTGAACCCCGAAAGCTGTGTCTGCACATCCTCGGCGTCGAACTTCCGGTCGAACTCCCAGATCGACCGCCCGAGAACCTCGCTTTCGTCGTACCCCAGCTCCGCACAGAACCGCTGGTTCACGTCGCAAATCGTTCCGTCGGCGTCAAGCACGTCGATCATGTCCGGTGAGTTCTCGAAGAGGGCTTCGAGCCGTGTCGACGTTTCCTCTAACCGTTTCTCGCGGCGCTTCCGCTCCGTGATATCCTGCTGGAACCCGACGTAGTTGACGACTGCCCCGTCGTCATCGCGAACCGGCGCGATCCGCACCCGGTTCCAGAATTCGGTCCCGTCCTTCCGGTAGTTCCGGAGTTCGACCGTCACCCGCTCCTCCGCGTCGATGGCGTCCCGCATCGTGGCGACAGGCTCCGGATCGGTGTTCTCGCCCTGGAGCATCCGGCAGTTCTTTCCGAGCAACTCCGAGAGCGAGTAGCCGGTCAGGTCGCGGTAGTGGTCGTTGGCGTAAATCAGTGGATTGTCCGGCTGGTCGGGATCAGTGATGGTGACGCCGACTGGAGCCTCGTCTATCGCGCGTTTGTTCCGGAGTAGTTCCTGTTCGCTCTCTTTCCGGTCGGTGACATCCCGAGCGACGCCGACGATGCCGTCGATAACACCATCGACGACCAGCGGCGTTAGCTGGTACGCGACCACCGCGTGTCCGTGGCCGGGGAATTCCGTTTCGATTTCGCCGCTAAGTTTCTCCCGCGTTCCGTCGAGCAGTTCCTGGTAGCGGTCTCTCTCACCTTGCGCTCGAATCCGCGGAACGAGTCGGCTGGTCTGGCCTTCGAGCTCAGTACATGTCGCGTCGTACCACTCCGCCAGCGCCTCGTTGACGGTTTCGAACCGGCCCTCGGCATCGTAAATACAGGCTGCCTCCTGCATGGAGTTGACCATCCGCTCATAGCTCTGGAGCGCTCGGTTCCGCTCGCTGACTGCCTGCTGTGATCGGGAGTGGTCGACGGCGTCTATGATTCGGTTCGCCAACCCCACCTGCTGTTCGGTGCCCAGCTCTTTCCTGAGGTAGTCCGTGACAGCGGCCGAAATCGCCTCGCTGGCGACCGCTTCGCTCCCCTGTGCGGTGTAGATAATAAACGGGAGGGTCGGGTGCTCGTCACGGACCGTTTCCAGAAGCTCGATACCGGTCCCCTCGGGCAAGTCGTAGTCGGAGACGAGACAGTCTACGATATCGTCAGCCAGCCTTGCCACGGCTTCGTCGACGGTACGCGCCGTTTCGACCGTGAAACGGTCGCACTCGTGTTCGAGAGCCGCCGACAGCATCTCGGTATTGTCCGAATCGGTGCCTACGCAGAGGATCTGCACCCTGTCATCTCTTTTGACAGCGGTCTCAGACGTCATTCGGTATCCCGTTCGCGTCCGGACGGTGCGCCGGGATAGATGTCGCTCCACTGATCAAGAGTAACCGGTGCGATGCGGCTCTGGGAACTGTCTCGGGACAGGTCCGGTCGCAGGACAGCTGCAAACGGCGCGGGACGATTGCCGCCAGTGGTTTTCTGCAGCAGTGTCATGATGGTCAAGTAGTCGGCTGTGAACGGGGACCTCCCACAGTGACCGTGGCTGAAATCGGTCATCGGGAGACGTTCAGGTCCGCTGTTCTTGCACGCTTACACGGGGTTCTGCAGTAAATAGCTGATGACCGAGTCGCTGTCACGTCGAGCCCGCACCGTGGGGGCGACGGCGACGCCGGAGTGGTCACATCGGAATCCGTGCTACCGTTCCTGAACACGCATCGACATTTTCTGCCGAGGATGGGCGGTCAGCGACGGCAACAACTCCAGGGGCGTCTCCCCCTGGAACTCCAGTCGGTACTGACTGGCCGTGGTCGCGGTGATGAGTTGCGCTTCGAGCATAGCGAGATGCTTCCCGATACAGTGGCGCGGGCCACCACCGAACGGGAAGTAGGCGAACCGCGGGCGCTCGCCCGCTCGTTCGGGCTTCCAGCGCTCCGGGTCGAACGTCTCGGGGTCGTCGTAGAACCGCTCGGATCGGTGGACGCCCCACTGTGGGACCATCAGTGTCGTCCCGGCCTCGACCTCGTATCCCGACAGCGTCACGTCCTCGGTCGGCTCCCGGAAGATGGTGTACACTGGGGGGTAGAGCCGCATCGCTTCCTGAATCACCCATTCGAGGTAGTCCAGTTCGCGGACGTGCTCCATCCCCGGCCGCTCGTCGCCGATGACGTCGTCCAGTTCCTCGTGGACCCGCTTTTCCACCTCGGGGTGTTCAGACAGCAGGAACCAGGTGTAGGTCAGCGTCAGCGCCGTCGTGTCGTGGCCGGCGAGCAGCATCGTCATCATCTCGTCGCGGAGCTGGTCGGGCGACTGGTTCCCCTCGTCGCGTGCACGCAGGAGCACCGACAGGAAATCCATCGGGCCGTCCTCAGCCGTCCCCACCGAGTCCTCGCGGACCGCGATAATGTCGTCCAGCACCTCGTCCAGCGTCCGCACGGCGCGGTTGAACTCGGCGTCGTCGGGCATCGGCATCCACTGCGGCATGGCGAACCGGATGGGGTCCGGCTCGAACCGCTGGCCAAGCGGCAACAGTTGTTCCTCGATGGTCCGGACTCGCTGTTCGGAGAGTTCGACGCCCATCATCAGGTCCAGAATTACGTCCAGCGTGACCCGGGTCATCGACTGCTCGGCGTCGATAACGTCGCCGTGGGACCAGTCGGCGATCCGGTCCTCCGCGTGGTCGGTGATGCGGTCGGCCATCCCCGACAGCCGTGCCATCGAGAACGCGGGGTTCGCGAGCTTTCGCTGCTGCTCCCACGTTTCACCCTCGCTCAGCAACAGCCCGTCACCGAGCAGGTCCCCCAGCGCGTCGCCCTGGAAGTCGGGTTTGCGGAACTGGTCAGCCTCCGAGACCAGTACGCGCTCGATTGCCGTCGGATCACACAGCATGACCGTGTCCATCGGCCCCATGTCGAAGCGGGCGACATCGCCGTAGGCCCGCTCCAGCGCTGAAATGAACCGGAACGGATCCCGGGCGTACGTGCGACTGCTGCCGAACAGCGGTTCGCCCTTCGGTCCGGGCGGCGTCTTTGACATCGGTTGACGTTAGTGTCGAACACGCTTGAATGGCATGCCAAATGTCGGGCACAGGACGGTTCAGGCACGCTCAGAGCCAGCGGTCGGCGTCTACGTCCCAGTCGGTGTGTCCCGTAACCCAGACACCGCCAAGACCACCGAGGGCGCTGAGACCGACCGTGTATAGCAGAAAGAACGCGAAGACGAGCGCCAGAAACAGGTCATATCCGGGCGCTCCGGGCGGAATCCCGAACCCGAGGAGGCCGGCGATGTACAGCGCCGGAATGAACAGGGCGAGCAAGGGAACCATCGCGCAGACGCCGGCCAGCGTTCCCAGCCAGAGCCCCGTCCGGTAGCTGCCGCCGTGGTTCGCCGCGGCTACCGCACCGCCGGCCACCGACGAGAACGGAACGAACGACAGCGCAACCGTGACGAGCGCCCCGATACCGGCGTTGGTCACCGACTCGCGCATGTGCGTTCTCAGTAGCGGCGTCCCCAGTGATGTAGTTACCGACAGCGCGGCCGGCCGGTCAGTCGCCGATAGTCGTATCGTATTTGACGTAGTTGCCCAGCCAGCCGCCGAGCGCGCTCAATCCGAGGAAATACGCAGCCGCCGTGATCGTTCCCAGGACGATCACGAGCAGCCCCATCGCACCGAACACACCGAGCGCCTCGGGAACGAACGCCAGGAACGCGGCCAGGAAGACGAACACGACCACGAAGAAGACCAGCGAGATCGCCAGCCCGACGACGCCGGACAGCAGCCCGACGCGTACCCCGTCGTCTCGCTCGCCACCTTCGAGATAGCCGGCGATGCAACCGCCGAGCAGCGGCGCGAGCGGGACGAACCCACTCAGTAGGGCAGTCGCGACGGCACCGATGACGGCGTTGACAAAGGTGTCTCCCTCTCCCATTTTCCCGGTGCTACTCTGGGCCTCATGGTAGGTCTTGTGTTGGCGATACCGGCGTCGCCACTCACACTTCGACAGCGAGAAAACGAAACAGTTCAGCGACGTTAGATGTCGGACTCGAAGTCGTCGAGTCCGTACGTCGGCTCGGCACCGCGGCGGTCGAGCGTCTCGTTGGCCAGCAGCCAGTAGACGACCGACAGCGCCTTGCGCCCCTTGTTGTTCGTCGGGACGACCAGGTCGACGTTCGACGTGGTGTTGTTGGAGTCACACATCGCGATGACCGGGATCCCGACCGTGATGGCCTCCTTGACAGCCTGGGCGTCACCGATCGGGTCGGTGACGACCACGATGTCGGGTTCGATGTAGCCGTCGTAGTCGGGGTTGGTCAGCGTGCCGGGGATGAACCGGCCGGTGCGGACGCGCGCCCCGATTGCTTCGGCGAACTTCTCGGCCGGGAACCGGCCGTACTGGCGCGACGATGCGGCCAGGATCTGCTCCGGCTCGTAGTTGGCCAGGAAGTCCGCGGCGGTGCGGATGCGCTCGTCGGTCATCGAGACGTCCAGCACGTAGAGCCCGTCGGTCCGGACACGGTGGATGAACCGCTCCATGTCCTGGGTCTTCTGCTGGGTCCCGATGTGGACACCGGCGCCGAGGTAGTCCTCGACGGGGATGAGGAGGTCGGCCTCCGACTGCTCGTCGGGCATGACGTCCTCGTCCAGCTGTGGGCCGGCGGCCTCGTCGGCCTCGGCCGCTTCGTCGGCCTCCGTGTCGGCATCGGTTGGTTCGGCCTCTGTCGCCTCCGCGGCGTCGTCGGCGGGCTGTTCAGCTTCCGTTTCGGTCTCCGCGTCGACCGCTTCGTCGTCCTCGTCGGACGGGTCGAAGTCGGAATCGGACGCGTCGAGACCTTCTTTTTCGTTGCCGCTCATACTGCGTTGTCCTCGATACGGATTAGTTCGTTCAGCTTGGCTGTGCGCTCGCCGCCGACCGCGCCGGTCTTGATGAACGGTGCGTCAGTGGCGACAGCGAGGTGTGCAATCGTCGTGTCTTCCGTCTCGCCGCTGCGGTGGGAGACGACGGACTCGTAGCCGCTTGCCGTCGCCAGTTCGATGGCGTCGACAGCGTCGGTGAGCGTCCCGATCTGGTTCGGCTTGATCAGGATGGAGTTCCCGGCGTCGGCGTTGATACCGGCCTGCAGGCGCTCGACGTTCGTGACGAACAGATCGTCGCCACAGACGAGCGTCTGGTCACCGACCTGTGCGGTCAGGTCGGCGAATGCCTCGTAGTCGTTCTCGTCGAGTGGGTCCTCGACGTAGACGAGGTCGTACTCCTCGACCTTCCCGGCGATGTACTCTATCTGCTCTTCGGTGGACTTGACGCCGTCGTCGTAGACGTAGCCGTCCTCGTCGGCGTCGTAGAGTTCCGCGCCGGCGACGTCGAGGCCGAACGAGATAGCGAAGCCGAAGTCGTCGGCGACGGTCTCGACGGCCTCGTCCATGATCTCGAACGCTTCGTCGTCCGAGACCGAGGGAGCCCAGGCCCCTTCGTCGCCCTTGCCCGCTGGCAGGTCACGGTCGGACAGGATGTCGTGGACCTCCTGGTGGACCGCGGCGTTTGCGAAGACGGCCTCTTCGACGCTCGGCGCGCCGACGGGGGCTGCGAGGAACTCCTGAATGTTGGTCGCGTCTGCGGCGTGCTCGCCGCCGCCGATGATGTTGCCCAGCGGCGTCGGGTACTCGTTGCCCCGGAACGTGCCGCCGAGGTGCTGGTACAGCGGTGCGCCCAGCACGTCGGCACCGGCCTTTGCGGCCGCCATCGAGATGGCGACCGCGCTGTTGGCCCCGATGCCGGAGAAGTCGTCGGTGCCGTCGGCTGCGTGGAGTGCCGCGTCGACGTCGCGCTGGTTCCCGGCGTGGACCTCGCCGATGAGTCGCGGGAGCGCCTCCTCACGGGCGTTGGCGATGGCCTCGTTGGCGGGGAGTTCGATGGCCTCGTACTCGCCCGTGCTTGCGCCGCTCGGTGCCTTGCCACGACCGAAGCCCCCACTCTCAGTGAGAACGTCGGCCTCGACGGTCGCGTTCCCGCGGGAGTCGAGGACGCGGCGGAGTCGGATGTCAGTGATGAGCGTCATCGTTAATCACTCCTGTTGACCGTGAACGGTAGGACGCCAGCGTCGTACTCCTCGGCGGCGATGAGTATCGGCTGGGTGTGTTCCGTCTCGATGAGCACGGGAGCACCGTGGGCCAACTGCAGCGCTCGTGCGCCGAGTTTGCGGGCCTTCTCGTAGCGGCTTTCCTGTGCGTTCATTGGTATGGTGAGACGATGTCGACGAGGTCTTTATGCGAGACGAGCATCCGGCGACAGCAGTGCCGCTCGACGCCGAGTTCGTCGAGGACCTTCTCCGGGTTCTCGGGCTCCTCGGCCTCGCGGGTGCGTGCTTTGAACTCTTCCCAGTGCTCGCCGACGACGTTACCGCACGTGAAACACCGAACCGGTACCATCATACCTGTATCACCTTAGCGGTACGATTTCTGGTAGCGGGCCCGCGCACCGGGGCCGCCCCACTTCTTGGGTTCGGACTGGCGAACGTCGTTGACCAGTAGCGAGCGGTCGAACTCCATGAACGCGTCACGGAGTTCGGCGTCGTTGGTGTGGTCGACGAGCCCGCGAGCGATGGCGGTTCGGGCGGCGTCTGCCTGCCCCATGACGCCGCCACCTTCGACGGACACTTCGACGTCGACCTCGCCGCGGAGGTCGTCCTCGGCGATGCGGAACGGTTCCAGCATCTTGAGCTGCGCCAGCTCGGGGTCGACGAGTTCGACCGGCTGCGAGTCGATACGCACGCGGCCCTCGCCCTCGCGAACGGTCGCGCGGGCGACGGCGGTCTTCTTCTTGCCAGACGTGTTCGTTACCATGTCTTGTTCGCTCCAAGCGTTTCGCTGATCTCGCCCAGCGTGACGAACTTGATGTTCGACAGTCGGTCAAGCGACGTGCCGTCTAGGACCTCGCCGTCCTCGTCGTACGGGTTGCCGAGGTAGACACGGACGTTCTCGAACGCCTCGCGGCCGCGCTGCTTCTTGTGGGGCAGCATGCCGCGGATGGTGCGCTTGAAGATGCCGTCCGGTCGCTTGGGGTAGAAGTACCCGTTGTCGTTACCGATGTCGACACGTTTCTCGTACTTCTCTACGATCTGCTCCTCTCGGCCGGTAATCACGGCGCGTTCGGCGTTGACAACAGCGACCGTCTCGCCGTCGAGCGCCTGTTCGGCGACCTGTGATGCGACGCGGCCCATGATACAGTCGCGGGCGTCAACGATGACATCCGCGTCGAATTCTGCGACGCTCATCGGATCACCCGGACGTGGGAGCCTTCTGGGTTGTTTTCGATTGCCTGTTCGAGTGATACAGCCTCTCCAACCTGGTCGATCTTCGTCTCGGCGGTTCCGGAGAAGTCGACGGCGGCGACGGTGACGTCCTTCTGCAGGACACCGGAGCCAAGCACCTTGCCGGGCACAACGACGGTTTCGTCTTCCTGGGCGTATCGTTCGATACGGCCGAGGTTGACTTCCGCGTGTGTGCGCCGTGGCTTTTCTAAGCGCTCGGCGACGTCGCCCCAGACAGCACCGCCCGAACTGCGGGCGGCTGACTTCAGGTCGGCGATGAGACTACTGAGTCTCGGGTTCGTCTTACTCATATGATTCCTCCGTTGTGGGAAAAGTGCAGGGAGCAGGATTTGAACCTGCGGACCCCTACGGGACAGCGCCCTGAACGCTGCGCCGTTGGCCAAACTTGGCTATCCCTGCGCGCGATTGTTCGTTTTGCGTGCCCCGTAAAACCCCTTTCGGTCCTCGCGCTCGGGGAGCGGGCGGTCATCGGTAGTGGTGGGGTGTGTCGGGGCATTGTGTCGTTACAGTTGGACTGCGTCTTTCAGTTCGGTCGCGCGGTCACGCAGCGTCTCGACCGCGCGCAGGACCAGTTCCTCGGTGGTGAACGACCCGTCCGTCTCGACGTGGAACACGAACGCGTTCGGCACGTCCGAGACCTCGACGTCTTTGCCGGGGTAGCGGTTCCGGAGGTCGTTGTCGAACTCGTCTGTCGCGACGAGCTCGCCGTTGGTGGCGTCGCCGGCGGCGTGTTCGGCCGCTTGCTCTTCGATGACGCCACGCAGGATGTTCGGGTCGTCGTCCTCGAACTCGCCGAGGTCGCCGACGACCTCCACCTGCTGGAGGTGTCGGTAGCCGACGGCCACGCCGCCCTGATGTTTGGCGTGTTCCCGACCGGTGTCGAGGACGGCGTCGGCCTCGACTTCGAGACGTTGGCCCTCCTTGAGATCGATGATCGGGATGTTGTCGTCGGCCGCCTCGACCATCGGATCCGAGGAGACGAGGTCGCTGGAGTAGGCCGTGCTCGGCCCGTCGACGGACAGCGATAGCGTCACCTCGTCGCCGATCTCGAAGTCGTCGAGGTCGGTCGTCAGCGGGACCAGTCCCAGTCGGAGACCGATCTGCTCGTTGAACATCACGCTGGTGTTCTCGATGACGCGGACGGTGTCGATACTGAACGTCGGCACGTCCGCGATCATCGCTCGCCGGATGCCGTTGGCGAAGGCCGGCGTGATACCGCGCACGAGGATCCGCGCCTCGCGCTCGCCGCGTTCGACGAACTCAACCTCGTAGTCCTGTGTCATTGGTTAGAATCCGGAGTTCTTGGGTGCACGAGTGCCGTCGTGCGGGGTCGGCGTGACGTCCTCGATGCGACCGATCTCCAGGCCCGCTCGGGCGAGTGCGCGAATCGTCGCCTGCGCACCCGGACCGGGCGAGGTCTGGAGGTTGCCGCCGGGGCCACGGACCCGAACGTCGACGCCTTCGACGCCGCGGTCGAGGGCTTTCTCCGCAACGACCTCGGCCATCTGCATCGCCGCGTACGGCGACGCTTCGTCGCGGTTCTGCTTGACGACCGTCCCGCCGGAGCTCTTCGCGACCGTCTCAGCGCCGGTCTGGTCGGTGATGGTGATGATCGTGTTGTTGAACGATGCGTGCACGTGGGCGATACCCCAGATGTCTTCGGTTTCTTCGCTCATTCTTGGGCCTCCGCGCGCTCAGGGTGGAGTTCGTCCGACAGCGAGCTGTGCTCGTCGAAGCCGACCGAGCTCTCGACGGCGGTCTCCACCGTCATGCCGGGTCGGGTGACGCGAGCGTCGTCCAGCACGATGTGTCCGTGGACGATGAACTGGCGGGCCTGCTCGGGTGTGTTCGCGTAGCCCTTGCGGTAGACGACGGTCTGCAGGCGGCGTTCCAGCACGTCAGTCACGTCGAGCGACAGCACGTCGTCGAGCTGGTCCTGCTCGTTGAGGATGCCGTAGCGCTTGAGCCGAGCGAGGAACTCCTCGGACTCGGTCTCGTGCTCGCCGGCGCTGCCCAGCAGCTTCCGGGCCTCGCGGCGGTAGCCACGGAGCTCGGACTGTGCGCGCCAGAGCTCTTCTTTGTTCTTCAGGCCGTAGCGGCCGATGAGGTTGGCCTCGTCGGCGATACGCTCGCCCTGGAAGGGATGGTTCGGCGTCTCGTAGAACTTCGTGTTTGAACCAAGCGCCATTATTCTTCACCACCTTCTTCGGCGGCGGCTTCCTCGGCCTGCTCTTCCTTGATCGCCTCGACGTTGACGCCGATGGTCCCCTCCGTCCGGCCGGTGGACTTGGTACGCTGTCCACGGACCTTCTGGCCGCGCTTGTGGCGGACACCGCGGTAGGAGTCGATCATCTTCATGCGGTTGATGTCCTGCCGGCGGGTGAGCTGGAGGTCGTTGCCAGTCTCGTGGGTGGTCTCACCAGTGAAGTAGTCCTTCTGGTGGTTGGCCATCCATTCGGGCACCTCGTCGGCGAAGTTCTCGACGTGATCGACGACGCGCTCGATGACGTCGTCGTCGAGCTTGCCGAAGACCGCGCGCCGGTCGACGTCCGCCTTCTGGGCGATAATTCGGGCGGCCCGGTGGCCGATACCGTTCAGTTCTGTCAGTGCTCGCTCGACGGATTTCGTCCCGTCGAGGTCTGTCTGTCCGATACGGACGAAATAGCGGATGTCCTCCTCCTCTTCGGCATCCGCGTCCTCGCCCGCGTTGGGGTCTTCTGCACTCATATGTAGGTACTGATGGGTGAGCGTCGTGGCGGGGATTCGAACCCCGGAGGCTGTACGCCACAGAGTTAGCAACCCTGCGCCTTGGGCCAGGCTTGGCTACCACGACACACGTTCTATGACACTCGCGCCCGCAGCACGCGGACTCGGGGGCCGGTCCCCCTACACGAGTCTATCCGATTCTATTCCGGGGTTGTATTTAAACGCAACGAAGGGGCCCGGCCGCGTGACTCCGAGACATACCTACTGAGACATGCAATAACAAGCACCACCACAACTGACAGGTGCCAGCACAACACATTCGTCGCTGGGCGCCCACGTCGGTGTATGCACCGGCGCGTTACCGACGGTGGCAGCAGCGTCGACCCGACCGACCGAACAGCGGTCCGTGACCATCTGGAACGGTTCGCGGGGCCCGACGCAGTTACCGAGGCGGACGACGGCACGCTCCGGGCCGACTTCAGCGGCCGAGCCCACATCTCAGTGGCCCCCGACGGCACGATAGACACCGGCATGCCGCTCCACTCGTTCGCTGGCACGCCGGAACGGCTCGTGTTCGACCACGATAGCGGCGAGCTGCGCGCCGAACTGGACGGCGAGAGCGTCTACGTGTTTCGACGGCCCTGAGTCCGGAGAAGCCTCCATCCCAGCCTACTGGGATCTTAGATTCCGTGCACTCGCGTGCATGTGGCAAGTGTCACCGCTGGCCGAGTTCGATTGGTCGTTGCCGTGTTCGGCAGTGTCACAATCCTTATCGCACCTCCGGGACCTACTCCTGTGCATGAATACAGACGACGTACGCGAGCGCCTGCGAACGGTCGAGGACCCGGACCTCGGAGCCGACATCGTATCACTCGGGCTGATCAACAGCATCGACGTGACTGACGACGAGGTCAGCATCGATCTGGCGCTCGGTGCGCCGTACTCGCCGACGGAGACGAGCATCGCGAACGAGGTCCGCGAGGCGCTGGGGGACATCGACCGCGAGATAGATCTCTCGGCGAGCGTCGACCGCGGCGTCCCGGAGGCTGAGGATCCGCTTCCGAAGGTCAAGAACGTCATCGCGGTCGCCTCGGGGAAGGGCGGCGTCGGCAAGTCGACCGTCGCGGTGAACCTCGCCGCCGGCCTCTCGCGGCTCGGTGCCCGCGTCGGCCTGTTCGACGCCGACGTGTACGGGCCGAACGTCCCGCGGATGCTCGACGCCGACGAACAGCCGCGTGCGACCGAAGACGAGGAGATCATTCCCGTCGAGAAACACGGGATGAAGCTGATGAGCATGGACTTCCTCGTCGGCAAGGACGACCCGGTCATCTTCCGCGGCCCGATGGTCGACAACGTCCTCACGCAGCTCTGGGACGACGTGCTCTGGGGCGAACTCGACTACATGGTCGTGGACCTGCCGCCGGGGACCGGCGACACGCAGCTGACGATGCTCCAGCAGGTTCCCGTCTCCGGGGCGGTCATCGTCACGACGCCCGAGGAGGTCGCCCTCGACGACGCGCGCAAGGGGCTCCGGATGTTCGGTCGCCACGAGACGCCCGTCCTGGGCATCGTCGAGAACATGTCGTCGTTCGTCTGCCCGGACTGTGGCGGCACGCACGATATCTTCGGCAGCGGCGGCGGCCGCGAGTTCGCCGACGAGACGGAGATGCCGTTCCTCGGCGAGATTCCGCTCGACCCCGAAGTCAGAGAAGGGGGTGCGACCGGGGAGCCCCTCGTTCTCGACGAGGACAGCGACGTGGGCGAGTCGTTCCGCGACATCGCCGCCCGCACCGCCAACATGCAGGGCATCATCCACCGGAAGCGCCAGAGCGACAGTCGGGCCGCCCAGCCCGAGCAGTAGCGGGCCAGCGGCTGAAGAGAGCAATAGCTCAGTTGCCGCGGGAAACAGAGAGAAAGAACCGAGTTACGCTTCGACCGGGTTGTTCATTTTCCGGGTGACGTAGCCGGCGATGCGGTTACGGACACCCTTGGATTCGATGTTGGTCAGTTCCTCGACGACGTCCTTGTTGTGTTCGAAGTCGGCACCGAAGGCGTCGGGGTATCGCTCCATGAGGAGCGTCCCGGTCTTCTTGACGTAGGCGGGTTTGATTGCCATGCGCGCTACTTGCTTGGTCGCACTCAAAAAGGGTTCGGAACGGACCACGCACGCGAACGTTTATCAGGAGGGGCGGGGCGACCCGCGACCGTGCGCTGACCGTCGCTGTGGCAGGAATAGCGGGAGCGCGACACGGCCTGTCACCGACTGCGGCGCGTCGCCTGTTCGCCCCAGTTCCGAGTATGTGGCTACCACTCGGCGTCAACGAGTTCGCGAACCCGCTCGTAGGCCGCTCGCTCGCGCTCGCTACCGGCCGTCTCGACAACGGACTCGAAGTACGCGAGCCGGTCCAGCAGCGTCCCGCGGTCGTAGCTCGGCACGTCCAGCCGCGAGGCCGCGACGGTCGCCTCGACGACGGCCGCGTGGCCGCGGTTCGTCGTCGGCACGACACGCCGCTCGACGCCGCTGTCGACTGGTTCGAGCGCCCACTCGACCCACTGGGTGTCGCCTTCCGTACCGGAGTCGCGCCGCATCGCCTCAATTTCGACCCACGCGTCCGCGCTGTCCAGAATCGGCTCGTCCTCCTCCCAAACCGACAACGCCGCCTCGGCGAAATCAAGCGGGTCGCGAGTGAACTGGACGTACCCGCCGCCACGCTCCCGGAAGTTCCGCCAGGTTCGGGTTCGGCCCCACGTCGTCGCCGTGGCCGGTCCATCGCCGTCGGGCGCGTGGACACCCAGCGCAGCCACGTTCCAGCGGTCATTCGGTCCCAGCGTGGTCACGACAGTCTCGGAGACGCCAGCGAGCGCGACGGGCCACTGCGTTCTGGAACAACTGGAATTCGGTCCGCCACCCTCTGAGGAATCCCGGGTCACACTTCGAGCCCCCGTTCCAGCGCGACGAACAGCGCGCCCGCGACGATGTCGGCAGTCGTTCCGGGGTTGATGTCCCGCTCGACGAACTCCTCGGCCAAGTCCGTGGCATCCTCCTCGCCGTCGAGGACAGCCTGTGCCCGTCGCTGGACCTCCTCAGCGGTTTCGCGGTCCTGCCGTGTGACGATGAAGGTGTCGGGTTCCGCCGCGAGCAGTTCGAGGAAGGCGTCGGAGGCGCGGTCGGCGACCGGACCGGACCCGTCCAGTAGCCACTCGCTAACCTCGAAGACGCGCTCGAAGCCGGAGACCCACTCCGCGGCCACGCCGTCGACATCGGCGCTGGACTGCATCACGTCGAACAGCGTCAGCCCGCGCGCCCGGAGATCCGGAACGGCGTCGCTCCCGCGGCGAACGTCGAGCGGTTCCAGTCCGTCCGGCGGGTCGTCGACGGCCACGTCGACGTGCTCGAAGGCCCGGTAGAACGCCGCCGCGTCCTCGACGGTCGTCTCGCGGACCACGTCGTCGACACCGGCCGAGGACAGTCGCCCGTCCGCTGCTGCGGCGACAAGCGGCGTGAGCACCAGCAGGGCCCCGAACTGGGTGTTGCCGCCGGACTGGTCCGCCATCCCGTCGACGGCGGCCTCGAACGCGGGACCAACGGGGTCGCCCGCGGCCGCGCGGTCGAGTCCTGGTCGTGCTCCGACAGCGCCAGCCACGAAGTGCTCGAACCGGAGGTCGTCGTACTCCCGCTCGCGGTCGACGTTGCCCGGTTTCGGCGTGCCGGAGACCTCCAGCAACAGCGCCAACTGCGCGTTCTGTGAAACCGACCGTTCGCTCACGGTGACACCTCCGAGGCGAACCACTCCGCTGTTGTCGCCCGGATCTCATCGAGGAGTTCCGGCTTGTCGCTAGCTCGACCGACGCTGACGGCGTCAGCGCCGTAGGAGAGGTATTCCTGTGCTGTCTCCGTCCCGCGAACGCCGTTGTTGGCGACCACAAACAGGTCGGTGGCGTCGGTCACGTCGGCGATGACTGACTCCGAGTCCATCGCGTCGACGTGGAACATGTCACCACCAGCGTCTTCGATGGTTTGGGCAACGGCCGGGAGCGAGACGCCGTCGAGTTCAGCACGCCCCTTCACAGAGACTGTCCCTCCCGTCGACGCTGCGGCCGCCACGAACTCGGCCAGGCGGTCCGGTTCCCGAAGCAGCGACTCACCGGCACCCACAGCACACATCTCGTCCTGCCGGCAGTGGGCGTTGATCTCGATGATGGCGTCGTGGCGCTGACAAACGGCGGCGACACGCTCGACGGGGCCGAGTGTCGAGCTCCGGACGTTGAACGCAGGGCGCAGCGGTGCATCTGCAAGCGCAGCCAACTGGTCGTCAACGAACGCGACCGGATCGTCCGGCAGGAACTCGGAGCGGTCGCGGTCCGTCATCGCTTGGGCAGCGTCGCGTGTCTGGCCGTCGAGCGCGATACCGCCGAGGAACGCACACCCGACGTGGGACTCGACCGCGCGGGCCCACGACGCGTCGGCCTCGCCGCTCAGACTCGCGAGGGCGACGCGCGGCTCGAACATCAGGCCACCTCCGAGAGAGCTGTTTCGACGGCACGGTTCACCCGTTCAGCGTCGGCCTCGTCCCCGAGGGTCGTGTCAGTTCGGACGACCGGCACGTCGAGCGGCGTCGAATCGTCGTCATCAAGCACGAACGCGTCGGCGAAGGGGTAGGCCTCGGCCACGCCGGCAGTGCTGGGCTCCAGCCCGACGCCGGCCATCAGGTCCGCCGCCGGCCCAGAGAACACTGTGTCTTCGATGAACGGCGAGACGGCGACGACCGTTGTCTCATGCAGTGCCTGTTCGATCTCGTCGATGGCGAGCATCGGCCCGAGCGAGGTCACGGGGTTCGACGGACCGATGACGACGGTATCGTCGAGTGCGGTCAGGACGGCGTCCGTCGCGCTGGCCGCCTCAGAGCCTCGGAACTCTACGTCTTCGACCGACGGTTCCCCGTTGCGCCCCACCCACCACTCCTGGAAGTGCATCGGACCGCTCGGCGTGTGGATGATGGAAGCGACCGGGTCGTCGCTCATCGGTAACAGCGCCCGGTCTAATCCGAACGCGTCGGCGAGCGTGCGCATCACTTCGGTCAGTGATCGGCCCTCGTCGAGCAGCGAGGTCCGCGTGACGTGGACTGCGCGGTCCCGGTCGCCGATGTGCATGAACTCCGCGACACCGGAGAAGCGCCGCCAGCGGGCGATGTCGCGCCCCGCTGTCTGTGCGTCGTCGGGGAGGTATCGAGGACCACTATCCAGCCCCGCGGCGTCGGCGAGCCGTGTCAGTTCGGTGTGTGTCTCGGCGGTGTCGTCGGCGATGCCCCACCACGTCTCCCGGTCGAGGACATCACCGTCCAGAAACAGGACGGTATCGAGGTCCGGGCACACGAGGTGGCCACCCAGCTCGATATCGTCGCCGGTGTTGGCGACGACTGTCGTCGCCGCCGGCGAAAACACGTCATCGGCACCGGCAAGGAGCTTCGGCGTTCCCGTCCCGCCGGCAAGATACGTCACCATGTCTCGACGTAGGGGGAACTGACAGTATAAACGTGGCCACTAAAACTGGCCGGGCCTGGAAACCAGCCCTGTAGATGCCACTCCCGTTCGGAGAATCACAGCTGAGAACTGGGTGGGTAGAATGAAGAGGGTCGGTAGGATAGGCAGGACAACGGGTGCTATGCCCATCGTGAATCCACACCGCTTCGCGCCTGCAGCCTCCAACGAAGAGTACGTCTACGGGTCCTGTGCACCGGGCTGGCATACGGCCGCCACGCACCAGGACGCTCTCGATGATTGGATCGCACACATGCAGGCACACGACATCGAACGGGTCTGCTGTCTGCTTCCCGGGCAACAACTCGACGACGCTGGAGCCAACATCCAGCGCTACCGGGAGGCCTTCGGAGAGTCATCAGTCCGCCACGTACCGGTTCCCGACCACCAGCTCATCCCCAAAGACCGCCTCCACGACGATATTCTGCCGTTCCTCGTTGACGCCTGCGAGACAGAAGAGCGGGTCGTCGTTCATTGCCTGGCCGGCATCGGCCGCACCGGACAGGTGCTCGCCGCGTGGCTGGTGTATCATTACGACTACGGCCCCGACCGCGCCATCGAGGCGATACAGGAGATGGGCCGTGACCCCGAAGAGGCAATCCGGTCGGGGAACGCGACCGACGCGGAACTGTCCGACCTGTTATCGTCTGTCGCACGTTTGTAAGAGAATTCTGCTCAGTCCGTCCGCGGGAGGAGCCGCGCGCCGACGGCAAAGCCGACGACGGCACAGACTGTGAGAACGGCGAGTGGGGCGAGTGCTTCACCGGTTCCGGTTGTCGCCGCACGGACGCCACGCGAGAAGTACGTCAGCGGCGAGAGCCAGGTCGGGAGCCACGCGGGCAGGAGGGTCTGTGGGACGAACGTCTCCGAGAGGAAGAGCAGCGGGAGCGCGAGGCCGTTGCTCGCCGCGATGACGCCGTCCTGTGAGTCCGCAAGGCTGCCCAGCATCGCACCGACGGCACAGAACAGCGCGACGCCGAGGCCGACAAAGGGGAGCAGGAGCACAGAGGGACGGATCGTCGCGCCGGTCAGCCACACCATCATGCCGAGTATGAGGAGGCCGGCGATGCCGATGATGACGACGTTGACAAACGTCTGTGCCAGTAGCCACTCGGTCCGGGTCAGCGGCGTCGTCGCCAGTTTCTCGAAGCGGTTGCCGTCCCGGTGTCTGGCCACCTCGCTGCCGACACGTGAGAGTGGCGTGAACAGGACGACGACGGCCAGATAGCCCGGCGCGTAGAAACTCGGCGGTTCCGTGAACAGGCCGCCGCCGCCAGGCTGGGTCTGGACCAGCACACCGAAGATGACGACGATGATGACCGGGAAAAAGAACGTGAAGAAGACGGCCGTCCGTCGCCGGAGGAAAGCCAGCGACGCCGCGCGCGTCTCCGATGCGAGTCGCCCCAGTCGGCTCATTGGACACCACCTGCCGCCGGCTCTGTCCGGCGCGGTTCACCGCGCTGGCCGACAGCCGTTCCGGTGAGTTCGAGGTACACGTCCTCTAAGTCAGGCTGTTTCCAGGTGAGGCTGTCGTACTCGATGCCCGCCTGGCCCAGTTGCTCGGTGATGTTGCCGATGGACTCCGGGCGGATGCCGTAGACGACCAGCCGGCCGTTCCGGAGTGCCGTCTCCGCCGGGTAGTCGATGGCTGAAACGGCGGCCTCGTCGAAGGTTCCGTCGACGATGAGTTGGCTGTCGCCGCCGTGCTCGGCCACGAGCGCGTCCGGCGAGTCGAGTGCGATGAGTGTCCCGTCGGCGAGGAGGCCGACGCGGTCCGCGAGCCGCTGGGCCTCCTCCATGTAGTGGGTCGTGACGAGTATCGTCACGCCGCGGTCGGCAAGCCCCTCCAACAGTCGCCAGAGGTCACGCCGACCGGCCGGGTCGATGCCGGTGGTCGGTTCGTCCAGCACAAGTAGGTCCGGGTCGTTGATGAGCGCCGTCGCGACGCAGGCCCGTCGCTGCTGGCCGCCCGAGAGGTTCTCGTATGTCGTGCTGGCAGTGTCGGTCAGACCGACATCGTCAAGGACGGCTTCGACATCGCGAGTGTCGTCGTACAGGCCGGCGTAGTATTCCAGCAGCTCCCGCGCCGTCAGCCGCTCATGGGGCGAAAACGACTGTGGCAGCAGACCGATTCGGTCGCGGGCGACCGTTCTGGGCGACTGGCCGAACAGCCGAACCTCGCCGGTCGCGTCTGTCGTTCCGGTCAACGCCCGTACCAACGTGGTCTTGCCAGCCCCGTTGGGACCGACCAGCGCGAGCACCTCTCCGGTGGTCGCCGTCAACGAAACGCCGTCGAGTGCGACCGTATCGCCGTACCGCCGCCCGACATCCGACGCGACCAGTACCTCGTCCATGCGCCCTCGTCCGGTCGGGTCGCCGAAAGCAGTTCCGTTCTCGTGCGGTCAGCGGCCTACACGTTGCGGCCACATCTCAGACAGACGGCCGGAAGCCACGGCTTGTCCGTGACAACTGGCTGAGTGTCTTCGCAGTGGTCACAGAATTCGGTTTTCGTCGCCATTTGCCGAAGATGTCACAGCAAAACAATAAATAGTTTGTTGTGCGGTATACCGTCTCAAACCGATGGCAGCGTCGGCACGGGATTCCACTGATAGCATCGCGATGCCCCGTTACATGACATGTGAACGGACCGCACGGACTATAGCGTCCACGTCGAACTCGTCGCTGGCCTCGGCTTTGTCGTAGATCGTCTCGTCGTCCACGCTAATCCTGAACACGCCGTGGTCACCCATGACCAGTCGGACGCTGTCGAGTTCCTGCTCAAGTCCGGACAGAATCGCCTGCTGAACGTGTAATGCCCGTTCGCGGAACCCACACGGGACACAGTATTCGATTTCGACAGTGCTCATACCGGTGTTCACGCCTGTCAGCCTGAAAGCTCTATGGCCGACCGACTAACGTTCGGAGACGGCCGATGACCGTCACGTCGAAGCGGTGGACGCCGTAGAGCAGTCCAACGGAGACGAGGAACACCACCGTCGAGAGACCGTACGACTGGGAGAGGGCCGCCTGGGACAGCGTCGCCCCGACACCGACGAACCCGCCCAGTATCGACGCGATAATCGGGAGGACACAGGAGACACAGGAGAACAGGCCGACGATGCCGCCCACCGCGCCGCCACTCGCGTCGATAGCTGTCACGAACACCAGATACGAGAGGGTCAGGTAGCCGGCGACCTTCCACGGGATGAGCACCACGCTGAGGGTCGCGCCGCTGAACACGACCGTCGGCGAGAATCCGGGCGGGGCCTGCGTGACCAGGCGGAGGCCGGTCCCTTGGCCGCCTGTGCCGTACACGCCGCCGACGTATCCCAGTACGAGCAGGTAGCCCAGGGCGACGACCGCACTGCCGAGCGTCCGCCGGCGACTGGTCAGTTCCGGGCGCACTCGCAGGACAACGAGACCGGCGATGTTGAGCCAGATGAACGGGAACAACAGCAGAAACGGATCCGTCGCGGGTTGGGCCGTGTTGACGACGTAGCCCAGAATGAGGATGAACTCCGCGTTCAACACGGCTGCCCAGGTTACCAGCGAGCGCGTGTCCGGGATTGCATCTCTGAGGGTCGCTGTCGTGGTGCTCATAGTGCGAGAGCGTCGATAACGATGGCGACGAGGACCGCCCCGAGGTAGGCGTTCGACGCGTGGAACGCCCGGAACGCCGCCGCTTCGGTCTGCTCGTGGTGGAGTTGGACGACGGCCCAGAGGAACACTGCGCCCAGCAGCACCGACGTGACGGCGTACAGCCAGCCAAGCGACGTGAGCACGCCCAGCACGCCTGAGGCGATGAGTGTCGCGCCGAGATAGTAGACGATGTGCTTGCGCGTCTCGGTCTCGCCGCGGACGACCGGCATCATCGGGAAGCCGCCCGCCTCGTAGTCGTCCTTGTACGCGAGCGCGAGATTGTAGAAGTGCGCCGGCGTCCAGAGGAAGATGACCACCGCGAGGACGACGCCGGGGAGGCCGACCGACCCGTCGGCGGCGACCCAGCCGATGAGCGCCGGCAGCGCGCCGGCGGCCCCGCCGATGACGGTGTTCTGGACGGTGTTGGGCTTCAGTACGAGCGTGTAGATGACGCTGTAGAACACAATCGCAGTCAGCCCGAGCAGCGCCACGAGCGCGTTCACCTGCCAGAACAGCCCCAGTGACGCAAACGAAAGCAGCAGGCCGAAGGCCAGCGCGTTCCGGACCGGAATCTGGTGGGTCGCGATGGGGCGGTCCGAGGTCCGGTCCATCCGCTTGTCGATGTCCCGTTCGAGTACGTGGTTGAACGTCCCCGACGCGCCGATAGAGAGGACGCCGCCCCCGAGCGTGAGCAGCACCGTCCGAACGGTGAGTGTCTGCCCGGCGGCGAGTGCCATCCCGGCCGCGGCGACCAGACACAGGAGCCACATCAGCCGGGGCTTCATCAGGCGGAAGTACGCCGAGGCGGTCTCGACGACGCGCTCGCGGGTGGAGAGCGTCGGCGACTGTGCCGGACCGTCGTCGGCTGGCTCCGGTGCGAGTGTCGGGTTCTTCACGGGGGTCTCGTCATCACTGCCCGTCTCAGCTTCGAGGTGCCACGCCAGAGCCAGCACGAACGAGCCGAAGATGCCCATCCCCAGAGCGAGATGGGCACCGGGGAGTGCCGCCTCCGTGCTCGTCGCGACGACGGCGCCGAGCGCTATCTGGACCGGGTACAGCGCGGCTCCCAGAAGGATAGCTGCCTTGACGCGCCCGCGACAGTTGGATCGGAGCCCGACAACGGTCATAGCCACCACAAGGAGTCCGACGGCGGCCGCGACGAGTCGATGTCCCCAGGCGACCAGCAGGGCCGTGTTCGTCACGTCGACCGGTCCGTCACACAGCGGCCATGTAGTACAGGCTGCCGCCGCGTCCGTGAGTGTCGTCGTCGCACCGGCGAGGACTAGCAAGTAGACGCCGACAGCGGTCGCGGCGAGCAGTCCGGTGAAGGTCCGGCTCTCTGCCATTATTGTATCCTTCGATGCTGGCCACTTAGACCCCGCGATTCCGCTGTCTCCGTCCGGTGAAATTCTGCAGTCCTATTGCTGAAAATCGGGTGCTTGCGGCGAAGACAGCAGTTATTTATCCCCGAAATCCTAACCCGCATCCATGACCCGGAAACGTGCCGGTCTGGTCGCGCTGTTCGGTGCTGCGTTACTCGCGCTCGCCGTCGAGCCGGCCGCCGCCGCACAGATTCAGGACTCGACGACGGAGAGCCTCATCTGGGGGCTGAATATGAACCTCCTGTACGTCGCTATCCCGATTACGGTCCTCGTCGAGGGGATTCTGATCTACACCGTCTGGCGATTCCGTAATCAGGAGGAGGCGCTTCCCACGCAGGAGAACCGCCGACTCGAAGTCACCTGGACCATCGCGACGGCGATCATTCTCCTGTTCGTCGGCGTCGCCTCCTACCAGGTGATGGCTAGCCCGTATGTCACTGCCGAGGCCGGTGACCAGGCCGCACTGCAAGAACAGGACACCGAACTCATTACCGTCGAAGCTCAGCGATACGGCTGGACGTTCTACTACAACGAATCAAGCTGGGACGGCGATGCGGAAGTGACCACCACGACGAACCTGAAGATACCAGCCAATCAGGACGTGTCCTTGCGAATTACATCGACCGACTGGCTCCACGCGTTCCACGTCCCGGGGCTCGGGCTGAAATCCGACGCGTTCCCCGGCCAGTACAACAATCTCCGGACCAGCGTTGACAACACCGGCACCTATCAGCTCTACTGTGCCGAGTACTGTGGTTCGGGCCACTCGCAGATGCTCGGGACTGTGGAAGTCGTCCCGCAGGACGAGTACGAGGACTGGCTGGCAGAGCAGAAGAGCGGCGGTGACGGCTCTGAGGGTAGCGGCGAGTAGCGCGGTAATTGAGCGGCTTTTTCACTCCGAGAGCTGCCGAGTTTCGGAAGATCACGGTCATCCGGGAAACCGCGAATTTCCGGCACGGTGACGGTGAATATGGGCCACGACAAAATCGAAGCAAGAGAGGGTTGAGCCGACCTGCCAGTCCGTTACTGAACGGTCCATCTTTCAGTTACTTCGCCGTTCGAATCAACTGTCAGATTCAGGCTCTGGTGGCTGCTAACCCTATCACTGAATACGTGCTTGCCGTCGATATATAAACTGATTCCACAGACCTCAGCGTCCGCCTCGCGGTTGATCCGGACTGATTCGCCTGGTGAGACTGAAAGATCTTTGTTCTGACAGGTGGCAGTTAGTACAACGTCGCCCGAAAAACCGCCTACGACTTGGACTTCCACGAGCGTCGATCCTTCACACATCGACGGCCAACATTCCGGTGTCGATACCTCGGAAGGCGGTGCCCCGGTTTCAGTGGCGGTGTTGCTCGGCGTTTCTGTCGTGTCCGGTGCTGGGGAGTTATTCTCCGTCGCGCCATCAGAGCCCCACTCGACACAACCGGAGAGGGATATGGAAAGTGCTGAGATTGAGAGGAACTGCCGTCGATTCATGGTAGCTGGTAAAACCGATTGTGTAAGTGTCTTGTGAGAAATAGGAGAACAGCCACTGTTTTAGCCACCTATGAGAGGTAGTAACACGTCGAGGAACTCTGTAGACTGAGTGAGTACTGCCACCAGCGTTTTACCAACGGTCCATCACAGAGGGAAGCGGGGCAACGACGACACTGCTCACATTTGATGGAACGTAGAACTTAGATAGAGTTGTGGGACGGTGACAGCAAGACAGCGCTCGCAGACGGCCCGGCCAGCAGAACAGTCGCTGTGCCGATCAGCCCGCCTGGCCGTTAGCCGCAGATGTTGGCGGTCACGTACACGTTGCCGGTGTCGGTTATCTCCACGCCGATGCCGACGATGTTGGCGTTGCGGAGCGTGAGCCGTTCGCGGTAGTCCGGCCATGCCATCCAGTCATCGACGATCTTTCTGGCGACCTCTTTGTCAGTGGCGTGGAATCGCTCCTCGCCGCCCTCCTCGTAAGTTTGTCCGGCGACCGTCTTTTCAACCGCCTCGAACCGGTTTCGGTCCGGTTGCTCTATGTAATCTCCCTCTGCAGATTTGAACGTACACCGGTCGTAGAGGCCGGCGTTTTCGTATCGGTCCTCGCTGGAGACGCCGTCGATCTTGTGAATCGCCTTCCCTTCGATGGCCATCTGCTCGCTGTGGCCCTTTGCCATCTCGTTGAGGTCTGCTTCCGTCTGCAGCCCCGATTCGAACGGCGGGACGCCTGCAGCCTCGCGTTCCTCGTTGAGGAACTGCCGGACGTAGTTCGAGACGTTCTGTTCGTTGAACTCCCGCGCCGGGATCGACTCCTGCTGCGGGGTCGCTGTTTCGGTCGGCGTCGTCGTCCCATTTGCCTCCGGCGTCGGTGTCGGCGTAGTACTGTTGCCCGCTGTCGCCGTCGCCGTTGAACTACCGCCGCCGTCGTCGCTCTGTGAATCGGTTGTCTGTGTCGGCGTATCCGCTGTCCCGCCCGCGAACTGTGCTCCGATAAGAACCCCCGTCCCCAGAATCACCAGGAGCACCACGGCTGCGATAGCGAGTAGCCCTTTCTTTACCATACTTGTCACGGATAGATTACAGGGGTATGTAAGTTTGATTCTTCATATATTTCAACTGATTTTCAATTCGTCCATCGTCGGCGGTGACGATAACCCATATATGCCACGGGCGGCCACTCCCGGTATGGTCGAGAACGTTATCTGGCCGGTGGCACTCGACGCCAACCACTCGCGCAGCGACGGGCGTCGCGTGCCACTGGATCTGGCCGTCGAAGACCCGACTGTCGACGAGATCGCCAAAGCCGTCCAGCAGGTCGGTTACGACGCGGTCATCGAACGGGACAAGACGTATCCGCGCGAGTACGAGGCCCGCGGGCGGGTCATCGTAAAGGACGCGGACGACGCGACCAAAAGCGACCTGCTCGGGGCCGTAGCGGCCTACATGCAGGCGTTGCGTGAATGAAACGCATCGGCACCGTCTCGCGGGTCGCACAGGGACTGGCCATCGTCCGTGCGCCCGACGACGAGTACGCGTCCGTGGGGACCGCCGTGGTGGACGAGGAGCTCCAGACGGTTGGCTCCGTCGTCGACGTGTTCGGTCCGGTCGAGCGTCCGTATCTCGCTGTCTCGCCGAACGACGACGTCCATCTCCCGGCGCTGGTCGGCAAAGTCCTGTACGCGCGGTAACAATCCCAGACCGCCCGCACCCGTCCACACCTGCTTCGTAACGCTCAAACGGGTTCCTGCAGGACGTGTGTGCATGGAGCGACGGTGGCGAATCCTCGGCGGCTGTGGCCTTATCGCTGGTATCTTCCTGTTCGTCCAACTCGGCGCGCTGGCGCTGGTCCAGCCCTTCGAGTCGGCTGGCTACCAGGCCGTCGAAGACCCCTCTGACCCGACGAACAGCCTCATGTACGTCGGTGCGATTCTGGTCGCGACGGCCGTCATGTTGCTCGCCTTTCGCTACGACGTTGACCAGCTCATCCGCGGGCTCATCGTCTTTTCTGCGGCCTGGCTCTCCCTGTACGTGTTCCAGGTGCTGGTGCCGCCGGTGCTCACGTACGCCGGCCTCAACGTCGTCGCCGTCCTGTTGGCACTGGGCCTGGGGACGGCACTACTGGTCTATCCCGAGTGGTACGTCATCGACGCCGCCGGTGCGGTGATGGGGGCCGCCGCGGCCGGCCTGTTCGGCATCAGCTTCGGGATTTTGCCGTCGCTGGTCCTCCTGACCGTACTCGCGGTGTACGACGCCATCAGCGTCTACGGGACCGAGCACATGCTCACGCTGGCCTCCGGCGTGATGGACCTCAAGGTTCCCGTCGTCCTCGTGATTCCGATGACGCTGTCGTACTCGTATCTCGACGCGACGACACCGGACCCGATGGCGGAGGCTGAAGCAAGCGACGGGTCGACGGCGGGCGAGCCCGAATCCGACGCCGGTGGCCCGGCAGTCACCGACGGGAGCCAGCCGGCAGACGCACCAACCGACTCGGAAACGGCGAACGACGAGGCGGGCGACGACAGTCACGCCGACCCGCTGGAGCGCGACGCGCTGTTTATCGGCCTCGGTGACGCCATCATCCCGTCGATACTCGTCGCCAGCGCCGCCTTCTTCGCCTCGTCGGACGTGCTGTCAGTGTTCGGCGTCCCGCTTCCGGCCCTGACTGCGATGATCGGCTCCTACGTCGGCCTGACGATACTGCTCTGGATGGTCCTGCAGGGGCGCGCACACGCTGGTCTCCCGCTGTTGAACGGTGGAACTATCGCCGGCTACATCATTGGCGCGCTCGCCGCCGGCATCAGTCTGGTCGACGCTCTCGGCCTCGGGCCGTATCTCTAAGCTCCGTTTCTGTTATCGACCGGTCAGGGCTTTGCTCGCGGGCGCGAAATCGATCTCCTCGCCGCGGCCCTCGGCCTTCGCCCGCTCGTACAGCATGTGGCCCGCAGCGACGGTTTCGATGGCCGTGCCGCCCGAATCGAAGACGGTGATCTCGTCGGGAGACTGCCGTCCGGGCGCGTTGCCGGCAACGATATCACCTAGCTCGGCGTGGACGTGGTCCTCGTCGATGACGCCCGCATCGAGGGCGTTGATGAACGATCCGGCGTCCTGTGTCACCCGCTCGCGCAGGTCCGGAACGTACGTGGCGCGTTCGATTGTCGTCGCGTCCAGTTCGTTCTTTTCGGGGTGGTATTGGCCCATCGCTGTCACGTGGGTTCCCGGTTCGAGCAGGTCGCCGTCGAACACCGGTTCACTCGCGTCGGTCGCCGTGATAACGACATCGGCCCCCTCGATTGCTGCGGCCGGGGAGGCGACGGCCGCCACCGTCGGGTCGAGGTCGTCGTTCATCTCCGCGGCGAAGGACTCGCGGTGATCGGCCGTCGGGGAGTACACTTCGATGCGGTCGAAATCACGGACGGTTGCGGTCGCTCGGACCTGCCCACGGGCCTGCGCGCCGCTGCCGATGACTGCGAGGTCGCTGGCGTCGCGGCGGGCCAATGCGTCGACACCGACTGCCCCGGCTGCGCCGGTCTTGTGAGGGTTCATGCTCGCGCCGTCAAGGACAGCGAGCGGGTCGCCGCTATCGGAGTCGAAGATCGGGAGCGTGAAATGGGCGTCTCGCCCGCTGAAACCGGCTGCGTAGGTATACCCGCCCATCGCCCCGGTGTCGGGGAGAATCGCGAGATAGCCGGTCAACATCCCTGCGGGCTCGTCCGAGAACAGCGTTGTTCTGGGAGTCGCCGGGGCACCCTCGCCGCGCTGGCGATATCCTTCCCGAACGGCGTCGACGTACTCGGCGGGGTCGGCCAGGTCAGCCACCTCGTCACTCTGCAGGAACAGCGCTGTCGCATCCGTTGGCATACCCCGACGTTCGACCGACCGGCCCTTATACTGTCCGGCAGTGGCCGACGGTTCGCCACGCGGGTAGACGGCCACTGGCCGTCGCGATAGAAAGAGGAGGGGTGACGGGTGGAACGGCGCTCAGTCCGCTGTCTGGAGCGGGTCCGACTGGGCGTTCTGGGCTGGCGTTTCGTTCGGAACCGGATCGACGGGGGCACGAACGAACATCGCGTGGCCGATGAGGCCAACGGTCACGACAGAAGCCATCGGAATCGCCGTGGTGAGTGCGAAGCCGCCAACGAACAGAGTAGCGGTGATGCCGGCCATGGCGAGCGGAATGAGTCCGAGAATGATGTCGTAGTAGCCCGTCATAAGTATGAATTATTCTACGAGAGAGGCATATATGAATGTTTCCCTAAAATGTGGATCTATACATTCAATGGCCCCTGCAAATTTACTTCGTACCCGCTGTATAACACTCTCATAAGTTATGAGTGGGATAGCGGGGAAAGATTAATATAGTCTAATTCCTGTGAGTCGTTGACAATATAAGGGTAGATCTGTCCCGTTGATGCTGGCCCGCGGACCAATTTAGTAAGTGAAATATGCCATGGGCAGTGTTAAACAGTGTCTATTAGTCTCGGTCTGGTAACTGCGACATCGACAGTCTGATTATCGGTATATAACTCATCTACCTCCAATTTTCAGAATTTGAGAATTAGATTGGTGGGTACGTGGAGTGGTAATGCATCCTATTTTCTACGGTGATAACTGGGTCCATGTGCTTATTAGGTACGCCGGGATACGTTGAGTCGGAGAAAAACGGTAACCCCGACTTCCAAACGAGACAATGAGCACGAACGCAACGGACAACACGACGGGCGCCGCGACCGACGATCAAGAACGACGATACGCCGAACTGAACATCGGCGACGAGGAGTTCGTAATCTACGACCGGGAGAACCACCAGGCATGGATTCAGTCGACAAAGTCGCTTGAAGTCGCCGACCTGCGGTAGTCCGTCATCGACGCTGCACCCCAACTACAGGCCGCCCTATTTTGCGACTGCAACTCCCCCGCGCCAGAGCAGCAACAGCGTGCCACCGACGAGCACAGAGACGAGCGCGAACGTCACTGCCGCATTACCGGGGAACATCGCTGTCGATCGGAGTCCCTGCGCGATTCCGACTGCTAGTACCCACCCCACGATAGTGCGACCGAGAGCCGCTCGAACCGTCCCGGTCGCAGCGGCGGTGTAGAGCCCCCCAAATCCCGCGACGAGGAGCCAGCCGACGTAAAACGGCGTCAGTGTCCCGGCGAACCGAGCCGGGTTGAGTATCGGATTGATACCGTGGGTCAGCTCTCCAATACCGACGAACAAAGCAATCGCCAGCAGGTCACCGACGGCGACCAGCGCCGTCCAAGCGGACAGTTCGATACGACCGTTCCCCACCGTCGAAACGCTCATACAGGGAGTTCCGGCTCCGGACACTTCGCTCTCCCGGATTCGACGACACCGAGCGTTCGGCTGGGTCGCCACCCGGTCACCGACCGTCTGGCGATGGGGCAGGGACCATCACTGATTACACTGGTCGGCCCCAGTGTCGGAGTATGGAGTTCACGCTGCTCGGCTGGCCCGAGGACGGCCACCGGCTCCGTCTGGACCACGAGCAGTTCGCGTACGCGGGTAAGTTCGTGATGACTTCGACCGGAAAAGCCGTCATCGGGGACGACGGCGTCGTGGCCGCGGCTGCGTTCGATGCCGACCGGACAGACCCGAACACCCTCTGTGTCCGGTATGTCACGGTTCGGCGGGACCGGCAGGGCGACCGGCTCGGCTCTCGCCTCCTCCGGTTCGTTCGGGACCGTGCGACGGAGCGGGACTTCGAACGCGTGTCCATCGGCGTCAACAATCCGTTTTCCTATCAGGCCGCCTACCGGGCGGGGTTCTGTTTCAGCGGCGCGGAGTCGGGGATGGCCGAACTCGATCTCATCTGGCCGGGTGACCGGAGTACCGAACGGTATCAGGCCGGTCTGGACCTATTTCGGGAACGCGATCTCTCGCCCGAAGAGGAGTCGTTCCTCGCGTCGAAGGCTGATACCGACCCGCCGTCGGTCCTCGACGGCTGGGCCGAGCAGCCGTCCGGCCGGACAGCCCGATCAGGCTGATCGGACGACCACGTCGACTATCCCGCCGGAGTCCCGTGCCATCTCCGGGAGATTCAAACGGCTGTCGACCCAAACTCTGCCAATGGGAAACGCTGATTTACGGTCGCTTGCGGCACTGTCGGACGTGTCGTTCGGTGACCTCGGCGGGAGCGTCGTCGCCGTGGACGCCCACAACTGGCTCTATCGGTATCTGACGACGACGGTGAAGTTCACCAGCGAGGCGAAGTACACCACCAGCGAGGGCGAGGAGGTGGCGAACCTCATCGGTATCGTTCAGGGGCTGCCGAAGTTCTTCGAGCACGACCTCACGCCGGTGTTCGTCTTCGACGGCGCGGTCACAGACCTCAAAGACGACGAGGTCGAGAAACGTCGCGAGCAGCGTGAGAGATACGAATCCGAGCTGGAGGCGGCGCGTGCCGCAGGCGATACGACCCGCGTCGCCAAGCTCGACTCCCGGACCCAGCGGCTGACCGAAACCATCGTCGACACGACGCGGGACCTGCTTGAACTGCTCGACGTGCCTATCGTCGACGCCCCCGCTGAAGGCGAAGGGCAGGCGTCGGTGATGGCCCGTCGGGGCAACGTGGACTACGTCGGGACCGAGGACTACGACGCCCTCCTGTTCGGTGCGCCGATGACGCTCCGCCAGATCACGTCGAAGGGCGACCCCGAGCTGATGGACTTCGAGGCCACGCTCGAGCGACACGACCTTACCTGGGAGCAACTGGTCGACGCCGCCATCCTGATGGGGACGGACTTCAACGAGGGGATCTCCGGCATCGGTCCCAAGACTGCTGTCAAGGAACTTCACGAGCACGGCGACCTCTACGCTGTCCTCGAAGCCCGTGGCGAACACATCGACCACGCCGACCGCATCCGGAGCCTGTTTCTCGACCCCGCAGTCACTGACGACTACGAGATTCCGGACAGCATCGAACCGGACATCGACGCCGCCCGCGCGTTCGTTACCGAGCAGTGGGAGGTCGACGCCGACGAAGTCGCTCGCGGGTTCGAGCGTATCGACGAATCTGTCGTCCAGACCGGGCTGGACCGCTGGGCGTGACAGCGCCGTAGCGGGTCGGCTGCGTTGTTCGATTCGTAACGGCAGGTAGAACCTCCCCGTCGAAAACCAGCGCAGACGCTCAGACGACCGATTCGACCGTTTCGATCTCGTCAAGCGTGCGGTTCCGGATGGCCTGCCCGCCAGCCGTGTCGAAGAGGTGGATCGCGTTCTCGGGGAACCGGACCTTGACGTGCTGCCCGGACTTGAGCTGTTTCATTCCGCCGACCGTTGCGATGAACTGGTCGTCCATCGACTCGTCAAACTGCAGGTGCGCCGTGTTCTCGTTCCCGCGTGGCTCGACGACGTGGACCGTCGAATCGAACACGTTCGGGCCGTCGCCCTGGACGAACTCGATGTCTTCGGGTCTGATGCCCAGCGTGATGTCGGTCGTCCCGTCGACTTCGGCGGCCGTCGCGTCGCTGAGTTCGTACTCGAACCACTCGCCGCGAAGCGTCGACCCCTCCAGGGTTGTCGGGAAGAAGTTCATCGACGGCTCGCCCATGAAGCCGGCGACGAAGAGGTTGTTCGGCTCGTGGTAGCACTCCAGGGGCGTCGCGCACTGCTGGAGGACGCCGTCGTTGAGAATGGCGATGCGGTCGCTCATGGTCATCGCCTCCGTCTGGTCGTGGGTGACGTACACCGTCGTCACGTCGAGGTCCTGCTGGAGCTCCTGGAGTTCGGTCCGCATCTCGGCTTTGAGCTTCGCGTCCAGGTTCGCCAGCGGCTCGTCCATCAGGAACACTTCCGGGTCCCGGACGATAGCGCGGCCCAGCGCCACGCGCTGTTGCTGGCCGCCGGAGAGTTCGCCGGGCTTGCGGTCGATAAGGTCGAAGATGCCCATGTCCTTGCACGCCTTCTCGACGCGCTCGTTGATCTCGTCGTCGGGCATATCCGTCGACTCCTCCAGCCCGAACGCCATGTTCTCCCGCACGGTCATGTGCGGGTACAGGGCGTAGGACTGGAACACCATGGCCACGTTCCGGCGGGCCGGCGGCTGGTCGTTGATGATCTGGCCGTCCAGCCGGATTTCGCCGCGCGTGATGTCTTCGAGCCCGGCGATCATCCGCAACGTCGTCGATTTCCCACAGCCAGATGGACCGACGACACAGAGGAACTCGCCGTCCTCGATGTCGACCGATACCTCGTCAACTGCGATGATTTCGCCGTCGTCGTCTTGGAACGTCTTCGTTACCTCGTCCAGTGTGAGTTGTGCCATTGTGAATACCTCCGTAATTACTCTCCAGCGACGCCTTTCGCGAACTGTTCGCCGAACATGATGTAGACGAGCAGCGTCGGAAGTGCTGCGACGATGGCACCTGCCATCGTGGTGTTAAACGACTGGACGACCCCGCCAGTGAGCGCCGCGAGGCGCTGGGTCGCCACTTGCGAAGCCGGTTCGTTGACGAGCACCAGCGCGAACAGCAGGTCGTTGTACACCTGCGTGAACTGGTAGATGAGCGTCACCGCGAACATCGGCAGCGACAGCGGGAGGATGATGTTGCGGTAGATACTGAACGCGCTCGCGCCGTCGAGGCGAGCGGCCTCGATCATCTCGTCGGAGATGCTCTGGTAATACGACCGGAACAGCAGCGTACAGATCGGAATCCCGTACGCGGCGTGAGTGATCGACAGCTGCAGCAACTGCACGTACCCGTTACGGCTCGGATACTGCCAGTTGCCGCCCGTGATGAAGCCAAAGACGGTGTTGACGAAGCCGTTGAGCAGCCCCGGAAGCACCTGGAACCAGAACTGTGCCAGCGGGACCAGCACGGCCTGGTAGGGGATGAAGATGCCCGCGATGATGAGGACGACCACGCCGACCTGGCCGCGCCAGCTAATCGTCGTCAGACCGTACGCGGTCAGGCTCCCCAGTAGCGCCGACATAATCGTCGCCGGAACGGCCATCAGCAGCGAGTTCAGAAGTCCCGGCCGGAGCGTGTTCCAAGCGGTACTGAGCGCTTCGAGCGTGAAGCCGTCAGCGCCCGGTGGCGCGAACGGAAGCGTCCGGGCGAACGCGCTCTCGGTCTTGAACATCGTCATCACAGCCGTCTCCACCGGGAAGAGGTAGAAAGCGATGCCCGCCAACAGGAGGGCATACAGGCCGATGCGACTGTTCTCTGTACTGCGGAGCGCTTCGATGAAACTGCCGTCTCTGATACTCATAGTTCACCCCGTCGGTATTCGCTGTAGAGATACGGACCGATGACCAACAGTGCGAGGGCAAACAGCACAATAGCGACCGCCGATCCGTACGCCCACTGGAGGCTATCGAACGCGACCCGATACATCATCGTCGCCAGAATGTCCATGTTCGCCCCCGGCTGTGAGCCACGGAGCGCGTAGATGAAGTCGAACGCTTTCAGCGCGAACACCATCAGCACCACCGACGCCGACACCGCGGAGGCGCGGAGCTGCGGGATGATGACCCGCGCGTACAGACGAACCGCCGACGCGCCGTCGACCCGCGCGGCCTCGTAGTGTTCGGTCGGGATTGCCCGGAGGCCGGCGAGGAAGACGACCATCGCGTAGCCGCTGAACTGCCAGATAAGCGCGAAGATGACCGCTGCCAGCGCGGTCGTGTTCCAGGAAAGCCACTGTATCACCTCGGCGTTGACCCCTGCCGGGCGGAGCAGCCCCACGACGGCTCCTTCGAGATTGAACACTCGGAGGAGCTGATTGAGCACACCGTTGCGGGCGTTGTACACCCACGCCCACATCGTCGCCGTGACGACGAACGAGAGGCTCATCGGGAGCAGGTAGATCGTTCGGAAGGTGTTCTCAAAGCGTATCTGCTGGTCGATAAGGATAGCCACGAATAGGCCAAGCGCCAGGCAGAGGACAGTGAACACGACCAGTAACACCACCGTGTTCTGTGCCGCCTGCCAGAACGTCCCGTCGTTCAGCAGGCGGGTGTACATGCTGAAATCGAAGGTCTCGTACTGTGCGCCACCCAGGCCGCTGTATTCGGTCAGCGACAGGAGGAAGTTCCAGGCGATAGCGCCGTAGACGAAAAAGCCCGCAAACAGGACTGGCGGGAGCCAGAACGGGGCGGATTCGATGAGTTCCCACTCGACCGGCAGTGAGTTCCGGAGTGAGTCCCCCCGGGTCGTTTTCACCGTTGCCCCCCCGTCTGTTGCCAGTTGGTCTCCGTCCGATTCGTCTCTCGATACCGCCGACCGGAGCCTCCCTCCGGTGGCGAGGAGTCTACTGAGTATCTCGCGCATGGTTGTTCAGTCGTTCGCCGACGTGAGTTCGCCGTCCATCGTCCCGACGGATGTGTCGTCAGTCACATTGACTCGCCGGCCGACACGCGCGCCGGACCGAGCCTGTCGCACCAACACAGGCTGGCGGGCAGCGTGGTAACGCTGGGTGACGGGTGTGCCATCCCGTCGTCGTGCCGAGCGGGCGAGCGGTTGCAACGCGGCAGGTACACCGGCTGCGAGCGTTCGCGATGTGTCACGTCCGTCGGTGTCTCATCGGGTCCCAGGAGTCGACGACGACAGCAACACACTGCCGTCCTCGAGCACTGTGGGGGCATCAGTCATGAACGTCTCTGTGGCGTCGAACTCATCGTAAGTGGAGAGAGATTCTACTTAATATTTCCGAATGATAATACACGTTCATCCAGGTCACGGGTTCTGAGCCCCACGGTCTCTACTGTTCCCAGGGACTCGTGGTGCCCAGTGGGCGACTGTCACGGCAGCCACAGTCCTGTGCCGAGTGGTGTCCCGACTCGTACCGGTGGGTTTTACGACCGGGCGGACCACCCCCCGGACGTATGACCGACGAGTACCGGACAGAGCAGGACAGTCTCGGTGAAATGCAGGTGCCAGCCGACGCGTACTGGGGCGCACAAACGCAACGCGCCGTCGAGAACTTCCCGATCAGTGACGTGACCTTCGGGCGGCGGTTCATCCGAGCGCTCGGCGTCGTCAAGAAAGCGGCTGCGCAGGCGAACCGCGACCTCGAAACGATTCCGGCGGACAAGGCGGACTGTATCGTCGAGGCCGCCGACGAGGTCATCGCCGGCGAACACGACGACCAGTTCCCCGTCGACGTGTTCCAGACCGGGTCGGGCACGTCATCGAACATGAACGCCAACGAGGTCATTTCCAACCGCGCCACGGAGCTGTACGGCGGCGACATCGGGAGCCGCGAGATCCACCCCAACGACCACGTCAACTTCGGCCAGTCCAGCAACGACGTGATTCCGACGGCGATGCACGTCGCCTCGCTGGAGGCCGTCGAGAAGGACGTCATTCCCGGCCTGAAGGCGCTGCGCGACGAACTCGAAGCGAAGGAAGACGAGTTCGAGAACGTCGTCAAGACCGGTCGAACCCATCTGCAGGACGCGACGCCGGTGACGCTGGGCCAGGAGTTCGGCGGCTACCGCACGCAGGTCGAGAAGGGAATCTCCCGGGTGCAGGACACGCACGGTCGCCTCGCCGAACTCGCGCTCGGTGGAACCGCGGTCGGGACCGGCCTGAACACCCATCCCGAGTTCCCCGAAAAAGCCGCGGCGTACATCAGCGAGGAGACGAACCTCGACTTCCGCGAGGCGGATAACCACTTCGAGGCCCAGGCCGCCCACGACGCGATGTCCGAGGCCCACGGTGCGCTCCGGACGGTCGCCGGCTCGCTGAACAAGATTGCCAACGACCTCCGACTGCTCGCGTCCGGGCCCCGCAACGGTCTCGGCGAGATCGACCAGCCGGAGAACCAGCCCGGCTCCTCGATCATGCCCGGGAAGATCAACCCCGTCGTCGCCGAGGCGGTCAATCAGGTCCACAAGCAGGTCGTCGGCAACGACGCCGCCGTCTCGGCCGGCGCTGCCGAGGGCCAGATCGACCTGAACCTCTACAAGCCCGTGCTGGCCTCGAACTTCCTGCAGTCGGCCAAGCTCATCGCCAATAGCAGCGCGGTGTTCGGCGAGAAGTTCGTCGCCAAACTGGAGGCCGACGCCGAGCACTGCGCCGAACGCGTCGAGCAGAGCATGGCGCTGGCGACGGCGCTCAACCCCGCCATCGGCTACGACAAGGCGAGCAAGGTCGCGAAGAAGGCGCTCGCCGAGGAGAAGACCATCCGCGAGGTCGTCCTCGAAGAGGGCTACCTCGACGAGGACGAGGTCGACGACGTGCTCGACCCCGAGAAGATGACGAAGCGCGGTATCCTAGGCGACGAGTAGCGAAGGCTGAGCGAAGCCTTCGGAAATGCGAACGGGGAACGAAGTTACCCGCGAGCAGCGAGGGGCGCGCGAAGCGCGGCCTTCGTTAGTGCGAGCGAAGCGGGACGGCGGTCCCGCAGGCAGTCGGGTGACATCACTGACCGACCACAGGGTGGAAGACCCACGAGCAATGAGCGGCCCTCGAAATTGCGAACGGCGACGGACGGAGCCGCGAACAGCAGAGATTCCCGCCGTGACTCAGTAGTTTCTGTTCGGTTCTGCTCGGCTAATCAGCCGCCACTCCAATCTGACCGTATCGGTTATGTCGTATCGTGACAAATCATAGTACATGAGCGCCACAGTGTTCCTCGACAGTCCGATGGACGACGACGCCAGCATCGAGTGTGCGACGGCCAAGGTCATGGGCAACGTCGTCTGGGCCGTGCCGGAAGGGGACGGCCGGGAGCGCGTTATCCCGCTCTCCAACGTGACGGGTCTCGCCGGTGACGTCGTCGAGCAGGAGGTCGACGAGGTCGAGTACCCCGGTGGGCGCGTCACGGAACTCGTTACGCACCTCTCTTGAGGCGAAAGCCTCCGAAACCGTGACTTCGCTGCAAGCGAGTCCGTGATCTAGACCTGTGACTCGTCCACAAGGACGTACCGGCTCTCGGGGTAGCGCTCGCCGCCGATTTCGGTTTCGCTCTCGTCGGCGAACTCGAACCCGAACTGTTCGTAGAACTCGGCTCCCGGTTCGTTCGCCGAGAGAACCATCGCGTTGATCCGGTCGATGTCGTGCTCGAACAGTTCCTCGCAGGTCCGCTCTAGCAGAGACCGGCCGATTCCCTGCCGCCGGTAGTCGGGATGGACGTACAGCCGGAGAATGTACCCCGCGCGGTCGGTTTCGTGCCACGTCGCGTGTGCGAACCCGACGACGCGCTCCTCGCGCTCGGCGACAAGCAAGAGCGTCTGCGACTCGACCAGTTCCGATTCGATCTGCTCGGGCGCGTACCAGTCCCCGACGCCGTCCTCAACCGTTTCCTGGGTGAGGAGGGGGTAATCCGTCTCCCAGGCCGCCGACGCCACCTGATTGATCGCCGTCACATCGTCCGAAGTTGCCGGTCTGACTGTCATATGCAAACATATGTCACAGTCTATGATATGTTTTCCCCGCGCAAGTGGGCCGAAATGTCAGGTCCCGTTCTGACAACCGAGTCTGATCGGCTGAAACGACTACCGGACAGCTCTAATTCATAATCTTTTTTAATTATGAATAGCTATGTACGACACAGATGCGTTACTCTGAAACGTTGCAGTTGTTCGACCAGGCCTGTGATTTTCCCGCGGACCACGCCACTATCGTCCAGCAGCTAGGCGACGTTGAGCTGGTCGCCCAGAACGGCGATTCGGTAGAGATGAGTGAGGTGCTGGCTCGGACCAGCGAAGCCACGTACCAGTCCTCAGAAGGGCTGTACAACTCCCTCGTCGGGAACCTCGACGACGATTTCATCGGCCGGAAGTACTACGACGACCGGGCCGGGAGCACGTCCGGGACCGACGAGGTTCGAACCGAAACGGACCGCCTGTAGCGGCTGGGCGAGCGGCCCCACGTGCTGGCCCTACTCAGTTCGCCGGTGTTGATTCGTTGAGCCACGCCGGCCGCTCCGCTGTCGTCTCGCCGATGTCCTCGTACCAGAAGCTGTACTCGACGGAGCGGTCCGCCGACCGGTACTGAACCTCGAATCGACGGACGAGGCCATCGGGTTCGACCAGCAGTTCGATTCGGAACTCCCCGACCCGTTCTGTGGTCGGGATCTCGCCGCCGGAGCCCCGGATCCGGTATAGCCGACTGCCGTCTCTGTGGACGACGGTCGTGTAACTCTGGTTCACCACGGCGTATCGGTTCAGGTAGAACGCCGTCCGGTAGGCATACTTGTCCCCGCCAAAGCGGACCCGACCACGCTGGCGCTCGACGGTGCCGTTATCCCGGCGCTCGTACCAGTTGGTACCGTCGGCGTAGGTCGACTGTTCGTACCGCTCGATGGTCCCGTTCGCGCCGGTTGTCATCCGGACCATCTCGTCGCGGTACCGCGTCGGTGATGCGACTGCGACGGTCTCGGTTCGCCGAACGGAACTGGTGTCGTTTCGCCCGGTGTTGAACTCGTTGTACCGCTCGTTCAGCGTGTAGCTGGTGCCGTTGAGCGCCTGCCGGTGGGCCGCCGACAGGAGCGCGACGTTTTCGAGGCGCTCTGTGGTAACGCCGGGCGGCGGGTCCGGCGTGGCTGGCGTGGCTGGCTCCGCCGCAGTCGGGACCGGAGCTGGCGTGACAGTTCCCCGGTCGGCGGTGTCAGCACCGACGAAGGCGTTACAGCCGGCTGTCGACAAAAGGACGACCACCGCGACCGTCGACAGCCAGCGCATACTGGCAGTGAGGGAGAGAGCGCCAAAAGCACGGCGGCGAGCGCGGGAAGGGTGCGTTTTTTGGCCCCCGGTCCCGGACACCTCGACAATGACTGAGTACGACTACGAGGAGCTGGGGCTCGTCGCCGGTCTGGAGATCCACCAGCAACTCGACACCGCGACGAAGCTGTTCTGTGACTGTCCGACGACGATCCGCGAACCCGAGGAGAGCGAGCGCTCCTTTACCCGCTATCTGCACCCGACGAAGAGCGAACTCGGGGAGATCGACGAGGCGGCGCTGGAGGAGAGCATGGTCGACCGGGAGTTCGAGTACCTGGCCTACGACACGACCTGTCTCGTCGAGGAGGACGACGAGCCGCCCCACCGCGTCGACCGCGAGGCGATGGAAACGACGCTGGAAATCGCCCAGCTACTGGACATGTCCGTCGTCGACCAGGTGAACGTCATGCGAAAAATCGTCGTCGACGGGTCGAACACCACGGGGTTCCAGCGCTCGATGCTGGTCGCCAACGACGGGGCCATCGAGACGAGCGCCGGCCCGGTCGGCATCGAGGACATGCTCCTGGAGGAGGAGTCCTGCCAGCGCGTCGAGGAGACCGCCGACGGTGTCCGGTTCTCGCTCGACCGGCTCGGCATCCCACTGGTCGAAATCGGCACGAAGCCGGACATCAGTTCGCCCGAGCAGGCCCGCGAGGCCGCCGAGCGAATCGGGATGCTCCTCCGTTCGACCGGGAAGGTCAAGCGCGGCCTCGGGACCATCCGACAGGACGTGAACGTCTCCATCGCCGAGGGCGCACGGATCGAACTGAAAGGCGTCCAGAGCCTCGACGACATCGACGACCTCGTCCGTAACGAGGTCCGCCGGCAGGTCGAACTGCTGGACATCGCCGACGAACTCGCCGGACGCGACGCCGCCGTCGGCGAGCCACAGGACGTGACCGAGGTGTTCGAGGACACGGATTCGGGCGTCATCGAGGGCGCGCTCTCCTCGGGCGGCGAGGTACAGGGCCTCCTGCTGGAGGGGTTCGACGGCCTGGTCGGCCGCGAGATTCAGCCCGACCGCCGGCTCGGGACGGAGCTGTCCGACCACGCCAAGCGCCACGGCGCGGGCGGCATCTTCCACACCGACGAGCTCCCCGCCTACGGTGTCACCGAGGCGGAGGTCGAGGCGCTGCGGGACGCCGTCGGCGCGGGTCCCGAGGACGCCGTCGCCATCGTCGCCGACGACCCGGAAACCGCCGAGCTGGCTATCGACGCCGTCGCCGAGCGGGCCGAGACGGCGCTCGAAGGCGTCCCCGAGGAAACGCGGGACGCGAACGAGGACGCCACATCGCGGTACCTCCGCCCGCTTCCGGGCGCGGCACGGATGTACCCCGAGACGGACGTGCCGCCGGTCGAACCCGACGTGACCGAGGTCGAGACGCCGGAGCTGCTCACCGAGAAGGTCGACCGGTACGAGCGAGAGTTCGACCTCGGCTCCGGCCTCGCCGAGCAGGTCGCCTACGGCCAGCGGTGGCCGCTGTTCGAGGCCCTGGTCGAGGGCGAGGGCGTCGACCCGACGCTGGCCGCCGGCACGCTGGAGTCGACGCTGACCGAACTCCGCCGCGACGACGTGCCCGTCGGGAATCTCACCGACGAGCACCTCCGCGGGGCGATGCTGCTGGTCGACGGCGGAGACGTGCCGCGCGAGGGGATGGAGGACCTCCTGACGGCTCTCGCCGAGAATCCGTCGCTGACGGCCGAGGAAGCCGTCGAACGGGAGGGACTCGGCGGTGTCGACGAATCAGAGGTCCGTGACGCCGTCGTCGAGGTCGTCGAACGCCACGAGGACCAGGTCGCCGAGGAGGGGATGGGGGCGTTCTCGGCGCTGATGGGCGAGTGCATGGGCGCACTCCGTGGCAAAGCCGACGGCGATACGGTCAGCGACGTGTTGCGCTCGGAGATACAGAAGCGGGCCTAGCTGGTCGGCTCGCGTCGCAGGGAGTTGACATCGACGGGGTCCCGTGACAGGCCGTCACCGTCCGCGGACAGGTCGTGTTTAATCGTCGATTCCAGCAGCGGTACGAGCGCCGGCGCGTTCGGCCCGACATCGACCGTGTCTTCCGACTGATTGTACTGGACGACGCCGGCATCGACCAGCCGCGGGAGGTGGTTGTGATAGAGCGACGTGTAAATCCTGAGCCGCTCGTCGCGGTACTGTTCGACCGGTGTCCCGTGTTCGAGTCCGGTTACCGTGTCCGTGAGCACGGCGAGCGAAACCGGCGTCGTGTACTTCGAAAGGCCGTACAGGAGGTACCGCCGGTAGTGCGAAGACAGGAGCGACAGCCGGTCGTCCAGTGGGAGCGAGTCCGGGGTTTCGGTTTGTTGCGTGTTCATTTTCACCAAGTGTGGTGCTGAGTGAGAACGGCGAGCGCGTGGGGTTCCGGGTGGGTCGAACGCTACTGTACCACGGTACGCTCATGCTCCGGTTCGTCCGTCGCGTGTGCGGTATCCGCGAGGCGGCTGATACGGTCAGTGACGCGATAGGCCGTCCCGTCACGCGTACAGGGGGCGACGTGCTGGAGGTCACCGTCGACGTATTCGGCGAGGGCGAGCGTCGGCAGCGTGATGACGTTGACCGACTCGTCGGAGACCATGTTCGTCACCGGGTGCTGCCAGTCGAAAGCATCCAGTGAAGCGTCGGACTCGCGCTCCCACCGCTCGAACATGGAAAGTCGCTCCAACAGCTTTCGCCCCTCCGCAGTCCGCTCCGCGAGCCGCGGTTCGATCCGGCTCCCCCAGATCAGTATCGACAGCTCCTCGATATGGCCCGCGTCTTCGAGAGCCTGTAACTGGTCAATCACGTAGTTCTGTTGGTGGGTTGCGTCTTCGGGACACAGGGACCGGACGAACAGTTCGACGCGAACTGGATTGGCAGTGGAATCCATGGTAAGGTGTGAGTATCCTGTGCGTCGCTACAGTGGTAACCTTCCTAAGCACTCTCTCTAGGTCCCTAGAATAAATCGGTGCGAACCGGAGCCATGGGTGATATATCCGGGCCAGTCGGGAACAGGTTAGGATACAGATATATACTGCTTGATTTGCCAAGTTATAGTTTAAGTATCCCCGGATTACCACCTTCTTAACCTGTTTTCGTCGTAGTGATCGTCTCCACAGTGGACTCTGTTTAAATATTAATATTCTAACCAAACGCCGAGCGTTAAGTGGCTTGCCGCCACACTGAGCGTATGGTTCCAAGTGTCGTGGATGGCCACGATGTCCCAGCCATGTACGGGCCGGCCATCGATACACTACCCCTCATGTTTGCTATCGTAGATGAATCGGGGGTGATCCTCTCGACGAACGAGACATGGGGCGAGTTCGGCCGGGCAAACGGAGTGGAGTTGACACCGAACACGCTCGGCGTGAATTATCTCGACGTCGCTGACATGGCAGACGACGCGACCGGGCAACAGGCAGCCAACGGAATCAAGGCCGTCCTCACCGGCGAGCGCGCCACGTTCGAACTCGAATACCCGTGCCATACCCCGTCGACGGACCGGTGGTTCCGGTTGTACGTCGCCCCGTTCACTATCGATGGAGCGACGTACGCGTCAATCGCACACATCGATATCACACAGCGGAAACAACGGGAAACCGCGCTCGAAGCAGCCTACGACATCTGTACCGACGTAGAGCGGACGTTCACGGAGCAACTCGACGCTCTGTTAGAGCTCGGCCGTGAGACGCTCGGGACAGCGTTCGGGACGCTATCCCAGGTACATGGCGACGAGTACGTGTTCGAGGCGGTCACCGCACCGGCGACTGCCGACCTCGAAGCCGGCAGAACGGCCAGTATCGAGGACCTTCCGAACTGCGGACACGTCGTCGAACACCGCAAGCCGCTCGCGCTCAGCGATGTCGAGGCGGAAGCGCCGGACCTCGCTGACCCGGAGTGGGGGATTGCGAGCTACATCGGCGCGCCCGTCGTCGTCGACGGGACCGTGTACGGGACGTTCTGCTTCTACGGGCTGGAACCGCGTGCGACAGCGTTCACACAGTGGGATCTGACCTTCGTCAGGTTGCTCTCTGACTGGGTGGAGTACGAACTCGAACGACAGCGCCACACGGAACAGCGCAATGCGTTGAATACCGCCCTGCCAGACCCCAGTTTCATCATTGATGCGGAAGGTCGGTTTCTCGACTGTCTGACCGACCCCGAGACGATGGTGAAGGTAGATGATACGGACACGCTTGTCGGCCAGACGCTACACGAGTTCCTTTCCGACGACACCGCCGATTCGCTGCTCTCGGCCGTTCGTGCAGCCCTGCGGACTGGGTCGTTCCAGTCCGTGGAGTATACACTGGAGACACCCGGTGGGGAGCGGTGGTTCGAAGCGCGTGTCGCTCCGCTCGAAAGCCGCTCCTACGACCTCGATACCGTCATCTTCGTCGCTCGGGACATCACCGCTCACAAGGACCGACAGGCCGAGCTCGAACGCCAGCGTGACGAACTCGAACAGGCACAACGTCTCAACGTTCTGGGCCGAGAAATCGCGAAGGCGCTACAGGATACGCAGACTCGCGAGGAAATCGAATCGGCAGTGTGTACGCATCTCACCGAATCGGACCTGTACCGGGCCGTGTGGGCTGGGACTCGCGGGAGCACCACGACGGTAACACTGAGCGCCGCCGCTGGGATCGACACGGCGACGCCAGAGAAGATTTCACCCGCCGAGCACAGTCTCGCCACGGATGCTATCGACACCGGCGAGGTACAGGTCGTCGAGGATATCGCCGACGCGTCGACGCACTCGGACACCGGAACGGACTGCCCACTGATTGCAGATCACTCCGCCGTCGCGGCAGTCCCCCTAACAACCGGTGAGACCACATACGGCGTATTGATGGTGTACGCGCCGGCCGAGGCCACGATCGGCTGTCGTGAGTCGAGTATCCTGGCCGATCTGGGGCGACTTATCGCGCTGTCTATCCAGCGCGTCCACAGTCAGCAGTCGCTGCTGGCGGCGACGACCGTCGAACTGGAGTTCCTGACGCCGGACTCCGATGACGTCCTTGCCAGGCTCTCAGCCACACTCGGCTGTTCGTTCACCCTCGAACGGCGCGTCCCGACCAGTTCCGGGAACTGCCTCCACTACGTTCGCGTCAGCGATGCGGACACCGAACGGGTGTGTCAGGCACTCACCGAGACGCCGTCGGTCGAGTCCTGTGCCGTCGTCGAGGCGGCTGCAGAGAACCGTGAAACCCTGCTCGAAGTCGCGCTCGACGAGATATCCGCCTCGCCGCTTGACACGATTGCGGACTACGGCGGAGCCGTGACGCGCGCTATCGCAACGGACGGTGATCTGCGGTTCGCAGCGGAGATGGCGCCGGATGTCAACGTCCGCGCCGTCGTCGAGGCGGTCCGGGAGACAGCGCCCGGGACAGAACTACGGAGCAAGCAGTATGTCGACCAGCCGGTCTCGACGGCCACGGGTTTCCAGACGAGGATACGTGACCAGCTGACGCCGAAACAGGCCGCCGCGCTCAAGACTGCCTACGCACGCGGGTACTACGACTGGCCGCGAAAGAGCTCCGCGGAAGAACTGGCGGCGACGCTTGACATCTCCGCGCCGACGTTACACTACCGGCTTCGGAAGGCCCACGACGCCGTCATCGGGGCGCTGTTCGATGCAGAGGCGAACTTCGAAGAACTCGGCTGAACCTCACTCGTCTTCGGCACGCTCGATTCGCTGTCGGGCTTGCCGGAACAGGCCGCGAAGGGTCTTCGTCTCCCGGCCGGTCGGTCCCGCACGCCCGAGCACCCGGCGGAACAGCCGCCGGGCCTTGTGCTGTTTCTCTTCGGGGTGACCGATAGCCCGCAGGAACCGGTCGAACTCCTCGTGTAGTCCCTCGACTGCCGGCGTCTCGGCGAGGGTGTGTAGTTCTTCGGGGTGTTGGGTGTCTGAAACGGTCAGGTCGCGGAGTTCGTAGAGAACGATTGTCGCCGCCTGACCGAGGTTCAACACCGGATACGACGCGCTGGCCGGGATAGAGCAGATGACGTCCAGCCGTGCGAGTTCGTCGTTCGAGAGCCCGACCCGCTCGCGGCCGAAGACGACGCAGATATCGCCCTCGACATCCCGGAGCGAGTCGGCTAGGTCGGCCGGCGTCGTCGCCGGATATCGGACGTGGTTGGCCGGGTCCTCGTTCGTCGTCGCCGTGCAGGCGACGGTGTGGTAGTTCTCGACGATCTCGTCGAACGTCACCGTCCGGGCGTTGGGCAGGATGTCGTCCCGGGCCTGTCCGGCGAAGCCGTAGGCCTCGCCGTCGGGGTCCAGCTCTGGCGGGTCGACGAGCAACAGCTCCGTCAGGCCGAAGTTCTTCATCGAGCGGGCGATGGTGCCGACGTTACCCGGCGTCTCCGCGTCGACGACGGCGACCGAGATCATACGTCCAGGTCGCTGAGGTCCATATCAATCGCGTCGAGGTCCTCCTGGTCCATCTGCTCGACTTCCTCTTCGAGCCCCGGAATCGCTTCGTCCCTGTCGGGTGCTTCCGGAAGCGCCGTTGGGTCCTCGTCGACGTGTTCGAGGCCGACGTACCCCTCGGGGGCGCGGTTCCCATCGAGGAACCACTCGTGGAAGGCCGAGGCCAGGTCAGTATCGCCGGCGTAGGCCTCGCCGCCCGCCTCGCGGAACCAGTAGATGAAGTCCGTCTCGTGGTCCGAACAGAGGACCACCTCGCCCATCGGCTCGCCGTAGATGGCGTCCGCGACGTTGCACTGTTCGATATCCTCGTCGCCGTGGATCAGCCAACAGGCGTCACAAGGGTCGACGACCCGCTCTGCGAGCACCAGCAGCCGCTGCCGGGTTTCCGGCTCCATCGTCTTGAGCGGCCGGACTCGTCCGTCCGGTCCGAGCACGTCCTCGTCGAAGCGCCAGCCCCGAAGCCCGATATTGACCTTGCTCATACGTCAGAGTGGGAGAGTCCCGGACTAAAAGAGCGCGATATGCCGGTCGACCGCTGCGATCCGTCCGCGCTCCACCATCGTCGCGGAGCGAGAACCGGGTGTGCAATCCGGTTACATTCATCGCTCGCTCGAAACATAGACAGTTCTAGCTAAATTTAACATGATTATTCCACCTAGCATTCGCGGCCGGCGTCCAAATCAGGCAAAACTGTCGGTCTCGCCCAAACATTTATACGTGATTGGCTTTTCTCCGTAAAAGAACACATGGAACGGCCGACGCGCCAGCGGGATTCTGACCAGGAGGAACGCGAGGAGGAGTCCGAGAGCACGGGCCAGCAGACCTGCCCCGAGTGTGAGTCGGAGTCCATATCTAGCGACGGCGGCGGTGAACTCGTCTGCGAGGACTGTGGCCTCGTCATCGAGGACGAGAACATCGACCGCGGGCCGGAGTGGCGGGCGTTCAATCACTCTGAACGCCAGTCCAAGTCACGCGTCGGAGCCCCCACGACCCAGACGATGCACGACAAGGGGCTGACCACACAGATCGACTGGAAGGACAAGGACGCCTACGGTCGGTCGCTCTCCTCTGAGAAGCGAAGCCAGATGCACCGTCTTCGGAAATGGCAGGAGCGCATCCGAACCAAAGACGCCGGCGAACGGAACCTGCAGTTCGCGCTGTCGGAGATCGACCGCATGGCGAGCGCGCTCGGTGTCCCCCGGTCGGTCCGGGAAGTCGCCTCGGTCATCTATCGACGCGCGCTCAACGAGGACCTCATCCGCGGTCGCTCCATCGAGGGCGTCGCCACGGCCTGCCTGTACGCGGCCTGTCGACAGGAAGGTATCCCGCGAAGTCTGGAGGAGGTCTCGGACGTCTCCCGGGTCGAACAGAAGGAAATCGGGCGGACGTACCGATACGTCGCCCAGGAACTCGAACTGAAGATGGAACCGGTCGACCCCAAGCAGTACGTCCCGCGTTTTGCCTCCGAACTGGAACTCTCCGAGGAAGTCCAGTCCAAGGCCAACGAGATCATCGACACCACCGCCGAGCAGGGCTTGCTCTCGGGGAAATCACCGACCGGCTACGCCGCCGCAGCCATCTACGCCGCCTCGCTGCTGTGCAACGAGAAGAAGACCCAGCGCGAAGTCGCCGACGTGGCTCAGGTGACAGAAGTCACCATCCGGAACCGGTATCAGGAGCAGATCGAAGCGATGGGCATCCACTGACTGGCCGCGCGTCCCTTTTTATCCGCTAGCATCGCTGACCGCCGTTCACTCTACGGTACTGCCAACCACAGTACAACTCAGGCGGTCGTTACAGGATTGGTAACGAGCGGCGTGCAGAACTATCTGTCTTGACACCGATACCGTAGATATGCCTGTCTCCCCCTCACAGAAACGGCTCGCAATTCTCGTCATCGGACTGGTGATCCTCTTTGCACCCGCGCTGTTCGTCGTCGCCACGCTGGAGTTTCTCATCCTGTCCGGCGACCTCGCTCTCAGCGAGATCTCGCTCATCGAGTTCCTCGAACTGTATCTCATCGACCTGTTGCTGTTCGTCGTGCTCGGGTACGGCGTCTACCGGCTGACGCTCTGGCTGATCAGAGACCAGCTTCCAGAAGCACTCGATACCGTAGACGAGACTGAGACAGCCGACGCGACTGACGAAGCAGAAACCACTGGCACCGTCAGTGAGGACCGGTCCTGACCGGCCACCGCTGTTGTCATATAAACGTGCAGTAACTCACACACAAAGCCGGGCCGTTCGCAGTTTCGAGGGCCGCTCCCTACGGTCGCGCCCCTCGCTAGTCCCCTGCAACCGTTGTCATCTCCTCGTCAGTCTCGCTGACCGACCCGAGGTCCATCATCGCCAGCAGGGCGATGATTCCGAAGCCGACCTTCGTGACCACGTCGAGGTAGACGACCACGAGCGAGGCCGTCTCCACGTCCATCAGCCCCAAGCCTGGCGCGCCGAGCAGCCACACGACCGGGTACACCAGCCAGAGGACGACGACGAAGTTCCGGAGCGTGCGGTACAGGCTGATCTCGATGTCGGACAGGGTCGACTTCGCAGCCGTCGCGATGTTCCCGTAGAGGAGATAGATGACGCCGCCGAACAGCGCCGCGCCGACCGCGAACAGCGCGTAGCTAACTGGCGATGGAGTGATCGCACCGGCGAACCCGAAGACGATAGTCAACGCCTGCAGGACGACGAGCTTCACCGTGTCCCCCCGGTTCGCGCCGGCAAGGAGCGCCAGGAACAGGACGTTGAGCGGCGTCGTCAACAGCCAGTCGATATAGCGAATCACGTACACTGCGTGGCCCTGGCTCTGAATCGCTCCGAAGCCGAGCGCCATCAGGGCGTAGGCGACGATGGCGATACCGGGAATCGCTATCAACAGGAGGTAGCGCTTCCGCGTCTCTTCGGGGACGAGCGTGTAGCCATAGGCCAGCACGGCCGTCCCGAGCAGTTCACCCAGTAGTCCCAGCGTGAACCAGGTCGTTATCGTTGCCATTGTTAGTCGTCCCCCACCGCGGCCGTGCTGTCGGTGTCCGTCCCGGCCGAGTTTTCGACAGTGAAGCGGTCCAGTAGCGATTCGAGGTCGTCAGCACGCTGCCGGAGCTCCGTCGCGGAGTCCGACACTTCTTCGATGGACGCGGACTGGTCCTGTGCCGCGCCGGCCACGGTATCCGCCTCCGTCGCCGTCTGCTGACTGATGGTCGTCAAGTCGTCGATGGTTCCCATCACGTCCTGTGCGGTCCGGGCCTGTTCCTCGGTCGCCCGGTCGATCTCCTGGATGCCGGTGTCGACCTCTTCCGTGTACTCGACGATGGTCTCCAGCGCGTCGACGGTCTCCTCGACCGTGGCGACACCCTCCGTGATCCGGGTGCTGGTCGACTCCATCGTCTCGACGGTGTCGCCGGCCTGCTCCTGGATCGCTTCGATTCGCTGTTCGATATCGGCGGCGGCCTCTTTGGTCTCCTCCGCGAGGCCCTTGATCTCGTCGGCGACGACGGCGAACCCTTCCCCGTCCCCGTCGGCGTGGGCGGCCTCGATGGAGGCGTTCAGCGCGAGCATGTTCGTCTGCTCGACGATGCTCGTGATGACGCCGACGATCTCGCCGATCTCGTCGAGTTCGTCGTCGAGCGCGTTGATCTCTTCGACGGTCTCGCCGGTCTCGTCCTCGATGGCGCTCATCTCCGCGATGGCCTCCTGGGCGGCTTCGCGGCCGTCCTCACCGACTTCGGCGGCCGACTGGGACGTGTCGGCGACCTGCTGGGCGGAGGAGGCGACCTGCTGTGCAGTCGCCGAGAGGTTCTGCATCTCGGCGGCCGCCGATTCGAGCCCCTCGTTTTGCTCGGTCGTCCCCTCGAAGATCTCGTTAATGGACTTCGACACCTGCTTGCTGGCCTGGTCGACCCGTTCCGCGTTCGAGTTGACGCGGTCGCTGGACTGGATGACGTTCGCCGCGAACGCCTTCATGTCGGCAATAGTGTCTTCGAGCGCATCCAGCGTCGTGTTGATGTCCTCGCCGACCTCAGCCATCGCCTCGTTCATACTGTCCGTGTCCACCCGTGCGGTGAGGTCGCCGTTAGCGGCGGCGTCAAGCGCGTCGCTGTACTGCTGTGCCTTGAGTTCGAGATGGCCGGTCAGCGCCTCCATCTCGTTGCGTTCGGATTCGACATCCTCACGGGCCGCTTGTGCCTGCTCTTTCGCCTCCTCGGCTTCCTGCCGAGCGGTTTCGGCTTCGGATATCTGTGTGCGGAGGTTCGTCCGCATGTTGTCGAAGGCCGTGTACAGCGTTCCGAACTCGTCTTCGCGCGACGTATCGAGGTCGACATCGAGATCGCCCTCCGCCATCGCTTCAGCCTTCACCGAAAGCCGCCGAAGCGAGGCAATCGTGTTCCCGCCGATGGTGACCCCGATAAGCCCGAGGTTGACGACGGCAAGCAGAATGAGGCCGATGAGGTCGGAGTTGATCTGATCGCTCAGGGCGTAGGCGACCTGGCGGTCAGAGTGGACCATAACGACCCACTCATGTGATTCGAGGCGGCTCAGTCCCATCAGCATACTGTCTGTTTCGTGGAACGCGCTCTGCCCGGGCTCGAGCGTTCCCAGCGGGTCCGACTCCATCTCCGAGATCGGTGCCGTCGTGCCGATCATCGAGTGGTTCGGGTGTGAAACGAACTCGCCGTCAGTGCTGACGACCGTGGTAAACGACCCCTCGCGCTGGTCCGATATCTGGTCGGCCTTCTCGCGGAGGTCGATCATGTACACGAGCGCCCTGTCCTCGTCGCCGGGGACGGGCGAGACGACGGCGATTATCGGGTGATCAACGACCCGGACGGAGAACGGTTTCGTCACGTGTGTGCCGTCGGGACTGTCGAACTGTGGTGGGTTCGTGGCGAACGGTGCCCCCTGGTCGGCAGCGTTGACCCCGATGAAATCCCGGTTCGAACTGGCGCGGATCTCGTTGGTCTCGGTGTCGAAGTAGTGAACGGCGACGACACCGGGCGGTAATTCCTCGTTGGTCTGTAACTGCTCCAGTCGTTGCTGTTTCTCAGTGTTCGTTCCGTCAGTGAACACGGGGAGTCGCGACGTTGACCGGACATCACGCCGTGATGTTGTCAGCCAATCGTCTAACTGTGCAGCGTGTGTCTCCGACAGCGCCGTGATATCGTCCGCGACGTCTTCCTCCAGGGTCGCGGACGCCTGCACGCTTGTCAGGACACCAGCGGCGATAATGACAATTATCGCGAACGAAAGCGCCACCCCGAGCCTGGCGGCGTAACTGCCGGCAATAAAACTCGGGAGCGGCGAGTCCCTATCTGATTCCATCATCCAGTGCTACGGAAACACCCTAATAAAGGGTTGTTACGCAATTTTCACGTGTGATAAACGCTATAGCTAATTGTGGAAATAGATAGCCCCGGCGCGGCTAACACTGCATATTCATATTGACTCGGCGATCACTCCCGCAGTCGCTGATGTAACACTCGACCCGCCTCGGTTGCTTTCGGGGCTGTAGCTTCACCCACTGCAGTGCCCTGTACCTGATTTGGAGGCTGGCTCGCTTCCGTGGGGAAAGGTTTTCCCGATACCACTTGACGCGTACCTCAATGCGTGCTGTAAGATTCCACGAGTACGGCGGGACGGACGTGCTCCGCGTCGACGACATCGAACGACCCACACCAGGTCCGGACGAGGTCCTGCTCGAAGTCGAGGCAGCGGCGGTCAATCCGGTCGATACGTACTTCCGGACCGGCGATTACGAACCGGGCGAACTGCCCTGGATACCCGGCTCCGACTGTGCCGGGACCGTCGCCGCGACCGGTGAGCGCGTAGCCACCGTCGCCGAGGGCGACCGGGCGTTCGCGACTGGGCTGGGCAACTGGCTCCAGGGGACCTGTGCGGAGTACGTCACCGTTCCGGAGTCGCATCTGGCGAAACTCCCCGACGGGGTGTCCGCCGAGGCGGGCGCGGCCGTCGCGCTCGTCGGCGTCACCGCCTGGCAAACGCTCGTCGACGCCTGCTCGCTGGAGCCGGCCGAACGGGCGCTGATTCACGGCGGGAGCGGCGGCGTGGGCCACGTTGCGGTCCAGTTGGCTGCGGCGAACGGGGCGCAGGTGACCACCACGGCGTCACCGGCCTACCACAACCAACTGGCCGACCTCGGCGCGGACGACGTGTTCGACTACAGCCGGGACGACCTCGCTGATGCGGTGGTCGACGCCGGCGCACCGGACGTGGTTCTCGACCACCGGCTCGACGACTACCTCGCGTTCGACGCCGAGGTGGCCGCACAGGGCGCGCGAATCGCCGCCATCGGGAACACCGACCTCGCGGCGACGTTCGAGAACGTCCCGCGCTGCCGGGCCAAGGCCCTCAGCGTCCACCACGTCTCGATGTTCAACACGCCCGAGTTCGGCGCGGTGCTTTCCCGACTGGCGACGCTCATGGCCGACGACGAACTGACGCCGGTCGTCGCCCGCCGCTACGACCTCGCGGAAGTCCCGGCCGCTCACGACGACGTCCTGAACGACAGCTTCCTCGGCAAACTCGTCGTCACGCCGTAGCCCGGTCGGCACGAGCGGGTCACCGTCAGTGCTCGGATTCGGACTCCGGATTCTCGGGAATGGACCTTTATCGTCCTGCCAGCCGTTAGCATACGCATGTCAGTCGAATTTAACTTCGACGGCGAGGTAGCACTGGTCACGGGCATCGGCGGAGCGCTGGGCAGTGCGGTCGCAAACGCCTTCCTCGAGGCCGGAACGACCGTCTGTGGCAGCGACATCATCGAACCGAACACCGAGGACTTTCTGTTGTCCGACCCCGACAGCGTGGATTTCTACCAGGCGGACTTCAGCGACGAGGTCGACGTCGCCGAGACCATCGACGCGGTCGTCGACGAGCACGGGCGGCTGGACTACCTGCTGAACATCGCCGGCACTTGGCGTGGCGGCACACCGGTCGACGAGACGGACGCGGACACGTTCGATTTCCTGTTTGACGTGAACCTGAAGACGATGTTCCTGGCGTCGAAACACGCGCTTCCACACCTGCGGGAGGCCGAGGGCGCAATCGTCTCCGTCTCCGCGCGGTCGTCGCTGGAAGGCGGTGAAGGCGACGGCATCTACCGGGCGTCGAAGGCCGGCGTTCGACTACTGACCGAGACCATCGCGGAAGAGAACCTCGGGACCGTGTGTGCCAACGCCGTCATGCCGAGCGTCATCGACACGCCGATGAACCGCGAGATGATGCCAGACTCCGACTTCGAGTCGTGGGTCGACCCGAAAGACATCGCGGACGTGATGTTGTTCCTCTGTTCGGACGCCGCCACCGTGACCAGCGGCGCGGCAGTGCCGGTGTACGGCGAGGTCTGACTCCGTGGTCGGTTCACTCCGCTCTGTCGAGTCGGAGCGTGACCGTCGCCCCGTCGCCGTCGGGTTCCTGGAACTCGAGCGTGCCGCCGTAGGCCTCGACGACCCACTTGGACAGCCACAGCCCCAAGCCGTTGCTGTGCGTGAGTTGGGTCACTTCCTGCTCACCGTTGACCAGTTCGCGTTCGGTTGCCGGGATGCCGGGGCCGGCGTCACTAATCGACACTGTGACCGTCCGGCGCTCGGCTGCGACCCTGATTTCCACGGTGGCCGGGTCGCCGCCGTGGACCAGCGCGTTCTCTATCAGTTCACTGACTGCGATTTTGAGTGGGTCACCGGCCAGCGCACGGGCCTTGTCGTCAGCGCTGACGCTGACTGTGGCGTCGGGGAACTGGGGGCGAAGCTCCGTGACGCTCTCCTCGACAAGAGGGCCGACGGCTACCGGTTCGCGGTCAACCTCCTCCGTTTCGATGAGGGCAGTCACCGTCCCGACCTGGTTGTCTATCTCGGCAAGATCGGACCCGACTGTTCGCACGCGGTCGCCGATGTCGTCCACGTCAGGGTCCGGAGTACCGGCGAGCACGTCCCCGAGTCCGAGCAACACCTGCGCGCTGTGCTTCAGATCGTGGCGAATGAGGCGGTTCATCACGGTGGTCTTCTCCCGCTGTCGCGCGAGGTTCCGCGCCCGTATCCGCCGGACGTCGTTCACGCCGATGAGGACGTGTGCGGTGGCGCTGACGCCGACGATGATCGTCCCGCTGAACAGCGGAGCGAGGAGCGTCCCCCCGCTCGACCGCTGATAAAGCAGTATCAGGACCAGCACCGCCGACGTTGCGACGACCCCGAGGAGGTTCCAGCCGGCGACTCTGAGCACGTGTTTCGTCCGGAGTTCACTGCGAAGGAGGACGCCACTTCCAGCAAGAAAACCGAGGCCGATGAGCAGGCCAAACACCGCAATAGCCGTCTCGACGCGACCCGTGACGCCAAGCAGTTGCCGGCCGGACACCAGTCCCAGGCCCCCACCAGTCAGCGTGAGCGTCCCGCAGCCGAGAAGACGTTTCATAGTCACCTGTACGCTCCGTCGGAGAACGGTCGACAAAAAGGTATCAGTGCAATTCTCTCGGCTGATACTGTTCGGCTTCTGGAGAGAGGTTTAGCCCTGGTACCACCGACTGGTACCGCGGGCGGGAATCAGGGCAGTTTTATTCGGCAGAAGAATACGCGGCGTCACAATGAGTGACAGAGAAACGTGGGCCTCACGGCTCGGGTTCATTCTCGCAGCTATCGGTAGCGCAGTCGGGCTCGGAAACATCTGGCAGTTCCCGTTCAAGACTGCGACAAACGGCGGCGCAGTGTTCCTCGTGTTCTATCTCGCCGCCGTGTTGCTCATCGGCTTCCCGGCAATGCTGGCGGAGTTCATCATCGGCCGGCGGACGAACCGCAACGCCGTCGACGCGTTCACAGACCTCGGGCACAGGCAGTGGCGGGTGGTTGGTGCCCTCGGTGTCGTGACGGGCTTTTGGATTCTCTCCTATTACAACGTCGTCGGGGGATGGGTCATGCGGTACATCCTCGGCAGTGCGACGGGCGCGTACTTCGGCAGCCCCGCGGAGTACTTCGGAGCTATCTCGACCGGTCCAGAAGCCGTCGCCGGGCAGGCGCTCTTCTTGCTTGTCTGTCTCGGCATCGTCGCGTTAGGTATCGAGGACGGTATCGAGAAGGCGACGAAAGTGATGGTCCCCAGCATCGTGATTCTCATGCTCGGGATGGCGGCCTGGGTCACCACCCTCGACGGTGCCGGGGCTGGCTACAGCTACTTCCTCTCGCCGGACTTCTCGACGCTGGCGGCGAACGCCGGCGACCTGATTCCGTTCGCAGTTGGACAGGCGTTTTTCACCCTCTCGCTGGGGATGGCGGCCATGATCACCTACTCCTCGTACATCGGTGACGACGAGAGCCTCCCGACCGACGGCGGCATCATCGTCGTGACGAACACGCTCATCGGCGTACTGGCGGGGCTCGTCGTGTTCCCGATTCTCTTCGCCATCGGCGTCAGTCCCGACACCAGCGGTCCGTCGGCGATCTTCGTCGCCATGGCGTCGGCGTTCCCCCAGCTCCCGGCGGGGCGGCTCCTCGGCGTGGTGTTCTTCGGCGTCGTCCTCATCGCCGCGGTTTCCTCCGCCATCAGCCTGCTCGAGGTCGTGGTCTCCTACGGCGTCGACAACACGTCATACTCGCGGGTGTCGCTGTCAGCAGCGGTCGGGGTTGCCCTGTTCGTTCTCGGCCTCCCGTCGGCCTGGGACCTGGGGTGGTTCGGTTGGTTCGACACGCTCGCGTACAAACTGTTCCTGCCGCTGTCGGTGCTGCTGATCCTGGTGTTCGTCGGCTGGGTCCTCTCGGCGGAGGCGGTCGACGAACTCCGACAGGGGACGGGCGGGCTCCGGGCCTTCGGTCCGGTCTGGCTCTGGATGGTCCGGACAGTCGTCATCCTCGGTGTCGTCCTGACGCTGGCGCTCGGGTTGGAGACGCTGTTCCTCGCTGAGGACCCCGCAATCGTCCCGCCGATGTAGACACCGTTCAGACCACTTCCTTCACAGCTTCGGGCTGCTGTACGTCATTTTTGAAGTAATCGCCGTGACAGCAGTCATCGCGAGAAACAGTTACACCAGTCTGTCAGAGTGTCATACAACTTTTCACAAATGTTACATTCAGCCGGAGTCGTCTGGATAGACCGAACGGTACGTTTGCTTATCCACGGTCAGCAATCCTGGCAATTTCAATAGATTTTCTAAGTACCGTGCAAGATGGAGGCCCCGTGTCTCCCAAGGCGTAATATAAAGAGTGAGGGAAGGACAACCGTGCGCGGATACCATTGAATCAACCCTTCCGTTTATAATCGTTCCGCAGAATAGGATCCCATCCCTCAATCGGTTTATTATACAGTGCGGCTAAATATTGTATACAGTGCATAACCATTATCATACTGACACACAAATTTTCTGTTTAAATGAATTACAAGACAGTCCAGGATCTAAATGCGGACACCCACCGTTTAGCAAAGAACCTCCCGCAGGATATCGATCTGGTCGTCGGAATCCCGAGAAGTGGCCTCTTAGCAGCGAACCTCCTGTGTCTACACCTCGATGTTCCGATGACAGATATCGATGGTCTTTGCGAGGGAAGAATGCACGATACCGGGTCCAGATTCGAACACCCAGATTCTCTCAACGAGTTTGAGTCCGTGCTCGTTATTGACGATTCCGTGTTAACAGGGGGGCAGATGACGAAAACACGCGACCGGCTTGCGAAGCACGATTTCACGTTTGAAATCACGTTCGCTGGAGTGTACATCACTCCTCGCGGACACCAGTACGTCGACTACTGGTCCGAGGTCGTTCACCCACCACGCGTATTCGAGTGGAATATCCTCCACCATACAAAACTAACCGACTTTTGTGTGGACATTGACGGGATTCTTTGTCGTGATCCAACGCCCGAAGAGAACGACGATGGAGCAAACTACCGCGAGTTTCTCACAACCGTCGAACCAAATATCGTCCCGGAACACCGTATCGGTTGGTTAGTTACATCGAGGCTCGAAAAGTACCGTCCCGAGACTGAACAATGGTTAGCTGATCACGGCATCAAGTACGACAAGCTCGTAATGATGGATGTGCCGGACATGGAAACTCGTCGGAAGCAGGGCAATTACGGTGAATACAAAACAAATGTGTACAAGTCAACCGATGCAGACCTTTTCATCGAAAGCGATCCAAGGCAAGCGGCGGAAATCTGTCGGAAGGCGAACCGACCAGTGTACTGCTACGACTCGAATGAGATGATGACCCCTTCAATGATCGATCGATCCCAACGGCGCATAAGCGAAAGTGTGGCCGCTATCAAATCAGAACCGCTGTTATCCTTAGCAAGAGGTGCCTACCAGATATCTTCCCGATTCTACCACCTGGGTTTCAGATTGCTAAGATCTAAGACAAACGGTGACACGGAAGATCGTAGAGTGTAGGGACTGGTCGGAACAGGAGATTCGCTTATTCGTGTAGGCACGTCTCGTTAATGATGCTCGAGGAGTCCTGTTCAAATCAGAGAGTGATCAGGCCTGAGAAGAAATCTTATCGTATCTGCCAGCGTCGCTGATAAGCTTGAACAGGGGGATGAGGTCACACTCAAATCAGGCCCCCAATGCGAGGTATTGAAACTGCCAGCGTGCCCCGACACTTGAGGTCAAAGCTGACCGCGAGGACCCAGCGGATGGCCCCGGTGAACTGAGTATCGTGCTTGAGCCTGAACGGACCGGGACCGACAAGAGGGGACGATGGGAGCGGCAAGTTAGAAATCGAGTGATTGCTCAGTAAGGTTGTTGACCGGTTGGCTCTGTACATTACGATGGAATAACCGTGGAATCGTGCTGAACTTATCCTCTGTCTTCTAAGTCTTGCACACCGATTGTGACAGAAACCGAATAGAAGGGTGGTCAGCGCGACATATTGTTCCTCTGCACTGACCGTTCCAAATCGGGAGCGGCAACAGGTCTACGACACCAGCACAGCCCGTCTCAGTCGGATTCGAACCCACGCGGTTCGTCTGCGAATCCGAAACTCTCCGCCGCAACGTCGGCTTCGTCCGGGCTGTCCGAGAGCAGTTCGCGGATATCGACCGACTCGCTGCCAAGCACCGCGAATCCCGTGAAGATGGTCAGAAAGCCCGCCACTGCGGTCGAGGTGATGCTCTCACCGAGCAAGGCCCACCCGCCGAGCGTCGACACGACGGGGACCACGTAGAAGATGAGGTTGGCCTGGATCGCACCGGTGACATCGAGCAGACCGAAGTATGCGATGTAGGCGATTGCCCCGGCGAAGATACCGACATACAGCAGGGCCGCTATCGCGGTCGGAGACCAGACCGCCGTGGCCGCCGATTCGCCCATGCCGACGCTCAACGCGTGAGAGAACGCGGCGGCGACGGGGAGTGCCCACGCAGTCCGGACAGTACTCGAGAGGCCGCCGCCGGACCACCGGATGAGGACGCTGCCCAGCGCGGCGCTGGTCGCACCAGCGAACAGAACCAGCTTGCCGATGCCGCCGCTCAGGAGCATCGCCGGATCGGGGCTGACGACGAGGCCGACACCGAGCAGGCCGATGACCATGCCGAGGCCGCCGCGGGCCGAGAGCCGTTCGTCGGAGAGCAGGATGGCGGCGAACACCGGCGTCAGTATCGGGTTGAGGCTGAATACGATGGCGGCGACCGCGCTGGTGGCGGACTGCTGGCCCACGAATATCAGCGCGTTCGCGAGGCCGAGCGCGAACAGGCCCGTCGAGAGGATCGCCAGCACGTCGCCACGGGTTCGCGGGAGCAGTTCGTCCCGGGACCGCGTCACGACAACGTAGCCGAGGAGCACGACGGCAGCGATGTCGAACCGCAGGGCGACGAACAGAAGCGGCGGGAGATACGACAGTCCGGCCTTCGCACCGACGAAGGTCCCGCCGAGCAGGACGCTGGCGACCGCAGCGAGGGCGAACGTGCGGCGCGAGATCATTTTCCCACCTCGTATTTGATTTCTGAAATGACTGCACAGCCGACAGAGAGAGCGCGTGGAGAAACCTGAGTCATCGTACTCTACAGTACGGGATCGAGGCTTATAGGGCCGTTTAGAAAATCTTACATAACGCGAAACGACCGAACACCCGTGGCGGATATTCACGGCGTGAAATTATTTCACACTGCGAAAGCGCTTTAGCACGGGACCCCTAACGCGGCGGTATGGAATCGGCGCTCGAAGAGATCGAGTTCCTCGCGCTCTCGTCGAACCGGGTCGAGGTGTTACGGCTTCTGGCGGCGGAACCTCACTCGCGCGGGGACCTCGCGGCCGAAACCGGCGCGTCGCAGGCGACGCTCGGGCGTATTATCGCTGACTTCGAGGAACGGTCGTGGATTCGCCGAACGGGCGGCGAGTACGTCGCCACGGCGACGGGACGCATCGTCGCCGACGGGTTCACCGACCTGCTCGACAGCCTCGAAACCGAGCGGAAGCTGCGCGATATCGTCCAGTATCTCCCCACCGATGCGATGGACTTCGACCTGCAACACCTGGCCGACGCCACGATAACCGTCCCGAGCCAGACGCGCCCGAACGCGCCGGTCCAGCGGTTGCTCGACCTCCTTCGGGACGCCGAGGAGGTCCGGACTTTCTCCCATGCGTTTAACGACCAGACGATTCGGGTCGTCCAAGAGCGGGTCAGCGCCGGCCAGCAGCAGTTCTCGGGCGTGTTCTCCCCCGGGGCGATAGACGCGCTGACGGCGGACGACCGGCTCCGGGACCGACTCGAGTCGCTGCTCGCCGAACCGGCTGCGTCGGTCCGGGTCCGGAACGACGGCGTGCCGCTGGCCGTGATGATCGCCGACGACGTGGTCCATCTCCTGCTGCGGGACGACAGCGGCGTCCTGCAGGCGTCGATAGATACGACTGCGCCAGCCGTCAGAGAGTGGGCCATCGAGACGTTCGACACCTACTGGGCGTCCGCGGACCCGCTCTCTGACGAGTGGTCGCTGTAACGCTGTTGTTTCGAGTCGCCGGAGCCGCTACCACTGGAAAGATCAGTCGAGGCGCGGCTACCGGACCAGATACGGGTCCTCGCCCGGCATGAACCGTCCGAGGTCCGCCTCGCGGCGGTAGTCCGTCTCCAGCAGCGCGGTCAGCGCGTCGACGAGGGCATCCTCCTCGTCGTCGGTCCACGCCGCGGGCTCTTTGATCGGGTAGACGAGCCAGCCGCTGCCCAGCACCTCTTTCGCGTGCAGCGTGTCCATGTCTATGGAGTCGGTCGGCTCCGATGTCGCGTTCGCGAACACGTGTCGCGTGGCGCGTTCGCCGACGGGCAGGAGCACGTGTGCGGTGATGGCCCGGAGTTCCGTGTCGAACAGCGGTTCCAGGTCGTCGTAGTCCGCGTCTGTCGGCGGGTCGCCGCCGCACATGTACAGATACGACAGGTACGTCTTCTCGACAGTCGGCGGAGTGCCGGCTTCGACCAGGAGTCCGGCCTCGACGAGCGCCCGCTGGAGACGTTCGCCCGCAACATTGTCGGTAAACGGGATGCCGGACGACGCGCCACCGTGGACGCCCGGATGGTCGCCGATGACGTGGAAATGGGCGTTGGCGTCGCCGTACCCCGGCACGAACGGCTCGCACGGTGCGTCGAAGCCGAAGGGGTTGTGCTGGCGGGCCGTGACGTTCTTCACGCGCGGACTCAACAGGCCGTCGCTCAAAACTCCGCCGGTTTCGGTTATCGAATACGAGAAATAATGGTTATGTTTGATAACGCTTTTCTCGGATGCCCGCAAGGAGTCGGATATGCTCCGGTCCGGGAGAAGTGATATCGCGTGAGCCACGATGACCGTGTCGAGGACCTTCGACAACGAAAAGCCGAGGCCGAGCGGGGCGGTGGCGAGGAACGGATCGAGGCGCAACACGACCGCGGGAAACTCACCGCTCGTGAGCGCATCGACTACTTCCTCGACGACGACACTTTCGTCGAGATCGACTCGCTCCGTGAACACCGTTCGACGAACTTCGACATGGCCGACAAGAAAGTGCCCGGCGACGGCGTCGTCGTCGGCTACGGCCAGGTCGACGGCCGGCGTGTCTACGTCTTCGCCCACGACTTCACCGTCTTCGGGGGGTCGCTGGGCGAGGCGTTCGCACAGAAGGTCTGTAAGGTGATGGACAAGGCCATCGAGACGGGTGCGCCCATCATCGGCCTGAACGACTCCGCCGGCGCGCGGATACAGGAGGGTATCGACTCGCTGGCAGGCTACGCCGACATCTTCCACCGCAATCAGCAGGCCAGCGGTGTCGTCCCGCAGATTTCGGCCATCATGGGGCCGTGTGCCGGCGGCGCGGTGTACTCCCCGTCCATTACGGACTTCGTCTACATGGTCGAGGAGACCAGCCACATGTTCATCACCGGACCGGACGTCATCGAGACGGTGACCGGCGAGGAGGTCGGCTTCGACGAACTCGGCGGAGCGAAGACCCACGCCTCAGAGTCCGGGGTGGCCCACTTCACGGCCGCCGACGAGAAAGAGGCGATGGACGACATCCGCTACCTCCTCTCGTATCTCCCCCAGAACAACGTCGAGGACCCGCCACGGGTCGAGCCCTGGGACGACCCCGAGCGCCGGGACGAGGCGCTGAAGACGGCTGTTCCCGACGCGCCACAGAAACCCTACGACATGACGGACGTCGTCGGGCGCATCGTCGACGAGGACTCCTTTTTCGAGGTCGCGGAGGACTTCGCGCGCAACATCGTCATCGGGTTCGCCCGCATGGACGGCCACAGCGTCGGTGTCGTCGGCAACCAGCCGCGGGTCAATGCCGGGACGCTGGACATCAACGCCTCGCGGAAGGGCGCGCGCTTCGTCCGGTTCTGTGACGCGTTCAACATCCCGATTCTGACGTTCGTCGACGTGCCCGGGTTCATGCCCGGCAAGGACCAGGAGACCAACGCCATCATCAACCACGGCGCAAAGCTCCTGTACGCCTACTCCGAGGCCACCGTGCCGCTGGTGACCGTCATCACGCGGAAGGCGTACGGCGGGGCCTACGACGTGATGGCGTCGAAGCACATCGGCGCGGACATGAACTACGCCTGGCCGACCGCCGAGATCGCCGTGATGGGGCCACAGGGCGCGGTCAACGTCCTCTACGACGACGAACTGGAGGACGCCGACGACGTGGAAGCCCGCCGCCAGCAACTCATCGACGAGTACCGCGACGCCTTCGCGAACCCCTACACCGCAGCCAAGCGCGGGTTCGTCGACGACGTCATCGAACCCCAGGAGACTCGCCCGCGGCTCATCGACGATCTGGACCTGCTCCGGGGGAAACGCAAGGACCAGCCCGACCGCAAGCACGGCAACATTCCACTGTAACGATGGCGGCTGACACTGACTCGGCTGTCGACGCCGAACTGGTCGCGGAGATCGCTGCGCAGCTCGACGACGCCTCGACGGACGAGGCGGCCGCCATTGCCGTCGCTGTGGGCGCGCACCTCACCGACCGACAGCGCGCGGCGGCAGCGGCCGTGGCGGCCGCGGCGGCAGACGACGGGGACTCCTGGGACGGCAAACAGTGGTCGTTCTCCGGGCGCGTCGAGGCCACGCAGAAGCGGTCCGTTCGGGTCCGCTCGGACGCGCCAACCGACCCCTGGAGCGCCGCCGGCCGCACCGAACGGTTCTGACCGCGGACAGCTCTTCTGTCATACGGATTGTTGGAGCGATGTACCGGTCTGCTCCGACTCCGGTATCGGAGCTATCCGGAAATAATCTACAACAATCCGTATCAGTTGATTGGCGACGCCCTGACTGGATTTGCGGGTATGTTCCATACTAACATGATTATATGTGTAAGATTGGCCGCTATCTGCGCATAGTTTTATGGGCCGACTCTCAGTATGAGGGCGTATGTTCGATAAGGTGCTCGTCGCTAATCGCGGGGAGATAGCGGTGCGCGTGATGCGCGCATGTGAGGAGTTGGGCATCGGCACAGTGGCCGTCTACTCTGACGCCGACAAGCACGCCGGCCACGTCCGGTACGCCGACGAGGCGTACAACGTCGGCCCGGCCCGTGCCGCCGACTCCTATCTCGACCAGGAAGCGATTATCGACGCGGCCAAGCAGGCCGACGCCGACGCCATCCACCCGGGGTACGGCTTCCTCGCGGAGAACGCCGACTTCGCGGAGCGCGTCCAGGAGACGGACGGCGTCACCTGGGTCGGTCCCGAAAGCGAGTCGATGGAAGCGCTGGGCGAGAAGACGAAAGCCCGCAAGATCATGCAGTCGGCCGACGTGCCCATCGTTCCGGGGACGACCGATCCGGTCGATGACCCCGAGGAAGTCGTCGAGTTCGGCGAGGAGAACGGCTTCCCGATTGCCATCAAGGCCGAGGGCGGCGGTGGCGGCCGCGGGATGAAGATCGTCCACGATCCCGAGGAAGCCGAGGAGCAACTCGAAAGCGCAAAGCGGGAGGGTGAGGCGTACTTCTCGAACGATTCGGTGTATCTCGAACGGTATCTGGAGAACCCCCGCCACATCGAGGTCCAGATCATCGCCGACCATCACGGCAACGTCCGACATCTGGGCGAACGCGACTGTTCGCTCCAGCGCCGCCACCAGAAGGTCATTGAAGAGGGACCCTCGCCGGCCCTGAACGACGCCCTCCGCGAGAAGATCGGCAACGCCGCCCGCCGCGGCGTCCGCGAATCGGACTACTACAACGCCGGGACCGTCGAGTTCCTCGTCGAGGAGGACACCGACCGCGAACAGGGTGAACTGCTCGGGGAAGACGCGAACTTCTATTTCCTCGAAGTCAACACCCGTATTCAGGTCGAGCACTGCGTCACCGAGGAGATCACCGACATCGATATCGTCAAGTGGCAACTGCGGGTGGCGATGGACGAGGAGATCACCTTCGACCAGGACGACGTGGAGATCGAGGGCCACGCGATGGAGTTCCGCATCAACGCCGAGAACGCCGCCGACGACTTCGCGCCCGCCACCGGCGGCAGCCTCGATACCTACGACCCGCCTGGCGGTATCGGCGTCCGCCTCGACGACGCGCTCCGGCAGGGCGACGACCTCGTCACCGACTACGACTCGATGATCGCGAAACTCATCACTTACGGCGAGGACCGCGCGGAGTGTATCGAGCGCGGAAAACGGGCGCTCAAGGACTTCGACATCGAAGGCATTCCGACCGTTATTCCGTTCCACCGTCTGATGCTCACCGACGAGAAGTTCGTCACCGGCACCCACACCACGAAGTACCTCGACGAGCAGCTCGACCGCACGCGCGTCGAGGAAGCACAGGAGAAATGGGGCACTGTCACCGAATCCGACGGCGACGAGGACGAGGAGGTCGTCGAGCGCGAGTTTACCGTGGAGGTCAACGGCAAGCGCTTCCAGGTCGACCTCGAAGAGCGCGGCGCACCCCCCATCAACGTCGGCGACGTGGACGCCGACGGCGGGAGCCAGCCACAGCGGCCACAGGGTGGCGGCAGTAGTTCCGACGGCGGGGGCGGCAGCGCCACCGCCGCCGAGGGTCAGGAAGTCGCCGCGGAGATGCAGGGGACGATTCTGGAGGTCAACGTCGACGAAGGCGACGAGGTCGAGGCCGGCGACGTCCTCTGTGTGCTGGAAGCGATGAAGATGGAAAACGACATCGTCGCCGAGCGCGGCGGCACAATCAACGACGTTGCCGTCAGCGAGGGCGAATCTGTCGACATGGGCGACTTGCTCTTTGTGATCGGGTGAGCCGGTGGACTGACCGTCGCGCTCTGCAGACGCCTTTTATTTCGGCCGGTCGAAGCCCCACCTATGAACGAAACACGTCATCGGGTACTCGATGCGCTGGCGGACGGCCCCGTCTCAGGGCCGACGCTCGCCGACGAACTGGACATCTCCCGCTCCGCGGTCTGGAAGCACGTCGAAGCCCTGCGTGACGAGGGGTTCGAGATCCGTAGCGACGACGCGGGCTACGTCCTCGAATCGGTGCCGGAGTTCGGGGCGAGCGCGGTCGAGTACGGGCTGGACGCCTCGTTTTCCGTCGAGTACCACGACAGCATCCCCAGCACGAACGCGCGCGCCCGAGATCTGGCCGCGGAGGGGGCGTCGGACATCGTAGTGCTGGCCGACGAACAGACCGGTGGCCGGGGACGGCTCGACCGCGATTGGCACTCGCCGAGCGGCGGGGCCTGGCTCTCGGTGCTGTTCCGGCCCGACGTGCCGATGGCCCACGCGCCGGTGTTCACGCTCGCGGCAGCCGTCGCGGTAACGCGGGCGGCCCGCGAAGCCGGCGTCGATGCCAGCATCAAGTGGCCCAACGACGTGCTCGTCCGCCACGGCGACGAGGAGCGCAAACTGGTCGGCGTCCTCACCGAGATGGAAGGCGAGGCCGACCGCGTCTCCTGGGTCGTCGTGGGCATCGGCGTCAACGCGAACGTCGACCCCGCGGACTTGCCCGACGAAGCGAACCCGACGACCCTCTCGGCCGAACGCGGCGAACCGGTCGACCGACGGCTGTTCACTCAGCGACTGCTGGAGGAGTTCGACGCGCTGCGACAGGACACGGAGCACGTCGTCGAGGCGTGGCGGGAGTACGCAACGACGCTGGGACAACAGGTTCGGGTCGAGACGCCGGGAGGCCCCGTCGAGGGCGAAGCCGTAGACATCCAGTTCCCGGGGGCGCTCGTCATCGAGACAGAATCCGGTACAGAAGTCGTTTCAGCGGGAGACTGCGAGCATCTCCGCCCGGTTGCGGAGTGAGTGACGACAGGAGACACGTCACTGTGGGACGCCGGCAGGCTGCTCGTCCTCCGAGACATCTTGCATCGTCGTCTCCACCGGAACGGTGACGACTGGGACGTTGGCTGACCGGACGACCCGTTCGGCGACGCTCCCCAGCAGCAGGCGGTCGATGCCGCCGCGTCCGTGGGTCCCCATCACGACGAGGTCGCAGTCGTGCTGGCCCGCGTAGTCGACGATCTCCCGGCTCGGGCTTCCCTCGGCCGTGGCTCGCGTGACAGTCACATCGTCGGCAACGAGACGCTCCACCATGTCCAGGGCCATCTCGCCCTCACGGTGGAGCGAGTCGGTGACACTCTCCCACGTCGGTTCGTGCGGGAGCGTCGAGAACCGGCCGGTATCAACGACATACAGCGCGTGAATCTCACTGTCGTGGGTCGCTGCGAGTGTCTCAGCGTGTGTGAGCACGTCCCGCGACCCCGGCGATCCATCCGTCGGTACCAGTATCCTGTCGTACATGCTGTAGTATTGGCTGCCTGAAGGGATATAGTTTGGTAAAAGGTAGCATTCGACAGGCCGTTAGGTATATTGCTCAATTCAACTCACGATCCCGTTCCAACTCTGTCGCCCCGGAGCCATCCAGAGACGGTTCGTCGAGGACCTGTTCGAGCCGCCGTTCCAGTTCGGCTTCGGTTATCTCCCCCTCGGCGTAGCGTTCGGAGAGTCGTTCGACGGCGTCTGTCCCGTCGGCGCTTGTCACGCCTGCCGTGTCGGTAGCCCGCGTCTCTGACACGTCGGTGGTCGACGCCGGCTCCTCGTCCTGACCGATGACCCTCGAAGCGAGCCAGTACACGGCGTAGCCGATAGCCGCCAGGACGCCGATGGTGGCAGCCAGGGAAACGATACCGAACAGGAGCCCGATAAGGCCCCACAGCAGTTCGAACACGAAACTCACGACGGTGAGGACGGCGATCAGCGAGACGAGCCCTAACAGGCCGTACAGGAGTATCTTCGCCGGTGTGCTCAGGGCGCGGTCGGTGGTGGAGGGCATCGGCCGTGCGTACTATTCCCGCAGTGATAAGAATTATTCCGCCCTGGGATGGACGACCCGCCGAACGTCGGCCGTCCCCGCCCGGCGAACGACAGCGCGAACTGGGTTTCGCGCCCCGGAGAGGTTGTCCGAGTCCCCGTCGAGCACGAGTAGTCGTGCCGGCTGTCCGGTCTCGATAACGCCGCCGTCCAGTCCCGCTATGTCGGCCCCGTTGACGGTCGCCATCCGCAGTACCTCGCGGGCCGTGATGTCGTACAGTTTCGCGGTGAACTCCATCTCGCGGAACATCGAGGGGCTGTTGAGCATGACGTTGTCCGTCCCGAGCGCGACTGTCGTCCGCTCGGCCAGTTCCTCGACCGGCGGGCGGCCAACGTCGGTCACGATGTTCGACCGGGGGCAGACCACGACCGGGATTTCGCTGTCAGTGACCCGTTCGAGATGCAGCGACTCCGCGTGAACCATGTGGACGAGGAAATCCGGGTCGAGGTCGAGCGCGGGGTTGATGTCGGAGCTGTCGACTTCGCCCGCGTGGATGCCGAACAGTTTCCCGGCCTGTCGTGTCGCTCGCCGCTCCGTCCCAAACTCGCTGTCGTTGGCCCCGCTCGCACCGAATCCGTCGGACTGCTCCATCGCATCCGTCGATTCCCGTCCGAGGATAACACTGTCGAGATTCACGCCGGTTAGCGCGTCCCGTATCGCGCGGACGCCCTCCACGCCGCCCTCCCGGAACTCCATGAACGCGCCCGTCCCGGACTGCTGCATGAACGACAGCGTCCGCTCCATCGCGGCCACCAGTTCGTCCCGGCTCGCATCGCGGAGCAACCGGTGTTTCAGGCCGTCCGGTGGCGCGACCAGTTCTTCCAGCGAGAGCCCCTCTCCGGCCTCCTTGGCGATGGAATCGCCGATGTGGGTGTGGGCGTTGACGAACGCTGGCGCGATGATGTCGTCGCTGTCCACCGCGGTCTCCTCGACGGCGGCTATCTCCCCGTCTTCGACCACGACGCGGCCCTCGACAGCTTCGAACGACCGTCCCGCCAGAATCGTCCCTTCGAGAATCATACTCTCTGTTCGCCCGTTCTCTCAGTTAAACTCATCGAGGGTCGCATGAATTCCCGTCCGCACGTCCCGGACCCTGGCCCCGTCGAGGTCGAGTCCGAGTTCGCGGATCGCCGCCGAACCGACCCGCTCGCTCTCGTCCTCCGGCGCGTAGACGCCGAGCCGCCACTGGTCTCGCTGGGCGGCGCGGATGGCATTGACGAGCGTCGACTGCTCGCCGAGCCGGCGGACTTCGCCGTTGACGAGAACGCGGCTGCTCGACTCGGTCATCGACGGTTCGGGCGGGATATCGAGCACAACGGCGTCGCTGTCGACGTTCGCTTCATCGGCGATAGTCTGTTCCATCGCGCCGACCGCGTCGTGGTCGGCCGCCAGAACCTCGTCGGGCACGGCCTGCCACTCCGCCCAGACAGCGCGCTTGTAGAGGTCCCGCTGGCTCAGCCGTCGGGCGTACGCCGCCGTCGCGTCGCACTGTCGGAGCGCCACGAGCAGGTCGTTGTCGTCCCACCGGCGAAGCGTCTCGGCCGTCGTATCAGTCGCGGCGAGCAGTTCCTCCGTCCCGCGCCTGAGCATCGATTTGGCGATGCGGGCGACGTGGTGCTGGTAGACGGTGGGGTTCATCAGCGCCCGCGCGAGCAGGAGCGACTCGGCCGTCTGGACGTTTCCCTCGTCCAGGACGAGTTCGCCGTCGACGAAACACAGCTCCCGGACCAGCCGCTCGTGGTCGATAGTCCCGTAGGGAACGCCCGTGTGATGAGCGTCACGAACCAGGTAATCCATCCGATCAACGTCCAGTTCGCCAGAGACAAGCTGGCCCAGTTCGCCCTCCCCGGCGACCAGGCCGGCCACGCGATCCGGATTGAGGCCGTGCTCCGAGAGGACCCGCGCGACCGGACCGTTGCCCAGCAGTTCGTCCACGTCGTCGTGGTACTTGCCCGTCCGGCGGTGGATGAGCGCCTCGACGTTGTGGCTGTAGGGCGAATGTCCCACGTCGTGGAGCAGCGCCGCGGCTCGGACCCGTTCGGCCTGCTGGCCCTCGATGCCGAGATGTGACAGCGCCCGGTCCGCGAGATGGTAGACGCCCAGCGAGTGCTCGAACCTGGTGTGGTTCGCGGAGGGGTAGACGAGCGTTACCGTGCCGAGCTGTGAGATATGACGGAGCCGCTGGACCGGCGGCGTGTCGAGCAACGCCGCCGCGACGCCCTGGATCTCGATGTGGTCGTGAACGCTGTCCTTGATCGTGGTCATTACCGGGGCCTACGACGGCGGCCGGCAAAATCGTTCGCCACCGCACGCGCTGAGAGAGCGGTCGCTTATCGGGGGACCCAGCCGTAGATGTGGTTCAGCATGACGTAGGTCACGAGTCCGAGAAAGAGGCTCAGCCCCCAGGCCGAGACGGCGATGCGGCCCACGCGGGCGTGGACCGTCTCCCTGAGTTCGGCCGGGGAATGGGTCAGCCCGAGGACGACCGCGTGAACGACAACGGGCACGGACACCGCGGACAGCAGGATATGGACGGCAAGCATCACGATGTACGCCGTCCAGACGAACCCTTCGGCGACGATCTCCTTCTCGAAGCCGCCGCCGACCTTGAGGATGTACAGGGCCAGAAACACCATGATGAGGGTGAACGCGCTCAGCATCGCCGCGCGGTGTTTCTGTACCTTATCGTTCTTGATGAAGTAGACGCCGGCGACGATTGCGAGCAGCGCGATGCTGTTGACGACGGCGATTGCGTCACCCAGTAGGATGACGGTATCCCGCGAGAACTCCGGCAGCGGCAACACGCCGCCGAACGCGCCGAACACGAGCGCGTAGCCAACGACCGAGACGACAGCGGTGACGAGCCGCGGACGAGCGCGGGCACGCGACTGGAGTGTGTCTGCGACGGCCATAGCAACTGTTCAGGACCGGAGTGGTAATTGTGTTCTGAAACGGGCGAGAACGGCGGCGCGACTGCGAGCCGAAGCAGGGGCTGTTGACTCGGAAAACAGCGGGAAATCAGATAGAAGCGTGGCCGGAATCAGGCGAAGGTCCGGGAGACGTCCTCGTCGTCGGTCTCCTCCTGCTGAATCTTCTCCCAGGCGTTGTGGAAGTCGGCCATCGTGACCTCGGTGCGGTCGTCGCGGATGGCGAACATCCCGGCCTCGGTACAGATAGCCTTCACGTCAGCACCGGAGGCGTCCGTTATCTCCTCGGCCAGCGCCTCGAACTCCACGTCGTCGGCGACGTTCATGCTTCGGGTGTGGATCTTGAAGATCTGCTCGCGGCCCTCGACATCGGGGTTGGGGACTTCGATGAGGCGGTCGAAGCGGCCGGGGCGGAGGATGGCGCGGTCGAGCATGTCGAAGCGGTTCGTCGCCGCGATGATGCGGATGTCGCCGCGGTCGTCGAACCCGTCCATCTCCGAGAGCAGTTGCATCATCGTCCGCTGGACCTCAGCGTCGCCGGAGGTCTTCGACTCCGTTCGCTTGGCCGCGATGGCGTCGATCTCGTCGATGAAGACGACGGCGGGCTCTTCCTGGCGGGCCAGCTCGAACAGGTCGCGGACGAGCTTCGCGCCCTCGCCGATGAACTTGTGGACCAGCTCGGAGCCGGCCATCTTGATGAAGGTCGCGTCGGTCTCGTTGGCGACAGCTTTCGCCAGCATCGTCTTCCCGGTGCCGGGCGGACCGTGCAGCAGGACGCCGCTCGGCGGGTCGATGCCGACGTCTTCGAACATCTCGGGGCTCTTCAGCGGCATCTCGACGGTCTCGCGGACCTCCTCCATCTGCTCTTCGATGCCGCCGATGTCGGCGAAGGTGACGTCCGGCGACTGGTCGACCTGCATCACGCGGGCGCGAACGTCGGTCTCGTCGTCGAGCTGTTTGACGATAGAGAGCGAGTTGTTGACGGCGACGCGGTCGTCGGGTTCGAGGTCCTCGCGCATCTCGTCGGTGACCTCTGTCAGGGCCTCCTGGTTGTTGCCGTGCTGTTTGATAATCACGCCGTCGCTGGACAGTTCCTGGACGGTCGCGACGAACAGCGGCGACTGCTTGAGCTTCTTGTTCTCGTGTGTGAGCCGTTCGAGCTTCTGCTGGTACTTGTTGTTCTCCGCGTTGGCGTCCAGCAGCTTGTCGCGCATCTCCTCGTTCTGGGATTCGAGCACCTCCAGCCGCTCCTGCAGCGCCTCGATTTTCTGTTGCTGAGACGCGTCATCGTCGTACGGCATGTCGACCTCATCGACGGTGTCGGTCATTACGACGCCTTTAGTAGGTGTACCGTTATGAGGCTTCGGGTAGTCTCAGAAGGTGTATCGCCCAGCGCAAGCCCTGAGGGGGCCGTTACTGGCCGCTTCCCGTCCATAGGTCTCAAACCGGCACGTTTGTTGGCCCCCGACAGGAACACCTGCCCATGCCAACCGAACGCGAGGAAGTCATCATCGTCGGCGGTGGCGTCGCCGGTCTTTCGGCGGCGATCTACACCGCCCGCGCCGGTCTGTCGACCCGAATCATCTCGACCGGCGAGTCGATACTGAACCGTAACGCGCACCTGGAGAACTACCCCGGATTCCCCGCTGGAATCAACCCACGGCTCCTGCTCGAACTCATGCGGGCGCAGGCACGGCGCGCGGGCGTCTGGTTCATCGACGGCGAGGCCGAGCAGGTGGAACAAATCGACGGCGGCTTCGATGTGACCTGCGCCGACGGCGAGTCATACGACTCGACGTACCTCATCGCCGCGTCCTGGTCGGACCCGTCGTATCTGGAGGGGCTGGGAATCTCGCTCATCGACCGCGGTTCGAAGCAGTTCATCTCGACCGACGACCAGGGGCGGACCGATGTCGAAGGGCTGTACGCGGCCGGCCGACTGGCCGAGCAGCACCACCAGACCATCGTCGCCGCGGGCCACGGCGCACAGGTCGCGCTCACGCTGCTTGAGGACTCCGACGTGGACTTCTATCACGACTGGACCGCGCCGGAGGGGTATTTCACCGGCCGCGACCGACCGGTTCCGCCGGGCTGTGAGGAAATCGACGAGGAAGAGCGCAAGAAACGCGAACAGGAGTCACTGGAGGTCATGCAGCGGTACTTCGAGGAGCCGATGCCGGGCGAGCCGACGATGCACCCGAGTGTCGACCAGGATTCAGACTGATAGGGACTGCTGTAACAGTTTTCGGGTTCGACCGTACGGCGGTCGAAACGGCTTACGGCAGTCACTATGACCCTGTTTCGAGCGAGCGTGCAACTGACTGCAGCCGTTCGATCCGTTCAGCCGTCGGCGGGTGTGACCGTGTTTCGATAGACAGGGAGTCGCTCGACGCCTCCGTATCGAACCCGTATGGGAGAAAGCATAGTCCGCGAACGCCCGCGTACGCGTGGCGTTTGTCGGTCCCCGGACGGTCGTCGCCCCCGCCGTCCAGTGTCTTCAACGCCTCAACGAGCGCGGCCGGATCTCCGGTCAACTGCGCCGCGCTCCGGTCGGCGGCGAACTCCCGAGCGCGCGACAGCGACCGCCCCAGAACAACGACGGGAGCGGTGAACACGCCCAGCGCGACGCCGCCGAACAGGACCGTCACCGCCAAAAGGAACAGGAACCCAAGCGTGAACGAGAGGCTTCCGAATGGGGCGTCAAGCACCCGGGCGCTGAACACGTAGGCGAAACCGAGAGCGACCAGCCCGAGCGCGTAGCGGCTCCCACTCCCGCCGGGGAGGAGGTCATCAAGCGGATCGTACTCGCCGTTGGTCAGCGACGGGAGGAAACTGGCCAGCGTCATGACGGTCGCGTCGCGGTTGGCGACGTGCATGAGTTCGTGGGCCAGCACCGCGTCGAGTTCGTCATTCCTGAGCGTCGACAGGAGCCCCTCGCTGACGACCACTGTCGCGCCGCCGAGCGTCCCGATGGCGAAGCTGTTCGGCACGTCGGCGTCCGCGACGGCGATTCGCGGCGGCGTGAGGTCGGCCAGTTGCGCGAGCCGCTGCACCCGTTCGTGGAGGTCGGGGTACTCATCAGGGCCGACGATGCGAGCGTCGACCTCGGCCATCGTCTGGGCTCTGGTGTACCGGAGTTGTGCCCATATAAACGCCACGAGGGCCGGGACGAGAATGGCCACCCACCAGGCGATACGTGCTGACGCCCCACCGAACGAAAGTGAGGACGCAACGGCGTCCCGCACCGGCGCAAGCCAGGGCGTCAGGAGCACCGCCGCGGTAGCGACCACGGCGATGTCGACGGCGAGGAGGAGCAGGAGGGTCCACAGGATACGGCGGGTCAGTGTCCGCATATGGTTAGTTCTGCTATACCCACAGCGAATGAAAGGTTTTCTGCTCCGACAGTCCGGTAGTGAGGGAAAATATTTACTCTGCCGCCGGAAACGGTCCCCTAGTGTCAACAAAGCTGGTACGTGCCGCCCTCGCCCTCCTCTGTGCGGTCGCTGTCCTGTTCGGCACGGCGCTGTTTCCCGGCGCGCTCGGCGTCGAATTCGAGTCGAGTGGCCCCCTCGACAGTCGAGCGAGCGAGTCGGTCACGCCCGACGGAACAGCGCCCGACGAAGTCGACAGTGGGCCGACGCCGGTAGCGACGAGCGATGGGGCAGAGACGACGCCGAGGGCGAGCGACGAGTCGGTGGCGACAGCGACGCCAACACCGACGGAGACGGCGACAGCGACGCCGGCGGCCAGCGGGGGCGAAGACAGTGGGTCCCCCATTCTGGTGAAACTGTTCGGGCTGGCGCTGATCGGTGGGTTCGGCGCCGTCGCAGTCGGTGTCATCCGGGCAGCATCGAACGCGGAGCGTGACGGGTCGACAGACGCCGGCCTTCTCCTGCACCCTATCCTCGACAAATTGGCTGAAACAGTCGTCTCGGCGGTTTCGAGCGGCGCTGTTGGACGGACTATCGGCCGGATTCCGAAGGTGACGACCGCTGTGCTGCTCTCGGGGTCGTCGGCTCTCTCGCGGGTCGGGGCCGGGATCAGCGCCGTCTCCGGCGGTATCCTGACCGGGTTGACGACGGGAATCGGGTCGGTCGGTGCGATGTCACTGCGGGGGGTTGCCGGCCTGCCGAGTGCACTCGGGTCGCTCTCGGTCGCACCGTTCAAAGCCCTCAGTGGCTTCAGTAGGACCGGCGGCTTCCTCGCCTCAGTTCGGAGTGGCGTCGACAGCCCGTCGCTGTTTGGTTCGTCGGACGCAGAGTCCAGGCAGTCAACGGCCAACGAATCAACGGCTGAGACGGATGATGGACCGGATATCGGTTCGCTGTCGGTTCGGGAGGCCTGGGCGCTGCTGGCTGACCGCGTCGCCGTCCCAGACCCGGAGACGGCGACTCCCGGGGAGTACGCTCGGCGGGCTATCGATAGCGGGCTGCCGGCCGAGCCCGTGCGCCGGCTAACCGTCCTCTTTCGGGAGGTCGAATACGGCGGGAGAGCGGCCACCAGCGACCGAACCGAATCGGCCCGTAACGCCCTCAGACAGCTGTTCGGCGGGGGTGACGACTGATGAAAGACGCGGAATCACAACAGGGGGAAACTGCCAGCGCAACCATCGATGTCACTGTCGAACGCCCGGTACCGGGGGGCAGGTTCGTCCAGTACACCCTACTGGGACTCGCTGCGCTTGCCGGGGCAGTGTTCGTCGTCACCTTCCCCTCGGTGCTGCCGGACGTCAGCGGCGTGACGGCTGAGCGGCTCCGGCTCGGTGCAAGCGTCAGCGCCGCCGTTATCGGTCTTTTCGGCCTGTACACTGTCGTGCGGACACAGGACTCCGCTCTTCCGCCGGTAAAGGGGAGCCAGCCGCGTGACCCGTATCATGATACCGATGCAGACGATGAGTCGGCGGAGCTGCTCGACGAACTGCTGGAACCCGAGGCGACACAGGCGAAATCCGGCGATATGGTCGGCGACGATATCGACGAGCTACTCGCGAAGATCGACGGACGTGTCGACCCCTACAACGGCCTCGAAGCGAGCTATGCGTCGGAAGTCAGGGACAGGCTCCGCGAGGCGGCGCGACAGGTGCTGGTCGAAACGGCAGAGATGTCGACGGAGGCGGCGGCCCGGGACGTCCGCACTGGCTCGTGGACGGACAGCCGCCGGGCGGCCGCCTTCCTCGGCGGCCCGGACGCGCCCGATCTGCCAATCGAGATGCAGCTACGGGACTGGGCCAGCGGCGAGGGGTTCGACCGGAAAGTCGAGGCTGCGGCGGCCGAGATACGCCGGCTCCAGCGGGGTGAGCGAGCGTGAGTACGCGCGAGACCACACAGCGAAACGTCGGCGTCTCGGCCGCGCTGGTGGCCGGCGGGGCCGGCATCGTCACCGGGAACCCGGCGGTGTTCATGGTCGCGGCGGTGGCGCTGGTGTACGCGGCCTATCAGGCGGCCATCGGTGACCCCGAGCCGACGCTCACGGTCGAGCGCCACGTCGAACCGGCCGACCCGCTCCCCGGCACGGAGGTGACAGTGACGCTGACGCTCACGAACGACGGAGACGCGACCCTGCCCGACGTTCGCGTCCTCGACGGCGTGCCGGAGCGGCTGGAAGTCGTGGACGGCTCCCCGCGCTTTGGCACCCACCTCGAAGCCGGAGCGTCGGATTCGGTCACCTACACCGTCGAAGCCCGACGCGGCGACCACGCGTTTACCGACGTGGCGGTCGTCTGCCGGAACCTGACCGGGACCGTCGAGTTCGCCGAGCAGGTCACCGTCGAGACGACGCTCTCGTGCAGTGCCAGTGTGGACACCGTCCCGCTTTCAGGCCAGACACTCTCGCAGTCCGGGCGCGTACCGACGGACGCCGGCGGGAACGGGCTCGCCTTCTACGCCATCCGCGAGCACCAGTCCTCGGATCCGATGAGCCGCGTCGACTGGAACCGCCTCGCGAAGACGAATGAGCTAGCGACAGTCGAGTTCAAGGAGACGCGAGCGGCCACCGTCATCATGCTCGTGGATTCCCGACATCCCGTTGCGGGCGAAGCGGGCACACCCACGGCTGTCCAGTTCTGTGCCTACTCGGCCCAGCAGGTCGGTTCGGCGTTGCTGGACATGGACAACCGCGTGGGGGCCGCCGTCTACGACAGTTGCGAGACGCTCCAGCCGTCGGCCAACCGGGCACAGGAACAGCGATTGGAGGGGTTTCTGGAAGCGGTCGTGGGCGGGTCGGCCGACGGGTCGCCGGACGACCGCGGTTCGTGGCTGTTCGGCACTAACACCCGTACCCGCCGGATACAGTCACCGGCCGAGATGGCAGACCGGTACGGCATCGCCGACGGCGGCGATGCCGTAGCAACGCTCGACCGGTCGATACCGGGCGAGTCACAGGTCGTGTTCTGTACGCCCCTGCTCGACGACCGGGCGGCCGATGCGGCAAAACGGCTCGCCGCGTACGGGCACGCGATCACGGTCGTCAGCCCGGACGTGACGACCGGGAATAGCCCGGGCAGCACCGTCGAACGAATCGACCGAACGGCCCGCCTCGACAACCTTCGAGGGACAGTTCGAGTCGTCGACTGGACGCCCGCGGAACCGCTCGCTAAAGCCCTCATTCGCGCAACGGAGCGGTGGGCATGACGGAACTCGACAGTCGACCGGCGGCATCGAGCGCGGCGCTGGCCGGGACGGTCGCGGTCCTCGTCTCGCTCGTCCTTGCCGTCGCTGTCGCGGACCCGATACTAGTCCTGACCGGCTTCGTCGGCGGGCTCTGTATCGCAGCCGGGACCTGGGCGCTCCGTAGCGATACCCACGACCGCATCGCCGGCGGTAGCGTCGCCGTCGTCATCGGCGCGGGCGTGTTCTGTGGAACCGCGCTGCTGGCGACTGACTACTGGTCGCTCGTCGTGGCGCTCGGGTTCCCGCTGGCTGCGACGTTCGTGGTCATCGACGCGAGTAGCGGGCTGGTACCGCCGACTGACGAGACGGACGAGCTCTCGGCAATGCTCGACGAGAGTTTCGTGGTACTGGTGGTCGGCATCTGCGTCACAATCGTCTGTGCCGTCGCCGCTGCCGTCAGGCTACCCTGGGTGCTCGTTCGCGTCGGCGGCGGCTTCTCGGTCCATCCGCTCGTGGGCTTCGTGACGCTACAGACCGGAGTCCTCCTCGCCCTGTTGTTGCTGGACAAAACCACGAAGACGCTGGAGTCGTGGATTCCGGCACCCACAGCGACGACCGAGCGGGCGCTCGGGCGGCTGGACTTGCTGGGGACGAGCTGGTGGGACATCGACCCCTACGTCAAAGCCGCCGTGGGCCTGCAGTTGCTCGTGGCGTTTGTCCCGACGGCACAGCGGCTGTTCGACCGTTTCCTCGACAGCCTCCCGGTGCTCGGCCCGGCCTTTCGGGTTGCCCTTAGCGGCCCGCTCCATCTCCCCCTTGCGGCCGGACTCCTTGCGTTACTGAGTATCCTCGCCATCGAACAACTCCGGCAGTGGCTGCTCCAGTGGCTCGGGGACGACCCCGGACGGTCACTGGCACGGCAGGCCGGCAGTATCGTGGCCCCTATCGTACTGTTGCTTGGCGCGCTGGTCCTTACAGCCGCTGGCGTGACCCGGCGAGTAGCGCCTACGTACGCTGGAGGCGGTCACTACGGCTCGGCGACCGTGCTCCTCCTCGGCGTCCTGATTTCGGTCGTCGCCCTTCGCGGACTCATCACGGTGCTGACCGAACTAGTCGGTGCGGAGTTCCTGTCCCGGCGTGTGGCGGGATTCGCGGCCGGAAGCGGGCTCCTGTTTGTCATGACGCTGCTCGGCGCGGAGCGCGGACTCGCACCGATACTCGTCCTCGTCGGGAGCGCGGCGGCACTGCTGGTCTGGGACGCCGGCGCGCACGCCAGCAGTATCGGCCACCAGTTGGGCCGGGACGCCGAAACGACGGACAGCGAGTTCGTCCACGTTACCGGAACTGCGGCCGTCCTCGCCGGAGCTATCCTGCTCGTGATGCTCGTCAGGTACGTGCTCATCCCGATCGCGGTTCCGACCACGTCGACCGGGCTCTCGTTCAGTTCAGTGGTCGCGCTTGGACTGGTCCTGCTGGCGATAGCCGCCTTCACCCTCGCACTGAACGCACACGACGGGGGACCACACACAAGCAGTGACAGGAGCGGCAAGCGGAGCGACCCTGCCAATGACGGCGACTAACCCCCGCCGGAGAGACAGGGGCTTTTACCCCCGCACCGCGAACCGGCAGGTATGCTGACCGGAGTCAACGTCGTCCTGGGGGTGTCAGGGTCTATCGCGGCCGTCAAGACGGTGGAGCTCGCACACGAACTCCGACGACAGGGGGCGTCCGTTCGGGCCGTGATGACCGACAGCGCGACGGGCATCATCCACCCGTGGGCACTTGAGTTCGCGACAGACAACGAGGTGGTCACCGAAATCACGGGCAGTGTCGAACACGTCGACCTCTGCGGACGGTCGGGCTGGGGAGACGTGCTCCTGCTCGCGCCGGCGACGGCAAACACCGTCGGGAAGGTTGCCGGAGCCATCGACGACACGCCCGTGACGACGTGTGCGACGACCGCCCTCGGTGCCGACGTGCCGGTCGTCGTCGCGCCGGCGATGCACGAACCGATGTACGACCACCCCGGCGTGCTGGACGCCATCGACCGCGTCGAGTCCTGGGGCGTCGAGTTCGTGGACCCGCGAATCGAAGAGGGAAAGGCCAAGATCGCGACCGAGGAAGCCATCGTCGCGGCGACCGCACGGGCCGCGGGCGACCGGCCGCTGGCCGACGAGCACGTCGTCGTGACCGCGGGCGCGACCACGGAATCAGTCGACCCCGTGCGGACGCTCTCGAACCGCTCCTCGGGGCGGACCGGACGGGCAGTCGCGCGGGCGTGCTACGTCCGCGGGGCCGACGTGACGCTGGTCCACGACGGGCCAGACGTGCCGTACGCCACCGTCGAGCCGGTCGAATCCGCCGCAGAGATGACCGACGCCGTCCGTCGGATCGCGGGTTCGGCCGACGCGCTGGTCTCGGCGGCCGCCATCTCCGACTACACCGTTGAACAAGCACCCGAAAAGATCAAGAGCGGGCAGGAGGGGCTGACCCTGAGGCTCGAACGGACGCCGAAGCTCATTGACACCGTCCGGTCGGACCATCCGGACCTCCCCATCGTTGGCTTCAAGGTCGAAACCGAGGGCGACGACGAGACGCTGATCGAGCGCGCCCGCGAGATCCGCGAACGGGCCGGACTGGCGTTCGTGGTCGCTAACGACGCGAGCGTGATGGGTGCCGACGAGACGCGCGCCCTGCTCGTCGGCGCAGACTCCGCCACAGAGTACGCCGGGGACAAGCAGGGACTCGGCGCTCGTGTCGCCGACAAACTCGGTGACCATCTGTCCAGTCGTGACTGAGCGGGTATCTGATTACGAAATAGTTTTGCGTGTTCCGTTGTTCCGGTCCGATAACGACAGTACTGCCCGACGAACCGCCTATTTGGAGTTTCTAAACAGAGACTGTGACTGTACCACCACCCCGTCGCCTGCTCGTGCCAGTAGCCGATTCAGTGACGGTCCGGAACACCGTCGCCTACGCCGTTGAACAGGCCGAATCGGCGGCCAGAGAGGAGCAGCAACAGGTGTCGCTGCACCTCGTCGCCGTCGCAAGCACTCGCGCCGTCGACCCGGACGCCCAGTCTGAACTCGGCCAGGCGAAGGACCTGCTCGACCGCATCGAGGTCTGGCTCGACGAAGATCTGGGTGCTGACCCGCCGTCGAACCTCGACGTGGAGTTGGGCGTCATCGGTGCCGACCGCTACCTGTTCAGTCCCGGCGATTATGCCGACGTGATACTGGCCTACGCCGACGAACACAGTATCGATCGTGTCGTCCTCGATCCGGAGTTCAACCCGGGTGGCACGGCACCGATGCTCCGGCCGCTCGAAGTCGAACTCGTCCGGGGCGATATCGAAGTCGAAACCGCACCCGTCGAACGGCCGGCACGGTCGACCGCGCTCGCTCGCGCCGCGACGCTCCCGAAGTATCTCACCATTTTCGGGGCGTCATACCTGTTTTATCTGCTGTTGAGTTCGTACAAGCCGCTGGATTTCCTCACCGGCGCGATAACCGCGACCATCGTCACTGCATTGCTTGCACCCATCGCGTTCAGTCGCCAGCCGTCGCTGACACGGGTTCCGGGACAGCTCGCCCGGATGGCGATTTACGTCCCGTATCTCCTCAAGGAGATCGCCGTCGCGAACCTCGAAATCGCCTACGTCGTCTTGCACCCGTCGCTGCCGATCGACCCGGAGATGGTCGAACTGGAGGCGGCCATCTGGGGTGACGGGCCAGTAACGACTCTCGCAAACAGTATTACGCTGACGCCCGGGACGCTCACTGTTAGCGTCTCCGAGCAAGCGTTCGACATCCACTCGCTCACCGGTAGTGCGCGCGAGGATCTGTTCGACGGCGGGCTCGAACGGGCCGTCCGGTTCGTCTTCTACGGCCGGGAGGCGGCAGCGATCCCCTCGCCGCGCGAGCGCGGGCAGGGGGACGACGACGGCACAATCGAGAGCGATATCGGCGACCCGGAGGTGGCCGACGATGATTGAGTTCGAGGCGGCGCTGCTGGCAATCGCCAGCGCGTTCGTCCTGTTCGCTATCGTGGCGCTGTACCGCGTGTTCGCGGGACCGACGGACCACGATAGGGTCATCGCGGTCAACGTGATGGGGACGAACACCGTCATCGCTATCGCGCTCGTCTCCGGCGCGCTCGATAAGCCGCTGTTCCTGGACATCGCGCTCGTGTACGCCCTGCTGAACTTCCTGCTATCGATAGCGTTCTCGAAGTTCAACGTCGAACACGGGGGTGTGCTATGACGCCGCTGGAGTGGGGTATCGTCGCGCTCGCACTGACCGGTGCGTTCTTCGCTGGCGTCGCCTCGATCGGCATCGTCAGGCTCCCCGACGTGTACACTCGAACACACGCGGCATCGAAAAGCGATACGCTGGGGGCCGTCCTCGCTATCGGGGCGGCCGCATTCGCGATTCAGACAGACCTCGCGACGATCAAGGCTGTCTTCCTGCTGTTGTTTATGTTCTTGACGAACCCGACCGCCGCCCACGCCATCGCTCGGGCGGCACAGGACCAGGGTATCGAGCCGTGGACTGCCGGCGATGAGGAGGGCGAGTCATGACGCTCTCGGTCATCGAGGGAGTGTTGCTGGTGTTCGTGCTGTGCTGTGCTATCGGCGCGGCAGTGCTCCGTGACGTGCTGGCGTCGCTGATGGCGTTTGCCGCCTACAGCCTCGGCATCTCCATTATCTGGGTGATGCTGGAGGCCCCTGACGTGGGCCTGACCGAAGCGGCTGTCGGGGCCGGCATCATGACGATCCTGTTCATCCTGGCGCTGGCAAACACCGTTCGGCCACAGGAGAACGGACTGTTCGAGTCGATCAGCGTCCGGACCGTTGTCCTGGTCGGCGCGTTCGTCGTCGTCATGACCGCGACGGTCCCGTCGCTGCCGGCCGTCGGAGCGGAGGGCGCGGCAAACCCCGTCGTCAGCGGCGAGGTAACGCAGTACTACATCGAGAACGCGTACGCGGACACGGAGGTCCACAACGCGGTAACGGCCGTACTCGCGGCCTACCGCGGGTTCGACACGCTGGGTGAGGCGGTCGTGGTCTTCTCGGCCGGCATCGCGGCGCTGACCGTTCTCAGGCAGGAGGTGTTCGCATGAGTAGCGACGAGCGAACCGGGCTCTACGTCGAGAGCACGATCATCATGACGACAGTCCGCGTCGTGTCACCGTTCGTCCTCACCTTCGCCCTGTTCGTGATGTTCCACGGGGCGAACTCCCCCGGGGGCGGCTTCCAGGGCGGGGTCATCGCCGGGTCGGTCGTGATGATGCTCGCCTTCGCCTACGGCATCGACGCGGCCCGGGAGTGGCTCGACGTCCGCGTCGTCGCCGCCCTCGCCTCCGGCGGCGTGCTCACGTTCGCGGCAATCGGCCTGGGAACGATTCTCCTGGGCGGGAACTTCCTCGAGTACCACCTGTACGAACAGTTCATCTCACACGCGACTGCCTACGGCATCGAACTCGTCGAACTGGGCATCGGTGGCATCGTCGCTAGCGTCGCCATCGGCCTCTTTTTCCTGCTCGCGTCCGGGTTCGGCCACGCCGTCGACTCACCGGAGGATGAGAGCTAATGCTGGAACTGCTGAACTCACACTACAACTACTTCGCGGTGATGCTCCTGCTGGGTATCGGCCTATATATGCTCATCGAGTCCCAGAACCTCGTGAAGAAGGTCATCGGAATGAACATTTTCCAGACGGGCATCTTCCTGTTTTTCATCACGCTCGCGTTCCGGGCCGGCGGGAACCCGCCGATCATCGAGGAGGGCGGTGGCCCCTATGTCAGCCCGCTTCCGCACGTCCTCATCCTGACCGCTATCGTCGTCGGGGTGAGTCTGACCGCCGTGGCGCTGGCGCTCATCATTCGCATCTACACGGAGTACGGGACGCTGGACGAAAATAAACTCAAACAGCTCTACTATGATTGAACAACTCCCTGTGTTGCTGGTGGTCCTGCCGATTATCGGCGGCGCGGTGCCGCTGGTCGCCAGCCTCGTGAGCGACCGGGCCGGGTGGCCCGTCGCGACGCTGACGCTCATCGGCCAGGGCGGCCTGGCCGGCCTGCTGGCGTGGACCGTCAGTACGAGCGGGACCGTTTCCTACGCGGTCGGTGGTTTCGCCGCCCCGTACGGCATCGAACTCGTCGTTGATGGGCTCTCCGGGGCCGTCGCTCTGCTTGTGGCCGTCGTGTCCCTGGGTGTGCTCGCGTACGCCCGGCAGGCCGGCCCGCACTCGAACGCCTTCTATGGCCTGTACCTGCTGCTAGTCGCCGGCCTGACGGGTATGACCGTCACCGGCGACGTGTTCAATCTCTACGTGTTCCTCGAAATCACGGGGCTTGCGGCGTACGGTCTCGTGGCGAGTGGCCGGGACGCAAGCGCCGCCGTCGCGGCGCTGAAATACCTCATCATCGGGACCGTCGGGGCCTCGCTGTATCTGCTCGGCGTCGGCTACCTGCTCGCGGCGACGGGGACGCTCAACATGGCCGACCTGGCGACCAAGCTCGGGGAGATGGCGGCCTACGACTCGACGCTCGTCCTGACCGCGTTCGGGCTGATGGTCGGCGGGCTGACGGTGAAGGTCGCCCTGTTCCCCCTGCACACCTGGCAGCCCGACGCTTACGCGAACGCCCCGGACACCGTGAGCGCGTTCATCTCGGCGCTCGTCTCGACGGTTTCGGCGTACGCGCTCGCTCGCCTGCTGTTTTCGGTGTTCACCGTCGAGTTCCTGACGGCCGTGCCCGTCGCTCGCTGGGCACTGGTCGGCCTGGCCTGCGTGAGCATCATCGCGGGGAGCGCACTCGCCGTCTCGCAGGACAGCGTCCAGCGGATGCTTGCCTACTCCTCGGTGTCGCAGTTCGGCCTCGTCGTCGCCGGATTCGCCATCGCGACCCCGCTGGCCGTCGTCGGCGCGACCGTCCACCTGCTCGGCCACGCAGTGATGAAAGGCGGGCTGTTCGCCGCGACGGGGGTCATCGAGCGCAAGACGGGTGCGACGACCGTGAACGGCTACGCCGGGATGGGGAGCCGCGTCCCGCTCTCAGCGTTTTGCTTCGCCGTGCTCTCGCTGGCGATGGTCGGGGTTCCGCCGGCGGTCGGTTTCGTCGGTAAGTGGTACATCGTCCTCGGCGCGGTCAACGCCGGGAACTGGCCCGTCGTGGCCGTGTTGCTCGCGAGTACCCTGCTGACGCTCGCGTACTTCGCCCGCCTCGTCGAGCGGCTCTACTTCGCCGAGGCGACGATCCACTCGGAGGAAGGGCTGTCTGAGGAGGCTCCCGTGACGGACGGGAGCGGACAGGCGGTCTCGTTCGGGATGATCGCCGTCGTCGTCATCGCAGCCGCGCTCGCGGTCGCGCTGTCCGCAGCCGTACCGGCGTTCGAACAGGTGCTTCGAGAGACGCTTCCACAACTTCTGACCCAATGACTGACATCTCATCGCTTCGACCGCTGTTGGCAATCCTCGTCTCCGCGGTGGCCATCCCCGTAATTCTCTCGCTCAAACGTCGTCCGAACGTGCGAGAGGGGGTGACCATCACGGTGGCAGTCGCGAAGTTCGCTATCGTCGCGAGCATGGTCCCCGACGTCCTGTCGGGGACGCGGTACGTCTTCTCGTTCGGCCAGCTGGCCACCGGGATCGAACTGGCGTTCCGCGTCGACCCGCTCGGGTTGCTGTTTGGCCTGCTTGCGAGCCTGCTGTGGATCGTCACGAGCTTCTACAGCATCGGCTACATGCGCGGGCTGGACGAACACGCCCAGACGCGGTACTTCGCCTCCTTCGCCGCCAGCCTCGCGTCGGCTGTCGGCGTCGCGTTCGCGTCGAACCTGCTGACGCTGTTCGTCTGTTACGAACTGCTGACGGTGTCGACGTACCCGCTCGTCACCCACGACGAGACAGACGAGGCCCGCGCCGCCGGGCGGAAGTACCTCGCGTACACCTTCGGCGGCGGTGTCGCCGTGCTGGGCGGGACCGTCCTCGTGTTCGTCCTCGCCGGGACGACTGCGTTCACACCGGGTGGCCTCGAAGACCTCGCGACGGCCGACCCGACGCTCGCGCGGGCGGCCTTCGCCCTGCTGGCGGCCGGTTTCGGCGTCAAGGCCGCACTGATGCCGATGCACTCCTGGCTCCCGGACGCGATGGTCGCGCCGACGCCGGTGTCGGGCCTGCTCCACGCCGTCGCAGTCGTCAAGAGCGGCGTGTTCGGCATCGCCCGCGTGGTGCTTGACGTGTACGGGACCGGAACGATGGAGCAACTCGGCGTGGGACTGCCGCTGGCCGCGATTGCGGCCTTCACCCTCCTGACCGCGAGTATCATCGCGCTCAGACAGGACAACCTCAAGCGCCGGCTGGCGTACTCGACGATAAGCCAACTGTCCTATATTGTGCTGGGACTGGGCCTACTCCACGGACAGGCCCTGACCGGCGGCCTGCTCCACATCCCCGCACACGCGTTCATGAAGCTCACCCTGTTCTTCTGTGCCGGCGCGATCCACGTCGAGACCCACACTGACGACATCAGCGACATGGCCGGCATCGGGAAACGGATGCCGCTGACGATGGCCGCCTTCGCCGTCGCTGCGGCCGGAATGGCCGGGATTCCGCTGGTCGCTGGCTTCGTCAGCAAGTGGTATCTCGTCATCGGCGCGCTGAGTCTCGATGGCGGGCTCGTATTCGCCGCCGCGCTGCTTGTCTCCGGCGTGCTCAACATCGCGTACTTCTGGCCCATCGTCTACCAGGCGTACTTCGAATCACCGGACGGGCACGACGAAAAGCCCCTCTTGGAAGGGCCACTCGGGGGGCGAGACGAGGTTCGGGCCGACGGCGGTGACGGCCACGAATCGGACGATGCCGACGACCACTCCGACGAGGGCGGCGTTCCAAAGCCCGAGCACGTCGACCACCTTGGCAAACACCACGAGAATCACGAACACCACGGCGGCCCACCCGCAGGTGGCTGGGACGACCGCGGCTGGCGCGGCGGCGAGAGCACGTGGTTCATGCTCGGACCGATTCTCACCGCGGCCACGCTGTCGCTCCTGCTGGGGACGGTCCCGTACACCGCTGTCTTCCTGCGAATCGTCGACACCATCGTCAGTAATCTCCCGGGGGTGATGGCCTGATGTCGACGCTGACGATGGTTCCACCGGTGGTCATACTGCTCGCGCTGGCAGTCGTCGTGTCCAAGCTTCCGCGGCGTGCCGGACACGCGCTCGGTGCGCTCGTGCCCGCGCTAGCGGTGCCGTGGGCACTTGCGGTCCCGGAGGGGGCCCACCTCCAGACCCAGTTCCTCGGCTTCGACGCCGTGTTGCTGAACGTCGACCCATTCTCGCGGCTGATGGGGATCATCTTCGGGCTCATCGCCGCAGTCGCTGTGCTCTACTCCTACGCCAGCGAGGCCGACACGACACAGACCGGCTTTGCCCTTTCGTACGTCGCGACTAGCTTCGGGGCCGTGTTCGCCGGCGACTGGCTGACGCTCATCTTCTTCTGGGAGCTGATGGCCGTCACCAGCACGCTGCTGGTGTGGCACTACGGCGGCAAGGCGGTCCGGGCCGGCTTCCGGTACGCCCTGCTGCACGGGCTGGGCGGCACGCTGTTGATGGCCGCTATCCTCCGCCATTACGTTGAAGTGGAAACCTTCCTGTTCGCGTCAGTGCCGGGTGGCCCGGAGACGGCCGGTATTTCGTCCGGGCTAGCCGCCGCCCTAGCCGCCGTCGGTATCGGGGTCAACGTCGGCTTCATTGGCCTGCACGCGTGGCTGCCCGACACCTATCCGCGTCCGCACATCGCCGCCAGCGTCTTCCTCTGCGTGTTCACGACCAAGACCGGCGTCTACGGGATGTACCGGGCGTTCCCCAACGGCCACGAAGCCATCGCGTACATGGGCGGCGGGATGGCTATCTTCGGCGCGCTGTTCGCGCTGTTCCAGAACGACATGCGGCGGCTCCTCTCCTATCACATCCAGTCCCAGGTCGGGTACATGGTCGCCGGCGTCGGTATCGGGACCTCGCTCGCACAGGCCGGCGCGTTCGCACACGTGTTCAACCACATCCTCTACAAGGGCCTGCTGTTCATGACCGCCGGTGTCGTCGTCTACCGAACCGGCGAGGAGAGCCTGAAGAAACTCGGCGGCCTGGCCCGCGAGATGCCGATCACTGCGATTGCCTTCACCGTCGCCGCTCTCTCCATCGCCGGCTTCCCGGGGTTCAACGGATTCGTGAGCAAGGGGATCATCATCTCCGGGAGCCATTACGAATTCGTCGAGGGACCGCTGTACTTCCGCCACCGAACGACGCTTGAGTGGATGCTACTCATCGGTGGCGTCGGCACGTTCATGTCGTTCATCAAGTTCGGCTACTACGCGTTCTTCCACGGCACGTACGACGGCAGCGTCCCGGACGCGAACCGTGGCCAGACCGTCGCAATGGTGTCCGTGGCAGCCCTGTGTGTCTTTTATGGGCTGTCGGACGCGTCGCTGTTCGCGCTCCTCCCCTTCGATGTGACGAGCGACGCCGCTGTTGGCCACGTGTACAAGACGTACACCACCGACCACATCATCGAGGGGGTCGCCCTCGCCGTCGCCGGACTGGTCGGCTTCGCGGTGACAAAGAAGCCCCTCTCGAAACTCGGCCGCGTCCCTGACATCGATTCGCTGTACAACCCTACCATCTTCTATGGCTCCCGCGGGCTCGTCGTCGGCGTGACCGAACTGTACGCCGCCGTAGACCGCGCAGTAGTTCAGGCCACGGCCGTCGTCACGCGGACGGTAACGGCACCGAACGACGTGATTACCCGGCGACGCGACGATGACAGCCTCGTACACCCGATGCGGGCCGGCATCGGGCTCAGCATCCTCATCCTCGCGGTCTTCGTTACAGTGGCGCTGCTAGCCCTTTCGTGAGCTTCTAAAAACATATTCTGTGATAATTGCGAGTCAAATTGGTTAGATCCGGTTTCAAGCACCACAGAATAGTTGTTAGTAGATGAGGTGATTACAGTCTCTGATAATACAGGTGCAGACTTATATATCTCCATAGCCACGATTCGGTAAGCACGGCATAACAGGGCGACCTGTTGATGCGTGCGGACATAACCATGGAATTCAAACGATTCTTCAACGACGACGACGCTGTGTCGCCGGTCATCGGGGTCATCCTGATGGTCGCAATCACGGTCATCCTCGCGGCCGTTATCGCGACGTTCGTCCTCGGCCTGGGCGATCAGGTCAGCAACACGGCTCCGCAGGCTAGCTTCAGTACGGATTACGATTCAGACGATGGCGAAGTTGATGTGACTCACGATGGTGGTGACTCGATCAAAGCGAGTAACCTCTACATCCGTGGGAATTCGGAGGTTAGTGACAAGGGCACTTGGGATAGCGTTGGAGGTACGGTAAACGGAGATAATAGTAAGGTGGTTGCTGGTGACCGGGCTGCCGTCGGTGTCAGCTCCGGGGGTTTTGAACTCAGTGTGGTCTTTGAATCCTCGACTGGGGACACCTCTGCGACGCTCGCCACCGCGACTGGTCCGAGCGCATAACCGCGCGAGATATCGTTTTTTCCGATCCAAAAACCGCAATTTTATAACTGATGGACACCCTGATTTTCGCTGTATTCCCTGCAATGGGTGGGGGAAATTGGAGAGTATGATATGAGCAAGCAGGTAGAACGGTCGGACTCCGCTGATTCGGATGACGACCTTTCAAAAGGCGAGATATTCGACGTTCTTCAGAACGAACGGCGTCGGTACACGCTTCAGTATCTACGGGAACACGACGGGCCGGTACAGCTTGGGGACCTCGCGTCACACGTCGCTGCACAGGAGTACGATTGTCCGAATACAGAAGTTACGAGCGCGCAGCGAAAGCGCGTCTACACCACGTTACAGCAGTCCCATCTCCCGCGGATGCACGAGACGGGTATCGTCAACTACGACGACGAAAGCGGGACGGTCTCTCGAACCGCACATACCGAAGAGCTCACCGTATATCTCGAGATCGTGCCGGGAAGCGAGTTCCCATGGCGCGAGTACTACCTCTCGCTTGGTGCCGTCAGTCTGGCAATCGTAACGATCCTCTGGGTCGGTGTCTATCCATTCACGGTAATTCCGCCGTTAGTCTGGACAACACTGATCGCTGTCGTACTCAGCGTCTCCGCGGGCTATCATACCTACGCCGGTCGTGAGATGACACTAACAGAGTATGTGGCTCAGGAAGCGGAGTCCGAGGACTGAGGAACCCCCGTTCTTTTCACCCGCTACGTTGTTTTCGCCTGTTCCGTTTACTACCGAATCATCCAAACGCTCTATGTCGAAATCCGGCAGTACAGCTAGCCTTGAAGGGTTTCAAGGCAACGCTGAACGGCTAAAACGTGTTATGAGTATAAGTGGACACATTACATGTGGTTGAGTCAGCACACCCCCGCGAGCTGGTAAGGACATCCTTCGCTGTATAGGGTGTTACTACTCGGGTCACGCTCGCGGTGTGCGCCGAACAAATCATGGATATCAAACAACTCATCCACGACGACGACGCTGTGTCGCCGGTCATCGGGGTCATCCTGATGGTCGCAATTACGGTCATTCTGGCCGCAGTAATCGCATCCTTTGTGCTTGGTCTCGGCGACCAGGCACAGCAGGCAACGCCACAGGCTAGCTTCTCGTGGGATTTCGATGAGAGCGTCGGGAGCCCTGATTATGGCGTGGTGAAAATAACTCACGATGGAGGCGATACAATTGATGGAAACGAATTGTATGTGCGCGGTGATCTTCCATCCAGTGGTGACCACAGTGTCAGTGATTATGATCTTGATGCTGATACTGGCGGTGATCCCACGTTTGCAAACACTGTCGGAGAGTCAGAAGTTTCAGCAGGAACTTCGATGGATGTTGCTGCATCGGATTCGTATGACCTAAGAGTCGTCTACGAGACTCAAGAGGGCGACACCTCTGCAACGCTCGCGCAGGACACCGGTCCAGAGGCGTAATCCGATCCTACTTTTCCGATTTTTAGCAGCTGAGCGACTGCAATCCAGCATGATGTTTTTATTTCTAGGTATCCAGACATCAGTACCAATGAATGGAATGCGAAGTGCCGTCGTCGCCGTATCTGCGCTTATTCTCGGCGTCACACTCCTTTCCGGCCCGCTGGTCCCCGGCGTCACGCTGGCAACGGAACCAGAACCAGTGGCACTCGAATCGGGCAACGTCACGGTTTCCACAGTCGAAATGCCGGACGAAGTAACGCTTGAGAAGGGGTCCTACGGCGCGGCGAGCTACTACCTCAACGCGCCGCCGGTCCGCATACAGTTCTCGAATCGCACCGGACGGCCGACACTCGTCTACGAACTCACAATCGAGGAACTGCGCTACACACGGACGACGAATCATTTTCTGGACGACTCGACCGGTGATACATACGAACTGACGCTGGCGTCGGACACGTTCACCGACGCGGAGATAGAGCGCGAGCGGTACAACGGCACCGTGACCGTGAGCAAGCGCGACGGGTCGGGCCACGGCGTGGTTACGACGCGCAACGTCACGATATCGGTGGTCGAATGACAGCGACAGAGTTTGTGGGGCGTCTCCGACAGCGGACGACCGCGCTGTCGAACACTCGCGGGACAATGTATTCGGTGCTGTTCGGCGACCGGATCGGCCTGACCGTGTTTCTCGCGACGGTCGTGCTGTTCGGGCTGCTGTGGCGGACGGCGTTCCTGATAAACGACTCCTACACACTGGCGAATGGGTTGTACAGCCTCTCGAACGGACAGCTAGCGATGACTGAACCGGCCTACGGTCCCGGGCTAGAGACGCCAGGGGCGAGCAGCTACGGCGGCCAGTGGTACGCGCGCAACTACGGCGTCATCGTGCTCTCGTTACCGGCCGTATTTGTGCTCGATCTGCTCAACGCCGTCGTCGAACTCCGCATCGCGCTGGTCGCGCTCTGGTCGCTCGCACTGTTGGCGCTGGCGGTCCAGGGCAGTCACTTAACTGGCAGCGACTGGATCCTCTATGGCGGCAGCGTCGGTGTTTTAGGGCTGTTCGGGCTGAACGTCGCGCTGGCACAGCCACTCGACGCCGGTCGAATCCATCTGTACGCGCTGCAACTGACGCATCTCCTCATTGCGGCGTTCACACCGGTGGTTCTCTATCGGCTCCTCAGACGGATGCAGACGCGTCGGCTGGGGCTCCTGAGCGCTGTTGTGCTCACAGCCGGGACGCCGCTGGCGTTCTGGGCGTCTGTGCCGAAGCGCCACGCCGTCACCGGAACGGTGGTCGTCTGCATCGCCTACTGCCTCTATCGGAGTCGCAAGCCAACGGATGGGGCAGTTATTTCGCAGCGGCAGACATTCCGTGCGCTAGCCTACGCATTGGTGGGACTGTACGCCTGGGTACACGCTCCGGAAGCGCTACTGCTCTGTGTCGCCCTGGCGCTGGTCGATATCCCGACAGCCCAGGACAACAGCCCCCGGACGCTCGCTCGTATCGGCGTCTTCTTCGCTCTCTCCCTGCTGCCGTTCATAATCACTAATATCGCCATCTCCGGGTCTCCGATCAAACCCCCGAGACTGATTTCCGGTGGTGGCTCCCTCGGCGGAAATGCGGCGAGCAGCGCCACCGGTGGGGGAAGCGGCGGTGGCGGGGGGTCCAGTGGGTTGTTCACGCCGCTGGCACCCCTGTTCGGTGTCGTCGAAAGCGGAATGAGACCACTGTTGCTGCTGGGCGGGGAACTCGTTTCGGGACTCGAAACACTCCGGCAGCAACCAGACGACGTGTATCACGCGTTCGTCCGGTCAGGAAGCGCGAGCGGCGCGCTCGATAACGCCGGAGAGGAATCCGTCAACCTCTCATTGCTGGAATCCGCACCGGTTCTCGTCGCCATGGTCGGTGCGCTTCCAGTCGTCCGACGGCTGCGTGTGCCATCGTCAACGGCTGCCCGAGCACTCAGCGCCGACCGCATCGTGGACGCGTTCGCGATAACCGCATTCGTCGGCGTCGTCCTGCTGTACACCAGCCGCTTACCCCTGCACGCACAGGTGACTGCCCGGTATCTGTTCCCGCTCTACCCACTCGGCGTGTATCTGTTCATGCGGCTCCCAGCGGTACGCGGGAGTCTCACCGATCATTGGCACGTGTTCCTCTGGACAGTTGCGGGTACAGTGTTACTCGGCGGGCAAGTGACCCTGGTTTTCGTTGCGCTGACGGTGAACGGCATCGGCGAGGCGTTCCAGTTGCACGCGCTGCTCGCGCTTGGGATCGCTGTCCCGCTCAGTATCTGGACGCTGCGTGGTCGCTCCGAAGGGGTAGCTGGGCAGGCCGGGGCAGTGCTGCTCGGTGCTGCAACGGGCGTGACAGCTGTGTTTCTACTGCTGACCAGTGTCGAGTACTACGCATTGGGTGATGCGCATCTCTTGCCGATGGTGCGAGCGCTCGGTGAGTTGCTGTCGCTCTACTGAGTCGGTGACGGAGAATTTTAGTACGGGCTTGTAGTACCGACGGCATGGACCGACTCAAGCAGTCTCTGCTCGACGCGCCGATCATCGAGAAGGAAGGCTACCACTATTTCGTCCACCCCATCAGCGACGGGGTCCCGATGCTTCGACCGGAACTGCTCCGCGAAATCGTCATCAAAATCATTCGGAAAGCAGAGCTCGACGACGTCGACAAGATCGTCACACCGGCGGCGATGGGCATCCATATCTCGACAGCCGTCTCGCTGATGACCGACATCCCGCTCGTCGTCGTCCGCAAGCGCCAGTATGGACTCGACGGCGAGGTATCGCTTTCGCAGGTGACCGGCTACTCCGAGAGCGAGATGTACGTCAACGACGTGTACGAGGGCGATCAGGTGCTCGTCCTCGACGACGTGCTCTCGACCGGCGGGACGCTGGCCGGGCTCACGGGCGCGCTCGAAGACATCGGCGCGGACATCCGTGACATCGTCTGTGTCATCAAGAAAGCCGACGGGACGAACAAGCTCGACGAAGCGGGGTACGACGCCAAGACGCTGATCAACGTCCAAGTCATCGACGGCGAGGTCACCATCGTCGACGAGCACGGCGACGATTAGGACGCCCCCTGAGACGAGTATCGTAGGGAATCGAAAGCAGCCCGACAGTAATTGCACTATAGTTACAAGAATTCGGATCGATACTGGCTGTTGTGTCCCCCTCCATTCGGTCCCTCGCGAAAGATTTCGCCGCACTGTTCAGTTCGCTTGTTCTGCTCGGACCCCTGGCGCTCGGGTTGCTCGTCGGCGCGGGCAGGATCGTTGTCGGATTAACGGGGCTTAGGGTCCCGAACTCGATAGGAATCCTTGGTTTCGGTGTGGCCGGGCTGCTGGCACTCTGGCTTGCGCTGGAGGGCGCGATGATCCAGCGCCATGGACTCGATGTGATAGACCGCGGTAGCGCATTCCAGCGCACTGCCCGGCATCTGTTGGTCACGGGCACCGCGCTCGCCGGACTCGTTGTCTCGGTCCGGTTTCTAGCGCTGTCGCTCCCGTGGGCAATCGAGACCCGGAACACGCCAGCACAGATACTCGGCGGCCTGCTCGTCGTCGCACTGGTCGCCACACTGTACCGGACACTCACAGCGGCCAGAGATGGATATCTACGAAGCGGCGAAAACCGACAATAAGGGACTGAAAGCGGGTCTAGGCAAGAAGTAGATCTGAACCGCGTTCACGTCGCTCTCGTTGGTCGCTCGTGACCGTCTTCAAATCTACTGGACTATCTCAGTCGCTCACGGATTCGTGAGCGACAGAATATAGCGGGAGGTAGATTTGAACTACCGATCTGCGGGTTATGAGCCCGCCGGAATCTCCTGGCTATCCCATCCCGCTACCTTCTCGTAGTCCGGTCCCCTCATTAAGGGTTGTGATTCGAGTGCCGTCCGTGAGTTAGTAACGCGCTATGCTCACTCGTCCGCGTGGACCTGCCACGTGAAGAGGCTCTCGGCAACATAGTTGACCAGCATCGCGACCCCAATCGCGAGTGGGCTCGCAGCGATGAACCACAGGTCCGTCCCGGCGACGACGAGGTGGATCGACAGCCATTGCGTGAGCAGCCAGTACACGGCCAATTGCACCGCGACGCCGCCGGACCGGACCAGATGCGATTTGCCGAGCCGTTTGGCGAACGAACGGCGGCCGGTCTCGCCCTGGCCCGCGAACGTCCAGTGTTCGTTGACCAGAAACATCACGAGGATTGCCGTTTCGACGCCGGCGGCTTTGGCCCACATGTCGCTGACGCCGAAGGCCAGACCGAGCACGGCGAGGACAGTGTTGTCGCTGATCGCGCCGACGACGCCGACGGAGACGAACTGACCGAACCGGACGCCGGAGACCAGCGACTCGAACCGGTCCGGGACGACGCGTCGTACCTGTTGTTCGATGTCCATCATCGGTCCTTATCGATCAGGGCGGTCGGTTCGTCAAGATGTTCTGCCAGGGCCGTGTGGAACCCGTCGTCCCGCAATTGCTTCGACCGGTGGCGAGCCGTCAGCAGTGCCTCGAGCAGATCTATCGACGTTCGTATCGGCGACACCGTCGAACCGGGCTTGTCCTCCCACTCTATCGGTACCTCTTCGATGCGCAGGCCCAGCGCCGCCGTGATGGCGATTAGTTCAACGTCCCACGCGAAACCGGGCTCGTACAGGTGGTCGCGGACGCGCTCCCAGGCGGCCGCGTCGATGGCTTTCGCACCGCACTGGTAGTCGTACAGCCTCGCGTCGAGCAACTGGCCGGCGAGCCACGCGAAGCCGTCGCCGAGGAACCGGCGGGCGAACGTCTGGTGGGTGGCGACCGTGGCGTCCGGGTGGCGGCGAGAGCCCACAGCGAGGTCCGTTCGGCCGTCGGTGACCGGGTCCAGTATCCGTTCGAACGAGTGGACCGGTGTCGACCCGTCCGCGTCGACGAAGGCCAGCACGTCGGTGTCTAACCGCTCGAAGCCGGCGGTTATCGCTGCACCCTTTCCGCGACGGTACGGGACGGCGTGGACTTCGACCGGCAGCGAGCGGAGTTGTGTGGGAACGCCGTCCCGGGGCGCATCGAGTTCGACAACGATGGTCTGCGGAGCGAGGGCATCGTCGATGGCGGCGATATAGGTCCCGAGCTGGTCAATGTCGGGACGGTAGGCTGGGAGGACAACCCCGACGGAACGCGACATTGGCGAGTAGTGGGACAGGCGGAAGTAAAAACAGTTCGAAGCTACCGGTCCATAGTCAGTTGATAAGTCCGGAAGCAACGAAAAAGCGTATAGGCCAGCGAACCAGTCCCTTCAGTGATGGAATACGGGCTCCTCGCCACCTGGCTCGCCCTCTACCTCCTGTTACTGTACGCTGGCGGGACCGTCGCTGGAGTGCTGTTCCCCCGCTTCGCCGACCGCGGAGTCGCCTTCGGCGTCCCGGTCGCCGTCTCGATACTGTGGCTGGTCACCTATTTCGGCGGTCGCCTCTCGCTGACGGTCGGTGTCTGGTTCGGTGTCGTCGTTCTCGCCGTGAGCACGCTGGCTGTCCGGCGGATTGACGGCGGACCGGACGCCCGAGCGTACGCCGAGACGGCCGGCGTGTTCACGGTCGCGTTCCTGTTTCTCGTCGGCATCAGAGCGCTTGACCCCGGGATCGTCCCCATCGGCGGCGAGAAGTTCCTCGATTTCGGATTGTTGCAGTCGCTGGTGCGGGCCGACAGCCTCCCGCTAGAGGACATGTGGTTCGCCGGCGAACCGGTCGCGTACTACTACGGCGGGCACCTCATTGCGGCAATTCTCACCAGGATCACGGGAACGGCCGGCCAGTTCGCGTACAATCTCGCGCTGGCGGGCTTTTACGCGACGCTGGTCACGGCGGCGTACGGACTGGCCGGCGCTGTCGCGAGCGAACGCGGCCTCCCGCGACGGCTGGCCGCCGGCCTCACGGCGTTCTGCGTCGGCATCGCGAGCAATCTGTCGACGCCTGCAAAGTTCGTTATCTGGCTTCTACCCGACGGGCTGGGCCGGACAGTTGCCGAGCGGGCCGGCTACGAACTGGAGGGGCTCGCGGCGGGGCCGGATTCGTTCAGCTACTGGGACGCGAGCCGCGTCATCGAGGACAGCGCGGCCGATTTCGGGACGTACGAGCCCGGCGCTGCGCTGGTCATCGACGAGTTCCCGCTGTTTTCCTGGCTCAACGGCGACATGCACGCCCACATGATGAGCACGGGCTTCCTGTTGCTCGCCGCCGCGCTCTGTTTCAGCTACTACCAGACGCCGGCCGCCGAACGCCGGCGGCGGCTCGCGCTGCTTTTCGGCGCGCTCCCGGCCGTCGCCGGCATCATGGCCGTGACGAACACGTGGTCGTTCCCGTCGATGGGTGGGCTGGCCCTGCTGACGGTCACCGTCGCGCCGGCCGACCCGACGACGCTCCTGCCGGAACACGTCGGACGTCGACTCCGTCTGAACGGGCCGGGTCGAGAGGGGGTCCGAGTCGGGATGGGGCTGGCCGTGGCCGGCGGCGTCCTCGTGCTGGGACTCCTCTGGTCGCTCCCGTTCTGGCTCGGCCCGGCGAGCGGACGCCAGATTGCCGTCCTGCCCGACCGGACCTCGCTGCTGGAGCTGCTGGCCGTCCACGGCCTGTTCGTCGCCCCGTTCTGGCTGTACCTGTACGCCCAGACCGGCCGCGCCGTCGGGCGGGACACGGCCCGAGTCGTCGGTCTGGCGGCCGTCGGAACGGCGGCGCTGGCGGCGACGCTCGACGTCGCGGCGGTGGGCCTGCTCGCTCCTCTGCTGGTCGGCGCGTGGCTGTTCGCCCGCTCGCCGACGCTCGACCGCACCGTCGACGCGGTTCCGGCGCTGGCCGACGGTGGCGACCGGCCCGTCGGCTTCGAGGCCGTGCTGATTCTCGCCGGTGCGGGCCTGGTCCTGCTGGTCGAGTTCGTCTTCGTCAGGGAGAACATCGGCCGGATGAACACCGTCTTCAAGACGTACATGCAGGTATGGGTGCTCTGGGGGGTCGCCGCCGGCCCAGTGCTGGCGTGGCTGCTCGCCCGCTGGCGGCCGGCCGACGAGCGGGCACGAGCGTGGGTCCACACCGGCGTCCGGGCGTTCGTCGCCCTGCTAGTCTGTTCGGCGTCGCTGTACGGCGTGTTCGCCCTCTCAAACCACGTCGAGGCCGCGGGCGACCCGACGCTGGACGGACTGGCGTACCTCAACGACGACCACCCCGAGGAGGCCGAGGCGATCCGGTGGCTCGATGCGACGACGGAGGGCCGACCGACCATCGTCACGGCCGCGCCCGCGGGCTACCAGTGGGACGCCGCCGAAGGCGAGGGGGCGAGCGCGCCGTCGAGCCTGACCGGACTGCCGACCGTCGCGGGCTGGACCCACGAAGCTCAGTACCGCAACGACACGGTGTACGACCGGCGCGTCAACGACGTGGCGACGATTTACACGGGCGAGCCGGCCGAGCAGCGTCGCCTCCTCGAAGCCTACGACGTGCGCTACGTCTACGTCGGCCCCGCAGAGCGGGCCCGCTACGACGACGTGACGGTCGACCAGCTACAGGGCGTTACCGTGGCGAAACGGACCGACGGCGTCACCATCTACCGGGTCCGGCCGGCGCAGTTCTGAGAAGGGAAAAGCGGGACGATACAGCGGCCGTGGGGCCGTTCAGGACTCGGCGTTCGGCGGCGCGCGCTCGCGGAGGACGGTGACGGCCTCGGCCTCGATGTCGTCCGTGTCCAGGTGCATCGGGATGTACTCCTGCGTTTTGAACGTCTCTTCCTCGTCCTCCGAGCCGATGGTACACCAGAGCTGTGGCCGGTCCGGCCCGTGCCAGTCGCCCTGCCGCGAGACCGAGAACACCTCGTACTCCTCGTCCTCGTACTCGATGCGGCCGCCCTTTCGCAGCCCCGGATCACCGTGGATGATGAGCTTCTTCATGCCCGTTCCTTTGCCAACAGCGTACTTAGTGACTTCGAAGGCGACTGCGACACAGCGCGCCAACTGACAGGGGCGACGAGCTGTTCACCTGTAACTAGAACGTCCTTATACTCTATCGGATAGTGTTTAGATGGTTAACATCCTGGTAGCGGAGATTTATATATTGGAAGCGATGACAGTCGTATATGTTGAAACAACAGCAGCGGTCGTGCGAGCGGGCCTCGGTCGTGGTCAGCCCGATGGGCGATGACGGACGAATGGAGCTCCGTGACGTCGAAGCCGACGAAATCTACGAGGTCGTGGACTACGTCGACGACGAACTGGCAAAGAAACTGGGATCGCTCGCTGCCGGCGAAGCGGTGAATCTCGAACTGGTGGCCGGGGCAGGCGCGGCGGACGTGTTCGGCGCGGTCCGAATCGAATCGACCGGTCCCTCCGCGCGGTTCCAATAGCCTGCCACAGGACAGCGGGTGTTGGCGTCGGGCGTATAGACACGGGAAGTGGGGGGCGGCTGGCAGGTGCGAACCAAACGGGTTTTAAGCGGTCACGTCAAATCGCTCGGTAAGGCCGATATCTATGCAGATGCCACGACGATTCAATACGTACTGTCCGCACTGTAACGAGCACCAGGAACACGAGGTCGAGAAGGTCCGCAGCGGCCGCCAGACGGGCATGAAGTGGATCGACCGCCAGCGCGAGCGTAACTCCGGTATCGGGAACGACGGTAAGTTCTCGAAGGTCCCGGGTGGCGACAAGCCCACCAAGAAGACGGACCTCAAGTACCGCTGTGGCGAGTGTGGGAAGGCCCACCTCCGCGAAGGATGGCGCGCCGGCCGACTGGAGTTCCAGGAGTAACGATGGCAGGAAGCTTCATCACCGTCGAATGCCCCGACTGCGAGAACGAACAGACCCTCTTCGAGAAGGCCGCGAGCGAAGTTTCGTGTGCCGTCTGTGGCCACACTATCGCCCGCCCGACGGGCGGCAAGGCCGACATCGAAGGCGAAGTGACCGCCGTCGTCGAGGCCCGATAGGATGAAATACAGCGGCTGGCCCGAACCGGGCGAACTCGTCGTCGGGAAAATCGACGAGATCGAGGACTTCGGCGTGTTCGTCGACCTCGACGAGTACGAGGGCAAACGCGGCCTCTGTCACATCTCCGAGGTCGCCAGCGGATGGATCAAGAACGTCCGCGACCACGTCAACGAAGGGCAGACAGTCGTTGCCAAAGTGCTTGACGTCGACGAGAGCGCCCAGCAGATCGACCTCTCGATCAAGGACGTCAACGACCACCAGCGAAAGGAGAAGATCCAGGAGTGGAAAAACGAGCAGAAGGCCGACAACTGGATGGAACTGGCCTTCGGCGAGGACCTGGACGACGAGACCTACGCCGCTATCGCCAACGAACTACTGGCGGAGTTCGGCTCGATGTACGACGGGTTCGAGTCGGCGGCGATCCACGGCAACGACGCCCTCGAAGACGTCGACCTCTCCGAGGAGGAGATCGACGCTATCGTCCAGACGGCCCGGAACAACGTCTCCGTGCCGTACGTACAGGTCACCGGCTACGTCGACCTGTCCTGTCCCGAAAGCGACGGCGTCGACGTGATCAAGGAAGCGCTGCAGGCCGCGGAGGGCAACGGCGAGGTCCCCGACGAGATCGAACTCGAAGTGACCTACGTCGGCTCGCCCGAGTACCGCATCCAGGTACAAGCGCCCGACTACAAGACCGCCGAGGACGCGCTCGAAGAGAGCGCCGACCGCGCCGCGAAGGTCGTCGAGCAACACGGTGGAACGGGACAGTTCCACCGCGAGCGTAGCGAAGAAGACGAGTAAGCCGCCGCTGACGGTCGATTTACAACCGATGAAATCGGATATCCGCGTCTGTGCCGCCTGGGAGTCAGAACACGACCGGCCGGTGTACACGCTGGGTGACACCTGTCCGGACTGCGGGGGCGAGGCGGTCAACAGCGCACCCGCGCCGTTCTCGCCCGAGGACAGCTACGGCGAGTATCGACGTTCTCTTAAGCGCCGCAGCCGCGAATAAGCCGTATGGACGAATTCGACATCGAGCGCGTAGCGGACCCCGACCTCGACGAGCCGGTACTGGTCGAGGGGTTGCCCGGCGTCGGCCACGTCGGCAAACTCGCCGCAGAGCACCTGCTTGAGGAGCTCGAAAGCGAGCTCGTCCGCCGCGTCTACTCGACGCATTTCCCACCGCAGGTCAGCATCGATGAGGGCCAGGCACAACTCGCCTGCGCCGAGTTCCACGCTGTCACGCCAGAGGAGGGCCAGGACCTGCTCGTACTCTCCGGGGACCATCAGGCCCAGGACAACGAGGGCCACTACGGCCTGACCGACACGTTCCTCGACATCGCCGACGAGTTCGGCGTTCAGCGGGTGTTCGCCCTCGGCGGCGTCCCGACCGGCGAACTCATCGAGGAGTACGACGTGCTCGGTGCGACGACGACCGAGGGCTTCAGGGAGACGCTGGAGGACGCTGGCGTGGCTTTCCGCGAGGACGAACCGGCCGGCGGCATCGTCGGCGTCTCCGGCCTGCTGCTCGGCCTGAGCAAACGCCGCGACGTGCCGGCCAGTTGTCTCATGGGCGAAACGTCGGGCTACCTGGTCGACCCCAAGAGCGCGCAGGCCGTCCTTGAAATCCTCCAGGAAGTCATCGGGTTCGAGGTCGACTACAGTTCCCTAGAGGACCGCGCCGACGAGATGGAGGAGGTCGTCCGGAAAATCCAGGAGATGGAACAGCAGAACTCCCCGTCGCCCGCCGACGAAGACCTCAGATACATCGGCTGAGACGGATTGGTGTAACTGTGTCCCGGTATTCGCCGATTTCGGGGTCGGTGTTGCCGGAGAGCGGGAATTTCTTTACCACTGGACCCTAACGTGGGGCTGTGCAGACACAACCGGGCGTCCTACCGGAGTGGCTGGTCCTCGGGCTCGTCTTAGGTGTTGCCGGGAGCCTCGTCGTCGCCGGGCTGTTCGTCCTCGCGAATCGCGTGTTTCCGGCCGAGCGGCCGAACCGACAGGCGACCGACGGGGGTGAGATGCGGCGCCGGGCGGAGCTCCGCGAGTACCTCACCGCCATCGACGAGCAGTTCGCCGAGAACCACTTCGTCGAGGGGCAACACGTCGCGTTCTACCTGCCGAAACGGGACGTGGCGATCACGTTCGACGCCCGGGCGTACTACCGCATCGAGCGGTCGCCGACCGTCCCCGTACTGGTCGAACACGAGATGCCGGGCGTCTATCTCGGCGCACGCCTCCCCTTCGAAACGCCTGAAGTCAACCTGGGCCCGGACCCCGAAGAGAAACCACACCCGACAGTGCAGGCGTTCAGCGAACTGGGCCTCACGCAGAGCGCGTCGCTGGACGACGTGAAATCGGCCTATCGCGAGCGCGTCAAGGAGGTCCACCCGGACCACGGCGGCAACGAGGACGAGTTCAAGCGCGTCCGAAAGGCATACACGACTGCGAAACAGCACGCGTCCGGTGCGTCGAGACAGCGGGCGTCGTAAGGAGTCAGACAGCGGTTCTCGAACTCGTTGTTCGGCGAGGATCGGTCGATACAGGGCACACATCCCACGAGAAGTAGTCACATATCTAATCTCTGAGAACGCTGTGCTAGATGCAGAACAGATGTTCGTCGGGTATCGACAGGCGATGGCTGACCGGCGGGCGCTAGCCCCGAAATAGTGTCACTGCATCGGGACACAACAGACCGGTACAGCCGCATTACGTACCACGGTCTCGGTGACGCTGCCGGTCAGATATCGCGTGAGGCCGGATCGGCCGTGTGTTCCCATCGCGATGAGGTCGATATCGTGTTCTTCGCTGTAGGAGAGGATCGTGCGTGCAGCCGGACCACTTGCGATATTGCCTGCGACACTGACATCGGCCGCTCGGGCACGCTCATGGACCGTCTCGAGTGCCTCCTGGCCGGTTTGCTCAAGTGCGTCGTGAATCTCTGCTGACCCCTCAGCGCCGCCGAACCGACTCGTATCGACAGAATACACCGTGTGTATCGTCGCGTCATACACCTCGGCTAGGGTAATCCCCCACTCTATCGCGAGTTCTGCACCCTCGCTGCCGTCGGTCGGGAGGAGAATGTTTTCGTACTGATGATCACCGATTTCGACGATGTCCCCGTCCGGAGTTACCGTGACAATCGGGACATCTGCGGTCCGGAGAGTCTTTTCCGCAACACTCCCGAGTACAACCCGTTCGAACCCTGTCCGCCCCTGCGTGCCCATGACGATGAGATCGATGTCGTGGGTATCGACATAGTCGTTGATCGTCTGGAACGGGATACCCGATTCGACAGCGGTGGTGATTTGACCAGAGAGATGTGTCCGAGCAAGTCTCGCGATGGAATCCACCGCCTGCTCGGCCTCTTCTTCGAGGAAACGCTCCCGGTCGGTCTGTCCATCAGAATTCAGTTCCGGTTCGATGTCACGGGAGTCAACCGCTGACAGTACGTGGAGGTCGGCACCGATTGTGGCAGCGAGATCGATTCCTCGCCGGGCGCCTATCCGTGCCCCGTCACTGCCGTCGGTCGGCACGAGAATCGAGTTGATCGTTCGGCTCATGGACACAGTTTGATACGCTATTGATTTAACACTACGTTCGATTCTCACCACGATGGAGCATCGTGCATTTGAGAACCGCTGTCTTATGCGGCATACGTGCGCCGCATCTTGCACGCCTCGTTCAACCTACACAGAGTATATCAAAAGACTGTTGATAAGGTGCGCGTTCAGCGGCCGGTAGTAATACGTTGCTTATTCCAGAACAAGCGCACCACCATTTTATCCACAGCCTGACCGTAGTCGCGATATGATCTCACAGATCCTCGTTCCGATGGACGACTCGGAGATGGCCCAGCGAGCGCTCAGGTACGCCCTCGAGAACCATCCCGACGCGGAGATTACTGTCTTGCACGTCGTGGGCGGACCGTCACCGTGGGGAGGAGCAGCCACGTCACTTGCCCTTGAGGAAGACATCGAAGCGGCCGCCGAGGAGCGTGCGGAGGAGGTATTCGATGACGCTCGGGAGATCGCCGCCGAGTACGATGTCGAAATCACCACCGAGGTTCAACTGGGACATCCAGCTCGGGCGGTTTTGAATAGAGCCGACGACTTCGATGCGGTCGTACTCGGAACCCACGGCGGCTCGTTGGCTGATCGACTGGTCGTCGGGAACGTCGCCAAGAAAGTGTTCCGTAACTCGCCCGTTCCTGTCATCGTCGCTCGGTGAGCGGCGGCGACTGAAGCCGATGGATCGACGGCCTCGTATTTGCCCGGCGTTCACCCGCAATCAGTCCGATGAATCACCTTCCGCGGGTCACGGGGGTGACTACGGCGTCACGACGAGCTTCCCGACGCTATCGCGGTCCTGCATTGCTGCAAACGCCGCGCCAGTCTCTTCGAGCGGGTACGTCGCCTCGATTTCCGGGGTGAGTTTACCGTCTGCGACGAGACCCACGGTCCGCTCTAGGTCGCCCTGCGTCCCCATCGTACTCCCGATGACTCGTTTGTGGCCGAGGAACAGGTCGGGGATATCGATCTCGGATGTGCCACCGGCGGTCCGTCCACAGAGTGCCATCCGGCCGCCGCGTCGGAGGACGTCCAGGCCGAGCTGCGTGTACTCGCCCCCGAGGTGATTAAGCACGCCGTCGACCGGCCCGATATCGGTAACTGCTGCCCGGATCTCGTCCGGGTCGGTGCTCTCGATGGCGTAGTCTAGGCCGAGCGATTCGACACGTTCCAGTTTCGTCTGTGAGGACGAGGTCCCCACGCTCTGAGCACCCAGAACACTCGCAAGTTGCACGCCTGCAACGCCGACACCGCCAGTTACGCCCGGGATGAACACCAGGTCGCCCGGTCCGGCGTCGACCCGGCGGAGCATGTGGAAGGCAGTCATATAGGCCGTCGGAAGCGCGGCCGCGTCGACCGTTCCCACGCCGTCGGGGAGCCTGACGAGGCGGTCGGCCTGGACGCGGGCCGCCTCGGCGAGGCCACCGTGGTACAGCGAGAAGTTCTCACAGAGGTTCTCCGGGCCCTCACGGCAGTAGCGACACGTCCCGCAGGCCTCGTTCGGACAGAGTACCACTCGGTCACCGGGTTCGAGAGCGGTAACGCCCTCGCCCACGGCGTCGACGGTCCCGGCGACGTCGAGGCCGCTGACGAACGGCAGATCATCCGTGTCGACCATCGCGGAATCGCCTTCGAGAATCCAGAGGTCGTGTCGATTGATCGCACACGCCTCGACGGAGACCACCGCCTCGCCGCGTTCGGGTTCAGGGGTCGGTTGGTTCACAATCGAGACGCCGTCCGGGCCAGTGAGTTCGCTGAACGCTACGGTGCGCATCGGGCCTGTGTTGTGCCACGACGGGCTAAACAACACCGAAGTATGCGGTGTTGTGCCACGACAGCCCACGTTCCGGCCGACCGTACCCTCAGATACCCTGGCTCATGAGGTGACTGCGCAGCAGGTCCGCCTCCTTGCTCCCGGCGACGGGGTTCACGAGGACGACGACGTCGTCATCGTCGAAAGCCCCCTCGTCAGCCAGCGCTCTCGCGCCGGCGATTGCCGTCCCCCCGGTCGCGCCGGTCTCCGGTCCCATCTCGCAGCCGTCGACGGCACCGGCCAGGATGTCCTTGTCCGAGACGGCGACGCCGTCGCCGCCCGAGCGGTCGAGCGAGTCGAGTGCCGCAGCGCCGGCGGCGGGGTCGGGCACCTCCAGCGGGCCGACGATAGTGTCGGGGTGCTCGATGGTGGCCGGTTCGCTCGCCCCCTCGCGTGCGGCGTCGGCGATGGCGGCCGTCGAGTCCGGCTGTGCGGCGTAGGTTCGCGGCACTGAGTCCGTGAGCCCGCTGTCGGTCGCTGCCCGGAAGCCGCGTTCGAGACCGACGAGCGTCTCGCCGTGGCCGGTGGGGTGAACAACCGCGTCTGGGGCCGTCCATTCGAGGTCGTCGATCACCTCGAACGCGACGGATTTGGCTCCCTCGATGCGGAAGGGGTGGCCGGGCGCGACCGTAACCCAGCCGTCGGACGCCTCGGCCAGTTCCTCGTCGAAAGCCGAGACGGCGTCGTCGTACCGCCCCTCGACGACGCGCATGTCGCCGCCGTGGACGTTCACCATCGCCTTGTTGAGAAACGGGCATCGCGAGGGGACGAAGCCCTTCGATTCGATGTTCGCGCGGGCCGCGTAAGCGGCGTTGGCCTGCGCGCCGTTGCCGGTCGATGGCGTCACGACGCGCTCGGCCCCGCGCCGGGCGGCAGCGGTGACCGAGAGAGAGAGCTTACGGTCGCCCAGTGAGGCCGTCGGATTGCGCCCCTCGTCTTTGACGTACACCGAGTCGACGCCGAGTTCCCCGGCCAGGTCCGGGACCGGGACCAGCGGCGTCGCCCCTTCGCCGAGCGTCACCGTCGCGTCCTGCGGGAAAGGCCGAAGAGATTCGTACCGGCTGGGGCCCGTCGTGTCGGGCAGCGCTTCGGGCGTCAGATCGGGGACGTCGTAGTCGCCGACGAGAGCCCCGCCGCAGTCGGGACAGCGGTCGGTCGTGCTGTCGGTTTCCTCGCCACACGCCGTGCAGATGAGGCCGCGAAACGCCGCAGTCGTCTCCATGTCTTCCCTTGCGGACGGGACAACCAAGTGTGGTCCGGTCCCGCTTCAGCACGCTCTTGTCCCGGGCGGCCGAACCGGAAGGTATGACAGATGTCGTCGTCGCTGGGGGCGGGCTCGCCGGACTGGTCGCCGCCCGGCACCTGGCCGAGTCGGGCCGAGATGTGACGGTCTTCGAGCAGCGCTCGGACGTGGGTGGCCGCGTTTGGACGACCCGCGAGGACGGCTACACCTTCGACCGCGGGTTTCAGGTCATGTTCACCGCCTACCCCGCGGCGAAGCGCGAACTCGACATCGAGGCGCTGGCTCCGCGGACGTTCACGCCGGGGGCCACTATCGCCAGCCCGAACCACCGTTCGGTGCTGTCAGACCCGCTCCGGAACCCTTCTGCAGCACCACAGACGCTGCTCAACACGGACGTTCGCACGGCCGACAAGCTCAGGCTGTTCCGGCTCCAGCGCGAACTGGCCAACGTCGAGCCCGTCGAACTGCTCTCCCGTGGCGGGCGGACCATCCGGGAGTACCTCGCCGACTACGGGTTCTCACAGCGGTTCGTCGAGCGGTTCGCCGCGCCGTTCTACGGCGGCATCACGCTCGACCGCTCACTGGGAACGGACAGCAGCATCTTCGAGTACACCTACAAGATGCTAAGCGAGGGCGAGATATTCGTCCCCGCCGACGGGATGCAGGCGATGCCGCGCCAGCTCGCCGACCGTGCCCGCTCGGCGGGCGCGACCATCGAAACCGATGCGGCCGTAACGGACCTAGAGACCCACGACGGCGAGGTCACTGCCGAGGTAGGTAGCGAGACAGTGACGGCCGAGAGCGCCGTCGTCGCGACGGACCCGCAGACGGCGGCTGAGTTGACGGACATCGACGCCATCCCGACCGAGCCCGTCGGCTGTGTCACCCAGTACTTCGCGCTCCCGACAAACCGCGCGCCGACGACCGGACAGCGCATCATCCTCAACGCGGCGGACGACCGACCGAACACCGTCGCGCCGCTGTCGGCCGTCGCCAGCGAGTACGCGCCCGCTGGGATGGAGTTGTACAGCGCCACGTTCCTCGGAACCCCGGAGGAAGACGACGCGGAACTGGCCGCGGAGGTCCGTGACGCGCTTCGGTCGTGGTATCCGAACGCGAGCTTCGAGGCGCTGGAACTGCTCCGGACCGACCGGGTCCCGTTCTCACAGTTCGCCCAGCCGCCAGGGTATCGGGATGCGCTGCCGGACCCGACAGCCCCGGGCGGGAACGCCGTCCTGGCCGGCGATTACACCCGCTGGTCGTCGATACAGGGCGCGCTGGAAAGCGGCAAGGTCGCCGCTGATCTGCTTCGGTGAGCGAAAAAGCCGAGCGCGTCGGCCGGGCTGCGACGGTCTATGCGGCCGGACCGCCGCTATTCGTGTTTCCCTCGTGGTCGTGTCCCTCCCCCTCAAGGACTTCCGAGACATACTTTATGGTCGCGAAGTACAGCAGCACCAGCGAGAGCAGCGTAATCGCGATGAGACCCAGCGCGATTTCTGTCTGAACCATATTCCAGCGTCCACCGTCGCGGGTCAAATACTTACCGTTATAGCATGCGACGGAACTCACCCAGCGGCGGGAACGACAGGGTCTCGCGCCCGCTCTCGTCCCAGACCACCGGCTCCAATCGGTCGGCGTCGGTGACAAGCGGGGACTGGAAGTCACTGGCGCGCATCTCGTTGACCTCGGCGCCGGCGTTCAGCCTGTTGAACGACGGGAGCATCACCACGTCGCTGCCGCGGTACTGGCCGCTCCCGACGAGATAGCAGGGTTGGCGCTGCCCCTCGATGGAAATGGTGGGATGGTCGTGCCCGACGACGTAGCGGTCGGCGTCGACCTCCGGGGGTTCGTGACCGTGACAGACGACCGTCTCACCGACGCAGTATTCCGTCTCGGTCGGGCCGTCCCACACGCTGTCGAGCATCGTGTCGTGGTTGCCCGGCGTCACGAGCAGGCGCGCACCGGTCTGCTGGCACGCGCTTTTGAGCCCTGCAACGGTACTCTCGACCGACCGGGGGACGGTCTGGAACGAGTGGAGGAGGTCGCCGGCGACGACGACCTCCTCAGGGTCGTGGCGTTCGACGAGCGACCGGAACCGCTGGACCATGTCCGAGCCGGACCCGACGGGGAGTTCGAGGGTCCCGCCAGTACCCCGGCCGACGTGGAGGTCCGCGACGACGAGCGTCCCGTCGAGCAGCAGCGCCCGGTCGTCGTAACTGGCTGTCATCGCCGTGGGGTCGGCGCTGGCGACGGTTATATTGTCGGTCACGGCGACGCTCGCATCGCGGGTGCCACGGCCACAGGCGAATATCCAGGCCTGACGGTGTCGGTGGTATTTTTACCTGTGACTCCCGTGACTCTGGTATGGTCGACGTCCTGGAGAACAAGCGGGCCGCGACGCGGTTTCGGGTCCTCGTGGAGATCGCCGAGCGCCAGCCCGCGGTGAGTCAGGGCGAAATCGCCGAGGCCGTCGGCGTGACGAGTCAGGCCGTCAGCGAGTACATCCGGGAACTCGTCGACGACGGGTTAGTCGAGAAGGAAGGGCGGTCGCGCTATCGCGTCACCAAGGAGGGCGTCGACTGGGTGTTCCAGTCCGCCACCGACGTGCGCCGGTTCGCCGACCACGTCACCGACGACGTGCTCGGCAGTGTCCAAGAGGATGCCGCCATCGCCACGGCGGACCTGGCGGAAGGCGAGACGGTAACGCTCTCGCTGTCGGACGGCCTGTTACACGCCGATCCCGGCGGCGGCGACGCGACGGGCGTGACGACGACGAGCGCCGCGGAAGGCGAAGTCGTCGGCGTCACCGGTTTCGAGGGCGTCATCGACCTCGACCCCGGCCACGTCAGCGTGATACAGGTCCCGCCGGTCCGGTCGGGGCCGGTCGAGAACGTCGACGACATCGCCGCGGCTTGTGCGGATGTCCCCATCGTCACCGCCGCGGGCGTCGAGGCCGTCGTCGCGCTTCGCAACGCCGACATCGAGCCGACGACGCACTTTGCGGCGGGCGAGGTGGCCGCCGACGCCGCGTCCCGGGGGCTCGACGCCGTCGTCGTCGCAACACAGGACACTGTCGGGCGCGTGACCGACGCGCTCCGGGACGCGAGCGTCGACTACGACGTGACACAGTAGCCCGGAGTAGCGGGACTTTTCCGGTCGGCTGCCGTCAGTACAGCCATGAGCGAGCAGGAGATTCACGACGCCGTCGAAGCGTTTCTGAATGAGGCCGACGACGCCTACGGCGAGTACGAGCAGGGGTACACCGACGCTGACGCGACACTCCGACGGCTGGAAACGGCCATCGAGGAACTGCGGACGGCGACCGAGGAGTAGAACGACGTCCGACGTCGGGCGAACAGTATTGTGGGATTGGGTTCATGTAATCCGTATGACCGATGTGGTTCTGGTCGACGGCGCACGCACCGCACACGGTGAACTGCTCGGCGGGCTCTCGGGGCGAAGCGCCGTCGAACTGGGCGGTGCGACCGTCGAAGGACTGCTCAACCGGACCAGCGTCGACGAGGACAGCGTCGACTGGGTCGGCCTCGGAAACGCCGTGCAGGCGGGCGTCGGCCAGGTGCCGGCCAGACAGGTCGTCGTCGAATCGCCGCTACCTGACGATGTCGCCGCGACGACGCTGAACGAGGCGTCGGGGTCGGGACTGCGGGCGATCACGACCGCCGCCGACCGCATCGAGGCCGGTCGGGCGTCGGTGTGTCTCGCCGGCGGCATGGAGTCGATGTCGAACGCGCCGTATCTCGTGCCGGACATGCGCGGCGGCCGCCGGCACGGGAACAGCGAACTCGTCGACGCGATGATCTGGGACTCGCTGTGGGACAAACACTACGACGCGCACATGGGCACGCTGACGGAGGAAATCGCCGCCGAGCACGACATCAGCCGCGAGGCTCAGGACGAGTACGCTCGGCGAAGCAACCACCGGGCCGGCGAGGCCATTCAGTCGGGGAAGTTCACCGAGGAGCTCGTCCCGGTCGAAACGGCGGACGGCCTCGTGACAGAGGACGAGGGGCCGCGGCCGGACACGACGCTGGATCGGCTGGCGTCGCTCCCGCCGGCCTTCGAAGAGGGGGGCACCATCACCGCCGGGAACGCCTCGAAGCTCTCCGACGGCGCGGGCGCGGTGGTGCTCGCCGACGCCGAGACAGTCGAGCGTGAGGGACTGGGACCGATGGCCCACGTCGAGGACTACGCCGTCGCCTACCGCGACCCGGCGGAGTTCTCTATCGCCGTCCGGGACGTGGTCGCAAAACTGCTCGACCGGAACGACCTCGCCGTCGCCGACGTGGACCACTTCGAACTTAACGAGGCCTTTGCCGCCCAGATGGTGTACGTCGCCGACGAACTCGACATCCCCGCTGACAAGCACAACCCGCTGGGCGGCGCGGTGGCACTGGGCCACCCCATCGGGGCCAGCGGCGGAATCCTCACGACGACGCTGCTGTACGCGATGGAGCGGGAGGACCATCACCGCGGAATCGTTGGGATGAGCGTCGGCGGTGGCGGCGCGATTGCGATGTCCGTGGTCCGGTAGGCCCCGCCAGCGGCGAGGCGAGTGAGCGTCGGCGGTGGCGGCGCGATTGCGATGTCTGTGGTTCGCTAACGGAATCGGGAAGAATTATCGGGCCGGCCCACCCCAGAGAGAGTATGACTGGATTCTCCCGACGAGTCGAGCAGGTATCGATTTCGGGCATCCGCGAGGTGTTCGAGGCCGCGGGCGAGGACGCAATCAACCTCGGGCTGGGCCAGCCGGACTTCCCGACGCCGGAGCACGCCCGCCAGGCGGCCGTCGAGGCGATTCAGGCCGGCAAGGTCGACGCTTACACGTCGAACAAGGGGACCGAAGAGCTCCGGGAGGCCATCGCCGCCAAGCACGAGCGAGACAACGACCTCGACGTCGACCCCGGGGACATCATCGCCACCTCGGGCGGGAGCGAGGCGCTGCACATCGCGCTGGAGGCCCACGTCGACGAGGGGCAGGAGGTCATCTTCCCGGACCCGGGGTTCGTCTCCTACGACGCGCTGACCCATCTGGCCGGGGGGACGCCGCGACCGGTCCCGCTGCGCGAGGACCTCACGATGGCCCCGGAGACGGTGGAGGAGGCCATCACCGACGACACGGCGGCCTTTGTCGTGAACTCGCCCGCAAACCCGACCGGGGCGGTCCAGCCGCCCGAGGACATGCGGGAGTTCGCCCGCATCGCCGACGAGCACGACGTGCTGTGTATCTCCGACGAGGTGTACGAACACCAGGTGTTCGAGGGCGAGCACCGCTCGCCGGCGGAGTTCAGCGACACGGGCAACGTCGTCGTCGTCAACGCCTGCTCGAAGGCCTACTCGATGACGGGCTGGCGGCTCGGCTGGGTCACCGGCTCCACCGACCGCATCGAGCGGATGCTCCGGGTCCACCAGTACGCCCAGGCCTGTGCGTCCGCGCCGGCCCAGTACGCCGCCGAGGCGGCGCTGACCGGCCCACAGGACCCCGTCGCGGAGATGCGCGACGCCTTCCAGGAGCGCCGTGACGTGCTGCTCGACGGCCTCGAAGAGATGGGGCTGGACTGCCCGACGCCCAAGGGCGCGTTCTACGCGATGCCGAAAGTCCCCGAGGGCTGGGTGGACGCGGTCATCGACCGCGGCGTCGTGGTCGTCCCCGGCGACGCCTTCGGCGAACACGGCGCGGGCTACGCCCGTATCTCCTACGCGACGGACATGGAGACGCTGAAGGAGGCCATCGAGATCATGGCCGACGCGACCGAGGCGCTCCGCTGAATAGCTGGCGGTAGCGGCCGACGCGGACAGTCGCCCCGAAATTGGAACAGTCTCGGAAGAGAGTGCGAAGAAACGCTTTATCCGTCGGCTGTCTGGACTCCCGTATCCCAACGTGGTACATGCATCCGAGTCCAGTGCGCCCTTCGGCGGGGAGAGACAGGACTATACGACCGGCAGACGCAGGTCCCGGGAGGACAGTGGGATGGAGAAAGCGCTCTGGTACCTGCTGACGGCGACGCGCGGCGGCGCCAACCGGGCGCGTATCATCGACGCTCTCTCGGACCGACCGATGAACGCCAACGAACTCGCCGACGAACTCGACGTGGGCTACAAGACCATCAGACATCACATGGAACAGCTAGAGGACCACGACGTGGTCGAATCAGGCGACGAGGAGTACGCCAAACTCTACTTCCTGACCGACCGGTTCGACAACTACCGGGATACCTTCGAGGAGATCGTGGAGAAGATGGACGAATGACGGGCAGAATCATCGGCCAGGCTGTGACCGGCAGGCAGGAGGGACGGCGCTGATGGCGATGGGACCGCTCATCACTGCCGCGGCAGCGCTCGCGGGGCTCAACGTCCTATTGCTGCTCCCGCTGCTTGGCGTCTGGGTCCGTAACTACGCGACGTTCCGGACGGGACTCGTCGCCGGCCTCATCGCCTTCGCCGTCGCGATGCTCGCCGAGAACGCTATCGCCGTCTACTTCTTTTTTTCGATGCAGAGCTTCTACGCCGGCGACCAACACGTCCAGCAGGCCGTGCTGGTCCTGCGCTCGCTGCAGTTTGTCGCGATTGCCGGACTGAGCTACACCACGCTTCGGTAGCGCGATACCGGGAGTAACGCAGTTGTATTGGCGATCTGTTCGGCCTCGTATCACGGCTACTCTACCGCCATGGAGTCGAACATGTTCGGGACAAGCGCCTGACTGGCGGGGACCGTTAACCGACGTATGAGCACAGATCATCAGGAGTCGGTACAGGAACTCGACGTTCGGGACGTTGACGGGGAACCGTTCGAACAGATCATGAACGCCCTCGACTCCGTCGGCGAGAGCGAGGCGCTCCGGTTGGTGAACAGTTTCGAGCCGGTGCCACTGTACGACGTCCTCTCGAAAAAGGGGTACCAGTACGACACGGAACAGGTCGCTGACGAGGAGTGGCACGTCACAATCCGGTCGGAGTGAGATGCGTCCCGGGCGGGCCTCGCGGTGGTTCGTCACCGCCAGCGCGCTGTTTTTCGTCGGCTTCCACGCCGCAATGGCGGTCGCCGCGCCCCGCCGGATCGTCGTCACGCTCGGTCTGTACGGGTTCGTCCTGCACGTCCTGTTCGGGAAGGCCTACGCGCTCGTGCCGTCGTACTTCGACCGGGACCTCGCGTGGGAATCTGGGCCGGCAGTCCAGTTCCCGCTGTCAGTCCTCGGAACAACAGGGCTGGCGCTCGCACCGCTCGGTCCACCGTGGCTCCGACCGGTCGGAACCACGCTCTGGGCAGGCGGCGTCGCGGTGTTTCTCGGGACGCTGGGGTGGACGATTCGTGACAACGTCACCGGCTCGGCGACGGGGACCGGCGGCGCGAACGCCCATCGGGAGCCGGTCGACCGAACCGCCAACGTCGCGGTCCCGATAGCGCTCGGCTACCTCGCATTCGCCGCGGGTAGCGCGCTCGCCACGGCTGTTGGCTTCGAGTCGATTCTCCCACAGCAACTCTCGCACCTGCTCGCTGCAGGGACGGCGGCGCTGTTCGTCTTCGGCGTCGGTTTCCGGCTGTTTCCCCGGTTCCTGGTCGCTGAAGCGCCGCGACCAGTCGTTACGGTGGTCATCGCTGCCGGCGCTGGCGGTCCCGCGCTGCTTGCCTTCGGGCTGTTCGACCCCGAACTCCTCCTTGTCGGTGGCGTCATCGAAGCTGTCGCAGTCGTTGGATTCGTACTGTCGTATATCGTTCTCTTCCTGCGGTCGGAGCGCCGCCGCGTCGGGTTCTACGCGGTGCTGTTGGCGGTCGTGGCCGGGGTCGTCGGTATCGGACTCGGACTGGTTCTCGCCGTAACCGGTCGGAGTCCGGCGCTGGTCACCGCACACTATCGGGCGATGCTGGCGGGCTTTCTCGGACTTACCGTGGTCGGGGCAGCGTTCCAGTTTTACCCGCCATCGGTCGGCGTCTGGCCCTACGCGGATGACCGGACGGCGCTGGTGTCGATTGGACTGCTCGGCGGCGGACTCGGCATGCAGCTGATCGGTCTCATCGGCCGGTTCGGTTGGGCGACATCCGTCGGCACGGCGGCTGGAGCCCTCGGCGCACTCCTCTACACGTATCTCCTGTTAGCGGCGTTCGCTCGCCGATGGAAGCAGTAGCGACGCGCTGCGGGCCTACTCCGCGATGATGCTGTCGAGCAGTTTCGTCTGGGCGGCGGCGAGGTGTTCCGCGAACGTCGAAACGGAGATATCCAGTTCTGTCGCCACGTCGCCGGCGTTGGCCCCCTTCGGATACTCGAAGTACCCCATCTCGACGGCCGTTTCGAGCACTTCCTGCTGTCGGTCGGTGAGCTGGCTTCGGTCGACCAGGATCGAATCCACCGGGTCCACGTCGCCGTTTCGCCGCATCGACCGGAGCGAGACACCGTCGTACAGTTCTTTCAGCCGCGTCACGATGGCACGCACCCGATCAACGTCGGGAGCGTGAAAGGTCAGGTAGAGCTGGCCGTCCTCAGCGCGGATATCCGCGACCGGACAGTCATAGGTTTCGACCGCCTCGCAGACGCACTCAGTTCGCGACCGCGTGAACTGATAGCGGGCCCCGTTTCCCGTGGCGAACACTTTGTCCATATCGCCCCGTGCCTCGACTGCCGCTTCGTCAGTGCCCGTCGCGGTGAACTCTTCGATGATCTGCCCGTCTGCATCTGGACTGCTTCGGGCGACATCGGTCACGGCCGCGCCCGCCTCGTCCGAGACGCTTGCCACCGGACAGGCCCCAGGGGCGTCAACCGACAGCTCCACTCTAATGCCGGAGTCGCTCATGTAAGATACTGTGACACCACATTACAAAACGGGAGAGGTGCGTTCCCACGGAGTGAAAAACCCCCTCAATCTGCCGGGTGCTGGTCGGGAACCGACCCCTCGAACCCATCCGGCTGGTAGTCACAGAGAGGGTCCGCCGCCAGCGGGTCCCCCGTCGTCGCGTACGCCCGCGACCGGCTACCACCACAGACCGTTCTGTATCGACAGGCCCCGCATTTGCCCGTCAGCGCGTCGTCGTCCCTGAGCTGCTGGAACAGCGGTGAGTCCCGGTAAATGTCCACGACGCTTTCCTCTCGAACGCTGCCCGCCGACTTCGGCAGGAATCCGGAGGGGAACACCTCGCCGGTGTGGCTCACGAAGGCGAACCCCTTGCCAGCGCGAATACCCATCCGGCGTTTGAGGCCGCCGGCACCGTCCTCCTGGTTCTGGATCGCGACGCGCCGGTAGTGGGGCGCTTCGGTCGTCTTGAGGCCGAACGGCGCCGCCTCGCTAACCTCGTGGAGCCACGACAGCACGCGCTCCGCCCGCTCGGGGGGGATCGGCGTCAGCACCCGCCCGCGACCGACCGGGACGAGGAAGAACACCGACCACAGCACCGCATCGAGGTCCGCAACGAGGTCCCGTATCGCCGGCAGTTGCTCGACCGTCTCCGCGCAGACGGTAGTGTTGATCTGCAGCGGGATATCGAGGTCGCGGGCCGCCTGGGCCGCCTCCATCGTCGCCTCGAAGCTCCCGGATTCACCCCGGAAGGTGTCGTGAGATTCGCTGTCGCCGCCGTCGATGGACAGTGCCAGCCGCCGGAGTCCGGCGTCGTCGAGTTCGGCCAGTCGGTCGGGCGTGATCGAGTTCGTCCCGCTGGGCGTCAGCGTCATTCGGAGGCCCTGCTCGGTCCCGTACTCGACGAGTTCCGGGAGGTCCTCGCGAGCGAGCGGGTCGCCACCTGAGAGGACGACCAGCTGGCCGTCGCCGAACTCGCGGGCCTGGTCCAGCAGCGCCTTCCCCTCCACGGTCGATAGCTCGTCGGGATGGCGGCGCGGCTGGGCGTCGGCCCGACAGTGTTTGCACGCCAGTTCGCAGGCCTGAGTCACCTCCCAGATCAGCACCAGCGGCTGCTGGTCGAGGTCGAGTTTCCCGCGCATCTATGCCTCCCGGTGGACGCGGGTGACGTGGCCCCCACAGCCACACTGTTGGACGTACTCCGTCGAAATCGTCTCGCCGAACGCCTCCGCCAGCGCATCGAACAGGTAAGTTTCCGGGTGGCCGTGGTCGGCGTGGCTCACCAGATTGACGTGGTTCCCTACCGTCGTCTTCCCGACGGCATCGATGGCCTGCTCGACGACCACGTCGGGGTCCTCGGCGTGCGCGGGCGTCTCCAGGTTCGCCGACCAGGAGTTGTCGTGAACCTCGGTCGTTACCGGCGGCAGGTCCTCGTGGGAATGGCCCATGCGCGTTGATTGGGAGTGCGTGTCCCTTGGTCCTCCGCCGTATATGTTCGGGTTTTTTATGTCGAGCAAGGTGGGTAGAGACCCAGGCGTTCTAACAGCCAGCCGATGGAGAGCTACGATACCTGTTCGACGAGCCAGTCGAACTGCTTGTTCAGTTCCTTTTTGCGCTGTCGTGAGATAACGGTCGAATCGATCATCTCGCCGAGCACCGGGAGGTCGAGTGCGTTGTACTCCGTCGTCGCCGTTACTTCGGTCCCGCCGTCGACGGCCTCGGCGGTGTATTCTGTCATCATCGACTCGAAGATGCCCTGGCGTTGCTCGTACCGCAGGACCGCGTCGGTCTCGACGATCTCGAGGTCGAGTTCGATTTCGAAGAGTCCGACGCGGTTCGTGATACCGAGGTCGTCCCCGTCGAGCGTCACCTCGTCGAACCCCGCCGCGCGCATGAACGGCGCCACGTCCGTTATTAGGGCAGTGACTGTCTCCGGGTCAGCCGGGACCGTCCGGGTCAGCGAAACGCGCTCCATACCAGACGCCGAGTGGCCGGCGGAATAAGCGTTCGCCATCCCCGGAGATGTTCGGCTCTGTGGTTTTGCGCGACCTCTCTCGTGTTGACAGCGTGTGACTCCACTCCCCAAGTTTCTTGTTCCCATCGCAACTATGCGAACATGTTCGGGATTACGGACGCGGGGGTCGGGCGAATATATTCGGATACACCAATGCCACACGCTGAACTCACGCTCACGATTCCGGAGGAAATCTGGATCGGCGATGTTTCGCGAACGTACGACGACGCGACGTTTCGCATCCTGTCTGCGCTCCCCGGCGAGGACTCCGGCGTCGGGCTCGCGGAGATCACGTCGGACGACCTCCCGGCGGTTCTCCGTGACATCGAGAACCGGGAGTCGGTCACGACCCTTGAGATACTTTCACACCGGGACGACAGCGCGCTGGTTCAGTTCGAGACGTCGATGCCGCTCCTACTCTTCCCGGTCCAGGGCTCGGGCGTCCCGCTTGAGATGCCGTTCACGCTGTCCAACGGAGAGGCCGTCTGGGAGATATCAGCGCCACAGGAGCGACTCTCCGAACTCGGCGAGCAACTGGAGGAGTTCGGCATCTCCTTCAGCGTCGACCGCATCCAGCAACACCTCGAAACCGAGCAGGTGCTGACAGAGAGCCAGCTCGAACTGGTCCAGGACGCCATCGATGCGGGCTACTACGACACGCCGCGGGAGTGCTCGCTGACGGAACTGGCAGACCGCGTCGGTATCGCGAAGTCGACCTGCAGTGAAACCCTCCACCGTGCGGAGGAGCAGATTCTCAAGCAGTTCGTTTCGGACCACCCGGCGCGGTGACGGGAAGTCGAAGCGCGTAATACGCGCCTCTGTGAGAGATACGACATATGAGTTCCGACGCGGTCGACGAGACGCACGAAAACGCGCGACAGGAGGTCATCGCGGTGGACGCCGACGACAACGAGGAGGGGCTGGTCAATAGACTCGATGCCCACACCGGCGACGGTGTTCGCCACCGCGCGTTCACCGCCTTGCTGTTCGACGAGAACGACCGGATCCTGCTCGCCCAGCGCGCAGCGAACAAACGCCTCTGGGATACGCACTGGGACGGCACCGTCGCCTCCCACCCCGTCGAGGGCCAGACACAGGTCGAAGCCACCGAGGAACGACTCGAGGAGGAACTTGGTATCGACCCCTCGCAGTACCAGAACCTCCGCGTGACCGACCGGTTCGAGTACAAGCGCTACTACGAGAACGCCGGCCTCGAATGGGAAGTGTGTGCGGTGCTGCAGGCCACGCTCCACGACACCTCGCTGGAACCGAACCCCGAAGAGGTCGACGGCCTCATGTGGGTCCCCTACGAGCGACTGCGCGAACATCCCGAGTACTACCGCCAACTCCGCCTCTGTCCCTGGTTCGAGATCGCGATGCGCCGGGACGAGGAACGGTAACGTCGGCAGTCCCTGTCGGCGCGGGTAGCAAGCGTCGCAGTGACGCCATCCCGACCCCTTTTCTTTTCGGCCCGGCCGCCCAACCCCGGGTATGGACGTTCCGCTGTACGACTCTCTTGACGGCCAAGTCGTGCTCGTCACCGGAGCCACGCGGGGCATCGGGAAGGCAATCGCCGACGGACTGGTCGACCTCGACGCGACAGTGTACGCCGGCGCTCGCGATACCGGCGACATCGAGGCCACGGACCGCCATGCCATCGAACTCGACGTGACCGACGACGAGGGGATGGTCGCCGCGGTCGACCGCATCGAGCGCGAGCAGGGCCGGCTTGACGTGCTGGTCAACAACGCCGGCGTGATGGACTCACGGGAGCCGCTCGACGAGATGCCGACAGACGTTATCGACCACACCCTCGACACGAACCTCCGGGGGGCGGTCCTCATGACGAAGTACGCCCTCCCGCTGTTGCTGGCCGACGGTGGCGGCCGCGTCGTCACCATGTCCTCCGGGCTGGGAGCCATCACCGAGAGCCAGTCGGGCGGCACGCCGGCCTACCGCATCTCGAAGACCGGCGTCAACGGGCTGACGAAGTACCTCCACGGCGAGTACGCGGCCGACGGTCTCATCGCCAACTCGGTGTGCCCGGGCTACGTTCAGACGGACATGACGGAGGGGAGTGCCCCCCGGACGCCCGAGGAGGGGGCCGAGACGCCGGTGTGGCTCGCTCGCTTCCGACCCGAGGCACCGAGCGGGCGGTTCTGGCGCGACAAGGCCGAAATCGAGTGGTAGCGGCCGTGGTCAATCGGCGTTCTCGGTGCGGACCGCCGCTGGCTCGTCTGTCGCGTGGGCGGGCTCAGCCGCCGGCAGTTGTAGTTCCACAGTCGTTCCCGGGCCGTCCGTCTCGGGGAACGACATCCGCCCGCCGAGGTTCCGGACGATCCAGTTGACGAGCCAGAGCCCGACGCCGGAGCCGTGTTTGAGCGGCGTTTCGGTTCCCGAGCGGATGACCTCGCGCTCGTGGTCGGCGATACCGGGGCCGTTGTCGTGAACGGCCACGCGGACCCCCGGCGTTCCGTCGGTCCGGGTCGCAGTTATCTCGACCTCGAGAGGGTCATCGGCTGTCGCCCGATGTTCGACGGCGTTCTCGACCAGTTCTTCCAGCGCGATGCGGACCGACGGGCCGCCCTGTATCCAGATGGACTCCTCGCAGGTGAGCGTGATCGCCGCATCGGGGTTGCGGTCACGGGCATCGCTCACGACCGATTCCAGCAGTTCGCGAAGCGGTGTCGGGCTGTGCTGTTCGGTCTCTAGGGCTTCGGTGACCCGACCGATCTTGTTGCTTCGGTCGACGATGTCGTCGACGGTACTGATGATACGGCTGAGTCGCTCGCGCTCGTCGGCATCGGCCGTATCCCGGAGCAGGTCCGCGTTCCCCTTGACGACGTTCATCTCGTTTCGGATGTCGTGCCGGAGCAAGCGGTTGAGCACGTCCAGCCGCTGTTCGCGCTGCCGGCGGTCCGTGATATCCCGGAGGCTGATGAGATGGCCCGAGACGACGCCGTACGCGCGGTACAGCGGTATCACGCGCACATCGTAGTACCGGACGCCCCCGTCGTGTTCGAGGGCCGTCTCGGTCTGCGTTCGCTCGCCGGGAGCCGGAACCGTCTCGGCGAGTGCCGGTAACGCGTGCGGTAGCGAGCGGCCCAGCAGCGTGTCCTGGTCGCCGTCGAACAGCGCCGTGGCGGCCTCGTTGACATCGACGATGCGGCGCTCGTCGTCGACGATGACGACCTGGTCGTCCATTTCGGTGAAGATCGCTTCACGGCCTAGTTCTCGGGTCACCGGTGCCACGTCGAGCAGGTGCCCGCGGAGGATGGCGACCGAGAGGACGGCCCCCGACGCGACGTACCCGAGACTCGTCGGGTTGAACGTCGTCGGTACCACACCGAGCACGAACAGCGTCTGGACGACCGTCGGGACGGCGATGGCGAGCAGCAGTGCGAGCCCCTGGCCCTGGAACACCTGATTCGACCGGAACAGCATTCGTAACAGAAGGACACCGCCGGCGAGGATCAACAGCAGTATGTAGGACATGTGGCCCCAGTACACGACTTCGTACGCGGGCACGAGCGTCACCGACGACGCCGAGACGTACTGCGTCCCGCGACCGGACCAGATGAGTTCGTGTGCGTGATTCGACCACACGAGCGTGACAAACACCGCCGGTTCGATAAGCAACAGCGCTGTTCGGCGCTGGGTGAGCCAGTGTGGATGTCCCGTGTACTCGATAACCGTCACGAGCCACGCGACGGGGATGATTACCGAGAGCGTCAGCTGCACCTGGACGAGTCGCTCCATGGTGGCCAGTCCCGGTACTGCGAGCTCGATACCGTACGTCACGGCCCAGAGACTCGCCGCAACGACGAACACTGCCAGCGGTCCCGCACCCGGCCGGTCCCGGTGGAGCCACACCAGAAAGGCGACGCCCATACCGACGACACCTGACAACAAAACGACAGCGAGCGGCGACAGGACCATTCAGTTACGTACCAATTGTGTTCCAGATATAACTATTCTCGGTCACTCCGTCTGCGAGCGAACCGCGGACCACACGGCGAGGGCACCGAGCACGAACGCCGGAACGAGCGGGAGCGTGAGGTAGGCGTCACGGAGCGTGAGCCCGAGGCTACTGATGACGCCCTGGGCTGCCGGCAAGAGCAAAATTGCGCCGGGGACGAGCAGGAACGCCACGCCGATCATCCCGACCAGAATCCAGCCGCTCGTCCCGAACTCGGGCCCGTCGGCGGCTTCCGTGCCCGTCTCACTGTCCGCAGAGGAGGCGTCTGCAGACTGTGGCTCCGTGTCGGGACGGTGGACGTAGCCGGACTCGTCGTCAGCCATCGGCACGCACCCCGTCGCGCCCGCTCGAACGGTGCGTCACGATGGGACCACCCCCAGGAATACCGACGAAACAACGTGGCTGCATGTGTCGGAGTCAGGCAAGCGAGCGCAAAACGCTAACGGTCCCGCTACCGCGACAGACCAGGGGCTTCCTGGCTCGAAATGTCACACAGGCTCATTCGATGCCCGCTGGCGGAGGCGTGTGCGTCCCGCTGGCCCTCCGCGACCGACGGGTCCTCGTACAGTCCCTCGAACGCACACTCGTGGCAGACGACGTGGTATCTCCCAGCCATACATTTTATTTCCTATCGCTATATTTTAAGCATATCGTTTTCAGATATTATATGTGTTGCAGTCCCGCAAACGGTCGTCAGGGTATTTATCCACCGAAACCGATGGAGTAGTATGGTGGATTTCCAGTCCCGTGACACGCGCCGGGGTCCGACTGACGGGGAAGACGACGAGACGGAGGAGGGCGAGACGGGGGACGACGAGGAATCCGCAGCGGCCGAGACTGCTGCCGAGGCCGCCACTTCGGAACCGAACGAAGCGGCAGGAAACGACGACGTAGCGAGCGAGGAGGACAGCGACGCGCCTACCGCGCCGGACGATACAGCGGGGGCCAGTGGCGGGTCCGTATCGGAGGCCGAAAGCGACAGTTCCGTGGCGGAAAGAATCGACGAGGCGGCGACGCAAAGCACGGACAGCGAGTCAGCAGCCGAAACACAGGACGCCGAGGGGACTGACACGGCAACAGAGGGGCACGAAGAGGAACCACACTCCGAGACACAGGCAGCCGGTCAGCCGGCGGACACACCACAGGCGGTGGTTCCGACAGCGGATGAGACGCCAGCGCAGACAGCCACCCAGGCCGACGCGGCCCAGGAGCAGCAGGTGGCCGCCGCCGTCGTCACCGTCGGGACGGCAACAGAGGAGGGCGACCCGACGGGCGAGGCGGTGGAGACGGCACTCGAAGCGACCGGCCAAACGGTCACGGCTCGCGAACGGCTTCGAGGGGACTACGACGGCATCCAGGGGGCCGTCGACAGGCTGATCGGGCGCGACGACGTGGAGGTAGTCGTCACTGCCGGCGGCCTCGGTGTCGCTCCGACGGAGCAGACGCTCGAAGCGGTCCACCCACTGTTCGAGAAGGCACTGCCGGGATTCGAGGAAGTGTACCGGAGCCTCCTGTTCGAACAACAGGGGACCGGTGTCATTGCTGTCCGCGCGACTGCCGGGATCGCCGACGGGACGCCGGTGTTCTGCCTGCCCGCGGACCCAGCGGCGGCCCGTGTCGCTATCGACGAGATCATCGCGGCGGAAGCCCCGGCCCTCGTCGCTGAACTGTCCTGAGCCGACTCGGCGGACCCGCGGTATCAGTCTTGTGTCCGTTTAGCCGGCTTAACGTGATATTTGCCGGCTCGTTCCGGGTCGCTAATTTTTCCACTTCCGACAGGCTGTTCTCCCGGATATCAGCCGTTTAAACGTTTAAATCGCGGTGAAAGGTCGTTAACCGCGGCCCCCATTGAAGTGGAGACAGTCCACAGGCTCGGGTGTCATGTCCGATCGCAACGCGACACGACGCGGCGTCCTCAAGGGTATCGGCGCGACAGCTGCAGCTGCACTGGGCGGTGTGGCCGTCTCCGGTACGGTTGCGGCGGCCGGTCCCTGGGAGTCCGTCGAGTCCCCGACCGGGAACACCCTCCACGACGTCGAATACACGGCCACCGGTGCGTACGCGGTGGCGGGTGGCGGTATCGTCCTCGAACGGACCAGCAGGGGCTGGCAGAAGGTCATCGGCGGCGGTCCGACCGGCAACGGGAACAGCCTCTACGGAGCCGACGTGACCGACGACGGCAAGGCCCTCTGGTTCGTCGGTGCCTCGGGCGCTATCGGCGAGTACGACGTGGAATCGGGCGTGCTCACCGACCATAGCGCCCCGATGGACGTCACCAACAACTTCAACGACGTGTCTGTGACCGGCACCGCCGGCGAGGCGAACGTCTACGTCGCCGGCGACTCCGGAAAGATGTACTACAGCTTCGAGAACGGCGCGAGCGAGACGTGGGACTACACCACACCCGGTTCCGGGTCGGCGATTAACGCTGTCGACTTCCACGGCGTCCGCTCGGGCCACATAGTGGACGGGAACAAGAGCGTCTTCGCCACCGACGACGGCTCGACGTGGAACAAGATCGGCCTCGCCGACGCCAACGTCAATTTCTACGGCGTCGACTCCGACGGTCCGGACGACGTGTGGATCTCCGGCGGTGGGGGCATGATCTTCCACTGGAACGGGTCCGAGTGGACGCCGACCGACACCGGTGACGCCGGCCTGCGTGACATCGAGGTCACCGACGACGACAGCACCGGCTACACGGTCGGTGGCGGCGGCAAGGTGTACGCGCTGGGCGGTGGCGACTGGACGCAGGAGGAGACGCCCGCCGGCGAGAACCTGAAGGCCATCGTCCGCGGCGGCACCGACATCGCGGTCGGTTCGGGCGGAACGATTATCGAAAAGTAGCTGGCGAGGCCCGCTACTCTCGGCCGCGCTGGCACTCGGCCTCCCCGTCTGCAGGGATGCGCGCGTCCCGATAGGCCCCCTGGTGGAACGACTCGGCAAGCCAGATTTTGTGTCCGTACTCGTTCCCAAGGCGTGCCGTCCCGGTCGAAACGAACTGTCGGGTCGACGACTGCGAATGGAGGTTGACGTGACACTCGTCTAGCTCCCAGTAGTCGTCGCCCGACGTCGTCCGATCCCCCTGTTTGCGGAGATAGACGTGTGTAACGTTCGGCAGGCAGATGGTCATCCGGTCGAGTTGGTCCTCCGCGGTCCGAGGGTCTTTCCCACCGTAGAAGTTCGCGTACTGTCCAAAAGAGTACGTTACGACGCTCCCTTCCTCCCAGTCGTCGAAGTTTTCGACGTTGAGCGCGAACTCGCGGCCGCCGACCGTACCACAGATACCGAGGTACACGTGGTCGTCGGTCCCCGCGTATTTTCCGGCCCCAGTCGTCAGCGAGACGAACACCCCGGATAGCTCGCTCATGCGCGACGCCCCCGGACCGCGGACTGTTCATACGCCGATACCAGCAGTCGTTGTGGACGGTGGCTGTCCATGAACGCTCACTCCTGTCCCTCGTGAGACGTGCCAGATAGAGCGGATGCGATATTAAAACCTAGAAATTGTTCATGAAGGATAACGATAGCTCCCGCCGGTAGACGCGGCATATACCTGAACTGTAACCCCATAGTGTGGTAGATGGACGGACACCGACGTTTTACCCGCGTGACGCGAACGAACGGTATGGACGACATTCAGGTCCAGGGAACGTCGGTCCCCGCACTCGGCCTCGGAACGTGGCAGTTGACCGGCCAGACCTGCCGGGAAACTGTCGAAACGGCCCTGGAAATGGGGTATCGTCACGTCGACACCGCGCAGGCGTACGGCAACGAGCGGCAGGTCGGGCTGGGGATGGACGCCGCTGCGGTCGACCGCGAGGACGTGTTCTTGACGACGAAGCTCGACGGTTCGAACCGCGACGAGCGCAGCGTCCGCCGGTCGACGCGGGAGAGCTTGAACAAACTGGGAACGGACTATCTGGATCTGCTACTCATCCACTGGCCGAACACGCCGTGGATGGCCCCGCTGTCGGAGACGCTCGGGGCGATGAACGACCTCGTCGAGGAGGGGCTGGTTCGACACATCGGCGTCAGTAACTTCTCGCCGTCGCTGCTAGACAGGGCGCGAGACATCTCCTCGGCCCCTATCTTCACCGATCAGGTGCAGTACCACCCCTACTGGGACCAGCGGAAACTGCTGGACTACTGCCGCATCCACGACGTGCTCCTGACCGCCTACAGCCCGCTCGCTCGCGGCGGCGTCCTCGACGACCCGGCGCTCGTCCAAATCGGCAACCGGTACGGGAAATCCCCGGCACAGGTCGCGCTCCGGTGGCTGGTTCAGCAGGAGGGCGTGGCAGCGATCCCGAAAGCGTCCAGCCGCGAGCACCTCGAAGCGAACCTCGCCGTCTTCGACTTCGAGCTCACCGACGCGGAGATGGAGCGGACCCGGGACCCGTCGAAGGTCAAGACCGGCGTGCAGTTCGTCCGGTCGCAGTTGCCGTTCTGAGCGGGGGCAGCGCCGTTCCGTATCGACCCAAATCTCCTGCGTGTGGATAGAAGTTAGCAATCTACGGCACGTACGGTCAGTCATACAGCAGCTATAGCTATAGTTGTGGCTTTGACTGCCGCAAATATTACGAATCGCGTAACCATCATAAGCCACCTGGCCGCAGCTTTCATGTGGTGTGTTACCATTGGATTTCGGCGCGGGAACACACCGCTGAATCCACAGCGAGGCCACTGTGTCAGTACACCAATCCGAACCGATACGACGGAGCATCGAAGTGGAGTACTGGGTCATCGACGATGCGGGCCGGCTGGTCGAACCGGGCGCGCTCGTCGACGCAACCCCAGGGGCGGAGCGGGAGTTCGTCGAGCCCCTGCTGGAGGTCAAGACGACGCCGTGCGAGACAGCGACAGAACTGCGCGAGGAACTCCTTGACCGACTCGGGGCCGTGCTGCGGCGGGCCGACGACCGCGGAAAACGCCTCGTACCGCTTTCGACCCCGGTCAACGCTGAGAAAATTCAGGAGATTCCGTGCGACCGGACCCGGATCCAAAACCGTGTCGTCGGCGACGATTTCGAGTACGTCCGCCACTGCGCCGGCACGCACATCCACGTCGAACAGCAGCCGGGGCGGGAGATCGACCAGTTGAACGCGCTGATCGCCATCGATCCCGCGCTGGCGCTCGTCTCGTCCTCGCCGTATTTCCGCGGCCGGCGGCTGGCCGACGGGGCACGCTCGAAACTGTACCGCTGGATGGCGTACAACTCGGTGCCACACCAGGGCTGGCTGTGGTCGTATCTCGATGACACTGACGAGTGGGACCGTCGGCTCGAACGGCGCTACGACGAGTTTGTGACCGAAGCTGTCGACGCCGGTATCGACCGGCGAACCGTCGCGGCGAACTTCGAGCCCGAAAGCTCGATCTGGACACCGGTCCAGCTCCGGGCCGAGTTCGGCACCGTCGAGTGGCGGTCGCCCGACGCTGCACTCCCGAGTCAGGTCCTGCAACTCGCCGACTCGGTGGCGTCTCTCATGGACCATCTCAGAGGAACCGAGGTACGTATCGAGGGGGAGGCGGGCCGCGTTACCGACGACGAAATCGTGCTTCCCGAGTTCGACGCTGTCCTTGCGTACGCGAACGATGCTATCCGGGACGGGGTCAGCACCGACAGCGTGCGGTCGTATCTCGACCGGATGGGGTTCGACGTGGACGCGTACGACCCGGTCGCGCCGACGTTCGACAGGCCGGAACCGGTCACGTCTCGCGACGCTCGCGAGATTCGGCTCGAACACGCCGACCGGCTCCAGGACGACGTGCGACAGGCTGCACCAGTCGCACTCGACTAAAATCGGAGCCGGCTCGCCGAAACGGAACGGTGACCAAGGGTTTAGGAAGCCCCGCTCCAACCCCGCGCTATGGTAACGGCGCTCGCCGATGATATCTGGTGGTACGATCTCAGGGGCGTCAACGCGACGCTCGTCGACGACGACGGAGCGCTAACGCTCGTGGACACGGGCCTGCCCTGGCACGGCAACGAACTCGTCGCCGGCCTGAGCGATGCCGGCTACGAACTCCGGGACTTGGACCGCATCCTCCTCACGCACTTCGATTTCGACCACGTCGGCGGACTGACGGCCTTCGATGGTATCGACGTGACCGTCTACGTCGGTGAGCGGGACGCGCCGCTGGTCACCGGCGAGCGGACCCCGCCGCTGGGCAATCACAAGGGCGCGTTCCAGCGCTTCGTCTCGCCGTTTCTGGACGCGCCCGATAACGACGTCGTCCCCCTCACCGACGGCGACACCGTCGGCAGTTTCACTGCCTATCACACGCCCGGACACACGCCGGGTCACGTCTGCTACGTCAGTGAGGAGCTGTCGCTGGGGCTGCTGGGCGACCTCGTCCGGGAGGACAGCGGTCGCTTCGAGCCCTCGCCGTGGCTGGTGAGCTACGACACCGACGCCGTCGCCCGGAGCATCAGTGACTTCGTTGAGTGCTCACCGAGGTTTGAAATCGCTGTCCCGGGCCACGGAGTTCCGTTCCAGAAAAACGGCTCGGCGAAACTCGCCGAGTTGGCGGCGACGCTGTGAGCGAGAGGAGCGTCAAAACCGGCGGACGACGCTACAATTCCTCGGCGACCGCGTCGGCGTCTAGCAGGTCCGGATCAACGACGAGGTCGGTCTGTCGGCTGGCGAAGTCCGGCAGCGAGCCCTCCGCGTAGACGACGACCCGGAGATCGGGGTTGAGATCCTTCGCCACGGCGATGGAGGTGGCCTGGGACATCTCGGTCAGCAGGTAGACGTCGGCCTCGTGGATTCCGGCCTCCTCCAGCCCGGGTCGGTTGCCCACGTCGGCGACCGTCACTGTGTGGCTCTCGCTTTCGAGGGCGTCGGTGAGTCCGTTCGGGTCCGAGCCGACGAGAACCACGTTCATTCGTACTCGATAGTCGCCGGCGGTTTGTGGGTCACGTCGTAGACGACGCGGGCGACGTTCTCGTGCGCCCCGGTGATGCGCGACTGGATGCGCTGGAGCGTGTCCCAGTCGAGTTCCTGTGCGCGGGCGGTCATCCCGTCTCGGCTCTCGACGGAGCGGACGGCGACGACCCAGCCGTGCACGCGGTTGTCGCCCTTGACGCCGGTGGCCTTGCCGATGACGGCGGCCAGGGCCTGCCACGGCTCGTACTCCTCCAGTTCCTCTTCGACGACGTGGTTGGCCTCGCGGGCCACTTCCAGTTTCTCCTCGGTGACTTCGCCGATGATGCGGACGGCGAGGCCGGGGCCGGGGAACGGCATCCGCTCGGAGATGATCTCTTCGAGGTCGAGCGCGCGGGCGACCTCGCGGACCTCGTCCTTGTAGAGATCCCGCATCGGCTCGACGATGCCATCGAAATCGACGACCTCCGGCAGGCCGCCGACGTTGTGGTGGGACTTGATGGTCCCCTCGCTCTCGATGCGGTCGGGGTAGATGGTCCCCTGAACGAGGTAGTCGGCGTCGACGTCCTTGGCGACCGTCTCGAACTCCCGGATGAACTGCTCGCCGATGATGTGGCGCTTCTCCTCGGGATCGGTCTCGTCGCCGAGTGCGTCGAGGAACCGATCCTGGGCGTCGACGATCCGCAGCGAGTCCATGTAGCTGAACGTCTCGCGGATCTGGTCGGTCTCGCCTTTCCGCATCAGCCCGGTGTCGACGTAGACGGGGGTGAGCTGGTCGCCGATGGCCTCGTAGGCCAGCGCGGCGGCCGTCGAGGAGTCCACGCCGCCCGACAGCGCGATGACGGCGTTCTTGTCGCCGATCTCGTCGGCGATTTCGGCTTTCGCGTCGGCGATGAACTCGTCGACGTTCACCATCAGTGGCTCACCTCCTCGGTCGCCACACTGTGGGGGTCGTCGCCGAGCACGGCCTCAAGCAGGCCGACGAAGGGCGGGCTGGCGCGGGTCGGTCGGGAGCGGAACTCCGGATGGAACTGCGTCCCGATGAAGTAGGGGTGGTCCTCGGGCGCGAGTTCGAGTATCTCCATACGGTTCCCGGCGCGGCCGGAGAACTTCAGCCCGGCGGCTTCGAGATCGTCGATGTACTCGGGGTTGACCTCGTACCGGTGGCGGTGCCGTTCCGTGCAGGAGTCGCCGCCGTACAGCGTCGCGGCGAGCGTGTTCAGGTCGATGTCGGTTTCGTGGGCACCAAGCCGCATCGTTCCGCCCATGTCCTCGATCTCGTACTGCTCGGGGAGGATGTCGATGACGGGATGTGGCGTGTCCTCGTCCAGTTCCGCGGAGTGGGCGTCGTCGAGGTCCAGCACGTTCCGCGCGTACTCGACGACGGCCATCTGGAAGCCGAGACACAGCCCGAGGAAGGGGACGTCGTTCTCGCGGGCGTAGCGGATGGCCTCGATTTTGCCCTCCGTGCCCCGAGCACCGAAGCCGCCCGGCACGACGATGGCGTCGGCCTCGCGCATCCGGTCGGCGTGATGGTCGCTCATCTTCTCGGAGTTGACCCACTGGACGTTCACGTCGACGTTCTTCTCCAGCCCGGCGTGTTTCAGCGCCTCGTGGACAGACATGTAGGCGTCTTCGAGGTCGTACTTGCCGACGAGGGCGACCTCGACCTCGCCCTCGGTCTGCTGCGTGACGAGGTCGCGCCAGCGGTTCTCCCGCTCGTCCTCGGGCAGCGCCTCCGAGGCGATATTGAGTTCCTCCATCACGTACTCGTCGAGGCCTTCTTCTTCGACCATCAGCGGGACGTGGTAGATGTCGTCGACGTCGGGGTTCGAGAAGACGGCTTCCGTCGGCACGTCACAGAACAGCGCGATCTTCTCTTTCGTGTCGATATCGAGTTTGTCCGAACAGCGGCCGACGAGAATGTCCGGCTGGAGGCCGATAGAGCGGAGTTCCTTCACCGAGTGTTGGGTCGGCTTCGTCTTCTGCTCGCCGTTTTTCGAGTAAGGGACGAGCGTGACGTGGGTAAAGAGAATATCGTCCTCGTCTTCCTCGTGGGCGAACTGCCGGAGCGCTTCGAGATACGGCATCCCCTCGATGTCCCCGACCGTGCCGCCGACTTCGATGATACAGACGTCGTTGCCCTCGGCGGCCTCGCGGATACGCCGCTTGATGTCGTCGGTGATGTGCGGGATGATCTGGACCGTGCGACCGAGGTAGTCGCCGGCGCGCTCCTTCTCGATGACGTGCTGGTAGGTCTTCCCCGTGGTGACGTTATGGTCGAAGGTCATGTCGATGTCGAGGAACCGCTCGTAGTTCCCCAGGTCGAGGTCGACCTCCCCGCCGTCTTTGAGCACGTACACCTCGCCGTGCTGGAAGGGGTTCATCGTACCGGCGTCGACGTTCAGATACGGATCAATTTTGACCGCTGTAACGTCGAACCCGGCGTTTTTGAGTAATCTGCCTGTGCTGGCGGCAGTGATGCCTTTCCCCAGGCCAGACATCACGCCACCGGTGACGAAGATGAACTTCCGACCCAGCTCCGGGTCGTAGTCCGTTTCGGGTTCGGTCGGCATACCGACGGTGAACCCCGCGTAGTCTAAACGGTTTCGGAGCACGCACTGTTCGCCACCCCGTCGCAGTGTCAACGCGACTACAGTGACGGCTGCGTAAGGACGCGCCACGCGGCCACGAGAACGGCGAGTGACAGCGCCGAGAACACCGCATCACCGGGACTGGACCCGATGGCGATGAACAGCAGGTAGCCGGCGACGAACCCACCCAGAAGCGAGACGACGCCGTGTCGTGTCGAGTGAGACACCGCCACCCTGGTTCGAGTTGACATAGTACAATATTTATCAGTATATAGTATAAATGTAACTTTGACCGATAATCAGGACTTGAGCACGCCGGATCTGATAGCGACATAGGTCCCCAGACTTCCGACTGAAGCGAGGACGAGCGCCCGCGCTGGCCCACCCGCGACGAGCGCCGTCTGCATCAGGACCAACAGCGCTACCAGCGTGGCGATGAACGTAACGGCAGCGAACGCGAGCGGGCGGTTCATGGTCGGTAATTGGGCTGACAGCGCCTCTGTCTTTCGATACTGTCCAGCAGGCGCGGCTATCTGCCCTAGAGTTGCACCGAGCGCTGAAGTGGCGGCCAAAATCGACCGAGGACTCTAAACAGTGGATTCCGGCGGCAACAGGTGATCCCGGAGAAACGGGCCGACAGTCTGGCCGATACGACCGCGCTGGCCGACGAAGTGGTGGTCGGCCGGCAGACGCTCGACCGCGTGGCCCTGCTCGGCGGCGCGGTCGGCGACCGTCCCCCAGTCAACAGTGTCGTCGCGCTCGCCGACCACTATCTGTACCGGGCAGTCGATGGCGTCGAGCGCGGCGACAGCATCGAGATGGTCGGTCAGTCCGGCCGGCGGAGCGAGGACGGAGAGGACCGACGGCTCGGCCACAGCGTCGCGGTCGGCGGCCGCACAGAGCGCCACAGCCGCGCCGAAGCTGTAGCCAAACAGGCCGACGGCGTCTGCTCGTTCGCCGGCCCATGCGAGGGCGTTCTCGGCGTCGACCCGCTCGCCGCGGCCCTCGTCCCACGTGCCGTAGTCGAAGCGGAGACAGCCGATGTCGGGTGCGAGCGCGTCGCTGACCGCCTCCAGCCGGCTGTCCGAGCGAGTACCGCCATACTGCGGATGCGGCGGGCACGCGACGACGACCGACGCCGACTCGGGCCGGTCGAACGACGCGGTGACGCCGCGCCCGCCCGGTATTCCGACGGTAGTCATACGTGTTCAGACGCCACACCGCTGTAAGAAATTTAAGGTTGGAGAGACCAATGCGCATACATGGGAATCCTCTCGCGCGCGTCGTACGTCATCCGCTCGAAGCTCAACGCCGTCCTGAACCGAGCGGAGGACCCGACAGAGACCCTCGACTACAGCTACGAGCAGTTGCGTGACGAACTGCAGGACGTCAAGCAGGGCATTGCGGACCTGACGACCCAGAAGAAGCGACTGGAGATACAGAAACGCCGCCTCGAAGAGAACGTCGAGAAACACAACGAACAGGCGCGCCAGGCCGTCGAGCAGGACCGCGAGGACCTCGCCCGCCAGGCCCTGGAGAAGAAAAAACAGAAGATGAGCCAAATCGAGGAGCTGGAAGGCCAGATTCAGGACCTGCAGAGCCAACAGGACCAGCTGGTCGAGCAGAAAGACGAACTCCAGAAGCAGATCGAGCAGTTCCGGACGAAGAAGGAGACGATGAAAGCCCGTCACGAAGCCGCGAAGGCGTCGGCGCGCGTCAACGAGGCAATGACCGGCGCGGGCGACGAGATGCAGGACATCAACCAGGCCATCGAACGCGCGGAGGAGCGCACCGAGGACATGGAGGCCCGCTCGCAGGCGATGGACGAACTCCGCGAGGACGGCGTCCTCGAAAACCAGCTCTCCGACAAGAGTTCGCTGGAACAGGAACTCGAAGAGGTCCAGCAGAAAGGGTCGGTCGACGCCGAACTCGACACGCTGAAAGCCGAGATGGGGAAAGCCGAGGACGGCGACAGCGGGTCGAGCGACGCCGACGTTTCAGAGGCCGAACTGGAACAGGAACTCGCCGACGAGAGTACGCAGGTCGACGTCGACGAGAGCGAGGTCGAGTCGGAGCTGGACGAACTGAAAGAAGACGAGCAGTAGCCGACGGGTCTGGTTTTACAGCGGCCAGACGACAGACACCGAGAGCGTCGTGACGACGCACAGAAGGAGCTGCAGCGGGCCGCCGACGCGCAGGAAGTCTGTAAAGCGGTACCCGCCGGGGCCGTACACCATCAGGTTCGTCTGGTAACCGATGGGCGTCAGGAACGCCGTCGCGACCGCGAACGTCACGACGGCGAGGAAGGGAAACCCGGCGACGCCGATTTCGGCGGCGGTGGCGACGGCGATCGGGATCATCAACACGACGGTCGCGGCCGGGGTGATGACGCTGGCGAGGACGGCCGTCAGGAGGTACACCAGCGCCAGCAGCGCGAGCGGCGGGAGGACGCCAGCGGCATCGACGAGGAGCGCGCCGACGAACGCGGCCCCGCCGGTGGCCTGCATCGCCTGCCCCAGCGGGAGCAGTCCGGCGAGCAGGAACACGACGTTCCAGCTCACCGCGTCGTAGGCCCTCGACGCGCTCAGTGTGCCGGTCGCGACCGTGGCGACGACGCCGCCCAGCGCGGCGATGTAGATGGGCAGCAGGTCCAGCGCCGCGAGCGCGATGGCGGCGAGCAGCGTCACGAGCGGGACCGCCGCCGAGGCGTCGAGCGACGGCGGGCCGCCGTCGAGCGCGTCGAACAGCTCCGTCGGCCCCTCGGTCAGGATCAGATACCCCTCGTCCTGGAGGTGGCCCACCTCGTCGAGGGGCGTCTGGATGAGGAGCAGGTCGCCGGCAGACAGTTCGACCGCCGCGAGGTTCTCGTGGATGATCTCGTCGCCGCGCCGGACGGCGAGGACCGTTACGTCGAACCGGCTGCGCAGCTGCACGTCGGCGAGCGTTCGCCCGCGGAGCCGCGACTCCCTGTGGATGACGGCCTCCGCGAGAACGCCCGGATGGCCGCTCTCTGCCAGGAGGTCCGCTGTGACGGACTTGCGGGCGAGGTCACGAAGATCGAGCGTCTGGGCGAGCTGGTTGACGGCCTGGCGATTCCCCCGGACCGTCAACACGTCGCCGGGTTCGAGCGGCCGGTCGGTGGCCGTCGCGAAGAACGACTCGCCGTCGCGGTCGATCTGGAGCACGTCGATGTCGAGCGGGTCGCTCGCGGCGATGACCTGTTCGACAGTGGCCTCGGTCGGCAGCGACTCACCCGTGTCGACCGCGTCCGCGACCGCCTCGACCACGTCGTCGGGGACGCCGCCGTCGAGCGCGTCCTGCACTGTCAGTCCGACCAGCGGCGACGCCTCGCGCACCCGCAACTGTGCGAGGTGTCGGTCCATGTCGAACTCCTCGGTGAAGCCGGCGGCGGGATGGATCCGTTCGGGGACGAGCGCCCGACCGACCGTCAGCAGGTAGGCCACGCCGACGGCGAGGACGACGACGCCGACGGGCGTCAGCGTGAACATCGAGAACGGTCGGCCGAGCAACTGCGCCGAGAGGTCGCTGGCGAGGAGGTTCGTCGTGGTGCCGACCAGTGTGAGCGTCCCGCCGAGCATCGCGGCGAAGGACAGTGGCAACAGGAGGTTTGACGGCGAGATGCCGTATCGCTCCGAGAGCCCGGTGACCAGCGGGATGAAGACCGCGACCACCGGCGTGTTGTTGACGAACCCCGCACTGACGCCCGTCGTGCCCACGATGGCGGCCAGCAGGCGCTGCTCGTCGCCGCCGGTCAGCGCCGCCAGTTTGCCGGCCAGCCAGTCGACGACGCCGGCCGACTCGACGCCAGCGCTGAGGACGTACATCGCGACGATGGTGACCACCGCCGGACTGGCGAACCCCTCGATGGCCGTCCGCGCCGGAACGCCGGTGTACGGTTCCAGCACGACCAGCGCGACGAGGACAGCGATGGCAGTCATGTCCGGCGGTAGCCACTCGGTGACGAACAGCGTCACCGCGGCGGCGACGAGCGCGAAGACGACGAGCGCGCCCGTCAAGAGCGGGGGCATACCACTCCACTCGACCGATGGCGATAAAAACACCCGGGGCGCCGTCGAGTGGTTTCGGAATGCGACTCGCCCCGGCCGTCGTCGCCCTCCAGTCGCACCGGCTCGTCACTCCGGGTTCGGCTCGTAGCCCGCTCCGACGCGAAGCGTGAGGGCGCGTTCCCGCACCGACAGCGATAGCGTCTCGTGCGTGCTGAGTTCGCCGTCCCGGCTGAACGTGAGTGTCTCGTCGTGGCCGTCGACGGTAATCTCGTCCGCCCGGACGTGGGTCACCCCGTCGGTATCGAGCGACAGCAGTCGCTGTCCGATGGCCTCTGCGACGAGGTTGCCCGTGGGCATCTGTTCGACGATGGCCACGTCGAGCAGGCCGTCTTCCATGTCGGCCTGTCCGCCCTCGGCGACGAACTTCCGGGCGTTGCCCACCAGCAGGCAGGTCGCCGTCCCGGACCACGTGAACGGCCCGTCTTCGCCGACGGCCTCGATGTCGATGTCGAGCCCGTCGAAGCGTAGCGTCTCTTGAGCCCCGGTGAGGAGAAACGCCAGCGTCCCGAACCGCTTTTTGAGGGCGCTGGGCGTCGAGACGCTGGCGTCGGCGGGGAGCCCGGCGATACAGGAGACGAGAAACGGCTCGTCGTCGGCGACGCCCACGTCGACCGGGCGCGTCTCTCCGGTGTCGGCGATTTCGACACCGTGTTCGATGTCCGTGACGCCGACGTTCCCGGCCAGGAGGTTCGCTGTTCCGGCCGGGATGACGCTCAGCGTCACCGAGCCGAGGTGGCCGGCGTCGTCGAGCCCACGGACCACCTCGTTCACCGTCCCGTCGCCGCCACAGACGGCGACCTCCGAGGCCTCGGCTCGGCCCGCCTCACGGCCGAGTTCGACCGCGTCGCCCGCGGTCCTGGTCTCGTACACCTCGAACCCGCGCGCCTCCATCAGCCGCGGAACGTAGTCGGCGTGCTCGCCGTCGCCGCTGACGGGGTTGAGGATACACCGACGCGAGCCAATCTGCATGGTACTAGCGAGTCCGGACCGGCACTTATACCGTGGTGATGTGGCACGGCGTCACTCCCAGTCGACATCGACGCTCCGGTCAGTCTCGCGGAGGATGAAAGGGCCGATAGCGAGCGTTCGTTTGGTTATCGTAACGATACGGAGGATGTACGACAGCAGGACCGTGAACGGGAGTACCGATGCCGTCGTCGTCACCGCGAGGAGCCACAACACGTCGGGGACACCGGCCGTGACGCCGACGAAATCCTGCACATCGAGGAACAGCAACGAGGTGACTGCGACTGTAAGCGCCGGGATGGCGACGTACAGCAATGTCCGGGAGAGGTCGGACAGCTCCCACTGGAAGTACAGCGTCTTGAAGTGTTCCCGGGCCGGGCCGAACAGTTCGAGTGTCTCGACGAGTTCCGCTATCGATTCGTCGATCTCGTCGGTCAGTTCGTCGGCGTAGGCCTCGCGGATGCGCCGACCGGCGTACAGCTTCCAGGAGTAGTTGTAGTTCAAGGCGGCCTTGATGACATCGAACTCCCCGAAGGTCCCGCCTTCGAGCTGGTCGGTGACACTGTCGGCGTTGGTTAGCACGTCGTCGAGATAGTTCGAAAGTAACGCCGCCAGGTCATCATCGAGCGCCGTCTCGTCGACTGCGTTCTGAGCGTTTTCGGCCCGTTCGGCGGTCCCACGGATCAGCGACCGGAGAACCGCCGAGGGCTCCGCGGGGCTGACCGGCGTGTCGACGGCGTCGGCCACGTCGGCGCGGAACTGCATCGACCCCTCCATCCGCTCGCGCTGGTCGCCGACCGCACCAAGTTCCTGTGACAGGACGAGTTGGCTCAGTGTCAGGACCAGGGTAACGGCGGTTATGGTCCCCGTAATCAGCGCCTGGAACAGCGTTTCGACCGGGTCGCCGCGGGTCAGCAACGTCAGGGCCGGTGTGGGGTGGAGGAACCCGACTGCGAGAATCCCACAGAACAGGACAGCCGAGAGCAGCGCAGTGACGAGCCAGCGGTCCGCATCCAGAAGGAACCAGAGAATTCGGGTGTCACCGGCGGCGCGCTCCCGCATGGTGTCGCCCGACTCACCACTGTCAGTTGTCATACACATCGGGTCGTCCGCCGGGCATAAAAACGCGTGCCCGAGGAGCGCCAGGTAGGCGGTGTGTCGTCAGCGAGAATCAATCGGACGGCAGCGGCTACCGGCCGGCGAGGAACGTCACGGCGGTCCGCTGCTGCTCTATTTCGGTTTCGAGATGGTCGCGGAACTCGGCGATGTCGATGTCCTTCTCTTCGCGTTCCTTGCGGTCCCGCACCGAGATGGTACCGGCTTCCTCCTCGTTGTCGCCGATGACACACATGTAAGGGACACGGTCGTCGTGAGCCTGCTGAATCTTCTTGCCGACGGTCCAGGAGCGGTCTTCGATGGTGACCCGGAAGTCGTCGAGTTCGTCCTGAATCTCCTCGCAGTAGGCGATGTTGTCGTCGCTGACCGGCAGCAAGCGGATCTGCTCGGGGGCGAGCCACGGCGGGAACTTCCCGTTGTAGTGCTCGGTCAGCACCATGAAGAACCGCTCGTAGGAGCCGTACAGCGCGCGGTGGATCATCACCGGGCGGTGCTCCTCGTTGTCCTCGCCGGTGTAGGAGAGGTCGAACCGCTCCGGCATGTTGAAATCCAGCTGGACAGTCGGGCCGTCCCAGTGGCGACCGAGCGCGTCCTCGAAGGCGAAGTCGATCTTCGGGCCGTAGAACGCGCCGTCACCCTCCTCGACGACGTAGTCGATGTCCTGCTCGTCGAGGACGGCTTCGAGCTGGGACTCGGCTTTCTCCCAGATTTCGTCGCCGCCGACGGACTTCTCCGGCCGGGTAGCGAACTGGACGGTGTAGTCGAGGTTGAACGTGTCCAGCGTGTCGAGGATGATGTCGACCGTCGCCAGCACCTCCTCCTCGATCTGGTCCGGCCGGACGAACAGGTGGCCGTCGTCGATAGTAAAGGCCCACGTCCGGGAGAGCCCGGAGAGTTCGCCGCGCTGCTCCTTGCGGTACACCTTCCCGTCCTCGAAGTACCGTACCGGCAGGTCCCGGTAGCTCCAGGAGTTCTGCTCGAAGATGGTGGCGTGGCCCGGGCAGTTCATCGGCTTCAGGCCGTACTCCTCGTCGTTCACGTCGAGCAGGAACATGTCGTCGACGTAGTTCTCGTAGTGGCCCGACTTCTTCCACAGTTCCGTCCGGAAGACGTGGGGCGTCTCGACCTCGTCGTAGCCGGCGTCGCGGTTGAGGCCGGCGACGTAGTCCGAGAGTTCGTTGAGGATCTTCTTCCCGTTGGGTTCGTACAGCGGCAGGCCCGGCCCGGTCGTCTCGTCGATGGAGAACAGGTCCATCTCCTGACCGATCTTGCGGTGGTCCCGCTCCTCGGCCTTGCGGCGCTGTTCGAGGAACTCGTCGAGTTCGTCCTCCGTGGGGAAGGCGGTCCCGTACACGCGGGTCAGGGTCTCGTTGTCTTCCTCGCCGCGCCAGAAGGCTGCAGAGATCTCGAGCAGGGCAAAGCCGCCGATTTCGCCGGTCGATTCGACGTGGGGGCCCTGACAGAGGTCCTCGAACTCGCCCTGCGTGTAGAAAGAAACCTCCTCGTCGTCTGCGGCCTCAGTTTCGAGGATGTCCTGTTTGAACGGATTGTCCTCGTAGCGCTCGAAGGCGTCTTCCCGGTCGACGAGTTCGCGTTCGATGTCGAGGTCCGCCTCGATTATTTCCGCGGCTTCGGCCTCGATAGCTTCGAGGTCGTCCTCGTCGATATCGACGCCGGTGATGTCGTAGTAGAACCCGTTGTCGGTCCACGGCCCGATTGTGAGCTTCGCGTCGGGGTAGAGGCGCTGCAGCGCCTGCGCGAAAACATGAGCGGCGGAGTGACGCAACACGTCGAGGTACTCGTCGCTGCTCTCGGTGACGATTTCCAGTTCGACGTCGGCTGTTAGCGGCGCGTGCTTGTCGACAAGTTCGCCATCAACAACGCCGGCGACCGTGTCGTCACCCAGCCCTGGCCCGATTTCGTAGGCGACATCCTCGACCGTGCTGCCGCTCTCGACCTCTAGTGGGGTCCCGTCGGGCAGCGTGACCGTGACCGTACTCATACCCGATGATACGACGGCGGCCGGGGATAAGTGTATTGAGACGCAGGCGACGCTGGCGTTACTCTGGCAACAGCGGGTCCGAATCCTCATCGACGGTGTCGACCGCCGGCAGGTCAGACTGCGCCGACGGATGCGGTGCGCTCGCCCGCTCCAGCGATGAGAACGTCGATTCCTCCTCCCCTTCGAGCATGGTGAGCCGGTCCCTGACCGTGACCGTCTCGCCCTCGGCCGTGTGTGGCGTCACGCACGTGAGTTCCGACCCCTCGTACTCCGCCAGGAGTTGGATCGGAAACACGAGCGCCCGGTACTGCTCCCCCGTTATTTCCGAGTCCACCGACCGGACTTGGAACGCGGGATCGAGTGAACAGTCGTTGCGTTTCGCCCATTCCTGAAAGACGCTGACTCGATTGAGGGCGAATAATCCGAGTTCGGTTCGCGCCTCCGCTGGCGTGGACGGAATTTGCCGACCAATAACCTGAACGGTAACATCTGACAGAATGTCAGCCTCCGACAGCCCCTGAAGCCGGTCGATTACCGCAGCCTGTTGCTGCGTGTGTCCGTCGGGCAGCAGTGAACGAACGTACAATTCTGCCCGTGTGTCGTCTGGCTGCGTGCTCCCCTGCATCGTATAGAAATTAATGGACAGCAACTGGCAAAAGTATTCCTGTTGACAAATAATGGTTAGAACGATTATACACTGAACAACGGATGCCGAATCAAACGGTTTCATCCCCCCTTGGATACCCACGGACCGTGTCGGTGTGATAGGGAGTACTATGTGGGCACAGTTCGCATGAGAAGCCGCATATGTACGATTCGGTGCTCGTAGCCACAGACGGCAGTTCGGGAACGACGGAGACGCTCGCACATGCGGCCTCGATTGCGCGCGACAACGACGCGACCCTTCACGGCCTGTACGTCGTGGATAAACGGCTGTACCTCGCGGCCGACAAGTCCAATCAGGACGAAGTGCGCCAGTCGCTGGAGGAAGAGGGGGAAGTCGCGCTCGATGACATCGCCGTCGGCGGCGAGGAGTCCGGAGTCGAGGTCGTCACGACCATGGAGGAGGGGATTCCCCACAAGACGATCACCGACTACGCCGAGCAAGAAGACATCGACCTCATCGTGATGGGGACCCACGGCCGGACCGGACGGGACCGGGTCGCCAATCTCGGGAGCGTCACCGAGCGCGTCGTGCAGAGCGCGCCCGTCCCCGTCCTCGTGGTCCACATCGAGTAGTGCTGCTGTGTGGCCGCCGAGAGCAGACAAAACCAACAGGACACGTTGCCAGTACCACCCTGATCTGACCGGTATCTTTTCGGCCCGCCGACACGCTGTAGACAGTATGGACAGCCGAGAGTACGCGTTCGAAGGTACCACACCGGACATCCACGGATACGCCCACGTCAGCCGCGAGGCGACGCTGGTGGGCGATGTCACTGTTGGTCCGAACGCGAACGTCTGGCCCGGCGTCGTGTTGCGCGGCGACGTGGCCCCCGTCGAGGTGGGTCGCGAATCGGCGATCGGTGACGGGGCTATCGTCCACGCTTCGACCGTCGGCGAGAAAGTGATGGTCGGCCACGGAGCCGTTCTCAACGACGCCCACGTGAGCGACGGGGCGCTCGTTGGATTCAATTCGACGGTCAGCGATGCCACCATCGGCGAGGGCTCCATCGTCGCGATGGGGACGGTCGTTCCGCCGGGCTACGAGGTGCCTGCGGAGTCCTTCGTCCGTGGGAGCCCGGCCACCGTGACGCCGCTGTCCGAGACAACAATCGACCCCACTGAGGTGTTCGAGGCGTTCAGCTCCGGCGATTACGCCAACCTCGCGGCCCGCCACGAGGACCTCTTCGAGTAACGCCCCGTCGGACGAACGACGGGTCACTTATAGTGGAAGAACCCACACAGTACCGAGCATGGACGATATCGTCGACCTGGTGACCCGGTCGCTCGCTGACGAGACTGCCGCAGAGTTCACTGAGCGGGTCGACGAACAGGCGATGCGGCTCCGGAGAGCCATCGAGGCCGGGGAGTTCGACAACGAAGCGTTTTCCGTCGGCCTGGAGATCGAACTGTACGCCATCAACGCCGAGCCGGACCCGCCCGAACCAGACGACGAGGGAGACGACGAGACAGTCGCCGAAGAGGACCTCGACGACGACCTGAGCGGGTCGAGCGGGGCGGCCTGGAGCGGCTCACTCGACGCGCCAGCGGAGCCAGAAGACGGCGCTGGCGCATCACTGGAACCAGATGGCGACGGGGCGTCGCTGGACCCAGAAGAGGGCGACCCGCTGGAACCCGCCGGGGACGAGTCACTGGATCAAGACACTGGCGAAGCCGCTGACGAACCCGAGGATTCTTTCGGTCCCGGAGAGGGGCCGTCGCTCGACATCGACCCGGACAGCCCGCTGGCCGAGGACGAACCGGAGACGCCCGAGGAGGAGGCCGAACCTGCTGTCGAGTCGTCGGTCGCGGAAGAAAATGACGAGCCGTACATGGACCCCGAGGACTGGAAGGGGCGGCTGACCCGCCTGCCCGACGTGGTGTTCGAGGGCGAGGCCAACAAGGAACTGGGCCTGCACAACGCCGAGGTCAACACCGAACCGAACAGTTTCGACCAGACCGGGATGGAGGTCCAGACGACGGCGGTAGAGATGCAGACGAAGCAGGCCCGCCAGCAAGCGAGCAAGCACAACTGCGAACTCGTCCTCGATGCGATGTGGACCATCCCGCCCGAGGAGGGCAGCGAACAGTACCTCTCGGCGCATGAAACGAACGACGGGGTCGTCCTCGCGGACAACATGCGGCAGGCCCCCAGATACGTGGCGCTGGACAACGAGGCGCTGGACCGCGCCGGCGGCAGCATCGACTTCGACGTGCCGGGGTACAGCGAGTCGTTCCCGACGATTCTGTTCGAGTCGCTGGCTACCTCGATCCAGCCCCACCTTCAGGTTCCGGACGCCGAGGCGTTCCCCGAGTACTACAACGCCGCGATACGGACGCTCGGGCCGCTGCTCGCGCTGTCGGTGAACTCGCCGTTCCTCCCCGCGGACATGTACGACGACACCGACGGCGAGTGGCTCTGTGCGAACACGCACCACGAACTCCGCATCGCGGCCTTCGAGCAGTCGGTCAACACCAGCGAGAACCCGAAGGTCCGGGTCCCGCGGGACCTCGACGACACCACGGACGTGGTCGGCCGCGTCGTCGACGACGATCTGTTTGCCCCGTTCCTGCGGGAGTTCCTGCACGACGACGACCGGGCGGCGTTCGAAGACGAGTTCTGGGAGTTCGACCACAAGCGCGGAACCTACTGGCGCTGGCTCCGCTGTGTCGTCGGCGGCGCGGCCGTCGACGGGGCAAGCACTGAAAAGTCGCTCCGCATCGAGTACCGCCCGCTCCCGACCCAGCCCCACGTCAAGGACATGATCGGACTGCAGGCGCTGACGGTCGGTCTCATCCGCGGGCTGGTCGTCGCCGACCACCCCGCCGCGGAACTGCCTTGGCAGGAGGCCAGGCGGAGCTTCTACAGCGCCGCGCAGGATGGCTCTGACGCCGACCTCTCGTGGGTGACAGCCGAGGGCGAGCGAACGGACGACCACGACGCGATCTACGACGAGATCTTCCAGTACGCCCGTCTTGGGCTGGCCGAGCAGGACGTACCGGAGGCCCGCATCGACGAGTACCTCGGACCTATCGAAGCCCGATACGAAGCCGGCATGACCCCGAGCGACTGGAAGATCGACCGCGTTCGACAGTCCCTCGACGACGGCGACGACCTCTCGACGGCCATCCAGTCGATGCAGCGGGAGTATATCGAGGCGAGCCGCGAGCACCACTCCTTCGACGAATGGGTGTGAGCGGCCAGTCCCACGACGAAGTGGAGTCGGGGTATCCCTGCCGGATGGCAGGTATTTATTCGGGTGACGCCGTTATATTTGGGTGATGGTATCCACAGGCGACACAGCGCCGGACATCTCGGCGACAATCGCGAACGGTGAGGTAGAGGACTTCGAACTGAGCGATCACCTGGGCGACGGGACGGTCGTGCTCGCCTTCTTCCCGGGCGCGTTCACGCCGCCGTGCTCCAACGAGATGGTGGCCCTGCAGGAGCACCTCGGGGACTTCCACGACGCCGGCGCGACGGTGCTCGGCCTCAGCGCCGACTCGGCGTTCTCGCTGAACTCCTTCCGCGACGAGCACGGTCTGGAGTTCGATCTGGTCAGCGACATGGGCCGGTCGGCGATTCAGGACTACGACCTCGAAATCGACATCGAAGACCTCGGGCTGCTCGGCGTCGCGAACCGCGCCGTGTTCGTCGTTGACGACGACGGCGAAGTCTCCTATAGCTGGGTCGCCGACGACCCGACCAACGAGCCGGACTACGACGAGCTGCTGGACGCCGTCGAGTCGGCGTAAACGGGGTATACCCGAAACCTAGTTTTATTGTACTGCCCCGGAGCTACGCGTCTCGCGTCCGCCGAACGCCGGTGCCGGCCGACACCGCAGCGAGGTCGAACACGTCACCGTCGAGCGGCACGCCGGCGTAGGGGTCCGATGCCAACAGGAGCGCTCCGTCGAGGTCGACGTAGTCAACGAGCGGCGCGAGGTGGACCGCCGCGGCGATGCTGGCGTTTGACTCGACCATGCATCCGAGCATCGAGTCGAGGCCGTGGGCGTCGGCGGCGTGAAGGAGTCCCATTGCGGGCCGGAGGCCGCCGCACTTGACCAGTTTGGCGTTGACGATGTCACAGGCGTCAGCGACCCGCGGTACGTCCGACGCAGTCACACAGGACTCGTCAGCGGCTACGGGGATCTCGGTCGCGTCAGTCACACGGCGGAGGCCGTCGATGTCGTCGGCTTCGACCGGCTGTTCCAGCATCGTGACGCCGGCGTCGGCGAGCCAGTCCGCCTTGTCGATAGCCTCCTCGGGCGTCCAGGCGGCGTTGGCGTCGACGCGTACCTCGGCGTCGGGGGCTGCGTCCCGGACCGCGTCCAGTCGCGCCCGGTCGTCGTCGGTTCCGAGTTTGACCTTCAGGTGGCCGAAGCCGTTGCCCGCCGCTTTCCTGGCCTTCTCGGCCATCCGCTCGGGCGAGTCGATGCCGACCGTATAGGTCGTCGGCGGGACAGCGTCAGGGTCAAGTCCCCACTGGCGGTACAGCGGCAGGTCCAGTCTCCGAGCGGCGAGGTCGTGGACGGCGATGGAGAGTGCCATCCGGGCAGCAGGCTGATCCGGCGCTTGCTCGCCGAGTTCTCGTTCAATACGCTGCTGGGCGTGCGGGTCGCCGATGCGGTCGACGGCCTCACAGAGCGATGGCAGTGTTTCGGCCACTGACTGCGCGCTCTCGTCGTAGTACGCCGACGGCGTGACAGCCCCGATGCCGGTGGTTCCCTCGTGGGTGAGTTCGACCACGACGGTCTCGCTGGTCTCGCTGGTCTCCCGCGAGATGCCGAACGGGTTCGACAGCGGCAGGTCGTAGCGGTCGACGCTCCAGTTCATAGAATGGCGTCCAGCACCTCGTCGGGGACGCCGTGACGGACCGGGTCGGTCGCCGGTGCGTCCAGAGCGTCGCTGTACCCCGCGACAGCATCCGCGGCCGCGTCGTCGTCGAGATGGCGCGTGTTCAGCATCCCTGCGGCGACTGACGCGTCCGAGATGGGCGCGGCCAGACGCTCGTAGATGTCGACGTACTCGGGGAGTGGCGGAATGTCGAACGACTCGTAGCCGTGGATGGCCTCGCGGCCGGCCTCGTGACACATGACGAGCGCGTCCGGGGCCGATCCGTGGAGGATGCTCGTCGTCACGCCCGAATAGGCCGGATGGGCGAGCGCGCCCTGACCCTCGACCACGAGGAGGTCCGCCGCCTGTGCCGCTTTGACCAGCCGTTCCACCGCGCCGGCGGCGTAGTCGGCGATGACGCGGTCGATGACGATGCCCCGATCAGAGATGGCGATGCCGGTCTGTCCGGTCGGGACGACGGCGGCGTCGAGGCCGCGCTCCCGTGCCGCGTCACGGATCTCGAACGAGGCGGTCATCTTCCCCGTCGAGCAGTCGGTCCCGACAGTCGTGACGACCGTCGCGTCCACGTCACCGGCGGTCCCCGCTGCCACAGTCAGGTCTTCGGGCGGCTTGCGGAGGTCGTGTAGTTCGGCGTCGTGTTCCGCGGCGAGGCGGGCGAACTCCTCGTCGTCGGCCAGGAAGTCGTGCAGGCCCGAGTACACGTCACAGCCGCGTTCGAGCGCCGTTCGCACGTCAGCGCGCCAGGACTCGTCGAACTCGCCGCCGATGGGCGAGATACCGATGACGAGCGCGTCGACGTCGGGTGCGTCGGCCATCGACGCGACGATCGGGGCGTCCTGGACGTCCGGCAGCGAGTCGTGGACGCGCTGGCCGGCCCGCTCGCGGTCGACGAGTGCTCGCACCGTTCGGTCACCGTACCGCAACAACCCGACGGCCGTCTTGGCCCGGTCGGGGAAGGCGTCGTGTGTTAAAATGGCTACGGCCATAGCCGGATAGAATCGCCGCCCCGCGAAAAAGCTACGGAACCGGCACCGACGGAACTGGGGTGAACGGGTTCCGAACTACGGCACGCGCAACCGAACAGTCCACAGTGACCGGACGGCATCGTCGAGCGCCTCGGCCGGCTCCCCAGTCGCGTCGACCGGCTTCGTCGCCGTCGCGAGGTCTTCGAACTCGTGGATGACCGATCCCTCGCCAACGACGTACAGCCGGTCGGGCGACACCTCCTCGATAGCTGCTCGGCAGCGGTCGAGATGGGAGTCGATCTGCTGGTCCCGGAGCCGCTCGAATCGGCTCTGTGAAAAGCCGCCCTTCGAGTGCTGGCTTTTCAGCTCCGAGTCAAACCCGTGGAACGCGGTCCGCTCGCGGCCGTCGTACTCGCCCATGGCGAACAGGTCGGAGCGAACCAGCGCGACGACGTGCTTGCCGGTCGGTTCGAACCACGACCGCTCCAGTCGAACGGCGTCGGCCCACTCGGTGAACGGCGACGGCGGCGCGGGGACGGACAGACACGCCGACAGGAGGCCGGCGTCATCCGTAACAGCCAGGCACGGCGCGGCGCTGGCGACCAGCGACGCGCGGTCGCCGAAGGCCTCGCGGACCGGGCCAGGCAGGGAGCGCTCGGCGTCGACGTAGGCCGTAAAGACTCCTTCCGGCTCCGTCTCGAAGGACTCCAGCCGGTCGAGGACTTCACCCAGCCGCGCTCGGCTGAGCGTCTCCTCGGCCCGGAACGTCGATTCGCCCTCCTCGTCCTGCAGGCGCTCGACGCGGTCTTCGAGTTCAGCCACGCGGTCCTCCAGCCGGTTGACCTCGGCCTCTGCCTGCTGGCGCTCGGTCGCTGCGTCGGCGCGGCGCTCCTTCTCGGCGTCGAGCTGTCGTTCGAGGTGGTGGTTCTCCTCCTCGAGTTCGGCCACCCGCTCTTTCAGCGACGCTCGTCCCAGCAACCGGTCAAGCATCGACTGGATGGCGGACGGGGACGGGCTTAAAAGTGACTTCCCGGACCGCCACTGCACCGAGGAGCCGGCGGTCAATCTGGCGTTTCGCTGTCATCCCGCAGGGACGAGATGATGAGTCGCTTGATCCCACGTCGGAGGAGACCGCTGGCTGCCGGCTGAGAGATATCCAGATCGGCGGCGACATCGCTGAGGGTCGCGTTCCGCGGTTCTTCGAAATACCCCGTTTCGAATGCGACGAGGAGCGCTTCTCGTTGGCTGTCGGTCAGCCCAGCGTCGGTATTCCCCAAACTGGCGTATTCGTTCACGCGCAGTAAATCGATATCAATCTCGTTCTGTTGTGCGTAGTCCCAGAGATGAACTAGATCCGTTCGGTCGGGCATCCACACCGTTAGAATCCAGGCGCTCCCGTCGTTCTCCATGTCGAGAATGACACCGTTCGCGGAGGAAATTACAGGAGAGAGGATCTTCGCTTCGTCTGTATACTCGAAGCTGTAGATGGCCTCATCGTCTCGAGTTTCGATGACTCGTTCGAATTCGCCAATGGTACTGTCGTTCCGTAATCCGTCTTCGAACTGTTGGAAATCAGACGATTCGATGTGATAGAAGAATTTTCCCGACGTCGGGTCTGTTCCAGCCTCTGACACCGACCTGACTTTCGAACTTCGGTCGTGAGTAACGGTCTCCGTGAGCACTATGTCGGGGTGCTCGGCTCGGACGACCGCCTTGATATCGGTCATTGTTCTGTAAGGTAGTGGTTTAGTGTGCTAAGACGTACAAGTAAAAGTTTGTTCGAGACGCCGGGTGAAAACCTGGATTGTAATTCTTGCTATCGGGGTTGTAACAGTAGCCATGCGGTAGCTTAACTGGGTCGGTTGGTCGTGATTTCTGCATACGAAGATCTATCAGGTTTTGCCGTCGATACGAGCCGGGCAGCCTGAGAGACCCGGAAATTACCCCGCTGTTCGACACATTCTGACAAATCGATATCGATAGTTCAGACGCGATGATCGAACAACACGGCCCAGATACGTTCGAACCAGCCGGCTTCGGACGACGGGGTGGCTCCGGCGGGGAGGTAAAATTTGGCTTCGGTAGCTCTGTCCTGATCGTCTGCATGGTTCCGCTGTGACATACAGGCGTATAGAAGCCCCCAGACCGCATTGCTCTGTAGCTTAAGCGTATAACCTACTTATACCGGCCTCCAAAGATCGTATCGGTTCCTGCGCGCTCGGTGGAAGTGACGGCCTCGGCCTCGATGCGGAGACCGACGCCGGAGCGGAGATGCTACGCCATCAGACCGCGGTATCGGGAAGTGTCGGCGTCCCCTCCGAGATAGAGAGCAGTTGTGCGGCGTGGTCCGCTTTCGCCAGGAACACTTCTTCGAGGCTGGGTGGGTTCCGAACGTTAGCGTCCGCAAGCATCGTTTCGGGAACGACGAGTGTGTCCGCCGGGACCTGTTCGTCCCCGTGGACGGCGAAGTGCTGGGAGCCGAGTTTCATTACCAGCGGATAGTCTGTGCGCTCGACCCCCTCGCCGGAGGCGTACAACTGTTCGTTCACTCGTTCGTGCTGCTCGCGACACATCGCGGCCGCCGCGTCGTCTCTCGGTTCGATGTAGAGGCGGCCGAGGTAGTATCCGCGCGAAAACTGTTCGAACATCGGTACACCCGAATGTGTGTCATTGACATACATAAGTGTTCGCCGGCACGCTTTTGCCGTCGTGCAAACAGCGCGGATTGGGTTCCGGGTCCCGTCCGACAGGGCTATGCCGCGAGCGGTCCCGAGTCGACCCATGAGCGAGCAGCGGGGGCCGTTGCCACGTCGGTACGCGCGGTACTACCTGGAACAGACGCCGAGTCTCGTGTGGCTGCTGGTTGTCAACGCCGTCGCGATGCTCGTCGGCATCCGGTACTACGTCGAGACGATGCCCGAGGTGTCGACGTTTCTCTGGCCGCTGTACGCCGATTCGCCGGCCGCGCTGTTCCTGATGACGCTATCGGTTGCGACTCTCCTGCCGTTCCTCGGCGAGTCACTCGACGAGGTGCCGCTGACGGTGCCGCTCGCGTACCTCCACACGATTGCGCTGGTCTGGCTTGTCAAGATGGGGCTGTGGACCGTCGTGGCGTTAAACATCGGCTTCGACGCCTACTTCCCCGCCCCGTGGGCGTATTTCGGCATCATCGTCACCCACCTCGGCTTCGTCGCCGAGGGACTGTTAGTTCCTCACTACGCCCGGACGACGAAGGGCGCGCTCGTGACGGCGCTGGTGTTGGCACTCGGCAACGACGTGCTCGATTACGGGTTCGGCTATCATCCGCCGTTGCGGTACGACCCAGGCCTCGTGTTACCGGTTGCCACCGTCGCACTCTCGGTGTTGTCGGTTGTGATCGCCTGGCGGCTGCTTCCGTCGAAGAAACCGATTTAAAGAGTATTTTAAACACTCTTGGACTGTCTGCAGTTGTTTCATGGGACTGTGAACGACACGAACGAAGGCGTTTCTTTTTGACGTGGGAGGGCAGAGGTAGTGGTACGAATGAGCCCACGCCAGGCCACGCTCCTCACAGTTCTGGTCATCGTCGGGACTGTCGCTGTCGGCCTCCCGGCCGTGACAGCGCAGGAGACCGCGACGGAGACAGTGGCCACGCAGAACGACTCTACTAGCGGGATGGGGACGCAACTCACAGCGTTCCTGCAGTCGAACTCCGCTGCCGCGAACGACACCGTCGAGAACGGGATGTGGCGGTCGGCATACAACCAATCGAACGGAACCGAACGGGCCGAGCTAGTCATGGACCGGACCGAGTCGCTCGAACGGCGACTCGAACGGCTCCAGGAGCGTAACGCGACGCTCGAACAGCGATACGAGAACGGTTCGCTCTCGGAGCAGGCCTACGTGGCCCAGCAGAGCCGGCTCACCGCAGAGATAGCGGGCCTGCAGACCGCGATTAACGACACCGGCACGGCCGCCGAGGAGGCCGGCGTGAACGACAGCGCGCTGGAGCGTCTGAAACAGAACGCCAGCAAGCTCTCCGGCCAGCAGGTCTCGTCGATTGCTCGCGGCATCGCCGGGCCACCAGATATCGCCGCCCCGGGTGAGCAGGGACCACCGGACGACGCCGGAGTCAACCGAAGTGAGCAAGGGCCGCCCGACGACGTTGGGGTCAATCAGAGCGAACGAGGCCCACCAGCCAATACGTCCGAGCAGGGTGCGAACGAAAGCCAACAGGGACCGCCTGATGCCCCCGGACAGGGGACCGAGAGCGACCAAGGACCACCGGACGACGGGCCTGACGACAGCGAAAACGAAACCGGGGAGTCCGACGACACAACGCAGGGAGCGGGAAACGGGCCTGAACAAGGCAGCGACAGGGGCAACAGCGACGGGAATGGAAGCGACAGCGGTGACGATTCCGCGGGAGGCAGCACCGATTCAGAGGGCGCTTCTGACAGTGATGGGGCGAATGATTCAGCAGATACCTCGGATTCGGACGACAGTTCTGGCAGTGATGGTTCTGATGGCTCTGATGACACCTCCGATAGTGACGATACGGATGATTCTGGCGGCGCTTCCGACGGTGACAGCGATAACGCGAACGATGGAGGCAACCAGGGAAACGATAACGGGCAGGGAGACAGTGGCGGACAGGGCGGTGATGGCGGAAGCGGCCAGGGGAACGGGAACAGCGGCTCACAGAGCACGTCGTGGATGGACCAGCTAGCGTAGCCGAGCGACGCACCAGCAAACCGCCCGACGAGAGTCATGCTTTTGAACCGTGACCCGCTACCTACGTATCGATGGACTCCGCCGAGTTACTCAATCTCCTTGGAAACGCCAACCGCCGGCGGATTCTCAAACTACTCGCACACAAACCCTGCTACGTCACGGAAATCAGCGAATACATCGGCGTCAGCCCGAAAGCGGTCATCGACCACCTCCAGAAGCTCGAAGACGCCGGACTCATCGATTCCCGGACGGACGACCAACGCCGGAAGTACTTCTCGATCGCCCGGAATCTCCGCCTGGAGGTCCGTGTCTCCCCCTACGAGTTCGGTACCAAGAGCGCCTATCCGGCAAACCCCGAGTTCGAGATGCCCTCCTGCCGCCACCTCTCGATAGACGTGGGGGCCGCGTCCGACGGGGACTTTCACGACTTAGCGCAGGAACTGGAGCATCTCCAGCAGCTAGAGAACGAACTGTCGCTGGCCCAGCGATGGGTCCAGGCCCGTATAACCGACGTTCGGGACCGCATCGACTCCGGCTTCGAGAACGGCGACGGACGGCTGTACGCAGAACTGGTCAGCGGACTCGCGAACGGTATCGACACCGTCCCGGCACTGGCCCGAGAGATCGAGGCCCCGCCGGAAATCGTCGAGGAAGCGCTCACTCGGCTTGCAGAGGACGACGTGGTCGAACGGACCGACGACGGCTGGGAAATCGTCTAACGCGACAAGTGACTGCTGTTGGAGCGGTGGCAGCTAGCTCACTCTATGTCTTTCGTCAGCCCGCTCCGCAGGTCACGACCGAAGTAGTGTCCGACGAGCGCGAGTACGAGGCTGACACCGCCGGCGATAGCGAACAGTCTGGTGCCGTTCAGCCCTGCGGCTATTTGCGGGACAAGTGACAGAAAGGCCATCGCACCGCCGCTGATACCACCTGCGAGCCCCGTTTCGAGATACCGGCGTTCGCTGGCGAGCAGCCCGTAGACGAACCCACCCAGCAGGGTGCCAAGCAGTTCGGTGGCAGGAATGATCGGTATCAGCCCGCCGAGCACCATCCCGCCGACGACCGCACCGAAGGCGAACAACAGTGCTCGGAGCGAAAAGTAGCTCCCACTGTCTTTGGTGGTGGAGTCGGTGACAGACGACTCCGCTCCGCGCGATTCCCCGACAGCGACGTCCGTCTCCGCCGACTCCGTCACGCCGACATCGACGCCGAGGTCACTGCCCGACTGCGCGTCCGCGTCGCGGGTCCGTTCCTCGGTTCGTTCGGCCATACGGAGTGTGGGACCGCGAGTAGTATGGTCCTTGTGGGGTCCGCCAGCAATCAGGGGTATGGCGGCGTGTCGCTCAGATACCGAGCCACTCGTCGTTGCGGACCGAGTAACCGTTCGACCGGCAGAACTTCGCCGCTTCCCGGCGGACCTCGCGGGACCCCGGGAGCTTCTCTTTTTCGTGGATGCGCTCGATAATCCAGTCGGCGATGACCCGGATACCCTCGTCGTCGTCATCCGCGTCGATGGCTTTCAGTTCCCGGAACGTCCGCTCGTAGCCGTCGCGCTGTGAGGCCCCGAACGACGCGCTCTGGTGTTCGTCGGCGGCCTCGACGACGCGTTTCATCGCCCCGGCGACCGTCGGCCGCTGGACCCGCGTCCGGACCTCGGCCGGCGATTCGAAGGACTCGACCTCCGCATCGGGCAGGAGGTCCGCAACGGTGTACGTCCCTTCGGTGGACTCGATTTCCCGATCGCCGACCGCAGCGACCACGTCAGCCGCTGTCGCCGGGAATTCGAGCGTTTCGAGTTCCGTCTCGAAGTACGCGAGTTCCGCCGGGTCGACCGGCGGCTCGGGTTCGTCCGCGCGCTCAAGCTCCTCAGCGATAGCGCGCTCCCGCTGGCGGCGCTCCTCGTTTTGGGCCTGGGCTTCACGGCCGTTTTTGTTGTCTGCCATACTTGTTAGGAGAATGTCGAGTGGGATAACATTGTGGTCTGATAGCGTTTGTAACTCGCAGTAACGGACGTAGATATCCCGGACCAGAGCCGCGGCGAGCGCCCCAACCGCCGGCCGGTCGCCAGGTCCGGCGCGTGGCTGAGAGCGCTCGCCGAAACGAGTGGGTTCAAGTCCCACCGGCGGAAAGTGCCGCGCATGAACGCAGGCGACCGGGTCCGCGTCGAGCGCGCGGCCCAGACCTACGAGGGCGTGTTGCTCCCGTCGAGTACGCCCGACCACCTCGTGGTCAAACTCGACGGCGGGTACAACGTCGGTATCGATCGCGAGGACGCATCCGTCGACGTGCTGGAGTCGGACGTGTACGACGTCGAGAGCGCACAGGACGAACAGGGGACGTCCGAAATCGAGTTCGACGACGATCTGCCGACGGTCTCGCTCATCTCGACTGGCGGAACCATCGCCTCGACGGTCGACTACCGCACCGGCGCGGTGACGGCCCAGTTCGACGCCGAGGACGTGCTGCGGGCGGTGCCGGACCTGGCTGGGATGGCGAACTACCGCGGCCGCGTCGTCGCCAACATCCTCTCTGAGAACATGACCCCGGCGGTCTGGCAGGACCTCGCGCAGGCGGTCCACGAGGAGATCGAGGCCGGCGCGGACGGCATCGTCGTCATGCACGGCACCGACACGATGCAGTACTCCGCGTCGGCGCTGTCGTTCATGCTCGACACGCCGGTCCCCATCGTCTTTACCGGCAGCCAACGGTCGGCCGACCGTCCGTCCTCGGATAACGTCATGAACGCCGTCTCCGCGGTCGAAGCCGCCACGAGCGACTGCGCAGAAGTGCTGGTCTGCATGCACGCCGACGAATCCGACGACCGCTGTGCGCTCCACCGGGGCACTCGCGTCCGGAAGAACCACACCTCGCGCCGGGACGCCTTCGAGACAGTCGGCGCGAAGCCGCTGGGCGAGGTCGACTACGACATCGACGGCGAGAGCACGGTGACGTTCCGCCGGGAGTACGCCGAACGAGGCAACGTCGACCTGGCGCTGCACGACGCCATCGAGACCGACGTGGAACTCGTGAAGTTCTCGCCGGGCATGGACACTGCACTGCTCGAAGCGGCCGCCGAGGGCAGCGAGGGCATCGTCATCGAAGGGACCGGGCTGGGCCACGTCAACACCGACTGGATCGGGACTATCGAGAACCTGGACATCCCGGTGGTCATGACCAGCCAGTGTCTCGAAGGACGGGTCTGTGACCGCGTGTACGACACCGGCCGGGACCTGCTCGACGCCGGCGTCATCGAGGGCGAGGACATGCTCCCCGGCACGGCGAAGGTCAAGCTCATGTGGGCGCTGGCAAACAGCGACGACGTGGCCGCCACCATACAGGAACCGCTGGCCGGCGAGATTCAGCAGCGCTCGACGCCGTGGCTGTAGCACCGAGCCTGATGCGGTAGCCTGCGAGGGGGTGTGGTATCCCCGACTGGCGCACCGACGCGACCCTTTTTCACCGTCGCGGGAGAGGCTGCCCACATGTCGCCGACTGTCCGGACGGCCCGTCACGACGACTACGACGACGTTGTCGAGCTGACCAGCGACGTCTGGCCCGACCGCGCGATGGCCGACTACATCCCGGACGTGTTCCACGACTGGGTCGACGCCGACGGCCCGGGCCGGAAGACCCTCGTCGTCGACGTTGACGGCCACGCCGTTGCCCTCTGTCAGGCCGTCATGCTCACCGATACCGAGGCGTGGTTCCAGGGCATGCGCGTCGACCCGGCCCACCGGGGGAAGGGGTTCGGGACGATGCTGACCGAGCGCCTCATCGAGTGGGCGGCCGACGCCGGCGCGTCAGTCGGCCGGAACATGGTGTTTTCCTGGAACGAGGCCGGACTCGGACAGTCGCTCGCCGCCGGCTTCGAACCGGTCACGTCGTTCCGCTGGGTACACCCCGAGCCACGGGACGAGACGTCCGAGATGGACGTCGGGCGCGAACCTGCGGCGGCGTGGGGCTACTGGCAGGAAAGCGACGGCCGGGACGTGCTGTCCGGGCTCGCACTCGACAGCGGTGAGAGCTGGGCGCTCTCGGCGCTGACGCGGGAGGCGCTCGACCAACTGGCGACTGAGCAGGCGGTCCTGACCGTCGGCGACGACGGGCCACGGGGGATGGCCTGTCGCGTCCGGACGACCGAAGCTGACGGCGACCGGCTCGCGGAGTACGCGGTCGGGGTGTGGAGCGACGTCGACGCCGCGCGGGCGTTATTCGCTGCGATAGCTACCGACGCTGCGACCCTCGGTGTCGATGCGACGCGCGTCCTCATCCCCGAATCACCACGCCACGTGGCCCAGGCCGCGTACGCCGGCGGGAACATCGACGACCGCCCGGACTTCGTGTTCGAGATCGACGGCCTCGAAGAGTTATCAGAATCGAGAACACGGACATAACACTCATTGACCGATCAGCCGAACCATTCGTAGATGGATCTGGTTGGGAGTTCGCCGGCATTTCTCTCGTACATCGCGGCGTTTGCCCTCGCGGCAGTCGGGTGCGGTGTCGGGCTTCGCAGAGCGACCCGTATCGAGGACCCCGATACCCGCCGTGGGATGGTCGGGCTCCTCCTCTGTAGCGGCGGCTGGGCGGCGCTGGAACTGGGCTTCCTGCTCACGCCGGGGACGCTGGGCTACGCGTTCTACCTCGGCAGCCTCGTCGTCGGCCTCGCGACGGTCGGCGCGTGGCTGTACTTCTGTTCGGCGTACACCGGCCGGGCCTTCCACCGGAACCGACCGTACCGCGTGGTCGCCGTGAGCGTGTACCTCGCTGTCGTCACGGTAAAACTGACCAATCCGCTGCACGGGCTCTACTTCGCCACACAGTTCGTTGCCGACCCGTTCCCGCATCTGGCGATCACACACGGTGTGTTTCACTGGGTGGTGACGGGACTCTCCTACGCGCTCGTCACCGTCGGCTTCTTCATGCTGCTCGAACTGTTCCTCGAAGCGGACTACGACACCCGTCCGCTCGGCGTTCTCGTCGGCATCACGGCGATTCCGGCGGTGCTTGATATCGTCGGGTACGTCAGCGATATCCTGCTCGACATCAACCACGAGCCGCTCGGCGTCGCGCTGTTCGCGTTCGGCGTCCTCTACGTGTACGACGAGGCGTTTCTCGCCGTGCAGTTGACCGACGGCGTCGACGAGGCTGTCGTGTATCTCGACGATGGGCACCGCATCAAGGAGTCCAACGGTGAGGCGCAACGGCTCTTCCCGGCACTGGCCGGGAGCCGCGGGCAGCAGCTTGATACGGTGTTGCCGGCCGTTTCAGAGATCCTGCAAACGGACGAGCAGATTCTCGAGCGGAACCGGGACGGCGGGACTGAGTACTACCTCGTCAGCGACACCTCGTTCTCGCTGGGACAGGTCGATATCGGCCGGATGCTCGTGTTCACCGACGTGACCGAAAGCGAGCGACGCCGCCGGGAACTTGATCGGCAAAACGAGCAGTTGGAGGGGTTCGCCACCGCGATCAGGCACGAACTTCTGAACACGCTGCAGATAATCACCGGCCGCGTCTCGGTCGCCGGTGACGCGCTGAACCGCGGCAAGGTCGATCTGGCCAAAGAATCCCTCCAGTCGACGTCTGAGACGGCCGAGCGGATGTCCGAAATCGTGGACGGACTCGCGACGCTGGCCCGACACGGGCAGACAATCGACGAAACGACGGCTGTCGACCTCCAGACGGTCATCGACGGAGCCTGGGACCGTGCCGACACGAACGGTCTCACAATGGCGGCCGACGTGGAGGGACAGATAATCGCCGACCCGACCCGCCTTCGGGACCTCTTCGAGAGCGGGTTCACGTTCGCGGCCCACAACGACGCGTCGACGGTCACCGTCGAGCGGGAGGCCGACGAAATCGTCATCACCGAAGACGGGACCCCGGCGGGCGAGACAGCGGCGGAGGCCTTTTTCGAGTACGGCGGCGCGATGCCGGACGCCGAAGCCGGGATGACACTCCCGAACCTGCGGATGCTCGCTCGGACCCACGGGTGGGACGTGACGCTCGATACTGAGTATCAAGACGGCGTCCGAATCGTCATCTCGAACGTGACGGTGGCGGGCGCGCTGGAAAACTGATCCGGCCGACAGGCCTCATCACTTGGTTGTCACAAATTATTTCCGGATAGTGCCGACTCCAGAGTCGACACGTACCGGAATTCTGCTCCGACAATCCGTATCAACCGCCGCTGACCGGCGGGAACAGCGCCAGTTCGGTCTCCTCATCGATTGCCGTCGCCAGCCCATCGGCGGCGGCGAACGGGTCTTCGCCGTCGACGAGCACACGGATGTGGTCGGCCAACTCCTCGTCTTCGTCGAGTACCTCCTCGGCGAGCGCCGGTCGCGCCGCGAGCAGCGCATCGAGCGCCGTTTCGACCGTGGCCTCGCCCTCGATATCGACGCTGACCGACTGGCCGTCGGCCGCGTCCCGGAGGTGTGCGAACAGTTTCCACTCCATAGCCGTACTCCGGGCGTCCGGCAAAAGAGGGTTCCGGACCGCGGTGTGTCCGGTCCGTTCGGGCGGTCAGGAGAAGGGCAGCCGGCGACGGCGTGCATCCAGCAATAGGGAGGCCGGCCTCTCAGTTTGACTTCTCCGAGTCGTCACCAGCGGTCGATTCGTCGTCCATGCCGTCTCCGCCCTCGGCCGACGCTTCGGAGTCCGCCGGATCGCTGTCACCGGCCTCCTCAGTAGCAGGCTCGCCGTCCGCCTCGTCGATCCGTTCTTCCGGGTCCCACACCTCGACGGTGTCGTCGCCGGCGTCCCCCGGCAGGTCGTCAAACGCCTCGTCCGCAGTCAGCTCGTCGACCGCGTCCTCCACATCGGCGTTCCGAAGCGCCGCCAACGGATCGTCGTCCGGGGACTCATCGCCAGGCTCGGTTGTCCTGTTTTCAGCGCCGATATCAGCCAGGCCAGCGTCAGCAGCAGTATCAGCCGCCCCATCCTCAGCGGCGGTGTCAGCCGGTTCACCGGCAGTGTCGGTGTCAGCTCTGTTTATCTCAGCGTCGGTGTCGGTCGTATCCCCGGCATCGGTCTCGGCCGCGTCGACATCCCCCGCGCTGTCGTGGGCATCGGCATCAGTCGTGTCGGCCGCTGGTTCAGCCGTCCCGTCAGTCTGCCCAGTTCCAACAGCCGGGTCAGACGCGCCTGACTGGCCGTCCTCGTCATCAGTATCGTCTTCCGACTCGTCCGTCACAGTCGCTGTCGTGGTCCCTTCCGTGGCTTGCTCCAGCCGCCGCAACGCGTCCGGCGTGGCGATTGCGTAGATAGTGTCGCCGGCCGCCAGGACACGCCCGCGGGACGGAATCGTCTCCGGTTGCTGGTCGTCGCGGGTAATCGCGACCACAGTGACTGCCAGACTGCCGACCGCCGCACCGTCGAGCGTGCTCCCCGGTTCGACGGTGGCGGTGCCCATCGTCTCGTCGGCCGCACGAAGCAGCGAGGCGAACTCCCGGTCGGAGCGGTCCTGCACCGGGAGCGTGACGAGCTTGTACTGGGTTTGCGGGTCGAGTTTCGGCGTGTCGGAGGCGTCGATAGCGACTGTCACCACGTCGTCGGCAACGCCCCGGAGCTCGCCGGTGAGTACGCGCCTCGCCGGCGCTTGCTCCCAGACCTGAACCAGATCGCCGGCGCTCGCGGCGTGGGCCGGGTCAGCCTGGATGGCGACGGCGTTCGTCGAAGGCGGCAGCGTCGGGCCGATACCGGCCGCCCGTGAACCGACGGCGAGGTAGTCGACGGTGCCGTCGTCGGCCAGTTCGACGTCCACGTGGCCGACGCCGTAGTCGGTCTTGAGCCGGACGACCAGTCGGTCCCTGAGTTCGTCTTTGGTCAGCCGGCGTGGGAAGAGGAACCGCCGGTCCGCGAGCGTCTCTTTGGTCTCGTCTGGCATCGGGTCGTAGCCGATGATGTCGTCGATATCCTCGGGAAGGCGAACGGACGTGACGCGACCGACGGTCTGGACGATTTCGCTCACGTCGGCGTCGATGTTCCGGCCGCCGGTCGCGGCGAAGAGGTCGACGCCCAGTCGGTCCCCGATGCGCATCCCGCCGTAGGCCCCGACGCCGCCGGCGAGGAACGCAGCGAGATTCAACAGGACCGCGCCGGCCGCCAGCACCTCCTCGTCGCCGAGGATGACCTCGCTGAGCGCGGTCGTCGCGCCGATGACGAGGACGACCGCAGTCAGGCCGAACAGGAGCGCCAGCCCGGTCTGAATCCGTTCGCGGACGTACCAGCGGTAGAAGACGGCGATAGCGCCCGCCGGCGTCGCGGCGAGGACCGCGATAGCGAGCAGCCACACCACGCCCTCTATCAGCGCCTGTGATACCGACCCCAGTTGCAGGTTCGCACCGACCTGTGCGAGCAGTGCCGGACCGAGCGGCGTCATGCGACCGCCTCCACGAAGGCATCGAGGTCGGTGCGGCGGCCAATCGCGTACAGTTCGTCGCCGGCTTCGGCGGCCGCGTCGCCGCGTGGCGCGACCTGCCAGCCGTCCGGCGTTCGGATGGCGACGATGGCAACGTCGTAGGCCTCGCGGACGTGAGCGTCCCTGAGCGTCGTCCCGTCCAGCGGGCCGTCGGCGCGAACCGTGAGCCGTCGGAACCGGCTTCCGGCCCGGCGGAGCAGCGAGACGAGTTCGTACTCCCGGTGTGTCCCGCGGGGTTCGACCACGACCTTCGGCTGGGCCGACCGCAAGAGCGGTTGCACGTCCGTCCGGGTCACAGCGACCGTGAGCCGGCCCTCGCCGCCGTCGGTCGTCGGTGCCTGAACAGGGATCGGGGGTGCCTCGACGTCGGCTATCTCCGGTTCCGTCGGCGTCTCCGCGGGCGTCTCGTCGGCCGACGGAGCCGACCGGGCACTCACGACGGTCCCCCGGACCTGCGCGTCCTCGGTCAGCACCGTTACCTCGTCGTTGCGGGCCAGCCCGGTCGGCAACAGCGCATCGACCGAGACGGCGTGGCGGTTGTCGCCCACGCGCTTCGACAGGCCGGAAAACGGCGGCGCGGCGACGACCGTCGCTCGACCCTGCTCGTCGATTGAGACGGAGGCGTCGCCGAGGTCGAACTCCGATTTCAGGCGCTCCTCCATCCGGCGTTCGAGTTCGCCGATGCGGAGGTCCGCCGGGAACCGCCACTCCTCGTTGCGGATTTCGGCCCGGAGCGGCTCCGAGAGCGGGGGATACCCCTCCATGTCGGCCACGTCGCCGATAACGCGGATGCGGACCTCGTCGCGGCCGCCGACGAATTCGACCACGTCCGCGGAGAGCTTCTTCTCTCGTAGCCCCTGTAAGGAGAGCCGTTTCGGGAAGTTCGCCCCGAGTTGGTCGCCCTTGCTGTGAGCATACAACGACACCATCCCGACGAGGATGATCGCAGTAATGATTCGCTCGGCGTTGGGAGCCTGCGTAATCGACTTATCCGCCAGTGACATGAGACCCCCGCTGACGCCGGCCAGTGCGATTGCCAGCACGACAACACCGAATCCCGGCACGGTAATGCCGGTAAAATACTTGAAACTGAATCCCAGCGCCCACGACACGAGCGCCGGTATCACTCCCACCAACAGCCCCAGATAGATCCCCATCAACACCTCAATCGGGAGCGAAGCCATGTCCACATCCTGCGTGGCCGGTAGTAAATCGCTTCCGGCCCGCGGACAGTACATTTACACCGACCGCTGTAATCTGGATGGGTATGGACAGGCCGCGGAACTGGTTGGGAGCGCGCGCAACGATCCTCTTGCCGGTCCTGGTGGCGGTGCTGTCGTTCGTCACTGGTGTGGTCAACATCAGTGCCGTGTCGATCAGCGGGCCGCTCGGGGACCTCATTCCGCGAAGCATCCAGCGGACCGCCGGCTTCACCGGTGCGCTCACGGGGTTCTCCCTACTCGTTAGTGTCGTCGGGCTCCGCCGCCGCCTGCGAATCGCGTGGTACGCGACCGTTGTCTTACTTCCCGTAGCGGCGATCCAGGGCCTGGTGCAGAGCTCGGCGGTGTCGCTTCCGTTTATCGGTCCCGTGCCGAGTTCGGCGGTGTCGATCCCGCTCGTCGTACTCTCGCTGCTCTCGCTCCCGACGATGCTGCTGAACCGGCGGCGGTTCGACCGGCCGATCGACCTCTCGACGGCGCAACTGGCCGCGGGCGCTGCACTCATCGGCTCGCTCATGTACGGGACTGCCGGCTCGTACGCGCTCCGGGACGAGTTCGCCAACCTTTCGACGGCGACCGACGCGTTCTATTACACGCTGGTCACGGCCAGTACCGTCGGGTACGGCGACGTGACCCCACAGAGCCAGCAGGCGAAACTGTTCGGCATGTCGGTGGTCGTCCTCGGGACGGCCAGTTTCGCCATCGCACTGGGGTCGCTGCTGGGCCCGGCAATCGAGAAGCGGCTTTCGGAGGCACTCGGAAACATGACTGACGCACAACTGGACCTACTTGAGAACCACGTACTGGTGCTCGGCCACGGCGACCTGACGGAACCGATCATCGAGGAACTGACCGGCGCGATAGAGTTCGTTGTCATTACGCCGGACACTGAGACGGCCACGCGGCTCCAGCAACGGGACATCTCCGTCTTGACCGCGGATCCGAGCGACGAAGAACCGATGCAACGGGCCGGTATCGAAGACGCCGCCGCCGTCGTCGCGGCGACGAACAACGACGCTCAGGACGCGCTGGCGATACTGACGGCGAAGACGCTCAACCCCGAGGTCAACATCGTCGCCGCGGCGACCGACCGCGAGAACATCGAGAAGCTCCGCCGGGCGGGCGCGGACACGGTCATCAGTCCGGCGGTGCTGGGCGGCCATCTCATCGTCCAGTCCGCGCTGGGCCGGGAAGGGATGGAGAACATCGCGGACCACCTGCTGGACGTGCGCGACGAGGACGACGCAGATATCTAGGCCCGCCCGCGGTCGACGATAGCGACGTCCGTCTCAACGTCCTCCAGCCGTTCGAACGTCGGTGGCGAGATGAACCGCGACGCCTTGCTCCGGTCACGGCTCGCCCCGATCATGACCAGATCGTACTGCGGGGCGGTATCGGACAGGAACGTCTGGATGTCCGTCCGCGGGACCCGCGTCTCGAACGCGCCTTCGTACGGTTCGATGAGGTCCGCGAGCATCTCTTCGGCCCGGCGGCGGTCCCCGCGAGAGCCGATACAGGTCGCGACGGCGACCCGCCCGCTCCGACCGGCCAGACGCGTGGCGAAATCGACCATGTTGTGGGCCACATCGCTGACAGACCGCACTGGGACGAGGACCTGCTTCCAGCGGGTCCGGTCGCTCCGGGACCGATGGACGACGATGTCGCTCTTGCTCCGGAACAGCCGCTGTAAGTACGGCGTCAGCGCCCCGTGTCGGCTCTCGTAGGGCGCGACGATGAGGTCGCAGTTGGTTTCGGCCGCGGTCTGCAGCGTCGTCTTCGCCGGCGACCCGTCGGCGCTCGCGACGACGACCTGGCAGGAGACGCCCGTTCGCGTCTCGATTCGGTCGGCGTGGGTCTCCAGCCAGTCGACCTCCGCTTCGAGGTCAGTCCGGTCGGGTGACACCGACGCGTTGGCTGGGTCACCGCCGTCAGCGACAGGACGAGTCTGTGCTGATGACGAGTCCGACCCGTTCTCCGACCGGATGTCTAGCTGTATCGTGTCCCGCATGAGGGATTGCTGGGTCGTGGCGGCGTCGCCATCCGAAACCATGTCGAGCAGGACGACTTTACCGGCTTCGTGGGCAGCCGCGAGCCGTGCGCCCAGCATCGCTGTCTGCCCCGCTGAGTCGCCGCGCATCGGGACCAGGACGTGATCGTCGCCGGACATCGACTCGTACAGGTACGTCGCCCGCTGCTCGTAGAACTCCTCGCGCCAGACGACGAAGAGGGCCGCCACGAGCGAACTGGCGACGAAGATGCTGGCGACGAACGTCGCCCGCTGGCTCGGTTCGACCAGCAGCGCCAGCAGCGCGGTGGAGTACGACGACGGCTCCTCGATGTCGAGGGGCCAGGTAACCACGCCAGTCGCGAAGACGGCGAGGCCGGCACCGAGCGCGCTGACGCCGAACTGGCCGCCCGGGGCCGTGAGGTAGCTGTTCGAGACGGCGAGTGCGCCCAGCCCACAGACCGCACCGATGGTGAGTCCCGCGACGAATCGCTTCGGGTCGGAGTACTTGCTCGTCGGGTCCACGAACAGCGTGTACGACCCCGCTGCAAGCGGGGGGAACAACAGAAAGCTCAGTTGCGGGACGGCGTTCGCTAGCGTCGTCACCAGCACGATAGCCAGCGGGACGAACACGAGCATGGAGAGATGGACGAGGTTTTCTGTCACCTCGGCCCACCGTCTGAAGTCCTGTAGTTCGCGGCGCTCGACCCGCCGGAGTCGTCTGGCCGCCGCGCGGAGTCGCTTCCGGAACTGGTCGAGCATACAGTTTTGCAGGGGAGAAGGTCTGTTAAGCCCTCCGCCGCGAAACGGCGCGACCGGTCGCTCACGCGGGACAGCCCGACGGACGCTCTCACAAGTCCGACAGTTCCGACGCCTACAGCGACGTGGCCGCCGTCAGACTGATCTCGATGGCGCGCTCGACGTTGTTCTTGGCTTTCTCGGGGAGTTCCTCGTCCTCGGTTTCGCCCTTCTGTGTCCCCTCGACGAGGTTCCCGTCGACGGTACAGATAGCGCCCGAGCGCAGGCCTTTGCGACGACACAGCGAGAACAGCGCGGCGGCCTCCATCTCGACGGCGAGCAGGCCGGCGGCCTCCCAGTCGTTGATGTACTCGTCCGTCTCCGCGTAGAAGGCGTCGTCCGTGGCGATCGGACCGACGTGAACGTCCTCGTCGTTCGCCTCGGCGGCGTCGACCAGCGACGAGAGCACGTCGTAGTCCGGGACGGCCGGGACGGTGTCGGACTCGTAGCGCCCGGTCGTCCCTTCGTCCTTGGCAGCGCCGTTGGCGACGACCATATCGCCGATCTCGATGCCTTTCTGGAGCGCCCCGGTCGTCCCGACACGGATGAGCGTCTCGACGCCGACCGCCTCCAGTTCCTCGACGGCGATGGCCGTCGACGGCGAGCCGATGCCGGTCGAACAGATCGTCAGTTCGCGGCCCTCGTAGGTAGCGTTGACGAGCTTGTACTCGCGGTTCTCCGCGACGACCTCGTGGTCGTCACAGAGGCCCGCGATGCGGTCGACGCGTCCGGGGTCGCCCGGCACGAGCGCGATGTCTGTCAGGTCTCCCGGTTCGACGAGTAAATGGGGTTGTTTCGCCATACAGGTCCGTCGGGCGGAACTATTTAGTAGTCAGTGGATTTTCGCCGGTCGCAACAGTGAGGTGGGACGCCCGATAGAGAGGACGTATGGCAGACGATATCTCGCTGTTCGACAGACGGATGCGAGGGCCGGCGGGTATCGCCGTCGCTGCGGGGGTCGTCCTCGGACTGCTAACCGGCTACACCGTCGACGCGGGAACGCCGGACGGCCCCTCGTGGACTCTCGTCGCCCCGTTCGCGCTGCTTGCGACCGTGTTCCTGTATCTCGGAGCCTACAGAAACCTCTCGAAGCGGATCGGGAACACGTAGCTCACATCCAGGTGACGAGCACCGGGACGAATAGCGCGAGCGCCGTACCGAAGATGAACGCCGTGAGCGCCCACTGCTGGACGATCTCGTCAGAATCATCTCGGAAACTGCCGCCGAAGCGGGGCATGGCCACGCGGGCGAAGAAGTAGTAAATGAACGCGGTGACGCCCGCGGCACCGACGACGTGTGGGATCAGCGGAACGCCGTTGAGCGAGATCGCCGTCGGAAGCACGAGCGAGAGGACAGCGACGACCGCGCCGTACAGCAGCGCCGCGACCAGGGCAGTGCCGTGATGGACACCGACGGCGAGGGGAGGGCTCACTGCGGCCGGGTCGGCACGGGTGAGTCCGGCCACGGCGACGTACGCGGGCAGGTACCCCTCGTCCTGTGTCACCATCGGGATGTTCAACAACAGGCCGACGACTGCGCCGGCGACGACACAGACGAACGCCCACTGCGAGAGGGGGTAGTCGAGCACGTTTCGCCCCTCGCTCGCGGTACCAATGAGCGTTGTGTCGCGTGGTCAGATGGTCAACGGCACGACACGTTCCGGCTCTGACCGTGTGAAAACAAGACAGACCGCTGGCCGAGCCGTTCCGCTCTAAAGGTCGCTACGTTCAGACCGGAATAAAGAGGAACAGGACGATGTTGTTGGTGGCCGGGCCGATCCCGACAGCAGTCACGAGCGCCAGCATGAGACTTGCCTCGACAGGTTCCTCTTCGAGGTAGTCGTCCAGCAGGAAGACGACCCCAATCGCCACGAGGAGTTTGACGAACACGAACAGCCAGCCCTTGCCGAGATACGGGGCCGTCGGGAGCGTGCCGGCGAACTCCATGATGCGGGCCGGTATCGGGGTTCGCTCCGTGATGCCGATGATGTCAGCGCCGACCGCCGTCGAGACGCCGTCGAGCATGTGGGCGAACACGACCGTCGGGGCCGCATAGCGCATCCGAACGACCACCGGCGTACGCCACAGCGCGACCGCGAGCACCGTCACGGCGGTGACGACGATTGCGACGACGACGGCGACGGTCGGCCAGATGAGTCCCAGCAGGTCGGACTCCAGTGCCATTACGACGGCGATGACGAGCAACACCGTCAGGAGTCCGGTTCCGATGAGGCCCAGATTGCGCGAAATCGTCTCGCTGTGGCCGCGTCGGACACTGAACAGCGTCAGCGTGATCCAGACGACGCCCAGCGTGACCAGCGTCGTGAGGTACACCGCCGGCGCGCCGAACAGCGGTGCGACCACGGGCCTGTAGGCTTCTATCGGCGGCTGGTGGAACGCGTGGAGCGCGCCGCCGAGTGCCATCCACGGCGTCAGGGCGACCACGGTTCGCTGGTCGACCGGTGGTTCGAGGGCGTACAACAGCGCTGTCACCACAAGCGTACCCGCAAGCAGCGCCACGGTGTACTCAAGCGGCGGGAGCGCTAACCCCGAAGGCAGTACCATGTCCCCCACGCCGACCCCGACGAGGGAAAAACTTCCGAACGCGACTGGTATTGGTATTATCGACGACAGCAACGGTCCTTTCGCAGCCGTCTCGAAGGCAACTGAACCGAGAAGCCCGCAGCGACCATCGCGGCTGCCGCCCGCCGTCTTTACGTGGACACCACGCCTCACCTCGCGGTATGGACGACGTACCAGACCGCATCGAGCATACGGTCCTCGGACCGACGACGACGCCGGACGAGGTGCGGACCTGCCTCGACGAAGCGCTGCAGTACGGGATGCGGGCGTGCATTCCGCCGTGGGCGCTCCCACTGGCGACGGAGTACGCGAACGTCCCGCTCACGGCTGTCATCGACTTCCCCCACGGACAGGGCCAGACCGACAGCGTCTGCGAGGCGGCCAAACTCGCCTGGGACGCCGGGGCCGACGAACTGGATATGGTGTGTAACATCGGCCTACTCAAGGCCGGCGAGGACGACGCCGTCCGCGACCACATCACGGAAGTCGTCGCCAGCGTCCCGGTGCCAGTGAAGGTCATCGTCGAAGCGCCGCTGCTTTCCGACGACGAACTCGAACGGGTCGGACAGCTTGTCGCAGATGCTGACGCCGCGTACCTCAAGACCGCGACGGGGTTCAGCGAGGGCGGCGCGACGGTCCACGACGTGGAGATACTCAGCAAGTACCTCCCGGTGAAGGCCAGCGGCGGCGTCGGGTCGTGGGCCGACGCCGAGGCGATGTTCGAGGCCGGAGCCGAGCGTATCGGTGCCTCTAGCGGCGATACAATCGTTCGGGAGTGGCAGGCCGAAACGGAGGGCGAAACCCCGACCGAACCGCAGACAGACCGGGACGACGCGGACACAACTGACGGCTACTGACCGGTCCAATCCGTCGCCCTTTTGCCGTCCTGGCGATAGTGTCTGGATGAATGGCCCGGTATCACATCGAGACGTACGGGTGCACCTCGAACAGAGGTGAGACCCAGCAGATCGAGCAGGCGCTCCGGGAGGGCGGGCACCACCCCGCCGACGGGCCGGAGTCCGCCGACGTGGCGATCCTCAACACCTGCACGGTGCTTGAGAAGACCGAACGCAACATGCTCGCACGGGCCAAAGAACTCGACAAAGAAACGCCGGCAGACCTCGTCATCACGGGCTGTATGGCGCTCGCGCAGGGCGAGGAGTTCCAGAGCGCCGACATCGACGCCGAGGTGCTTCACTGGGACGACGTCCCCCAGTATGTCCTCAACGGCGAGTGTCCGACAATCACGCCGGACACTGAAACGGTGCTCAACGGCGTCGTCGGCATCCTCCCCATCGCCCGGGGCTGTATGTCCGACTGCTCGTACTGCATCACCAAGCAGGCGACCGGGCGAATCGAGTCGCCGTCGGTCGAGGAGAACGTCGAGAAGGCCCGCGCGCTCGTTCACGCCGGCGCGAAGGAAATCCGCATCACGGGCCAGGACACCGGCGTCTACGGCTGGGACACGAACCAGGGGACGAGCCTGCTGCCGGAGCTACTCGACCGCATCTGCTCCGACATCGACGGTGACTTCCGGGTACGCGTCGGCATGGCGAACCCGAAGGGCCTCCACGGCGTCCGCGAGGAACTGGCCCGGGTGTTCGCCAGGCACGACGAACTGTACAACTTCATCCACGCGCCGGTCCAGTCCGGCAGTGACGACGTGCTGGCCGATATGCGCCGCCAGCACGCCGTCTCGGAGTATCTGGAGGTCGTCGAGACGCTGGACGACCACCTGGACTACTGGACGCTGTCGACGGACTTCATCGTCGGCTTCCCGACCGAGGAGCCGGCCGACCACGAGGAGTCGATGGCGCTGCTGCGCGAGACCCGTCCCGAAAAGATCAACGTCACGCGCTTCTCGAAGCGGCCCGGGACCGACGCCGCCGATATGAAGGGGCTCGGCGGCCAGATCAAGAAGGACCGCTCGAAGGAGATGAGCGAGGCGAAGATGGAGCTCATGGCCGAGGCCTACGAGGAGATGGTCGGCCACACGTCCTCAGTCCTCCTCGTCGAGGACGGCACCGACGAGTCGCTGGTGGGCTACGACGAGGCCTACCGGCAGGTCGTCATCGCCGACGCACAGGAGCGCGGTCTCGAAATCGGCGACACGGTCGACGTGGAGATCACGAGCCACAACACCGTCTACGCCTTCGGCGAGCCGATCGAGCGGGCGCAGGTCGCGGACTAAGCGGGCCGTCAGCCCGAATTTTCAGTCGGGATCGACCGAGCCGTCAGTCGCCGCCGTAGGCCTCGCGGAGGAACGCTACCGCCGCGCCGAACATCGCAAGGTTGCCGAAGAAGGCCAGGCGCTCGCCGCTCTGGTCGTCTGGGTCGGCGTTCCAGAAGTCGTGCATCGTCGGGGTCACGACGGCAAGGAACGTGGCGACGGCACCGGTCGAAACCCGGGGGAACCGCCAGAATGCCGTCCCCAGCCCGCCGACCAGCATCATCCCCGAGGCCAGCGGGGCCAGCAGGTCCGGCGCGGGGACACCCGCAGAATCAGCGTACTCGATAGCATCCTCCATATCACGGAAATCCTCAGCGGCCTGGAGGGCCACACCGAGGCCGAACAGCAGCCGTCCGAGCGTGAACCGTGATGAGTCGTCACTCATATGCTATTACATGGCACGGCAGCTAATAAAACGTCACTCCAGGTCAGCAAGCCGTTCCACTTCTTCGTCGTCTTTCCACTCGCCGAGTTCCTTCGGGTCGACGTGGATGAACGCGTCGTCGACCTCGGGGAGTTCCTCGATGGACTTGATGACCGCCGTCTCGATGTCGTGGGCCTCGAACAGCGTCAGGTCGCCCTCCACCTCGATGTGGAGGCTCACGTCGATTTCGGGGCCGACGTAGTGGGCGATGACGTCGTGTGCGCCCCGGACCTGCGGGTGGTCGAGCGCGCGCTGGAGGATTTCGCGTCGGAGGTCCTCGGGTGGTGCGCCACCGACGAGATAGGTGACGTTGTCCTGTACGACCTCGATACCGGTGTATATGATACCGATGGCGACGACGAGTGCGGCCAGCGGGTCGGCAATTGGATAGCCGGCCATCGCGCCGGCGACGCCGACCAGCGCCGCCCCCGCGGTGAGGATGTCGTTCCGGTTGTCCTTCGCCGTCGCGACGAGCGCCGGGGAGTTGCGGTCCTCGCCCGCGCGGAGACAGTAGCGGTAGAGGCCGTACTTCGCAGCGGCCGAGAACGCGAGCACGGCCACTGCGGCCGGCCCCTGTGTCACCGAGATGTTCCCGGTCAGCAGCGCAGTACCGGCGTTCCAGAGGACGAAACCGCCGGCGGCGAAGATACCGGCGGCGACGAACAGCGAGACGAACGGCTCGATGCGCTCGTGGCCGTGGGGGTGCTCGAAGTCAGGCGGGCGCGTCGTCAGGTACAACCCGGCGACGATGACCAGCGAGTAGGCGGTGTCAGCGGCGCTGTTAATCGCCTCGGACTGAACGGCAAAGCTCCCGGTGGTGAGCCAGACACCGGCTTTCAGTAGCACGAGGAGGAGATTGACGCCGAGAACGAGCAGGCCGACCCGCCTGAGCGTCGCGCGGCGTGACATTGCTCCCCCGTTGTCGGGCCGCCGTCAAAGCCGCTTCGGCACCGGCGCAGTTCCCTCCGGGATTTCCCCACCGACAACGGAACCGACCGCCTCAGTTGATGCGAACAGCCCCATCGTCGGGAACAGTGGTCCCGTCCTGTGACGCGAAGGCGGCGTACAGCCGGTCGTAGGTGTCTTCGACGGCCTCGACGATGACCTTCGTGTCGCTGACAACCGGCATGAAGTTGGTGTCGCCGTTCCACCGCGGAACGACGTGGGTGTGGAGATGGTCGTCAATCGAGCCGCCGGCCGCGGAGCCGCCGAGGTTCAGCCCGGCGTTGAACGCGTCCGGGGACAGCGCGGTTTCGAGGGCGTCGAACGTCCGCTGTTTCAGTCGGGCGTGATCGAGCAGGGTCTCGTCGTCGAGGTCGCCGTACTCGCCGGTGTGCGTGTGGGGAATGACCATTACGTGCCCGGGATTGTACGGGTAGTTGTTCAGGAGGACGAAGGCGTGGTCGCTTCGCGCCACGAGGTTGTTCGCCCGGTCGTCGTCCTGCGCCTGAAACGCACAGAACACGCAGTCGACGTCCGGGTTCGTCTCCTCGCGTTCGACCCATTCGATGCGCCACGGCGCGAACACCTTGTCCATACCGCCGGTTGTCGACCCACCAGCAAAAACGACAGGACTGATGCTGAAGAAGTGGTATATAATACTGTTGGCCGTTCACGGCCACAAACCGGATTCTATAGCCTTAGGGTAGCTTTTAAACATTCTCAATTGATCTGAGGCCGTATTCAGCAAAAACCGCCCACCGTCTGGCGATAAACAGTGCTGAACGGACCAGAACGGAGGGCTGTTTTTATACTGTCTACCCGGCTTGTATCAGACGGGATGGCAGCGATAAACGACGGCGTTGACATGGCTGAACACTGTTCGACGTGTGACCGTGAGACCCCCCACGCCGTACGTGTCCAGATACAGACAGAGTCCGATAAACGCGAAAACGCGGCGTTTTCCCGTGAGCCGTACCGGGTCAGCGAGTGTCAGATCTGTGGCACAACCACGTCCACGCGGATGAACAACGCCTGACCATCCCCACCCCCACCCCACCGTTTCCATACGCCACGCGGTCTCTGACTGCGTGGCCACACACCCCCCACCCCACCGTTTCCATACGCCACGCGGTCTCTGACTGCGTGGCTACACACCCCCCACCCCACCGTTTCCATACGCCACACGGTCTTTGACTGCGTGGCCACACACCCCTATTCCATCACGCCCTTTCAGACGAGCCAGAAAGCGGTGCCGCTCACAGCCGTCAGTGGAAGCGCCATAGCTGTCGGCCCGGTACTCACCGCGTTCGAAAACGAGGGGCGTTACCGCGAACGGGTCGTCACTTCACAGCCGTCCTCGGTGATGATGACGGTGTGTTCCTTCTGACTGACGTAGGCCCCGTCCTGCTCCTTAAGAACCGGATAACCGTGGACGATGTCCTGCTGTTTCAGCCGGCGGAGGGCCATCTCCGCGCGGGGCGAATCGAGCCAGCGGGCGGCGAATGGGAGCGTGCGGTACTCCTCGGTGATCTGTTCGAGGACCTGCCGGGCCTGCCGGTTCCGGACCGACCCCTCCCGTTCGAGGGCGAAGATCTCCTCGTCGGCCCCTTCCTGCACCTTGCCGCGGCCGTCGGTGGCGAATGGCTCGATAGCGACTACGTCGCCCACGTCGAGCGTCGCGCCCTGTGCGACTTCGCGGTTCGGGATGTTCGGCGACGTGTGCTGCTCCCAGTGACCGAGTCCGTGGCCGGTGAGGTTCACGACGGGGTTGTAGCCGTACCCCTCGATGACCTCCTCGACGGCCGCGCCGATCTGGCCTACATCGACACCGGGGCCGGCAACGTCCAGCGCAGCGTCCAAGGCTTCGGCGGGCGCTTCGGCGAGTTCGTCCTGCCCGGAGAGATCGACCGTTACGGCGGTGTCGGCGAGCCATCCGTCGACGTGGACGCCGATGTCGAGGTTGATCATCTCCTCGCCGAACGTCGCGTCGTCGCCGCGCTCGGGGGTGGCGTGGGCCGCCTCCTCATCGATAGAGATGTTCACCGGAAACGCCGGCTTGCCGCCCAACTCTCGGATCTTGTCCTCGGCCCACTGGGCGATTTCGAGATGGGAGACGCCCACCTCGACGCGCTCGGCCGCCTCGTCGCGCACCTGTGCTAAAATCTCGCCCGCTTCGCGGCATTTCTCGTACTGCTCGGAATCGAAGTCCACGTCAGTCATGCACGCCGGTTAGTCGGTGGCGGCCAAAGGGGTTTCCCTCTGGCTATCTCGTCGCGGTCTGCATCGCGGCGGTGTTGCGTTCGGCTCCGGTGTGGCCGGCGTGGTCGAGGACGATTACGCCGGCGCGCCCGCCAGTAGCGTCCTCGAACGCCGCGATTGCTTCCTCGGCGGCCTGTCGCGGGCCGTACGTGTCCAGGCGTTCGACGGCGCGGCGGGCCAGCCCGAACCGGGCGATGGCCTCCCCCTCACCGGTCGCGCTCGCACCGCCCCGTTCGTCCGCGTAGAAGCCAGCGCCGATCTGCGGTACGTCGCCGACCCGACCGGCCAGCGCGAACCAGCGCCCGGCGGTCGATGTCGCCGCCGCGAGCCGGTCCCCGTCGGTCGCGACCGCGCCGACGGTGTCAGTGCCGCTGAAATGCTCACGGACCCATTCAAGATGGTCTGCGGGTCCACCATCGGGAGGGTCAGCGGCCTCGTATCGCTGTCGTGTCTCCGCAGTCGTGAGGTCGCGACCGGTTTCGACACCCATGCCTGCCGCGAAATCGACGGCCTCGTCGCCGGCGAGGAGGACGTGTGGCGTCTCGGTTCCCACGGCATGGGCCACGTCCGCAGCGTGTACAACGCCAGACATTGCACACACCGCACCGACCTGCCCGTCATCAGTCATCAGTCCGGCATCGGTTCGAACCCCGCCGTCGCTCTGGACGGCCCCACCGACGCCGGCATTGAACGCCGGGTCGGATTCGAGTGGCCGAAGCGCGGCCAGCACCGCGTCCATCGGGCGCTCCGACTCAGTTGCCTGTTCAGCGGCGTCGGTGAGCGTTTCCTGCCGGTCGGCAGGTGACTCCGAGGGACTGCCCGCGCCGCCGTGGACGATGACGTGCATGCAGACCTGTTGACACACGAAAGGCATATCACCTCCGGCTATAGCGATAGTGACGTGCCGGCATGCGGTTGTGACCTTTCTTTACGCACTGTGTTACCACGTCTGAGGAAAAGCGGCACGCCTTTAGGGGCGACTGTCAATTGGCGGAATATGGGCTACGATTACGACAAGGTGGAAGTTCCCGACGAGGGACAGCAGATTCAGGTCACGGAGGACGACGAACTCGACGTTCCGGAGAACCCGATCATCCCCATCATCCACGGGGACGGTATCGGAACGGACGTCGGTCCGGCCGCACAGAAGGTGCTCGAAGCCGCCGCGAACGCCACCGGTCGTGACATCTCCTGGATGCGCGTCTACGCCGGTCAGTCCGCCCGGGACAAGTACGACGAGAACCTCCCCGACGACACCGTCGAGGCGATCAAGGAGTTCAACGTCGCTATCAAGGGGCCGCTGACGACGCCGGTCGGCGCCGGCTTCCGCTCGCTGAACGTCGCGCTCCGGAAGACGCTCGACCTCTACGCGAACGTCCGCCCGACCTACCACATCGAGGGCGTCCCGTCACCGGTCAAGGACCCCGAGGAGATGGACATGGTCACCTTCCGGGAGAACACCGAGGACGTCTACGCCGGCATCGAGTGGGAGGCCGGCACCGACGAAGTCGAGGAAGTCAAGGAGTTCGTCGAGGACGAGATGGACTTCGACGAGACCATCCACGACGGCCCGGTCGGCATCGGCGTCAAGCCGATCACCGAGTTCGGGACCAAGCGCCTCGTCCGCGAGGCCATCGACTACGCCCTCGAAGAGGACCGCGACAGCGTCACGCTGGTCCACAAGGGCAACATCATGAAGTTCACCGAGGGTGCCTTCCGCGACTGGGGCTACGAGGTCGCCGAAGAGGAGTACGGCGAGCACGTCATCACCGAGGACGAGCTGTGGGACGAGTACGACGGCGAAGCGCCCGAGGACGCGCTGGTCGTCAACGACCGCATCGCCGACAACATGCTCCAGCAGCTCCTGACCCGTACCGACGAGTACGACGTCATCGCGACGATGAACCTCAACGGGGACTACATGTCCGACGCCGCCGGCGCACAGATCGGCGGGCTCGGCATCGCCCCCGGTGCGAACTTCGGCTCGGCCCGCTGTCTCGCCGAACCGGTCCACGGCTCCGCGCCGAAGTACGCCGGCGAGGACAAGGTCAACCCGACCGCGATGATTCTCTCCGGCCGCCTCATGCTCGAATACATGGGCTGGAAGGACGCCGGCCAGCTCGTCCGCGACGCCGTCGAGGAGACCATCTCCTCAGGCGACGTCACCTACGACCTGGAGCGCCAGATCGAGGGCGGCAACAAGCTCGCCACCAGCGAGTTCGCCGACAAGGTCGTCGAGAATATAGAGAAGCTCTCGTAGAGAGTCGAGTCGCCTACCAGAAGTCTATTTTTTGCGCGTCACAGCCCGAGACTGGCGAGACGAGCGGTCATGCCGTCGGGAAAACGGACCCGTCGCTCGGGAGTCTTTCTTCTGAGTACCCGCCCGAGAGCCGCTACTCCGTCAGCGGGAGGACGACGCCGAACACGAGCGGCGAGAGGAGGCCGACAAGAATCCCGAGCAGTTCCATATCGACCAGCAGCGTGTTGCCCCAGGCGGGGAGCGTCCCGAGAACGGCGCTTCCAGCGATTTCTCCCGCGATGCCGAGCAGGAACAGCCCGGCCCCGAGCATGAACCCGCGCTTTGCGAGTGTCGCGTAATCCGCGTTCCAGCTTTGGCTCATACAGGTCCGTTCTCGTGGGCCTACTAAGCTCTCTCGGATCGAAAAAGCTACAAGCGCGTTCACACTGATATCTGCGCACACATGGTCTCAGAATCGATCCCGGAGCTACTCGAACTCCTCCTCTCGACGCTTCTCGCCGCCGGACTAACCGTCGGGGGAGCACTCACCGAACAGGCCGCCCTGGCCGACCTGTCCGGCGGCATCTCAGCGCTCGCTATCTGGGAGGTTTACATTGGACTTGTCCTCCTGTATGCCGGTTACACGCTCGGCACTCGGCGGGTCCTGCCCGCGCTTGGTAGCGCCTGAAACTCGTCTCTGGCGGTGTTTCGCGGCCGGCCATTTACTGACGAAGCGACCGCTGGGTCGTGTTTGCGACCCACTCCGGCTTTACCACTGTCGTAGACCCGACGTCTGTTACCCTGATGTCTTGCCTGACACGGACCCGCTGGTCACTCCGTTCTGCGTCGAAGGCCAGCCGAAGCGCCTCGACAGTCCCATCGTGGCTGACACGGAGCCGGACGGAGACGTTGCGAGGGTCACTGACGAACAGCGGGGTAACGAGTCTGTCAGGATTCGTGAAGCGAGTCCCGACGAGGACGACGCCGCCGTCGACCCGGTCGGCAACGGAGAGATCGACGGCTTCCCCGATGCCAAGAATTGTCCGGCGCTCCGAGAGATCCGAGACGGGGCCGTCGTTGCGGACGGTCCACTTGACCCGGTGGGGCCGGCCCGCCCGTTCGTCGTACTGGGCCGCGACGATGGAGCCGTTTGTCCAGTAGTCAATTCGGGTGGTGAAGACGTTCAGTTCGGTGCCGTTCTGTCGGAAGTGCCCGGCGTACGTCCCGTTGTTTGCCGCGACGTAGCGGGTGTGGTTTGACCGCCGGAGTACCGTCCCGTTTCGGTCGGTGACTCGCTGGCGGGTGACCAGCGTATAGTTCGTCGTCGTGAGCGTCCGCGCGTGGGCACTGGCCAGCGTTGACGGAACCACTGCGCCGTCGCTCACGCCCGGGGGATAGCCGGCCCCGTCGGTCGGCACCGCTGCCGGCGTGACTGTCTCGGGGCTGTCCTGCTGGACGAATCCCGAACATCCGGCGAGTACCAGCGCGAGCGTCACGACGGCAGCCACTGCCCGCGTCATTGGTTGCCATACGGTCGCAGGCTCCAAACAGTTGTGGTTAGTCCTGCCAGTCCGGGTCCGGTCTGGGCGGGCTGAATACGTCGATGCCGCTGACCGGCTCCTCGCCGTCGTTGCGCGCTTCGTGTGGTTCGCCGCCCGGGATGACATACGAGTCGCCGGGGCCGATGACGTACTCCTCGCCGTTGACATGGAAAGTAAACGTCCCCTTCGCGACGTAACCGACCTGCTCGTGGTGGTGGCTGTGCTCCGGGACGGCCGCGCCGGGTTCGATATGGAACTGCTGGACACTCATCCGTTCACCGACAGCCATCTGTGTCAGGTGGACGCCGTCGACTGCTTCGACTGTCTCACAGGCTGCCTGTGGTACTTCCTCCATGCGCCGTGGTGTCGCGCCCGGCCCACCTAAGCGTTCGTCCACTAAGAGCAGTTGTTGATGCCTTGGGTATCATTCCTGACAGCCAGAGAGCCCCACCCGGTAACTGGTCGGCCAGCCGTCACGAGTGGGGCTTTCTGATTCTCGCTACTGCCCGGTACTACACTCATTCCAGAGTTCCCTGTCGGTGGATTCAGTACCGTCCGGCCCTTACTGAGAGGCATGTACGCGGTAGTGGGGTGTAGCGAGTGCAGCGCGCTGTGGGTCACCGAGGGGCGACCGGAGACAACCCAGTGCCCGCGGTGTGGCACGCGTCGCAAGCACGCCAAGCGCCGGAAGTTCGTCGAGACGGACGACGAGACCCACGCCCGCGAGATCCGGGCGTCGATGCTGGCGAACCGACAGGGGGAGGGCGACGCCTTCGCGGAACTGGATTCTTACGCCGAGATGGAGCGCCAGGTCGACGACGCAGGCGTGGACGAGGAGACATATCTCGACGAGTCGGGGGTGGACACCGAGGCCGTATCGGCGGCCGCC